>Ga0316207_10002769_pt1 | contig 17368 bp, 22 predicted proteins | sample 6weekpyrite_MG_FD_204943 | JGI IMG/M metagenome (GOLD analysis project Ga0316207, IMG submission 204943) | Microbial mat bacterial communities from mineral coupon in-situ incubated in ocean water Damariscotta River, Maine, United States -... | ecosystem: Environmental > Aquatic > Marine >...
AAATAGATTAAAAAGAAGTTTTAGGACAATAGAAATTGTCTCAGGTGTACTACTTATTATTGTTGGTATCTCAATTGCAATTGGTAGTCTTGGTGAACTTACTGGTTATATTAGTGAAATTTTAGGAATTTAGTGTAAATATATGGAGAGAAGTATTTGACTACCGCTTATATTGGACGTAAGCCTGTAATCGATAATAATCGTAAGATTCACGCTTATGAACTTAATTTTTATTCTAAAAATGTATCTAGTAATAAACTTTCTGCTAAGTTACTTGTAAATACTTTTGGATATTTTGGTTTAGAGCGTTTGGTAGGTGATAATTTAGCATTCATTGTTGTTAGTAGAGATATTTTAATGAGTGAATTAATTGAAACTATTGAAGATGAACAGGTAGTTTTTATTTTATGTGATAAAATAGAGTTAGATGAGAGCATAATTTTAAGATGTGAAGAACTTCATGAAAAGGGTTTTTCGTTAGGCTCTTACTGTGTTACTGATGATAATGAGTTAACAGATAGGTTATATAAAAGTATTGATATTTTAAATATTGATGTTAAGAAGTGTAGTAGTGATTATTTAAAAAAAAGAATAGGCAGTATACGAAAATATTCTTTTGAAATTGTTGTGCAAAATGTAAATGACAATATAGATTTTATAGCGTATAAAAAACTTGGTATATCACTATATAGTGGTTACTTTTTTGCAAAACCAGAGCTATTTAAGGGTAAAAAAGTTAACCCATCAGTTAGTACAACACTTAATGTTATACATCTGCTACAAAGTAATGCTTCTATAAGAAAGATTGAAAATGCACTTTTAAATTCCACAGCTTTAGTAGTTGGTATTTTGCAATTTATAAATTCTGCTAAATTTTCTACAAAAGTTCAAGTACAGTCGTTATCTCATGCTATAAACTTAATAGGGAGAAGCCGTTTAATATTATGGTTAATGTTATATGTCTATTCGGTGACAAAGACTGATAACTATTCAATACCATTGACAGAAACAGCGATATTGCGCGTGAGTATAATGCAGCGCTTAGCAGAACATTTAGGTAATGAGAATTTACATGATAAATTATTTTTAGTAGGAATGGTATCTCTTTTTGAACCATTGCTTCAGACTCCTATTGTAGATGTAATTGAGCAGCTTAATTTAAGTAAAGATATAGAAGATGCAATTTTAAATTATCGTGGAAAACTTGGGAAACTGTTAAAGTTTTCTATAATAGTTGAAAAAGGAGATTTTGTACTTATTGAAAAAGTTTCTAAAAAATTAGGGTTATCTTTAGATTTAATAAGTAAGATTTCACAAGATAGTTTTACGGCAATGAAAGAAAATATGGCTAATATGCAAGATATATAGAATAGATGAATGATATTATAAAAGAGATGGTAACTGCTGATGAGCCATGTAGCTACTTAGATAATCATACTCAGCGTATTCATTACAAACTTATGGACAATTGTGAAACTAGTATGTCACAAGCTTTAATAGAACGTGGATGGAGACGTTTTGGTAGAATGTTTTTTCGTCCTGTTTGTGAAGATTGTTCAAAATGTAAAAGCCTTAGAATAGATGTGGAGAACTATAAAATCTCTCGTTCACAAAGGAGAATACTTCGTAAAAATGAAGATACACAAATTTTTGTTAGTCGTCCAAAACTAACACAAGAACATATTGATTTACACACTAAGTATCACAAATTCAAGCATGATAAGAGCGGATGGAAATTTGAAGAGATTACACAAGAGAATTATTATCTAACTTTTGTTCAGGGTATGGGTGAATTTGGTTATGAAATTTCATATGTTAGAGATGGTAAATTAATTGGTGTAGACATTATAGATATTTTAGAAGATGGAATCTCTGCAATTTATTTCTTTTATGATCCAGATTACTTAAATCTTTCGCTTGGAAATTTTTCTATTTTAAAAGAGGTACAATTAGCACAGATGTATAATTTAAAGTGGATTTATTTAGGTTATTATGTGAGTGAAAATAGTAGTTTGAATTATAAAGCAAATTACAAACCTCTGCAAGAGTTAAAAGGTGATCCACAACTTTTTGATAATGCTATTTGGAATGATTTTTAAAAAGTAATTTCTTAATAATACTATAGTGCTTTAATAAGTTAAATTCATATAATAAAAGTTATTATATTAAGAGTTTGTTAAATATTTCATGTGTATAATTGTTCAATATTATATGGAGTATGGTATGAATCTTACAATAAAACAGAATTTAATATTTAGTGCAATTTTAGCAATTGTAGTAGTTATTTCAACAAATATTTATTCGATTAGTACTATAGATTCATTAACTAAGACAACAAAGGTTTTGGATTTTAAGTATTCAAAAATTGGCATTGTTAAGAATTTTCAGCAAAATGTAACAGATGTTATTTTAAATGCTATGGATATTATTGTTGATAAAAATGATGGAATCTCTACTGAACAAGATAGAGATTTAAAAGCACTTTTAGATAATTTACGTAAAATGGAACAATCTTTAGTTGAATTTGCAGGTACAGGCAAAGAGAAGAGTGCAGCAAAAGAATTAGCTACAGAAATTGACAAGTTATCAGCAATAATTTATAAAGGTCTGTATTTAGAAGTAGAAAAATTTAAAGGATTAGATATAAAGCTTAGTAATCTTGATGATGATATTGATGGTATGGAAGACGTATTATCTGATACTTTAGAAACTATTGAAAAGCGTGCAAAATTAAATGATAATAAAGAGACCCTCTATAATATTTTAGCTATTAGGGGAATAGTTACAAACATTACACTAAATGCAATGGATATTATAATAGATATTGATGAAGGTGTGTCAAAAATACGACGCGATGATATTAAAAATTTGATTTCAGAGTATGCCACTTTTACTAGAAAAATTGGTGCTACAGATAGTGAATTAACTAAATTAAATCAAGTTTTTACTAAAATGAAAACTCTTATTTATAGTTCTCTTTTCCCATTAGTCGCACAAGTTGAGGGTTCTAGTGAACGTTTTGCAAAATTATATAATGATATATATGCTATTGAAGATGCCATTAGTGCATCTTTAGATGTTATTATAAAATCTGTTTCACAAGAGGTTAAAGAGGCTCACGATAACTCTATACAAACATCTGATACTGGCAAAATAAGTATTATTGTAGTGACATTTGTAATTATTACTTTAATGATATTGGGTGCAATTATTATGATAAGGCAAATTATCAAGTCAATTAATAGATTTATTGTTGTGGCAAAAGATTTAGCAGAGGGTGATGGTGATTTGACAAAACGTGTTAATTTACAAACAAAAGATGAAATTGGTATAGCTTCTAATTATATTGATGCTTTTATTATAAAGATACAAGAGTTAGTTATAGTTGGAAAAAGTTCTAGTAATGAAAACTTAACTGTTTCAGAAGAGTTAAGTTCTACTTCAAGTTCTATTAAAGAGCATACATTAGAACAGAGTGAAATTGTTTCACAAACTGCTACATTGACACTAGATATTGAGAGAATTGTTGAAGAAAATATTAGTGAAAACCATAAAGCAAAAAATGATGTAGAGCATGTTAATAATATTCTTAGTGAAGCGAAGGAAGAGATTCTAATTTTAACTAAAAATATACAAACAAATTCAGAAAAAGGTGTAATATTAGCTCAAAAGTTAGATCAGCTTAGTCATGATGCTGACCAAGTAAAAGATGTTTTAATTGTTATTAGTGATATTGCAGAGCAAACTAATTTATTGGCACTTAATGCGGCAATTGAAGCTGCGCGCGCAGGTGAGCATGGGAGAGGTTTTGCTGTAGTTGCCGATGAAGTTCGCAAATTGGCAGAACGTACTCAAAAGTCACTTAGTGAAATAAATGCAACTATTAATATTGTTATACAGGCAATTATTGATGGTGCAGATGAGATGAACAATAATTCTGAAGATTTTAAGAAATTGACAGAAATTTCAAATGATGTTGAGGAGAAAATTTTAGAAACAAGTGAATCTATGCAAAGAACAACTATGGTTATGGATAAATCGTCACAAGCATCAAAAAATATTGGACAAAGTGTTAAAACAATTGTAGTACAGGTTGATAAAATCGAAGCAATATCTACAAATACTGCTCAAAGTGCTTATGAAATAGTAAAATCATCAGAACATTTGCATGAGATGACAAATGATTTGAACACAAAGTTAAATTCTTTTAATACATAAGAGATAGTAAGTTATGTTAAAATTCCTGTAATCAATTTATAGGCTAAATTTTAATGAGAAACTACGTGGAAGCTAAGAAGCTTTTTGAAGATAGACTAGATGCTAGTGTTTATTTTGATAGCATTAGTGCTGAGATAACTAGAAAAAAATTAACTGATTCGATTAATGACGCGCAGAATAATATAACTTTTCTTTTAGGTAAATCAGGTCAAGGTAAAAGTTTTTTAATAAATTATATCCGTGTAACTCTATCTAGTGAACTTTTTTTTGTTTTAATTTCACATCCTGTTAGTAGTGAGCATGAATTATTAACTCTATTATATAAAAAACTATCTAACTCAGATACTTCTAATTATGACTTGAGTGACTTAAGAGATACTGTTTTAGATTTATATGACTCAAAAAAACATATTATTTTCATAGATGAGGCTCAGATATTAGATATTGAGCTTTTAGAACGGATTAGGATTCTCTCAGATTCTAAATCTTTACGTTTTGTTTTAGTTATGCATGAAGATGAGGGTGAAGCAATTTTATTAAAACCTCACTTTAAGACTCGCCGTAAACGTACAATTCATCTACATAATTTACATGTTAATGAGGTTGAAAGATATATTCAGCAGACATTTATAGCAAATGGGCAAGGTGATGTTGGTTCTATGTTCACATCAAAATATACTGAACAGATTTCAAAATTGTGTGGTGGAAATTTTCGTTATATAAAAAGGTTGGTTTACACTATTTTAGAGCTTTTAGAATATGCAAAAGAAGAGGGTATAGTGCGTTATCAAAACTTGAATAGTTGTATTTTAATCATGGCAGCATTGGATATTGGACTAATAGATGAGTAATCGTTTTTATGAATTAGAACGCCGTTGTATTGAATATCGTCGTAAAAAAAATATAAAAAGTTTATTCTTAGGTGTAATTATTGGTCTTATTTTAGTAACAATAACATTTTACTCAGGTCTGTTCAATGAGGGCTATTTTGTAGATGATAATATAGATATAACATCTCAAAGTGAAGAGAATATATATGAAGAAGATAGTGATGATGGTTATATAACTCAAACAACAGACGAAATTATGAATGAAGAGTTAGGAGAACAAGAGGAGTTAGAGGTAGACAATCTTGTTGTTAAAAATGTTGAAGATGAAATTAAAGGTAATGTTAGTATTGAGTCCAATATTGTTGAGTTAGACAATATAGAAGAAGTTGAAGAAAAAGAGGTTGAAATTGCAGATAAAAAACCTCTATTTTTAGAACCAAAGATTGTATTAGATTTATTTAAAAAAAAGGTAGATAAAAAATCTATTAAAGATATAAAAGATATAGATAATCCCATAATAAATATGGAAAAAGAGTTTAGCCTCTCACATAGTATTAAAACAGCACTACTCATTTCAGAATACTATTATGATAAAGCTGATTTTAAAAGTTCGTTGAAATGGGCTATTGAAGCTAGCAAAATAGATGCTAAAGCTTCTAAGCCTTGGGTAATGTATGCTCGTGCAAAATCAAAATCTGGCGATGTGGCAATTGCGATTAAGGCTTTACAAACCTATTTAAGTGAATTTTATTCAGATGAAGCTAGCCTACTTTTAGATGAGTTAAAAAATATTAAGAGGACAAAATAGTCATGCGATTAATATTATTTGTAACATTTCTTATAGTAACACTTAATGCAGACAAAAATATGGAAAATATTTTAGGTTTTTATGAAAATGCTAAATATAAAAAAGTTTGCGTTGATGGATTGAAGTTTTTTAATAGAGGTTATAAGAATGAACAATTTTTATCTATAGTAGGTGATGCATGTGCAAAAACGGATTCTATTTATGCTCTATCACAACTTCAAAATAGTCTTATAAAAACAGAGCAAGGACGTATTAATGCATCTTATTTTGCAACGCTTGTTCTTCAAAAAAAGTTAATTTACCAATTTTTTGTTGATGATTTAGATTTAGGATATTTAGTTTTGCCTCAAACTCGACATATCTTATCGAGATTATTTAATAGGATAGTGACAAAAAAATATAAAATTTTGTCTGAAAATCCTAAAAAAATAGAATTTACAATGGATAATAAAAAGGTTATAGCCTATTCTGATTCTAAAAAAGATATAAAAAAAGTTGTTGTAAAGATTTATTCTGGAAATAAGTTAGTTAGGAGACATGTTTACTGGTAACATTTAGGATTAAGTGAACTAACTCATCATTATCAATTGGTTTAGTAATATAGCCATCTACTCCAATATCTTTAGCTTCATCTGTATACTCATTATCACTAAAAGCAGTTGTGATAATTACTGGTGTTTTACTTGAAATCTCTTTTATCATTCTACTTAATTCAATACCATCAATGTGTGGCATTCTTATGTCAGTAATTATTAAGTCAATAAAATCCTTATGTTTTTTGAAAATAGTTATAGCCTCTTTTCCATCATGAGCTCTGTGAACTGTTTGAAATCTTCTTGTTAAAAAAGATGAGAGATATTGTGCAACCTCATCAATATCTTCAACATAAAGAATAGTTAAATGATTTAAGAGTTTTTTTTGTTTGTGAAAATCCATGAACAATATTGTACACTAAAATCCCATTAAATAATAACCAACTAAGAATCTAATTGTTATTGTTTCCTCAGGGTGAGGGTAGTCTTTATATGCGTATTCGATAGTTTCTCGCGTTGTTTGATCTAAAATTTTAAAACCAGCACTCTCAAGCATTGTAATATCTGAAATATCTCCACTAGGATAGAGTTTAAATTCTACAACATTTATAGATTTAAAGTGCATTTGTGCCGGGATATTAATACGTCCAATTCTATTTAGTACTTTTTGAGTAATTTGTTGCATAATAGCTGCATTGTTTAAAATATAGTCCCTTTGATATGGTGACATTTTGTTGAAATCATCACCATAAAGTTTTTCAATAGGCTGACCAATTAGATTCTTTGGTTTCTCTTTTTTCTTCTTTTCTTTTTGTACTGGTAGTGCTAAAATTGAGTTGTAGAGTGGGCTTTTCTCTTTTTGTTTGATGGTATTATTATGTTCACTTTTGAAAAACTTTTTTAGTTCACTTAACTTAATGTTATTTTTATTAGGTCTCTCTTTTTTTATAACTGTTTTTTTAGGGATACTTTTTTTTGGTGAACTTTTACTAACATTTGGAGCGCGCTTTTTTTCTAAAAATGTTGATGGAACACTTTTCTTTTGTATTTTTTTTATAGCCGGTTTAGCCTCTTTTGGCATAGGTTGTTCATTTGGAGGTTTTGGTAACTTGGATATTGGTGATTTTTTGTCATCTTTTGGAAACTTTGCTTTTTCAACCTCTTTTTTTAAAATTTTTTTATCTATCTGTTTAATAGGTTTTGGTTTTACTGGAATTTTTTTCCTTAGGTTTACTTTTATCTTTTGTTCATTGTAAACCTTGCTCAAATGCATGTTTTCTATAATCTTGTAAGCTATTAAAACTAAAATGGTATAAATAATAAATGTGAGTAAAAATGCTGATAATTTACGATAGTTCATCTATAATACCATTATGTTTTTTTACTCTTCATTGCAAAAGATTATCCAAACTACAGAGCCTTTAAAAAAGTTTGAATATTTTAATAGATTTTATCAAAGTTTTTTAAACGCAGATGTTAATTTTGAGCCAAATTTCACTCCTATAAAGTTTGATGAACCATCATATGCACAATTTTGTAAAATTGTTGCTCCACAAAAGGTACAAAAACGCAAAAACTTTACTACTAATGAAGGAAGAGCTATTTTAATTCATGCAGTATGTCATATAGAATATAGTGCTATAGATTTAGCGCTTGATGCTGCTTATAGGTTTAGATCTTTAGCAGATAAATTTTATGCAGATTGGTTAGAGGTTGCATCAGATGAGATTAGACACTTTAAGATGTTAGAAGAGCTATTAAATGAGATTGGATATGAGTATGGTGACTTTAGCGTTCACAATTCACTTTTTGAAGCTTCACAACGTACTAATACTTTAGTTGAGCGTATGGCAGTAGTGCCACGTTTTCTTGAGGCTAATGGACTTGATGCGACACCTTTTATTTTAGAAAAACTTAAAAGAATTCTTAATGATAAAGGAATCAAAAAGTTAGTTAATGTACTTAATATTATTTTATATGAAGAAATAGAACATGTTAGAAGGGGAGATGAGTGGTTTAAATATGCTTGTGATAAAGAGGGTTTAGGTTATGACATCTATTTTGAGATAATAGAGCGCTATTATCCGCAAAGTTTTCCAAAAAAAAAAGGCTTAAATATTGAAGCACGAAAGATTAGTGGATTTAGCTGTGATGAGCTAAATCGTATGAGCTCTAAAATTATCTGTTAGTCTTCTTTATATGTAGCATGAATCTCTACATCTCCTAAATCTGTTGAGGTTTTAATATCAAATTTTTGTTCAGGGTTTATCTGAATTTTTTCCTGTTTTTCATCGTTTACTTTTTTAATTCCCTCTTTTGCACCATTAAAGACACCTTTTGCAATGGACGTTAGTGCTTTTTGAGCGAGACTAAGCCCCTCTTGTCCAATGGACGCACCAATTGTTAGTGGCTCTTTTACTAGATAAGCTCCCATTTTAAATGGTCCTTCCATAATATCAATACTTTTGTCAAAATTTTCATGTGCAATTTGTTCAAAATGTTTGACCATCCCCTCTTTTACTTTAAGTGATGTAGCAGAGATACTTTGTGCAAGAATGTCAAAAAGATGTTCACGTACACTTTCATTAGCATAACGTGAAGATTTTTTTATGCTTTCTATATAAATTGGATCTAGGTTTTGACTTAATTCATGCGAACTATATTTACTGAAGAAATTATGTGATGTATCTATGATTGATTGCATAACTAAGTGTAAAAGTTTATGAGAAATACTCTCATTAAGATTTGAAAATTTTACGGCACTTGTTAATATTATTGTAGATAGTTTTGTAAATGCTTTTTCATCACTTCTATCAAGAGATGATAATTTATCGAAAGTGCTTTTTACAATTTGTTCAACTTGTGAAGATAGTTCACTATTTTGATTATCTTCTATGTTTTTATCTATGTTATTAAAATATGAGTCTAGTTTGTCTTCAATATATTTAATGTCTTGTTTGTCATCTAAGTTAATTCCATACATATTTATTACATTTAGATGGTTTGTTAGGTTCTCATTTTTAGCTTCATTTTTACCTCTATTTCTAAAAGAGTTTATTGCATCAGATACTATACTTTTTGTTGTATTCTCAAGTGAAGAATCATCTAGGCGTTTGTGAAGCATTTCTGATGCGGTGGTGATTGTTTCTTTTATTTTTTCTGTACTTAAAATTCTAAGAGAGGCAGCTTCAGAGAGTGATTTTTTTAAATCATCAATTTTAGAATTTGACATGTAATTTTCCTGACATTTCGTAAGTTTAAAGCAATTGTATAATATAATTGCTAAATTAATATTAATAGGGTGAATTATGAAAATTTTAGTCGTAGATGACTCACGACTTGCGCGATCTGCAATTATTAAGACATTAAAAGAAGAGATTGGTGAAGATAATGAAATTATAGAGGCAGAAAATGGTGAAATTGCAGTTGAAAAGTATGAAAAAGATAGACCTGAATTAGTTTTTTTAGATTTAACAATGCCTGTAATGGATGGTTTCGAGGCTTTGAAACAGATAAAGGCGATTAGTGATAGTTCACATATTGTTGTTGTTTCTGCTGATGTACAAGAGCATGCTGTTGAAAAGGTTATGAGTGATGGTGCTATTATGCATGTTCAAAAACCAATTAACTTAAAAAAGATGCAAGAAATTTTTAGAACTGTTAAGTTACTATCAAAATAATGGCTAACGAATTGAAGTTTAATGAAGATCATAAAGAGGTTTTACGTGAATTAATGAATGTAGCTTATGGATCTGCAACGGCTATAATTGCTGAAATATTAGATGCTTTTGCTACACTTCATGTCCCTAAAATTGAGCTATTTCATGATTCTCAATTAAGAGATTATATCATTGAAAAAATGGAAGATGATGCTTTTCTTTGTAGTCAAGGGATTAATGGTAGAATATCTGGAGAGAGCATATTTATACTCAATAGATCATCTATGAAAAATATATCAAAATATTTTAATTTAGACGACAGTGCAACAGATGATGATTTAAACGATATTGCTACAGAACTTACAAATATACTCTCATCTACAACTGTGGGAAAATTAGCTAATCAGGTTGATAGTATGGTGGCTTTTTCTCCGCCATCTGTTCATATTGTAAATAAAGTTTCTGTGAAAGATGATTTGAAAATGAAAAATTATTCCCAAGCAATAGTAATTAGTACATCTATCGAGTTTGAAGAAGAACATATATATGGTGATTTAATTTTATTTATGCAAGATGAATCTATTGTATGGATTAAAGAAAAATTAGATCTCATCATAGATGAATACTTATAATGTCTGTTATTGAGTTATTATTATGGAAATAATTTTTGCAAAAAGAATTTTAGACTCTATGGATAGTGGATTTATAATTGTTGATAAAGATTTAAATGTTAAATTTTGGAATAGATGGCTGCAAATTCAGACTGGAAAGCTATCTAAAGAGGTAGAGGGTAAAAAATTAGATGAACTTTTTCCTATTGAAAACAGTACATCAATAAAAAGGAAAATTAAAACTGTTTTGGCAATGAAATCAACAGTTTTTTATAACGCACACTCTGCTAAACCACTTATTGAAATTTCAAGACCAAATATTACTAATTCAATTTTTGACATAATGAAGCAAAAAGTTACTATCTCTTTGTATAATGCACATGAGAATTTAGTCTGCATAAATATAGTTGATGAAACTATTTTACATGAAGCAAATTATAAACTTGAACAAAATGTAAAAAGTCTTGAAAAAATTAATAGTATAGATAGTTTAACAAAAATATTTAATCGTAGTAAATTTTATGAGCGTATTAACCATGAGATTAAGATGGCTGATAGATATAATATTGAACTTGGATTAGTTTTTTTTGATATTGATCATTTTAAGAAAATTAATGATCAATATGGTCATCAAGTAGGAGATGATGTTTTAGTTGAAATCACATCTAGGGTTTCTGCATACATTAGAGAGGTAGATACTTTTGCAAGATGGGGTGGTGAGGAGTTTATTATTTTAGTGCCTGGTAGCTCTGAACAAAGTACGTTTAAGTTGGCAGAGAAATGTAGATTACTTATACAAAGCACAGAATTTACTGATAAAAAAATTAATGTTACAAGCAGTTTTGGTGTAAGTAATTATAAAAGTGGTGAAACAGTGGAAAATCTTTTTTTAAGAGTTGATAAATCACTGTATCGAGCTAAAGCTAATGGTAGAAATAAAGTTAATAAATCTTTTTAACTCTACCAATATCACCACTCATCAACCGTACTTTGATTCCATGTGGGTGATTTGAAGACTTTGTTAAGATATCACGTACAATTCCATCTATCGTTTTACCACTTTTTTGGTCCTGTTTTAAAACTATTGCTACACTTATACCACTTCTAATATTTTTGCGTTGTGTGCTATCCATGATTAATCTTTTTCCCTATATGTTAGAATTTTTTTTACTGTATTTACTGAGCAGAAAAATATTGCATCAAAAATTGGATTTATAAGAGTTATATTGTCATCAATTTTGTCAAAAGGATGTATCTTAAATTCACGTTCATCTTTTAACTTTACCTCAAAAATAATTGGGCTAAGAGTGCGAATAAGATTTAAAACTTTTTTGTACTGTTTTGAATCTCTATGTGGTAAAAAATTTCCCTGTTTACTCTCATTGATTCTAGTACTTAAAAGAAGTGATAGTTTGTCATTAAATATTACTTTATTCCAAGTGATTGACCCTTGTTGGAATCTAAATATAGATTCACTAGATATTATTGGATGAGGTTTTCTATCTCTAATAGATTCAAGAAGTTTTAAAAAATTGCTTATGCCACCAAAAATATTAGCTGTATCTATTAGTAGTTGATGATATTTTGATTTTTTATCATCACTTAGGTTGTTGAAGTCGCACATTTGACTTCCTTTATAATTAGGTTCGCCATTATAGTATAATTGCACATGAATAAAAAATTTTCCTCATTATCAATATCAAAAGAGATGCTTAATAATCTGAATGAATTAGGTTTTAAAGAGATGACACCTGTTCAAGCTGAAAGCTTGCCTCATATTTTGCAAAATAGAGATGTTGTAGTTCAGGCAAAAACTGGAAGTGGTAAGACACTGGCTTTTGGGCTTGGTGTGCTAAATAGATTAAACGTAAAAAACTTTAGAGTACAATCTCTTGTACTTTGTCCAACTCGTGAATTGGCTGATCAAGTAGCAAAAGAGTTAAGAAAGTTGGCTAGGTTTCAGCATAACATTAAAATACTTGTACTATGTGGTGGAATGCCTTTTGGTTCACAACTTGGCTCTCTTCGTCATGGTGCGCACATAGTCGTAGGAACTCCAGGACGAGTTTTAAAACATTTAGGTAAAAGTACACTTTCTCTTGAAAATATAGAGACATTCGTGCTAGATGAAGCAGATAAAATGTTAGATATGGGTTTTAGTGAAGATATTGAAAAGGTTATCTCTTACATTAAGAATAAACCTCAAACATTACTTTTTTCTGCAACCTATCCAGATGAAATTTTAAAGTTAAGTCGCTCTATTCAAAATGATGCCACAAGTATAAAAACAGTTTCTTATGATAGTGAAAATAAAATTGTAGAACATTTTTATAATGCACAAGTTGATGAAAAAGTTCCTTCACTCCTAAAACTCATCTCTAAACATAGACCAGAGACGACAATTGTTTTTTGTAATACAAAAGTAAAAACAGAAGAGATATCTGATGCGCTATTAGAAGCCGGTGTTGATGCAATCGCTATTCATGGAGATTTAGAACAGTACGAACGCGTAGACGCTCTAACACAATTTTCAAATAGAAGTTGTTCAGTTTTAGTTGCAACTGATGTTGCTGCGCGTGGAATTGACATTAAAGATTTAGCAATGGTTGTTAACTTTGATGTTCCTCATGATGAGTCAATTTACACACATAGGATAGGCAGAACAGGACGTGCTGGTGAGGTTGGTTTAGCTGTGACTTTGTATAATAATTATGAAGCTAGAGAGATTGAATTTTATCGTAATGAGACGCGCCTTTTTGAAAGTTTAGAAGAGCTACATAGAGTTAAAGATTTCCAAATTAAACCACTAAATATGACTCTTGTAATTGAAGGTGGTAAAAAAGATAAAGTAAGAGCAGGGGACATTTTAGGTGCGCTCACTGGTGATGCTGGGCTTGAGGGTAAACATATTGGAAAGATTGACATTCATGATAGACAAAGTTATGTAGCAGTTAACCGCTCTTTCATAGATGAGGCTCATGACAAGTTGAAAAATGGCAAAATAAAGGGTCGTAAATTTTCAGTTTGGATTCTTAAATAATGACCCTCTACGTTGATGGCGACGCTTTTCCAAATCTTCTAAAACCTATTTTAGTTTATGCCATTGGTATAACAGATGCACAAAGTTTTGTTAACTGGTTCAATGATTTTTTGATTAAGTATGTAAAGTGAATATTTTCTCTAATCTAATAGATTTCAAAGATGAAACTTTTGAAACACTACTAGAATCTGAAAATGTAAAAATAGAACGAATTGTATCTGATGCTCATGTCTCACCTAAAGATTTTTGGTATGATCAAGAAGATGATGAGTGGGTGATTGTTTTACAAGGTAGTGCAGTCATTGGTTTTGACAATCAAGAGAGTGTTAGTTTAGGAGTTGGTGATTATTTGCACATTAAAGCTCATCAAAAGCATATGGTAGAGTGGACTAGTGAAAAAGAGAAAACTGTTTGGTTGGCAGTTCACTTAAAGACTTTATGATATAATATGTAAAATAGGTTGTAAAATGGTAGCTTACTTAAAAGATGAAATAATATCTTTACTGTTTATAAGTTTATTGGCTTTTAGTTCGGCTTTAGCTGATGGGTTTACGCTTTCTAGTCCTACTGTTAGTGGACAGCTTGGAATTTCTGAGGTTTATAATGGTTTTGGATGCACGGGTAAGAATATATCTCCTGAGCTTAGTTGGAGTGGGGCGCCTAAGGGTACTAAGAGTTACGCGCTAACTATGTATGACCCTGATGCTCCTACTGGTAGTGGTTGGTGGCATTGGCTTGTTTTTAATATTGATTCTAAAACGTCAAGCTTAAAAACTGGTGCTGGAAACGTGAAAAATAAAATTGCGCCAAAAGGTTCTATTCAGAGTGTGACAGATTATAAAACTATTGGATTTGGCGGGGCTTGTCCTCCAGTTGGCCATAGTGCGCATCAGTATATCTTTACAGTTTATGCACTGGACATTGAAAAATTACCTTTAGATAAAAGTGCAAATCCTGCTTTAGTTGGTTATATGATAAATAGTCATACTTTAGCCAAGTCATCCTTAGTAGCATACTACGGACGTTAAGTTTTGCACCATTTACAATTTCCACTTAGCACTATGTGGCTACAATTTATTTTGTAGCCACTATTTTTTTCAATATTTTCCACAAATTCAGTTGTGTCTATTTTAAAATCTTCAAGTTTTCCACACTTTATACATTCAAGATGAATGTGTGGTTCTTTAGCAATTTCATATTTTTGTTTCTGTTTTGTTGTTTTTACCTCTTCTAAAATTCCTCTATCTGTTAGATCATTTACATTTCTGTAAAGAGTTCCTTGTGACATGGTTGGAAAGCTCTCTTTTAAATTTTGTAGTAGTGTCTCAATATCTATGTGACCAGCTTGTTCTATTACTTTTAAAATTGCTATTCGTTGGTGAGTTGATTTTAAATCATTCTCTTTTAAAATTGCTGTGTAATCGCTCATATCTTTTCTCCATTACAAAAGTATAACATAATTCTTAAATAAGAATTATTCTTATTTAAGCTTACTTGTGTCATACTGCTTAAAATTAATTAGGAGCATATCATGAGACAGTACGAAACTTACAGGTGTGAAATTTGTGGAAATGAAGTTGAGGTGAGTAATGTTGGAGGAGGAACACTTAGTTGTTGTTCTGAGGATATGGTAATGGTTACAGAAAACTTGACTCTTGTAAATTTAATGAAGGCATTTGCTGGTGAATCTCAGGCACGTAATAAATATGAATATTTTGCTCGTATATCTGAAAAAGAGGGTTATAGAGATATTGCTGAACATTTTCAAAGGGCTGCAAATAACGAAAAAGTTCATGCAAAATTAGAGCTTGCATTACATAATAAAATGGTTAATGGTGAGGAGTTTGGAAATACTATTGCAAACTTAACATCTGCTATAGAAGGTGAACGTTATGAAAATATTACTATGTATCCAGAGTTTGCACGCATTGCTAAAGAAGATGGTTTTAATGAAGCATATACTCTATTTAGAGGTATTGGTAAAATTGAAATAGAACATGAAAATATGTATAAAGAGTTATTGAGACGCTTAGAAGCTGGTGAAGAGTTTGAAAGTGATGAAGATGAAGAGTGGATTTGTGAAGTTTGTGGACATATACATCGTGGTAAAAAGGCTCTAAAAAGTTGTCCTGTTTGTAAACATCCACAGGAATACCAGTCAAGACTTAATAGTAAAAAGTGATAGCTATTTAAGATTATTTTAGTAAGATATTGTACTTAAACTTGATACGAATACTTGTACTTGCAAGTATGAGTAGTGGTTTTGAGTTTTTTAGCTACAAAAGATTATGTTGAGCTTAAAGCTCCAGTGACAATTGCTGTATAGTGTGCAATACACCCTAACATGCTTTTGACAGTTGAAGTTAAATAAAAAATAGGAAAAAATTTGAAACATATAAATAAGATAGTAATCGGTTTAATATTGAGTGTTAGTGTGCAAGCATCAAGTGATACTCAATTACGTCAAAAGGCTGAGTCAGTAAATTTAAAGGCTATTCCAGAAAGTAAAGTAGAATTGTTAAAACTTGTTGATGTTGCATCAAATCCCATTACAGATGCAAAAGTTGAACTTGGTAAAAAACTATATTTTGATCCAAGGCTCTCTAAAAGTGGACTTATTAGTTGTAATACTTGTCATAATCTAGCTTTAGGTGGAGTAGATGGTGTATCTGCTGCTATTGGACATAAATGGACATCAAATCCACATAATTTAAATTCTCCAACTGTTTATAATTCGGTATTAAACAGTGCGCAATTTTGGGATGGAAGAAGCCCTCATTTAGAAGATCAGGCGCAAGGTCCTATTCAAGCAGGTCCAGAAATGGCAGCTCCTAAGGCGTTAGTGACTGAGCGCATAATGTCAATTCCTGCATATGTTGAAGAATTTAAAAAAGCATATGGTACAAAACAGAAAATTACTTTTGAAAAAATAGCAGATACAATTGCTGTGTATGAGAGAACTTTGATTACTCCATCACGTTACGATGATTTTTTAAATGGAGATGATAAAGCATTGACTAAGTCTGAGAAAGCTGGTTTAGTAATGTTTATTGATAAAGGTTGTGTTACTTGTCATGCTGGTGTTGCAGTTGGTGGCGATATGCAACCGTTTGAAGTTGTAAAAAAATATAAATTTTCTAAAGTGGGTGACTTTAAGGGTGATAAAAATGGTATGGTAAAAGCACCAACTCTTAGAAATATTGAAGAGACAGCACCATATTTTCATAATGGTCAAATTTGGAGCTTGAAAAATGCTATTAAAGAGATGGGTAGTATCCAGTTAGGAATTGATATTAATGATAAAGATGCTAAAAGCATTGAAACATTTTTAAATGCTTTAACTGGAAGAAAACCTACTGTAGTATATCCAGTATTACCAGCTAGTAAATTCAATACTCCTAGACCTAATAGTTTATAATGATTTTTTAATTAATACTTCTAAACTCTTTTAGAGTTAGAAGTGTTAAGTTATAATACACCAAAAAATCAAGAAAACTTTTTCTAAACTCTTATTTATAATAAATATATTCAAAGCACAAACAAACATAAATAAATAAATAAAATCTATTGACACAAGCCATAAATATTAATTATACTTCTTACGTGTCAAAAATAAAAGTAAGAGTAAGGAAAGAGTAATGAGTCTAAGTAAGAAAATAGCACTAAGTG
>Ga0316207_10002770_pt1 | contig 17363 bp, 14 predicted proteins | sample 6weekpyrite_MG_FD_204943 | JGI IMG/M metagenome (GOLD analysis project Ga0316207, IMG submission 204943) | Microbial mat bacterial communities from mineral coupon in-situ incubated in ocean water Damariscotta River, Maine, United States -... | ecosystem: Environmental > Aquatic > Marine >...
ACGCGGTGATATTCGTACCCCGGCCTTCATGCCTGTGGGCACTGCTGCCACGGTAAAGGCCATGATGCCGGAAAGTGTTGCGGCGACTGGCGCAGACATCTTGTTGGGCAACACCTATCATCTGATGCTCCGCCCCACGGCGGAGCGGATTGACCGGTTGGGCGGGCTGCACAGGTTCATGAATTGGAACAAGCCCATTCTGACTGACAGTGGCGGCTTTCAGGTGATGAGCCTGGCTGAGCTGCGCAAACTGACCGAAGAAGGGGTGACCTTCAAAAGCCATATTGATGGGTCCCGGCATACGCTGACCCCAGAGCGGTCGATGGAAATTCAGAAGCTTTTGGGTTCTGATATCGTGATGTGTTTCGATGAATGCCCCGCGCTGCCTGCGGACCGGGCGCGCATTGCGCAGAGCATGGAATTGTCGATGCGCTGGGCGCAACGGTCACGCGATGCCTTCGGGGACCGGCCGGGCCACGCTCTTTTTGGGATACAGCAAGGCGGGCTGGAAGAGGATCTGCGCGCACAAAGTGCCGAGGCGCTGCGGTCGGTGGAGTTTGACGGCTATGCCGTTGGTGGCCTGGCTGTGGGTGAGGGGCAGGCTGCAATGTTCGGTGTGCTGGATTTTGCGCCCGATCAACTGCCTGTGGACAAACCGAGGTATCTGATGGGCGTGGGCAAGCCCGATGATATTGTGGGGGCTGTGAAACGCGGGATAGACATGATGGACTGTGTGTTGCCCAGCCGATCTGGCCGGACCGGGCAGGTGTTCACGCGACGCGGGGTGGTCAATATCAAGAACGCGCGCCATGCCGATGACCCGCGGCCTCTGGACGCCGATTGTCGCTGCCCGGCCTGTTCCAATTATTCACGCGCCTATCTGCACCATGTGTTTCGCGCGCAAGAGATGATCTCGGGTATGCTGCTGACGTGGCATAACCTGCATTACTATCAGGAGCTGATGCAGGGGATGCGCGATGCGATTGCCGACGGGCACTTTGCGGCGTGGGAAGCGGATTTCCACGCGCAACGCAGTCTGGGCGATCTGGAACCGGTGTCCTGACCCTGCTGCGGTCAGTCCCTGTCGTCGGGCAGGATTGCCTTCGGCGAAAGTTTGACCGGACGAAGAAAGCCGGGGGGGCAAGGGGTTCATGGGTGAGTGTCACCAGGACAGGATTTCGGCGCCTTTTTGGGCATTCGTGACTTGCGAACCTTCTGTGTCGCAGGCAGTCTGCGCCAACTGGATGGATATGTTGGTTGAAACCCGTTTCACCTTACCCCACATATTGATCCCAAGAGGAGACGCCCCATGTTGCCGCCAAGCGGGACCGGTGCGTCTTGCCAAACAAGGAAGAAAGCATGCAAGAACCGTTGAGTTCATCCTATCCCGTCCTGCCGCTGCGCGACATTGTGGTGTTCCCGCATATGATCGTGCCGTTGTTTGTAGGCCGGGACAAGTCTGTCCGTGCGCTGGAAGAAGTGATGCAGGACGACAAACAGATTCTGCTGTCCAGTCAGGTTGATCCCGGTGAGGACGACCCCCAGGAGGATGGGATCTATCGCACCGGCGTGCTGGCCAATGTGCTGCAACTGCTAAAATTGCCCGACGGGACTGTGAAAGTGCTGGTCGAAGGTCGCGGGCGTGTGACAATCACTGATTTTGTGGCCAATGAGAGCTTTTTTGAAGCGTCATGTGCGTATTTGTCAGAAACCGAAGGCGACCCTGCCGAAGTTGAGGCGCTGGTGCGCAATGTCTCGGCTGAGTTTGAACGCTATGCCAAGGTCAAGAAAAACATCCCCGAAGAGGCGATGGCCGCTGTTGGTGATGCGACTGAGCCTGCGAAACTGGCTGATCTGGTGGCCGGGCATCTGGGCATTGAAGTGGATCAGAAACAGGGTCTTTTGGAAACGCTGTCGGTGTCCGAGCGTCTGGAAAAGGTCTTTGGCCTGATGCAGGGCGAAATGTCCGTGTTGCAGGTCGAAAAGAAGATCAAGACCCGCGTTAAATCGCAGATGGAGCGGACCCAGCGCGAATATTATCTGAATGAGCAGATGAAGGCCATTCAGAAGGAACTTGGTGATGGCGAAGAAGGCCAGAACGAGGTGGATGAGCTTGAGGCGAAAATCGCTGAGACCAAGCTGTCCAAAGAGGCCCGCGAAAAGGTGGATGCAGAGCTGAAAAAGCTCAAGAACATGTCGCCGATGTCAGCGGAAGCCACCGTTGTGCGCAATTATCTGGATTGGATTTTGGGCGTCCCCTGGGGCACCAAATCACGCACCAAGAAAGACCTCTACAAGGCCCAGGAGATATTGGACAACGACCATTTTGGCCTTGAAAAGGTCAAGGAGCGGATAGTCGAATATCTGGCAGTGCAGCAACGCTCAAAGAAACTCAAAGGCCCGATTATGTGCCTGGTCGGCCCGCCCGGTGTGGGTAAGACCTCGCTTGGGAAATCCGTCGCCAAGGCCACGGGGCGCGAGTTTATTCGCATCTCGCTGGGCGGGGTTCGCGACGAAAGCGAAATTCGCGGCCACCGCCGGACCTACATCGGGTCCATGCCCGGCAAGATTATCCAGGCGCTGAAAAAGGCGAAAACCACGAATCCGCTGATCCTGCTCGATGAGATCGACAAGATGGGGCAGGATTTTCGGGGTGACCCCGCCTCTGCGATGCTGGAAGTGCTGGACCCTGAGCAGAACAACACCTTTATCGATCACTATCTGGAAGTCGAATATGATCTTTCCAACGTGATGTTCCTGACAACCGCGAACTCATACAACATGCCGGGGCCCTTGCTGGACCGGATGGAGATCATCCCGCTGGCCGGCTATACCGAGGACGAAAAGCGCGAGATCGCGCGCCAGCACCTGTTGCCGAAGGTGATGAAGAACCACGGTCTCAAAGAGAAGGAATTTTCCGTCTCTGACGATGCGCTGACAGCCATGGTGCGGGTCTATACCCGTGAAGCGGGCGTGCGGAATATGGAACGCGAACTGGCCAAGATCGCCCGCAAGGCCGTCACGATGATCGTGAAGAAAGAGGCTGAGGTGATCGAAGTCACGGCAGGGAACCTGCATGATTTCCTTGGTGTGGAAAAGTTCCGCTTTGGTCTCGCCGAGGACGAGGATCAGGTGGGGGTCGTCACAGGTCTGGCCTGGACCTCTGTTGGTGGCGAGTTGCTGAATATCGAAGCGCTGCGTCTGCCGGGCAAGGGCCGCATGAAGACCACGGGTAAGCTGGGCGATGTGATGAAGGAATCCATCGATGCGGCTTCGTCCTATGTGCGCTCTATCGCGCCTGAAATTGGTGTGAAGCCACCGAAGTTCGACAGCATCGACATTCACGTCCACGTTCCCGACGGGGCAACGCCGAAGGATGGCCCAAGCGCGGGCCTTGCGATGGTAACCTCGATCGTATCGGTCCTGACAGGTATTCCGGTGCGCAAGGATATCGCCATGACAGGTGAAGTGTCCTTGCGCGGGAATGCGATGCCGATTGGTGGATTGAAGGAAAAACTGCTGGCCGCGCTGCGCGGGGGCATCACGACGGTGCTGATCCCGCAAGACAACGCCAAGGACCTGCCTGAAATTCCTGACAACGTGAAAGAGGGGCTGACGATTATCCCCGTGGGTCACGTCTCTGAGGTTCTGGACCATGCGCTGGTCAGCAAACCGGAAGCGATTGAGTGGGACGAAGCGGCAGAGGAAGCGGCTGCGGCGGCCCTGAAGGCGCAAAACGAAGGGCAGGGTGCGCGCACGCACTGAGACCTGGAAAAAGAGCCGATAAAGGCGCCCCGGCGTGACGGGGGCGCCTTTTCATTTGCGCTATCCGCTTGACCTTACCTGCCACACGCGCGGTAATGGCCCGAACCGAATGCCCGAACCGAATGCCCGAACCGAATGAAGGATCATCCTGATGGCCAGACAGCCGGAAGAAACGGACACTGCTTTGCTGAAAAAACCACAGTTGCTCGATGAGGTGGTGTTGCGCACCAGCCTCAAGAAACGCGACGTCAAACCCGCCGTTGAGGCCGCCTTTGCCGTGTTGGGCGATGCGTTGCGCGATGGGGCAGAGGTGAATGTGCCGCCGCTGGGCAAACTGCGCGTCGTGAAGTCCAAGGCGTTGGAAAATGGTGCGGCTGTGATGACATTGAAGCTGCGAACCCCGAAACATGCCGCCAGGGCGTTGCGCACTGATGATGAGGCCTGACCGCCAGTCGCGCCGCGCTATGACGATCTGAGACAACCCAATGCCCCATCCCGAACTTTATATCCTGCGCCACGGTGAAACGATGTGGAATGCAGAGAACCGCATGCAGGGTGAGCTGAATTCGCCGCTGACCGAAAAGGGAAGGCGTGATGCTGCCCGGCAAGGGGCAATCCTCGCAGCGCTTGATCTGGCGGGATTTACCTTTCTGAGCAGCCCGCAGGGACGTGCCTTCCAAACGGCGGGCATTGCATTGGCGGGGGTTGCGGACCGTATCCACACTGATGAACGCCTGCGCGAAATCGGGGTGGGCGATTGGTCTGGTCGCCTGCGCGATGAATTGCCCCGACCCAAGGGCAAAGACCCGTTTCTGGCGCAATACGAGATCGCCCCGAACGGAGAAGGCTTTGCCCGCCTCAAGCTGCGGTGCCGGGCGTTTCTGGCTGATTTGTCAGGCCCGGCGGTGCTGGTCACGCATGGCATCACCAGCAGCATGATCCGCGGGCTGGTGGTTGGCGAAAAGGCCCACGCAATACAGACCAGCCACGGTGGGCAAGGCCGCATTTTCCATCTGAAAAATGGTGATCAATTCCTGTTGGAATGAGGCTTGCACTACATGCGCGGCTGGTCTAAATGGGGCCGCAGCGGGTGATTAGCTCAGTTGGTAGAGCGCTTCCTTTACACGGAAGATGTCGGGAGTTCGAGCCTCTCATCACCCACCATCTTTCTGCACAGTCTCTTTGATATTTTTGCGACATGCCCCCTTGGCGACAGGCATCTTGAATTGGCCTGTCCGCCGCACCTCTGACCACGGGTGGTATCGCCCGCCGTGCGTCGTCCCGTCCTGTTGACCGGTGAAAATTGCGCCATTACACCGTTTGGATATGCTTTGGCTCTCTGCCCATTTGACGGCGATCCCGCGCGAAAAGAGGTGACTGTGTTTCACAATTCCCCGTACCTGTCCGGCCATATCTTCAAATTGATGCTGGGCGTGCTGATCCTTCTCGCGCTCGCCCCGACACCGGCGAGGGCGCATGAATTTGTCGTCTCGTTGCGGGCCGTCGGTGCTGACCGCGATCAGATACTGGCTGATGCTCTGAGGGGATTCCTGCTGGCGACGACAGAGCGGGACGCGCATACCAACGAGCAATCCAACGGCCACCTCGGCGGTCTTGATGTCTATATCATCCCACAGCCCGAAAGCATGGCCAGCCAATTTCCCGAACTCAAATCGGCACCGACCCGTCTGCCAGATATCATCGCGATCATCGGTGGGCCGCAGGATGTGTCAGCAGAGGTTGAGGGGATCAGCAGTGACGCCGCGGTCTTGCGGCCGGGATTATTGCTTGATGACAACAGATGGGCGGGGGATGAAGGTCAGACTCCCACGAATTTCGCGGCCCGTTATGTCGCCACATACGGGCAACCGGCCAGCCAATGGGCGGCGCGCGGCTATAACGCAGCCCGCCGCATCGATGCGGCCGTGCGACCCTTGGGCGGGGTAAACGACCCGTCCGAGCTGGAGAGCGCATTTGCCGACAGTGCCGGGGGCATCCGCTGGTAGGCAATTGGTCCTGATGTGCGTTGCCGCTACGTGCAGTGGGCGCGAGATCGATAGCCCCGTTTGATGCCGGGTGAGTTTGGACACCCCTTTTGATCCGATGGTGTCGCGGGGGGGCGCTCAATCCAGACCACGCGCGTTCTGGCCTGTTCGCAGAACCCCTCTATTGTGCGCTGACGAACGAAAGGTTTTCGTGGGTGGGCCTATCATTTGATGTCGCGCAGAATATCTTTGACGAAACCAACCGATAGGAGAGATGGAATGAGCTGGAATCCCGCCCTTGATCCCGATTGCCCAACCGGTGACGCCGTTGATGCCATCGAAACCGTGATCGTTCCGCGCGCCCGTGATCTGGGTGGCTTTGAGGTCCGCCGCGCCTTGCCAGCGCCCCGCCGCCAGATGGTTGGGCCGTTCATTTTCTTTGACCAGATGGGTCCGGCTGAATTTGTGACGGGCACGGGCATTGATGTCCGCCCACATCCGCATATTGGTCTGGCAACAGTGACCTACCTGCATCGGGGGGCCGTTCATCACCGCGACAGCCTTGGCACCGATCAATGGATTGAGCCGGGGGCGATGAACCTGATGATCTCGGGCCATGGCATTACCCATTCAGAACGCATGGATGGCGAAGCGTTGAAAAAGCCACAGAGCCTGTTTGGGATTCAGTCCTGGATAGCGCTGCCCAAAGGGGCCGAGGATGGTGAGGCTGCATTCATTCACGCGCCCAAGGCTGATCTGCCGGTGATGGATGGCGAAGGCAAGCAGGTCCGCCTCATTCTGGGCGAGGCTTATGGCGTGCGTGCGCCGGTCGAAGCACCTTCTGAGATGTTCTACCTGGATGCGGTGCTGGAACCGGGTGCAGGGTTGCCGTTGCCCGATAACCATGAGGACCGTGGCGCCTATGTCCTTGAAGGAGAAGTGGAAATCGCGGGACAGGTCTTTGATCAGGGCAAAATGATGGTGTTTCGCCCCGGTGATCGCGTCAGCATGAAGGCAGGCTCGCGGGGCGCGCGGGTGATGCTCCTGGGTGGCGCGACCATGGAAGGCGCGCGCCATATCTGGTGGAATTTCGTGGCCTCCAGCAAAGAGAGGATCGAGGAGGCAAAAGAGGCCTGGCGGGCCGGCGACTGGCAAAATGGACGCTTTCAATTGCCGCCCGGCGATGACGCGGAGTTTATTCCGCTGCCTGACCGTTAAGGGCGCTTGACGAGGCGCGCGGCGGCACTTAGAAGCAGCCCACGTTCGGGCCTTGTCCGGACAAGCAGATGCGCGGTTGTAGCTCAGCTGGTTAGAGTACCGGCCTGTCACGCCGGGGGTCGCGGGTTCGAGCCCCGTCAACCGCGCCACTGTCTTCTTTTCAAAGCCGGTCGACCTGGAATGCTCGGTGGTGTTGCGCCCGACAGCGTTGGCGCATAAAAAAATGCGCGCGGCTGCTCTTTCTGCGTTGACGCCCCGCGCATCCACGATTATCCCGCCCGCTATGCGCGGTTGTAGCTCAGCTGGTTAGAGTACCGGCCTGTCACGCCGGGGGTCGCGGGTTCGAGCCCCGTCAACCGCGCCACTTCTTCCAGCCAATCTGATATTCTTGCCGATTGTTTGCGCTCTCTGCGGTTTCTCCGTATGCCTGCCGGACCCACGCAAGCAGGACCTCGACAAATGCACATTGAACCCTTTGGCGTCGAACTTTGGATGAACGAATGGGAGACCCGGTGCGAATGGAACCTTGCCGAGACTTGCGTTGAGAGCCTGACTTTCGATCAGCTCCTGCAACTTTCCGGCAAGAACGACAGCGATCTGGCCGACCTTTTGCCGATGAAACTGACCTACGGTGCGATTGAAGGGTCGGATCGGCTGCGCCAAGCCATTGCAGGGCTTTATGAGGGGGCGGCTGCGTCAAATATCATTGTCACCCATGGGACAATTGGCGCGAACATGCTGGTGCATAGGACCTTGCTTGGTCGCGCGGATCATATGATTGCGGTGGTGCCGACCTACCAGCAACACTATTCGATCCCAGCAAGCATCGGGGCTGATGTGCAGCATCTACAGTTGTCCGAAGCAGACGACTGGCTGCCCGATCCTGATGCATTGCGTGCCATGGTCACGCCGCAGACCAAGCTGATCGCGCTGACCAACCCCAACAACCCGACAGGTGCGCTGATTGACCGCGCGCTGATGGCGCAGATCGTAGCGATTGCCCGCGAGGTGGATGCGTGGGTCTTGTGTGACGAGGTATATCGCGGAACCGATCAGCAGGGCGATGGGCTGACCGCTTCTGTCGCGGATCTCTATGAAAAAGGGATCAGCACGGCGAGCATGTCCAAGGCGTTCTCATTGGCGGGGCTGCGATTGGGCTGGGTCGTCGGGCCTGAAGCGCTGATCGAGGATATCATGAAACATCGGGATTACGATACGATCTCGGTCGGGATGATTGACGATCATTTCGCGGCCCTGGCACTTGAGCATAAATCCCGGCTGCTTGCGCGTGCCCATCAGATAACCCGGGGCAATCTGGCGATCCTGTCAGACTGGGTCGAGACGACACCGGGTATCACTTGGGTGAAGCCCCGTTCAGGGACCACTGCGTTGCTGAAATACGATCTGGACAGGCCCTCGCGCGCGCTCTGTGTCGATTTGCTGCAAGAAACCGGCGTTCTTCTCACACCTGGGTCTGCCTTGCACATGGAAGGGTATCTGCGGATCGGATACGCGAACAATCCGGCCATCCTCAAAGAAGGATTGGCACGGTTGTCGGCGTTCCTGACCAGGCAGGACCGTTTTGCGGGCTAGGTTGTCATCGCATCCAATATCCGGGCCCAGCTTCTGATGCCCTTGTGAAACGACGACAGGTCGTATTTTTCATTCGGCGAATGGATCGCGTCATCGTCCTTGCCAAAGCCGATCAGCATCGCGTCCATGTCAAGGATATCCTTGAAATGCCCCGCAATCGGGATCGACCCGCCGCAGCCGACATAGGCCGCCGCATTTGGCCATTCATCTGATAGCGCTTTGCGCGCCTGGTCAAAGGCGGGGTGGGTTGTGGTCATCTGGCCAGCCGTGCTGGCGCCATGATCGCTAAAGCTGACGCTGCAATCGGCGGGCAGCATATCCTGCACCATCTTGCGAAAGTTTTCGCGAATTTTCAGCGGGTCTTGCGTGCCGACCAACCGAAAGCTGATCTTGGCGCTAGCCTGCGACGGCAGCACGGTTTTGAACCCGTCACCGGTATAGCCCGACCACATGCCGTTGACTTCGCAGGTCGGGCGCGACCAGATCATCTCCAGCGGGCGGCGGCCCTTTTCGCCAGCGGGCTCGGACAGTCCGACTTCGCCCAGGAATTCCTTGTGGTCGAATTTCAGGTCATCCCATGCGGCAGCAAGGTCGTTGGAAAGCTCCGGTACGCCCTGATAGAAATCAGGGACCGTGACCCGCCCGTCATCGTCGTGCAGGGCGGCGATAATGCCCGCCAGAACCCGTGCAGGGTTCATCGCCAGACCGCCGTACATGCCTGAATGCAGGTCCTTGTCGGGGCCGGTGATGGTCAGCTCCTCGCCCAGGAGCCCGCGCAGTTGCGTGATGATCGCTGGTGTGCTGTCGCCATATAGGCCGGTGTCGCAGATCAGCGCGATGTCGGCGGTCAGTTCATCGCGGTTCTCTTCCATGAAAGGGGTGAGCGACGGAGAGCCGGATTCCTCTTCCCCCTCAAAAAAGATCGTGATGTTGGCGGGCAGGGTGCCATGTTCGGCTTTCCATGCGCGGCAGGCTTCCACAAAGGTCATCAATTGCCCCTTGTCGTCGGATGATCCGCGCCCCCGGATCACCTTGCCTTTGGCGGTGTCTTCGATTTGGGGGTCAAAGGGGTCACGATTCCAAAGCTCAATCGGATCAATGGGTTGCACGTCGTAGTGGCCGTAAAACAGGATGTGCGGGCCTTCGCCGCCGCTGTGTGCCACGACCATCGGATGCCCCGGAGTGGGTCGCTTGGAAGCCTCAAACCCGATGGATCGCAGATCGGCCACCAGCCAGTCCGCTGCCGTTTGGCAGTCCCCCTTATGGGCCGGGTCGGTCGAAATTGAGGGGATACGCAACAATTCCATCAGGCGTTCAGTTGCTTGCGGAAGCGCGGCGTCAATGCGGGTGAGAACGGGAGCGAGGGTCATGTATGCGGCCTATCATTGGGGATTTGCCGCAGGGTTGTCCGCTTTGCCCGAGAGGTCAAGTTTTCCGCGCTTGGTTTGCCGGGTCTTGATGCAAATCAATGACGTTTCGCTGAAGACACCTCATTGATGGGAACAAGGGGGGCGACACTTTGTTGCGTCTTGTCCGAGGACGTTGCACCCTATATGAGACCTAGAACGATTCAAAGGCCGCGAAGCCGCGTGGTTTTTGCACCGAGAAATGAGGACGAACGACGTGGACTATAACGCCCGGTTGGACACTGCGATTGAACGTTTGCATCAGGAAGGCCGTTATCGGACTTTCATCGACATCGAACGCAAGCGCGGTCAGTTCCCACATGCAACATGGCGCAAGCCAGACGGGTCAGAGGCCCCCGTCACCGTATGGTGCGGCAATGATTATCTGGGCATGGGCCAGCATCCTGTTGTTTTGGCCGCCATGCACGAAGCAATCGAGGCGACCGGTGCCGGCTCTGGCGGGACCCGCAATATTTCTGGCACGACCATCTATCACAAGGCTCTGGAGGCAGAGCTTGCTGATCTGCACCGCAAGGAAGCGGCGCTTTTGTTTACCTCTGCCTATATTGCCAATGATGCGACGCTCAGCACATTGCCAAAGCTGTTTCCGGGGCTGATCATATATTCTGACGCTCTCAACCACGCCTCCATGATCGAGGGGGTTCGGCGCAATGGCGGGGCCAAACGCATTTTCCGTCATAACGATGTAGCACATCTGCGTGAGCTGATGGCGGCCGACGATCCTGCGGCCCCCAAGGTGATCGCGTTCGAATCCATCTATTCTATGGACGGCGATTTTGGCCCGGTCGAAGAAATCTGCGACCTTGCCGATGAGTTCGGCGCATTGACTTACATCGATGAGGTCCATGCCGTGGGCATGTATGGTCCGCGCGGCGCTGGCGTGGCCGAGCGTGACGGCCTGATGGGCCGGATTGACATCATCAATGGCACCTTGGCCAAAGCCTACGGTGTGATGGGTGGCTATATCGCGGCAAGTTCAAAAATGTGTGATGCGATCCGGTCTTATGCGCCAGGCTTCATCTTCACCACATCGCTGCCGCCGGCTGTGGCGGCGGGTGCGGCGGCCAGCGTGGCCCATCTCAAGACCGATCAGGCGTTGCGCGACCAGCACCAGACGCAAGCCAGAATTCTTAAAATGCGCCTGAAGGGGTTGGGGCTGCCGATCATTGATCACGGCAGTCATATCGTTCCCCTGATCGTGGGGGATCCTGTGCATACCAAGCAATTGTCGGACATGTTATTGTCTGACTTTGGTATTTACGTGCAGCCGATCAACTTTCCCACCGTCCCACGCGGGACAGAACGGTTGCGCTTTACGCCGTCGCCGGTGCATGGACCGCGGGAACTGGACGCATTGGTCAGCGCTTTGGACGGTTTGTGGTCTCAATGTGCGCTGAATCGTGCTGAGTTGGCAGGTTAACGCAAGATACACCTGTGCATAACTTTGCCTTCCGTGTTATTTAGAGTTCAGGCGCAGCTATTGTCTCGATTCGTTGGACAACACGCGCTTAGGGGCATTGAGCGACGGGACAGTCGATGATCGGGAAGACCTTCAAGCGTGCAGACGCACCGGAGGAAGTGCAAGCCACAGGGTTTGACGCCTTCAACTTGCGACTGGGCGATCTGATGCGCGGTGAGCGCGCGACCATGGGCAAGAGCCTGCTGGACGTGCAGCGCGAGCTCAAGATCAAAGCGGCCTATATCGCGGCGATTGAAAACGCCGATCCTTCTGCTTTTGAAACGCCGGGCTTCATTGCAGGCTATGTGCGCTCCTATGCACGCTATCTGGATATGAACCCTGATGATGCCTTTGCTGCTTTTTGCGAAGAAAGCGGGTTTTTCACAGCTCATGGCATGTCAGCCCAGGCCTCTTCGCTGAACGGCAAGAATTTTGATCCTGCCGCCACGCCATTGGGCAAGGATATTTTTTCGTCCTCTGCGACACCTTTCATTCCCGCCGGTGAGGCCGTGCTTTCAGGGATTGAGCCTCGCGCTATCGGGTCTGTTCTGGTCTTGCTCGCGTTGATTGGCGGGCTGGGCTATGGCGGCTGGACTGTGCTGCAAGAAGTCCAGAAGGTGCAGTTCGCACCGGTCGAGCAAACCCCTGTGGTTCTGTCTGATCTGGATCCATTGGCAGGGGCTGCGAATTCCATTCAGCCCAGTGATGCGCTGGCCGGGTTCCAGGCACCGTCGGCGCAGGCGCTTGACCGGCTTTACCGTCCGCAGGCTCTGGATGTGCCAGTTCTGGTGGCCCGTGATGCCCCGATTTCAACGCTGACCCCCGGAAATATTGGCGCACTTGTGTCCGAACCCGCCGTTGCGGATGTACCCGAAACGATCATCGCGGAGGCCGATCTTTCGGCTGTTCCTGCCATTCAGGTGGTCGAACCCGATGTGCCTGAGCTGCAACTTGTTGCGGTGCGCCCGGCCTGGGTGCGCGTGCAGTCTGCCGATGGCACGGTGATCTTTGAAGGCGTGATGGAGCCGGGCCAGAACTTTGTCGTGCCCGCCACCGAAGAGCCTGCAACGCTGCGTGTGGGCGAAAGCGGTGCAATGTATTTTGCCGTGAATGGCGTGCATTATGGCCCTGTCGGCCCCTCGGGCGTTGTGACCTCCAATGTCGCGCTGAGCGCCCAAAACCTGACAGAGACTTTCGCGGTCGCTGATCTGAGCGCGGACAATGATCTGGCCGAAATCGTCAACGTGGCCGAGGTCGTCGCAGACGAATAAGCGCAGGCCCGTCCTGCTTGATGATGCAAGGCAGGCGGCTTAGATAAGACGCAACTGTTCCGTAGCCGAGAGCCGACATTCCATGTCTTTGAACCCTATCCGCCCGTGGCGTAATATCTACCGCCGCAAGTCGCGTCAGATCATGGTGGGCAATGTGCCGGTAGGGGGCGATGCGCCCATCACCGTTCAAACCATGACCAACACGCTGACCACGGATGTCCGGGCAACCATCGCGCAGGTGCAGGCGGCGGCCGATGCAGGCGCCGATATCGTGCGCATTTCCGTACCCGATGAAGCATCAAGCGCCGCACTGAAGCAGATTGTGCCAGAAGTGTCGGTGCCGATCGTGGCGGATATCCACTTTCACTATAAACGCGGGATTGAGGCGGCTGTGGCAGGGGCGGCCTGTCTGCGCATCAACCCCGGCAACATTGGCGATGAGGCCCGCGTCAAAGAGGTGATCCAGGCCGCGCGCGATCATAACTGTTCGATCCGCATTGGGGTGAATGCGGGGTCGTTGGAAAAGCATCTTCTGGATAAATACGGCGAACCTTGCCCCGACGCGATGGTGGAAAGTGGGCTCGATCATATCAAGATATTGCAGGACAATGATTTCCACGAGTTCAAGATATCCTGCAAGGCCTCTGATGTGTTCATGGCCGCCGCGGCCTATCAGCAGTTGGCAGAGGCGACGGATGCGCCGATCCACCTTGGCATCACCGAAGCCGGCGGTCTGACATCCGGCACCATCAAATCGGCCATCGGCCTGGGCAATCTGCTCTGGATGGGGATCGGTGACACGATCCGGGTCAGCCTTTCTGCCGATCCGGTGGAAGAGGTGAAAGTGGGTTATGAGATCCTCAAGTCACTGGGTCTACGGCACCGGGGCGTGAACATCATTTCCTGCCCGTCCTGCGCGCGGCAAGGCTTTGATGTCATCAAGACGGTTGAGGCTCTGGAAAAGCGGCTGGAACATATCAAGACGCCGATGTCGCTCTCGATCATCGGCTGCGTCGTGAATGGCCCCGGTGAGGCGCTGATGACAGACGTGGGTTTCACCGGCGGCGGGGCCGGGGCCGGGATGGTCTATCTGGCGGGCAAGCAAAGCCACAAGCAATCCAACGCCGATATGATCGATCACATCGTCGCGCAGGTGGAACGGAAGGCGGCGGAACTGGACGCGCAAAAGGATGTGGCGGCAGAGTAAGGCGCATGGTTTCACAATTTCTGAGGGCGCGAGCTTTGGTTTTGGTCCGCTATGTCAGATGCCGCGCAGTGAACGAACGTCCGCTCAGCGGTTTCGGCATTTGCTTTTCGATCACTTCAACGGCCCGATCCACAAACTCCCGCACCTTTGGGTCAATGAATTCACGGTCAGCATAGACCAGGCTAATGGGTAGTTCTGCTCCGATTTGGTCAGTCAGCAAGGGAACCAACCGCCCGGCGTGAACGTCTTCTGCAACCACTGCCGAGGCAATGAGCGCGCATCCCAGCCCTTCTATCGCGGCTTCACGGATCAAGCCAATTTCATTGGCAGAAAGACACCCTCCGACTGAAATCGTTCCACCTTTCCACAAAGGCCATGCATTGTTGGGTGTCCAGCCACCTGAAAATCCCATGATGCAGGTGTGCTTCGACAAGTCGACGGGCTTTTCCGGCGATCCCATGCGGTCCAGATAGTCGGGTGACGCAACGACGATCAAACGGTCTGTGTGAAGCTTTCGCGCAATCAGGTCCTGGTCCTGAACCGGTCCAATGCGCATTGCGACATCCACACCTTCTGACAACAGATCGACATGGCGGGATGTGGACTGAACTTCGAGGCGAACCTCCGGGAAGTCGCATAGAAAGTCAGTGAACAGCTTCAAGAAATGCGAGCCAGCCATCGAAACACGCAACAGGCCACGTGGCGTGTCGTCAAGCCGACGAACCGCGTCCCAGGCTTCCACTGCATCGGCGACCACACGTTGAGCGCGGCGCAACAGTTCTTCGCCCGCTTGGGTCAGCGCAAGCTTTGTCGTCCGACGCAGGATCAGACGCACACCCAAATCAGCCTCAAGTCCGGCCATTCGACGACTAAGCGTTGCCCGAGGCAAGCCAATGACACGGGCCGCTTCGGAAATGCTGCCCGCTTGTGTCACCGCCAGGAATTCGCGCATGCGATCCACACTTGGCATGTGACCTGAATGAGCAGGTGTTGTGCTTTTTTCTGATCTATCAGCATTCATGTGACAAGCGTATCTCTAGGTTGACGACAAGGGAAGGCCAATTCAATGATAGATATTACCAACTTTGACCACATCGGCATCCGTATCAGCGACCGCGAGAAATCTGTTGCATTCTACGAGCTTCTCGGCTTTGAGCTGATTGTCGATGGCGGTTACGATCATGGCCATCCGCTGATGATGTTGCACCCCTCGGGGATCAACATCAATCTGTTGGGACCAGCCACAGCCAGGCAGGGCGAGAACGTCCTGATGGATGAGAAGCCGAAATTTCCCGGCATCACGCACATGGCTCTCAAAGTCAAAGACGCTGAAGAGACCGAAGCCTTTGTCGCAGCAAATGGCATCGCCGTCACAGGGCGTCGCGACTTCGAAGGGACCAGGGCGATCTTCATCCGCGATCCTGATCGCAACGTCTTCGAATTGATCGGCCCTGGCCCATCAGCGGCAAGTCTCATCGCAAAACATGTCAGCGAACTAGATGCCTGAACCCGATAAGAAAGGACGGATGGATGAAGCTTTACTCTGCCCCTGGTACCTGTGGGACAGCCATGCACATCGTGTTGGAGTGGATCGGCAAGCCCTACGAAGTCGAGCACCTTGATCTTGCGGGCATGAAGTCGCCTGAGTACCTTGCGATCAATCTCGCTGGTGTCGTTCCGGCGCTGGTCGACGATGAGGGTCCGCTGTCGGAGGGGCTGGCGATCCTTCTCAAACTCGTGGACGAAAACCCCGACGCCAACATAGGCCCAGCCATCGGCAGGCCGGGCCGCAATCATCTCTATCGCTGGCTCGCCTTCATATCCGCCACTTTGCACCCCTTCTTCTGGCCGTACTTCATGCCACGGCGCTATCATTCCGACGAAGATCAGTTCAGCGTGGTCAAAATGGCAGCACAAGAGCGCGTCGGCGTCGCGCTTGATGTCATCGAAGCCAACCTCATGGATAATAAATGGATGCTCGGCCACCGGAAATCCGTTGTGGACGCATTTCTTTATCCGATGGCGAACTGGGCGTACCGGTTCGACAAACCGACCTCGGCTTATCCGAACATCGACAGAGTGGTCCGCCAGCTTGCAGCCGATCCGGCAACTCGAAAAATGCACCAGTCACAAGGAACCAGCCCCAAAGTGGAGGTCTAAAAAGATGAACCCGGTAAAAACAAAATACAGCGAAGCTGACCTGCTCGACTTTCCAGGCGCAATCGAGTTGCGCGTATTGCTCTCCGGTTCAGACACCAACGGCAGCCATGCGGTATTTGAAGACATTGTTGAACCAGGCGTCGGCCCGGGGCGACATGTACACCACGGGCAGGATGAGACGTTTCTCTTCCTTGAAGGGGCATTCGACGTCGAAATCGACGGCGTTCTTTATCACATGGAGCCGGGCGACATTGGTTTTGTCCCAAGAGAAGCGGTGCATGCCTTCAAGAACGTCGGCGAGGCCAGAGGACGTATCCGGTACATATTCTCACCCGCCTTAGAAGTTGAAGAGATGTTTCGGGCGTTCTACGCAGCTCAGGAGGCAGGGGGGCTGACTGAACCGGCAATGATCGAGATCGCGAAAGCGCACGGTCAGAGTTTTGCAGGCCCGCCACTCTGAGAGACACTGCTATCATTCGGTAGGAAAGTCGGCAAACGGCTTGGCAGCCTACACTGCCGTTGGGGTCCTTAGCCGTACCAGTTGCCGAACTTGACCTCGATGTCCCCTTTGACCAAAGCCGCGAATTCTGCCGGGTCCTGCGTGCCATTGTCCCGTCCGCGGGTGTGGTAGGGATAGACGTAGCTGGGAGCGAATTCCGTCACCGCCGAAGCGGCCGCCGCGGCGTCCATCGTGAAGGGCAGGTTCATGCTGACAAAGGCGATGTCGATGTCTTGCAGCGCCCGCATTTCCGGGATGTCTTCGGTATCGCCCGAGATATAGACCCGCAGCCCGTCAATGCTGACCACATAGCCGTTGTCACGGCCCTTGGGGTGGAAATTCAGACGCTCCGGGGTGATGTTATAGGCCGGTATCGCGTCAATCATTGCGGATCCGGCGGCAGCCCTGTCACCATTGGCAATTGCGGTTGTCAGCTCCTGCATTACAGGTGACATTTTGCCAAACACTCCAGGGTTCGCCACAAGGGCCGTGTTCGGGCGCACGATGCCGTCAAGCGTGGCGGGATCGAAGTGATCGCCATGTTCATGCGTGATCAGGATCAGATCAGGCGCGGGCATGTCGCGATAGAGGTCCGCCCCGCCGACAGGATCAACATAGATCGTATCAGCGTGGGTCTGCATCACGAAGGATGCATGTGTAATCGGCGTCACGACCACCGCGCCGGTGTCAGAAGCAAAGCTGTCGCCACCGTTTTTGTCCGCAGCAGCCTTGAACGGCAGGAATGTGATACCCGAGACAACGGCAGCGCTGGTCAGGAA
>Ga0316207_10002771_pt1 | contig 17362 bp, 14 predicted proteins | sample 6weekpyrite_MG_FD_204943 | JGI IMG/M metagenome (GOLD analysis project Ga0316207, IMG submission 204943) | Microbial mat bacterial communities from mineral coupon in-situ incubated in ocean water Damariscotta River, Maine, United States -... | ecosystem: Environmental > Aquatic > Marine >...
CGGCCTTCCTTGGCAGGCTGCTGTGGGGCCTCGTGGTCTTAAAAATGGCGTTATTGAGCTTAAGAACCGTGCTACGGGTGAAAAAATTGAAGTAACACCAGAAGAGTTTATCGCAAAGATGGCTGCCTAAACTGGAGAAATTTGTGCTCGGTAGAGGATACGAATGGGGAGTAGCTCGCCGCTATTTATTGCGGCCCCCCAGTGACGGCTTTATTTCGTTGAATACAATCTTGTCTGTCTCTGCAATTGCAGTTGGGGTGATGGTCCTCATATCTGTGATGTCGGTTATGAATGGCTTTCGTGCAGGTTTGATGGATAGTATCCTTGGTTATCAGGGGCATGCCGTTGTGAATGGTTATGGTGGTCGTATAGATGATCACGATTTACTTGCTTCTGAGCTGGCAAAAATACCGAATGTTGTCAAAGTACGACCTTATGTTCAGGAGCAGGTTGTCGCGATGAATGCTGGCCGTAGTATGGGCGCGATTGTTAGAGGCCTTCCTGAGGAACATTTAAATGCATCAGGCACGGAAGGTATGGCTGTTCGTCAAGGTAGTTTAGAGGCTGCTAATGAGAATGGCGGTTTGGTTCTGGGCTATGTGTTGGCGCAGCGTTTGGGTGTATCTGTTGGCAGCAATGTTACAATAGTAAGCCCAAAATCAGTGGCAACCCCATTCGGCTCAACATTACGGTATTTAGCGTATCCAGTTGAAGCAATTGTAGAAATTGGTTTGTACCAATTTGACGAAACATTCATTGGTATGCCTTTGGTTGAGGCACAGCGCTTTTTTCGCTCAGGTGATACGGTTTCTACAATAGAGATTTTCATGTCTGAGCCTGAACAGGTGGATGATATATTCCCTTTGATACAGGAAACGGTTGGTAGCAATGGTTATGCTAGTAGCTGGCGTTCTTTTAATCCCGCACTCATGGGAACACTGCAAACTGAGCGTGTTGCTATGTTTCTGATCTTGAGCTTAATCATCCTTGTTGCTGTGTTTAACGTATCTTCCAGTTTGGTTATGCTCGTTAAGGAAAAGTCTGGTGATATTGCAATATTGCGTACCATGGGGGCAACACGAGGCTCTATTCGCAAGATTTTTCTTATTGTTGGTTTAAGTATCGGGTTCACTGGAATTTTTGCCGGTAGCCTTTTAGCAAGCTTGATTGTTATCAATATTGAACAAATTAAGCGTTTCATTGAGTGGCTGACCGGGCAGAATATGTGGGATCCCGCAACAAGGTTTATCTCTGAAATCAGAGCGGAAGTTGATCCGGCTGAGGTGGCAATGACAATCTTGGTCGCGGTCGTTATGTCTTTCTTGGCAACAATATTGCCAGCGATGCGCGCGAGCAAACTAGATCCTGTTTCAATTCTTAGGCACGAATAAGGCGCTCTATGTCGGTTTTACAGATAAAAAATTTAAAGCGCTCCTTTCATCAGGGCCATAAAACAGTAGAAGTGTTGCGTGGTATAAACCTTGAGGTGGAATCAGGACAACTTGTTGCTCTTGTTGGGGCTTCAGGGTCAGGGAAATCAACCCTTTTGCAGGCAGCGGGTTTGTTAGACAGTGGCTTTGATGGAGGCATAACTATTGACGGTATAGATGCCTCACAACTAAGCGAAGAAAAGCGGAGTAGCATTCGACGTGATAAGCTGGGATTTATTTACCAGTTTCATCACTTGCTTCCTGACTTTACTGCCCTTGAAAATGTTGCTTTAGCATTAAAGCTTAAGGGGCAGGGCGATCTGGCAGCGCAAAAAGCCGCTAAAGAGATATTATTAGAGTTGGGTTTAGGCGAACGTTTAGACCATGTACCAGCAAAACTTTCTGGTGGTGAGCAACAGCGCGTGGCGATCGCTCGGGCAATTGTTGGTAAGCCTGCTTTGTTACTGGCGGATGAGCCTACAGGCAACTTAGATGAAGAGACCGCAGGGCGCGTGTTAGAGCTTTTTCTCAAGATCGTTCGAGATCGTGGGCTCGCTGCAATTATTGCCACTCATGACAAGGCGCTGGCCGCTAGTCTTGATCGCAAAATCCATCTTTCTGAAGGTAAACTTCAGGAAGCATAAATTACTTAAACTTGAGTAGCCGGCCAGCAAGGAGTAACCTTTATACCTATTCAACAAGGGAAAAGGGGGACTTTTCAATGACTGATATAGGTTTTGAACATATTAACTGGCTGACAGTGCTCATTGGTGCCGTCATCTATATGGTTGTTGGTGGAATATGGTACGGCCCGATAGCCGGTAAAGCCTGGATGAAGGAAATGGGGCTTACTGAAGAAGAAATTAAAGAGTCAGGGAATCCGACTGAAGCTATGGTGAAAAGCTTTGTTTCTGCTCTTTTTATGAGTGCAGGCCTCGCTTTTGTTTTGTCTATGCCAGCATTTCGGGATAGTGGTTGGCAAGGCGGTATGATGACCGGATTCATCCTGTCTGTTTTACTAGTTGGTGGCTCAACATTTCCAAATTATGCTTTTGAAAATAAGTCTTTACGGCACTTCCTTATCCATATGGGTAATGTAACAATAGCGATGATGTTGATTGGTGCAATGATGGGATACTGGCGCTAAGCCAAAGTTGTTAGGAGTATTAAATATGAACCACATGGATTTTGTTCACCTTCGCGTACATACAGCATACTCCTTATCTGAAGGTGCCATCCATGTGAAAAATTTGGTTAAGCAGTGTGTTGGCTTCAAGATGCCAGCCGTTGCTATGACGGACAACAATAACATGTTTGCGGCACTTGAGTTCTCAGGTGCCGCAGCAGCTTCAGGCGTACAGCCTATTGTTGGAGTAACCTTATTTGCTTCCTCTTCATATCGTACCAAGAAAAAACAGCCAGGAAAGCATGTTGAATATCCTGAAGCTGTAGTTTTGTTAGCCCAAACAGATGAGGGCTATAGAAACCTTATGAAAATTGTTTCAAAGGCCCACTTGGAAAGCGACGTGCAGGTGGGGGTGCAATTTCCTATTGAGGAATTTAAAGGCCGGACAACAGGGGTAATCTGCCTAACAGGCGGCGTTCATGGGCCCGTAGGAAAACTACTTCAGGAAGGTAATGAGGAGGGGGCCGAAAAATGTCTCTTAGAGCTTAAGTCATATTTTGGTGACCGGCTTTATATGGAAATACAACGGCATGGCCAAGAGATGGAAGCGCAGACTGAAGAGGCTTTTCTTGATCTAGCATATAAGTATGAAGTGCCAATTGTTGCGACAAACCAGCCCTATTTTGTTGGTCCTGACATGTACCAACCCCATGATGCCTTAATGTGCATGGCCGATAGTACATATGTGGCGGTGACTGAGCGTAGAAAGTTTAATGTAGATTATCGTTTCAAGACAGCGGAAGAAATGATTAATCAGTTTAAAGATTTACCAGAAGCTATTGAAAATACAGTTAACATTGCAAAGAGATGTTCTGTAAAAGTTAATGAAATTGATCCTCTGCTGCCTAACTTTACGAGCGGTATGGATGTGTCAGAGGCTGACATGTTAAAAGAGGAATCTGAGAAGGGCCTGCGGGAACGCTTGGATTTTAAGGCCAAAGATGAGGGCTTAAAGGCAGGGCGTGACGAAGAGTGGGAAACGGAATATTGGGATCGATTGGATTTCGAACTTAATATTATCAATCAGATGGGGTTCCCTGGATACTTTTTGATCGTTGCTGACTTTATTCAATGGGCAAAAGACCATGATATTCCGGTTGGTCCAGGTCGTGGGTCTGGAGCCGGTTCCGTTGTGGCGTGGGTGCTGAAGATTACAGATTTAGACCCCCTTCGATTTTCGCTACTCTTCGAGCGCTTCCTTAACCCTGAACGCGTTTCAATGCCTGACTTTGATATTGATTTTTGTCAGGATAAACGCGAGTTAGTTATTAAATATGTACAGGATAAATATGGCTATGACCGTGTAGCCCAGATTATCACCTTTGGTAAACTGCAGGCGCGTGCTGTTGTAAAAGCCTGCGGCCGGGTATTGCAACAACATCACGGTGCAACTGACCGCCTTTCTAAAATGATCCCGAATGACCCTGGTAACGCGATGTCTTTGCAAGAAGCAATTGACAGTGAGCCCCGGCTTCAGCGTGAGATTGCGACAGATGAACTCACCGCGAGGGTTATGGAACGTGCATTGAAGCTTGAAGGCTTTTACGCGCATTCATCTACACATGCTGCGGGTGTAGTTATTGGCGATAGGCCGCTTGAAGAATTGGTGGCCCTTTACCGGGACCCAAAATCTGACATGCCGGTTACACAGTTCAATATGAAGTGGGTAGAGCAGTGTGGACTAGTAAAGTTTGATTTTCTTGGACTTAAGACACTGACCGTATTGGACCGGGCAGTGAAGTATGTGCGCAAACGTGGGATTAATATTGATCTCGCTGAAGTGCCGCTGGATGATGAACCAAGTTATAAAATATTACAGGCTGGTGAAAGTGCTGGTGTGTTTCAGCTTGAGAGTACAGGAATGCGCTCAGTTCTTAAAGGTCTACGGCCTGATAAGTTCGAAGATATTATTGCGATTGTGGCTCTGTATCGTCCGGGGCCTATGGATAATATTCCTACCTATGTCGACCGAAAGCATGGGAGGGAACCTGTGGAATATCCTCACCCAATTCTCGAGGAAATCTTAGGCGAGACATACGGAGTTATTATCTATCAAGAGCAGGTGATGCAGATTGCTCAGGTTATGTCAGGCTACAGTCTTGGTGAGGCAGATTTGTTGCGGCGAGCAATGGGTAAGAAGATCAAGGAGGAAATGGATAAACAACGTGGCCGTTTTTGTGAGGGGGCTGTCGAGCGGGATATTCCGCACGAGAAAGCAAGCTATATCTTTGATTTGGTTACTAAGTTTGCCTCCTATGGTTTCAATAAATCCCATGCTGCAGCTTATGCTTTAGTGGCGTACCACACTGCTTTTATGAAGGCGAATTATCCGGTAGAGTTTATGGCGGCGATTATGACCCTTGATATGGGTAATACTGATAAATTGTCTGCCTTTAAGCTTGAGTTACAGCGAATGGATGTGCCGCTACTGCTGCCTGACGTCAATTATTCTGACGTTCCTTTTGTGGTTGAGCGCACGGAAGATGACTACTGTGAAGAAGAGGCCGACCCTCGACAAAACTTAGGCGTGCGATATGCCCTTGGTGCTATAAAAGGGGTCGGTGAAAAAGCGATGGAAGGTATTATCGCTGAGCGTACTAATAACGGAAAATTTAAAGACATTTTTGATTTTGCTGAGCGCGTGGACCCTAAGCTGTTAAATAAACGTCAAATTGAACGTCTGGCAGCAGCGGGTGCATTTGATAGCTTACTACCTGAGCGCTCTCAGGCTTACGCCGCAGCAGAAGTTGTGATGCGTATCGCCCAAATGGAAGCCAAGGAGCGTGAAAGTGATCAAGTGAGTTTATTTGGCGGCGAAATGGCTGCAACTGTTGATAAGCCAGCACTACCCATCGTTAAGGCTTGGACCGACACTCAGATGTTGGATGAGGAGCGTAAAGCTGTTGGGTTTTATATATCTGCGCATCCACTCGATAGTTATGAGACTGTTTTGGAGCGGGAGCGCATTATTCCTGCACGTGAAGTTTATAATGATGCAGGTCTAGTTGGGCAAACTGTTCGTATGGCAGGTGCCATCCTTGGGTACAGAGAAGGTGTAACCAAACGTGGAAACAAGTTTGGTAGGCTTACATTATCAGACAGAACTGACGCGTTCGAAATGATGGCATTTGAAGATGATCTGGAGCAGATGCGGGCACTGGTAGATGAAGGGGCACCAATGGTGGTGTCTGTTCAAATACGTAAGCGTGATGATGATGACAGCATTGGACTTTCTTGCCGCGGTATGGAGAGTTTGGAGCAGGTTGCTGCCCAGTCGTCAAAAGGCCTTTTTGTTGAAGTAGAGGGAGCCGATGCTTTTGCATCGATGAAAGCTGCCTTGGACCGTAAGACAGGAGGCAAGGGCAGGGTAACTATTCGAGTGCCTGTTCATGATAATCGTCGTTATGCAGAGTTCCGGCTTGAAGGAAAGTACAAAGTAACACCGGAACTGAAGCAAGCTATTGCCGCAGAAATGGGCGTGCTTTCTGTAGAGGAAATATAGGTGAGCAATAATAAGCCGATAGTAGAGCCTCTACCAGCTGCCTCTGTGCTTCTTGTTCGCGACGGCGATGATGGCCTTGAGGTGCTTATGATGGAGCGGGCAAAAACAATGAAGTTTGCCCCTGGTGCTTTTGTGTTTCCTGGCGGTAAAGTAGATAGAGATGACGGAGACCATTCCAACTGGAATGAATTAGTACAGGTAGGTAAAAGTCTGCCTGACTTAGCGTTCCGGATTGCTGCATTAAGGGAGCTTTATGAAGAAGCGTCAGTTCTGTTGGCTAGTGATGTTGGGCCAGATATAAGCTACGACATGCCTTTTTCGGAACAGTTACGTCAAAAAGATGTATGGCTAAATGTAAATGAAATGGTCCCTTTTGCACATTGGGTGACGCCTGAACCAATGCCGCGACGTTTTGATACCCACTTCTACTTGGCGGCACACAATGGCCAAACTGCGGTGCATGACGGTAATGAGGCTATTTCTCTACGTTGGATTAACCCGCACGCAATTCTAACAGACTGGGATCATGATGAGGTACCTTTGATGTTTCCCACTCGTTTGAATTTAATGAAACTAGCACGTGCCACTAGTGTAGCTGAAGCTCTTGAGCAAGCACGAAACACACAAGTTGTGCGCACTTTGCCTGTTGTAGGCCGCGACGAAAAAGGGATAAAATTAACAATAGATCCTGCCTGTGGTTATGAAGTGACTAGAGCAAGTGCCAAAGAGCTAAAGGTAGAAACACCCAAATAAGCCAAAAAGGGCTTGATATTTATATTTTATCGGCCTATATGGGCCGCGACTTCACACGTAGGGACGGCTTCTTGGTGAGTTATCAAGCCGCCATCCGGTGTCTTCAATAATGAAGGCGCAGCCCTGCGGAGGATTAACCGGAAAAGGAATAGACACATGGCGATGCCAGTAGTTGACATGCGTGCGCTTTTAGAAGCAGGCGTACATTTTGGTCACCAGACCCACCGTTGGAACCCGAAAATGGCGCCGTATATCTTCGGCGAGCGTAACGGCGTTCATATTATCGACCTTTCACAAACCGTACCTTTCATGACACGTGCCCTTCAGGCTGTTCGTGATGTTGTATCGCGTGGTGGTCGTGTTCTGTTTGTAGGTACAAAGCGTCAGGCTTCACCTATTGTTGCTGAAGCGGCTAAGCGTTGCGGTCAATATTATGTGAACCACCGCTGGTTGGGTGGAATGATGACAAACTGGCAAACAATCAGCCAGTCTATCAAGCGCTTGAAGCAGCTCGATGAGAAGCTTAATCAAGAGCACACTGGCTTGACCAAAAAAGAAACACTTCAGATGACTCGCTTGCGTGACAAGCTAGAGCTATCTCTTGGTGGTATTCAGGATATGGGTGGCCTGCCTGATATTATTGTTGTGGTTGATACTAACCGTGACGACATTGCTATTGCAGAAGCCCGCCGTTTGAATATCCCTGTAGTTGGTTTCATTGATACAAACTCTAAGCCTGATGGCATTGAGTACCCAGTTCCAGGTAACGATGATGCAACACGCGCTATCCGTTTGTACTGCGATTTGGTTGCAGAAGCCGTTCTTGATGGTATTCAGGCTGATTTAGCTGCTCAAGGTGTTGACCTTGGTGCATCTGAAGCTCCGGTTGAAGAAGCTGTTGCAGTAGAAGCTCCAGCGGAAGCCGCTGCAGAATCTGCTCCTGCTGAAGAAGTCGCAGCAGAAAAAGCTGAGTAATATTTTATAGGTGTGTTTGCCGGGCGTGATTTCGCCCGGACTGCCTGTTTACGCACTTCGGTGCGAGACCTTTAAGGGGATACTTCAATGGCACAAATTACTGCCGCTCTCGTTAAATCTCTGCGTGAAACATCTGGCGCGGGCATGATGGATTGTAAAAAAGCACTATCTGAAACAGATGGTGATCTGGAAGCCGCAGTAGACTGGCTGCGTAAAAAGGGCCTTTCGGCTGCTGCGAAAAAATCGGGCCGTGTAGCTGCAGAGGGCCTTGTTGCTCTTAAAGCAGAAGGCAGCAAAGCTGCTGTAATCGAAGTTAATTCTGAAACTGACTTCGTAGCTCGTAATGAGCAATTCCAAAGTTTTGCAGCTGACCTAGCTGGTATTGTTTTTGACACAGGTGTGACAGATGCAGATGCAATTTCTGCGCTAGATTATCCTGGTGCTGGCAAGCCTGTAGCTGATGTGCTTACAGATAATATTTCGACAATCGGCGAAAACATGAATATTCGCCGCGCTGCAGTTCTTGAAGTGGAAGAAGGTCTCGTTGCTTCTTATATTCACGGGGCAGTAACTGATGGCATGGGTAAAATCGCCGTGTTGGTTGGTCTAAAATCTTCTGCTGGAGCAGATGTTCTTGCGGGCCTTGGTAAGCAGCTTGCTATGCATATTGCGGCAGCTAACCCTGCATCACTCAGCGAAGCAGATCTTGATCCAGCTATTGTTGAGCGCGAAAAGCAAGTTCAGATGGATAAAGCTCGCGAATCTGGCAAGCCAGAAAATATCATCGAGAAGATGATTGTGGGCCGCATGCGCAAGTATTTGGAAGAGGTTGTTCTTCTGCATCAAACTTTTGTAATTGACGGTGAGACAAAAATTTCAGACGTGATCGCAAAAGCTGCAAAAGATGCTGGTACAGAGATTGAACTCGTATCTTTTATTCGCTTAGAGCTAGGTGAAGGCATCGAGAAAAAAGAAGAAGACTTTGCTGCTGAAGTTGCTGCTGTAGCTGGCGCGTAAGTTACCTTCTGATAAAGTAATTAAAACCCAGGGGCTTCTCCTGGGTTTTTTCTTGCCTGCAACTATTTGATGTTGCAATGAAACTACGTAAAATAAACAATGAAACCCGCTGGTATTACAAAGTGGAAGCAGTTAAGCTGCGGCCAACCGGTTGGGGTTGTGGGGAGAAAATTGGGCATGTCATCCGAACCAAAATATAAGCGTATTCTACTTAAGCTCTCAGGTGAGGCGCTGATGGGAAATGGCGCGTACGGCATTGATCCTGATACTGCTGAGCGAGTATCCCGCGAAATTAAGCAGGCACAGGCTATAGGTGCAGAAGTATGCGTTGTTGTTGGTGGTGGAAATATTTTTCGAGGCCTGAAGGGGGCAGCTGAGGGGCTGGACCGTTCAACAGCCGACTATATGGGCATGTTGGCAACAGTGATGAATGCTCTTGCCTTACAAAACGCACTAGAAAAAGTTGGGGTTGATACGCGTGTGTTATCTGCAATCCCGATGGCTAGTGTTAGTGAGCCTTATATTCGCCGCCGCGCAATTCGGCACCTTGAAAGAGGCCGTGTCGTAATTTTTGCTGCGGGAACGGGCAACCCATACTTTACAACAGATACTGCCGCTGCTCTGCGTGCAGCTGAAATGAATTGTGATGCGCTTCTTAAAGGTACGCAGGTTGACGGTGTGTATAACGCTGATCCTAAGCAAGACCCAAGCGCAGTACGATATGATCACCTGAGCTATATGGATGTTTTGAAGCAAGACCTCAAGGTTATGGATGCTTCAGCGATTTCCCTTAGCCGTGAAAATAATATCCCTATTGTAGTCTTTTCCATTCATGCTCAAAATGAGCTTGTGAATGTGCTTGAAGGCAATGGTACTTGCACCGTTGTAAGCGAGGAGTAATTTATGAGCGACGAAGATATTGACCTGGACGATCTGGAACGACGTATGGTTGGTGCTGTAGATGCACTAAAGCATGAGTTTTCTGGTTTGCGTACAGGTAGGGCTAGCACAAGCCTATTGGATACAGTTGTTGTAGATGTCTACGGGGCATCTATGCCGCTAAATCAGGTTGGCACAGTGTCTGTTCCTGAAGCACGTATGCTATCAGTTCAGGTATGGGACAAAGGCAACTCATCTGCTGTTGAAAAAGCAATTCGCAATGCAGGCCTTGGGCTTAACCCAATGAATGATGGCCAATTGATCCGAATTCCTATCCCCGAACTTAATGAAGAACGCCGTGCTGAGCTTGCTAAGGTTGCGGCTAAATATGGGGAACAAGCCCGTATTGCTATTCGGAACGTTCGCAAAGGCGGTATGGATTTATTGAAGCGTATGGAAAAAGATAAATCGATCAGCGAAGATGATCATAAGATGTATGCCGATGAAGTGCAGGACCTGACTAATAAATTTGTGAAGATGGTTGATGATGCACTAGCAACCAAAGAACAAGAAATTATGCAGGTATAAGCATGGCGCTTTCTGCCCAGTCATTAGACCCCATCGAGGAAGCCCCGCCACCGAGGCATGTTGCCATTATTATGGATGGCAATGGTAGGTGGGCTGAAAAACACGGGATGCGACGGTCTGCTGGGCATAAGCGCGGTGCAGAAGCCGTACGCGAGGCTATAGAAGGTGCAGCAGAATCAGGCGTTAAATACTTAACGCTCTATGCATTTTCTTCTGAAAATTGGAATCGGCCACCTGAGGAAGTCACTGACTTGATGGGGCTATTAAAGCTTTATCTAAGCCAAGAGATTAAATCACTTCATAAAGAGGGTGTTAGGCTGCGTGTTATTGGTAGTAAGGCTCGCCTTTCAGACGATATTATTCGTATGATCAATAAGGCTGAAGCTAAAACCGCAAATAACACTCGCTTGACCTTGGTAATTGCACTTAGCTATGGCGCACGCGAGGAAATTACAGAAGCGGTTCGTAATATTTCTCGGCGAGTTAGGGATGGTAAGTTGCAACCCGAAGATATTAGTGAAGCGATGTTAGACAATGCTTTATTCACACATGATATTCCTGATCCAGATTTGATTATCCGTACAAGTGGAGAGCAGAGGTTATCTAATTTTCTCTTATGGCAATGTGCTTATTCAGAGTTTTTGTTCATTGATACATTGTGGCCAGATTTTACAAAGGCTGATTTTAGCGCAGCCGTAGCCAATTATGCCGAACGGGATCGTCGGTACGGCGTACGACCATAAAAAATAGCAGAAAGCTCTTTCCTTAATGCCCCTCGGGATCTCAAAAAACCTATTTCAACGAATTATCTCGGCTGTTTTGCTTTTGCCGCCTGTTTTAGGGGCTTTGTGGGCAGGTGGGTGGTGGTATACGGCCTTTCTGGCCTTAGGTGGCGTTCTTATGGCACGCGAGTGGGTTACACTGACCATAAAGGGCACAAAGTTCTTCGCTTATGTATTGGTTTTCTTTGTTGTTGCTTTGGTTGTTTGGGCTCAAGTGACAGCGCCAGAAATAACCTCAATTTTATTCGTGTTACTGGGCCTTGTTGTCTTTGGGATACTTCTGGTTCGAGCTGAACCAACTCAAAAAATTGGTTGGTGGTTCCTTGGAGCTTCATATGTTGGTGCACCAATAATTGCCATGTGGTGGCTTCGCACCTTGGACAGTGGCCTCATTGTGTTGTGGGTGTTCTTCATTGTTTGGGCAACAGATATTGGTGGTTATTTTTTTGGTAAAGGTATTGGTGGCCCTAAGTTAGCACCGAGAATAAGCCCCAAAAAGACATGGGCTGGATTATTAGGTGGCATGGTGTTTAGCATAGGTGTTGGTTTGTTTTTACATTTAGCGCTTGGCCTTATTACCTCCATTTGGGTTCTGGTTGTGGCATCTGGAGCACTTGCTGTTTGGGCACAAGTAGGTGATTTAGTAGAAAGCGGTGTTAAGCGTCACTTTGATGTGAAAGATTCAGGCGAACTAATACCTGGCCACGGCGGTTTGTTAGACCGAGTAGATGGCCTTGTTTTTGTGGCTCCTGCTGTTGTTTTCTTAATTGTCCTGTTCCCTAGTATATTTGTTTCAGGACCATAAGATATGGAACGTAAATCACTTATAATACTAGGGGCCACTGGTTCTGTTGGGCAAAGCACAATTGATCTGGTTCGGAGAAATCCATCAAAGTATGAGGTTGTTGCCCTCACAGCAAATTGCCGTGTGAAAAAACTGGCGGCACTTGCCATAGAGTTTAAGGCAAAATTGGCTGTTATTGGTAATCCTGAAAAATTTACTGAGCTAAAGTCTCTTCTTGCAGAAACGGACATTGAGTGCGCGGCAGGCCCAAAAGCGATTGAAGATGCCGCGAGCTTGCACTCAGATATTGTTATGGCCGCAATTGTTGGGGCTGCGGGATTGCGTCCGACACTAGCGGCTGTAAGACGCGGTGCTACTATTGCTTTAGCAAACAAGGAATGCCTTGTTTGCGCAGGTGACTTAATGATGCAGGAAGTAAAAAAACATGGCGCACGATTGTTGCCTGTTGATTCTGAGCATAACGCAATTTTTCAGGTGTTTGAGGACAAGTATCCCCATGCGGTTAGCAAACTAACGCTTACTGCGTCAGGGGGACCATTTTTAAACCGTCCAGCGGAAACATTTACAGACATTACTATAACTGAGGCTGTAGCTCATCCTAATTGGAATATGGGGGCAAAAATCTCGGTTGATTCGGCAACATTAATGAATAAAGGCCTCGAAGTTATTGAGGCATACCATTTGTTTCCGGTAAACCAAGATCAGATATCCGTCATTGTACACCCTCAATCAGTTATTCATTCAATGGTTGAATATATTGATGGTAGTACGTTGGCCCAGTTAGGGGCTCCCGATATGCGCATACCTATTGCATCGTGCTTAGCGTGGCCGGAACGTATGCCAACGCCTGCCAAAAAACTAGATCTAGCGGCTATTGGTAATTTGAGCTTTGAACAACCTGACTATGATAAATTTAGGTGCTTGGCTTTGGCTCGTGATGCTTTGAAGGCCGGAGGTGCAGCTCCAGCTACTTTAAATGCTGCAAATGAGATTGCCGTTGAAGCATTTTTATTAGAAAAAATCGGATTTACTGAGATTTCTGTAATTGTTGAAGAAACTCTTGGTCGCTGCGACATGAAAGCGCCACATTCCCTTACGAATGTATTTGAAATCGATAGTGAAGCACGCCGCATTGCAAGCGCGTTACTCACCTAAATCGAATGTAGTTGAGAGGACTATCCATGGAAACGGCTGGACCAGGTATTTTATTTACTATCGTTGCCTTCATTGGTGGCTTCAGTATTTTGGTTTTTATCCATGAATGGGGACATTACGCTGTTGCTCGCTTATTCAAGGTTAGGGTTGACACCTTTTCGATCGGTATGGGCAAGGAATTATGGGGGCGCACAGACAAAAATGGAACGCGATGGCGTTTTAGTGCTGTGCCACTAGGCGGTTACGTCAAGTTCTTTGGTGATGCATCTGCTGCCAGCAATCCAGGTGATATACCCGAAGGATTAAGCGAGCAGGATAAAAAAGATTGTTTTCACTTTAAGCCACTTTGGCAACGAGCACTTATTGTTTTTGCCGGGCCTGCAGTTAACCTCATCGCTGCGGCGCTCGTGTTTGGAAGTTTCTTTTATTATTATGGAATCGGCATTGCCCAGCCAGTTGTCGAGAATGTAGCCGCAGAATCCCCAGCCGCAGAATCTGGTTTAATAGCAGGTGATGTGATTCTATCAGTGAATGACAGCGATATTGAACGCTTTTCTGATATTGGCGGTATTGTACGCTTGTATCCAGGTGCGCTTGTTGATGTTGTCGTTAACAGGGATGGTAGTATTAGAACTATTCCAGTGACACTTGGTACTAAATATATGGAGGATCGATTTAAAAATCGGTATCCATACGGCTATCTGGGGATTTCTTCTGCTGCTGCCGTGCGTACAGACTTGGGGCTGTTTGGTGCGATAGGTGAAGGTTCACGACAGACCGTACAGATGGGTAAAACCATGTTCACAACCTTAGGGCAGATGATTTTGGGGGTGCGTTCTGTTCGTGAACTTGGGGGACCAGCACGTATTGCAAATATGGTAGGAGAAGCAGCAAGCATTAGCTTCGAGAACTTCGTTTGGATACTGGCGTTATTATCACTAAATTTGGGAATCGTTAACTTGCTACCGATTCCCGTTCTCGATGGAGGTCATCTTGTGTTCTATGGTTTAGAAGCTATCAAAGGATCTCCCCTCTCAAAAAAGGCTCAAGAGGCCGGTTTTGTGGCTGGAGCAGCGCTAATGCTAATTTTTATGGTGTTAGTGACACTGAATGACTTGCAATCTATGGCGCTCTAGGCCAATTTCACCGCCACTGTGCCAAAAACCTTTGTGCCAATAATAAGAATGGGCTGAAAAAGTTGCGTTTTTTAAATATGCGTTTGATTTTGCGCGCCGTACTTGCGCTTACAATCGGGGGAGCAACGCTAGCGGGACCAACACTGGCCCAACAGCAACCTGCTGCTCAACAAATACCTCTGATCCGTCAGATCAGCGTGATCGGTAACGAGCGCGTGGAACCTGAGACGATCGCGTCTTACCTTGCTGTTAAAACAGGGGAACCGTTTGATCCAACGCTTCTTGATACCAGTCTTAAGAATCTGTTTCGAACAGGTTTATTTTCTGACGTTGAGTTCACTGAACAAAATGGTGTGTTGATTGTTCGTGTGGTTGAGAACCCGATTATCAACCGTATCATTTTTGAGGGTAACAAAAAGCTCGACCGGGAAGACATGTTCGAAGAGGTCCGTATTAGGCCTCGGATGGTCTTTACGCGAGCTAAAGTTCGTGCTGATGTTAAGCGCATCATGGAGCTTTATCGTGGTTCAGGACGTTTTGCCGCGATCATTGAGCCTAAGGTTGTTCAGCTAGAACAAAACCGCGTTGATGTTGTTTTTGAAATTCAAGAAGGACCGAAAACGAAGGTTAGCCGAATTAACTTCCTGGGCAACAAGGACTTTGGCGACGGTGACCTGAGGGATGTACTTGCTACCAAAGAGGCGCGTTGGTGGAAGATTTTCACATCTAATGATACGTTTGACCCTGACAGGCTAGCTTACGACCAACAGGTACTTCGTCAGCATTATTTGAATGAAGGCTATGCCGATTTTCGTATTATTTCTGCCGTTTCAGAACTAACGCCTGACCGGGAAGATTTCTTTATTACTTTCTCAGTAGAAGAGGGGGAAATCTATACCTTCGGAACGATCGATGTTGAAAGTGAAATACGTGACGTAAATGCAGCACTTTTCAGGTCGTTCTTATTGATGCGTGAAGGTAGCAATTATAATGCAGAAGCAATTGAAAGAACGATTGAATCGCTTTCAAATGCTGCAGGCTTGCTTGGGTACGCATTTGTTGATGTACGCCCTCAAATCACACGTGACCGTGAAAACCGCACGATTAATATCAATTTTAAAGTGTTAGATGCACCACGTGTTTATGTTGAGCGAATAAATATCCACGGTAACGTACGTACTCTTGATCGGGTTGTTCGCCGCGAGTTCCGCCTACAGGAAGGCGATGCCTTTAACTCTGCCCTTGTGACACGTTCAGAAAATAGATTGAAGCGCCTAAACTTTTTCCGAGAGGCTGAAATAGACCAGCAACAAGGCTCAACACCAGATCGTATCGTTTTGGATGTAAAAGTTGAAGAACAGGCAACCGGTGAATTGAACCTTGGGGCCGGTTTCTCTAGCCTTGAGAATTTCATTTTTGATTTCTCTATTCGTCAGCGAAATTTGTTGGGTAAGGGGCAAGATTTGCGTTTGGGACTTCGCTTATCAGGCACGCGTCAGGAAATTGACTTAGGTTTCACTGAGCCGTACTTCCTTGGGCGCCGGGTTGCTGCTGGTTTTGATATCTTTGCTCGCCGTGTAGATGCAACTAACTTTGGTTCGATCTTTGACACTAAATCATTGGGCTTTTCACTGCGCGCAGGTATGGCTTTGAACGAGTTTTGGACACTATCAACACGATATACGCTCCGTCAGGATAATGTAACAACGCCAGATAGTTTCACGATTGCTCAGTTCAATAGCTTTTTGAGTAATATTCAAAACAACTTTGCTAATGCGGATCCTGACACACAGCAGGCATTACTTAATCAGTATGATACGAATGAAGACGGAACAATTGAAACCGTTGACTTCTCTGCTGGAGGGCAAGCCGAACCTACTATTGATGAAATGATACCATTTGCTTACTCACGTGCATTCCAAGAATCTATTGGCAAGCGATATCAGTCTATTGTTGGTTACTCGGTGGGCTTTGATACTCGGAATAGTATTATCCGCCCAACACGTGGACACTCATTCTATTTCCACCAAGACTTTGCTGGTCTTGGCGGCGATGTGCGGTATCTTAGAAACCGGGTGAATTTTGATAACTATTGGACACCGTGGACCGGCTGGACGTTCCGCTTTGGCGGAGAGGCTGGAATGATCTTGGGGTTAGGGCAAGAAGTACGCCTGAACGACAAGTTTTACATTGGTGGCCCTCGAATTCGTGGATTTGATACATCGGGTATTGGCCCTCGTGACTTTAGTGGTGGCTCTAATAGCGCCACAGGATCATTGGGTGGTACAGCCTTCTATATTGGCCGCGGTGAGCTATTCTTCCCACTGGGAGACATGGCACTTGAGAGTGGAATTAATGCCTCAGCATTTGTTGATGTTGGATCGTTGTTCCGAGCGCAAGATGACTTGGCAGAATGTACTTTCTCGCTTGCTGAGTGGGACGCATTTCAGGCTGATAACACGATTGACTTTGATCATAGTACAAGTTGTCTTGCCGGTAATTCTCCATCTCCGCGCATAGCGATTGGTATTGGCTTCTCTTGGCAGTCGCCGTTTGGTCCATTCCGAATTGATCTTGCTAAAACGCTTAAGCGTCAGCTTGGCGACCGACCACAAACCCTACAGTTTAACGTAGGTACGACATTCTAGAATTACTCATAGGGAAATTGGGATAATAAAATGACTATCACCAAAACATTTAGGCTTATTGCTACTGCGATCTTCGCTTCGCTTGGCCTCGCTGCAGCCGCTAATGCACAGATTTTTGTAGTGGATAATGAACGCGTTGAGCGTGAAGCTGCCGCCTATAAAGACTTCAACCTGCAAACAAATGAAATGCGTGAGCAAATTGTTCAGCGCCGTCAGTTTATTGCTCGTGGTGGTCAGGTAGAGCAACAGCTAGCTGATTTGGAGAACCGCAAATCCATTATTGGTAATGACAAGTACGAAGAAGAAAAGAAAAATCTGCAAGATACCTATGTACGCTTCCAGCAGGAACTTCAGTATCTTGAGTATGCCTTTGATCAGGAGCGCCAGGAAGCAATGGTTCAAGTTGAGCGGGCACGTCAACCAGTTATTCGCTCACTATTAAAAAGCCGCAATGCGCAAATCATTTTGCCGAAGCGTGTTGTGTTCGGTAATGCTGCTGGCCTAGA
>Ga0316207_10002772_pt1 | contig 17360 bp, 17 predicted proteins | sample 6weekpyrite_MG_FD_204943 | JGI IMG/M metagenome (GOLD analysis project Ga0316207, IMG submission 204943) | Microbial mat bacterial communities from mineral coupon in-situ incubated in ocean water Damariscotta River, Maine, United States -... | ecosystem: Environmental > Aquatic > Marine >...
TGAGTGAAATGCAGCTGACTCAGTTAATGACTGAGCGCGCTGAACAGGACGGTCGCCCGGTTTGTTTTATTGGTGCAGGTGCTTATGATCATTTTGTACCGGCCGCTGTCTGGCAGATTACAACGCGTGGTGAGTTTTATACGGCCTATACGCCGTATCAGGCAGAAGCATCTCAGGGAACCTTGCAGTTAATTTATGAATTTCAGTCGATGATGACGGCATTAACGGCTATGGATGTGTCCAATGCATCGGTTTATGACGGTGCTTCATCACTGGCAGAAGCGGTATTAATGTCAGTACGTGCCAACCGTAAATCAAAAAGCAAACGCATTTTAATGCCGCGCAATGTTAACCCGACCTATACATCAGCAACACACACACTGGTTAAAGGTCAGAACATTGAACTGGTCGATATCGATTATAATAAAGAAACCGGCTGCATTGATCTGGACGCTTTAAAAGCCTATGAAGGTGAAGACATTGCAGCCGTTGTTATTCAACAACCTAACTTTTTCGGTTCGCTGGAAGATGTGGATGCGATTACCGACTGGGCACATGCTAATAAAGCATTGCTGATAGCGGTTGTTAACCCGCTGGCAATGAGCATTTTGAAACCGGCTGGTCAGTGGGGTGAGGCCGGTGCGGATATTGCCTGTGGTGACGGGCAGCCGCTTGGTGCGCCGCTTTCTTCGGGTGGTCCGTACTATGGCATCATGACTTGTAAAAAAGCACTGGTTCGTCAGATGCCGGGTCGTATTGTTGGTCGCACCATTGATGAGGACGGTAAAGAAGGGTTTGTATTAACCTTGCAGGCGCGTGAACAACATATTCGTCGTTCAAAAGCGACTTCCAATATCTGTACTAATCAGGGATTAGTTGTTACGGCTTCAACCATTCATATGTCAATTTTAGGTGCAGCAGGTTTAGAAAATGCCGCATCACAAAGTCATATTAATACCGCTTCACTGGTCGATAAGATTTGTGCAATTGATGGCGTTGAAAAAGCCTTTGATTCGGCTTCATTCCATGAAGTGGTTATCACATTAAATAAACCGGCTAAGAATGTGCTGGAGGCAATGACAAATGAAAACATTATCGCAGGTTATGATTTGTCAGAAACGTTCCCGGAATTAGGTAATGCAATTTTAGTTTGTGCAACAGAAAAGCGCACTGAAAAAGAAATTGATCAATACGTCAGTGTTTTGACAAAAGCACTGAGTGAGGTGTAAGGCGATGTTGATATTTGAACACTCAAAAGAAAATCTGCATAAAAAAGACAATGCTGAACTGAAAGGAATTCCGGCAAGTATGCGTCGCACCGATTCAGCGGCACTGCCTGAAGTATCAGAGTTACAGGCTGTTCGTCATTACACGCGTTTATCAACCAAAAACTTTTCGATCGATACGCATTTTTACCCACTCGGCTCCTGCACCATGAAGTACAACCCGCGAGTGGCTAACAGTGTTGCGCTGATGCCAGAGTTTGCCGGTCGTCATCCATTGGCACCGGAAAAATTCAGTCAGGGTTTTCTGGGGTGCATGTATGAATTACAGGAAATGCTGTGCGAAGTCACCGGTATGAAGGGGTTTTCATTAGCACCAATGGCAGGCGCACAAGGCGAGTTTGCCGGCATTGCAATGATCCGTGCCTATCATGATGCAAATGGTGATCTTGAACGCCGGGAAATTCTGGTACCGGATGCAGCGCACGGTACAAACCCTGCAACAGCCACCATGTGTGGTTACACGGTAAAGGAAATTCCGACACTGGATAACGGTGATGTAAACCTTGAAGCGCTGGAAGCAGCGATTGGACCACAAACTGCTGGTTTGATGTTAACTAACCCGTCGACCTTAGGGGTATTTGAGCGTCAGATTCAAAAAATTGCAAAAATGATTCATGATGCCGGAGGCCTGCTGTATTACGACGGTGCAAATTTAAATGCGATTCTGGGTAAAATTCGCCCGGGTGATATGGGCTTTGACGTTATCCATTCAAACCTGCACAAAACATTTGCCACACCACACGGTGGTGGTGGTCCGGGGTCTGGTGCAATCGGTGTATCCGCGCGTTTAATTCCATTTATGCCTATTGCCGGTGTCATCAAAGACAACAGTGCATACCGCTGGGCAAACAAAACCGATTACCCGCAAAGTATTGGCCATTTGTCAGCCTTCTTTGGAAACCCGGGTGTACTAATTCGTGCCTATATTTATATGCGTTTATTAGGCCGCGAAGGCATGACACGTGTGTCAGAGTTCTCAACACTAAATGCTAATTACATGATGGCAGAGATGAAAAAAGCAGGCTTCCAGGCAGCGATCCCTGATCGTTTTGCCAGCCATGAATTTATCATTACGCTGAAAAAGCAGGCCAAAGAATTACAGGTAACGGCAATGGATTTTGCAAAGCGTTTGCTGGATTTAGGTTATCACGCACCAACCACGTACTTCCCGCTATTAGTGCCGGAGTGTTTGTTAATTGAGCCAACTGAAACCGAATCAAAAGAAGATTTAGATGGCTTTATTAAAGCGATGGTGCAGATTCAGCAAGAAGCAGAAAGCAATGCTGAAGTCGTTACCAGTGCACCACACACAATGCCGGTTAAAAGGCTGGATGAAGTGCGGGCGGCTAAGCAGCTGGATCTAAGCTGGACCGTTACTAATAGCTGATCCAGCTTTTAAAAAGGAAGTGTGCAGTTTGCGGTGTTCAGTTCTCAGTAAAAGCAAAAGATTGAGAAAGTGGTTGTCAGTCGGACTATAAGAATTATTATTGCCCACTGCCCACTGCCCACTGCCCACTGCCCACTGCCCACTCTGATGGGTTTAATGACTATCTCCAAAGAATGTCATACTATTAGCTAACTTCGTAATCTATAAGAAAAGTTAAATGGCAGACAGCGGCAATAAAGGTTTTAAAAGACTGATACTGGCAACCGGCTATTCCTGGCAGGGATTGAAAGCGGGTTGGAAGAATGAAGAAGCATTCAGGCAGGAAGTTGTTCTTGCTGCTGTCTTAATTCCGCTGGCATTGTTTCTTGATGTTAGTCAGGTCCAAGCCATTCTGATGATTGCCAGCGTATTGTTATTACTGATTGTTGAAATAATTAATTCAGCCATTGAAGCTGTTGTTGATCTTGTGACCAGTGAAAAGCAGCCGTTAGCTGGAAGAGCAAAAGATATGGGTTCGGCTGCCGTTATGTTGGCGGTTGTTAATCTGCTGATTGTCTGGAGTCTGATTCTTATCCCAAAATACGTTTAAATATTTTTAAGGGAATTAAATATGTTTAATAAAACGTTTCTGGCTGTCATTCTTATCTCATTGCCTGTTTTCGCACAGGCAAAAAAACTGGCAGCTATTGAAGTTGCAGAACAGATTTCATTATATGGTCAGCAATTAAAACTAAATGGTGCAGGCATCCGCACTAAGTTTATTTTTGATATTTATGTGGCTGCATTTTACACAAGTGGCAGCGTAAAGAACGTAGCTGATCTGGATATGCAAAAGCCCATGCGTATGGCTATGCATTTTGTTTATGATGAAGTCAGCAAAGAAAAACTGGTTGATGCATGGAATGATGGCTTTGAAGATAACCTCAATTCCGCTCAGTTCAGTGAGCTTAAAGCTAAAATTACAAAATTTAATGCTTTGTTTGAAACCGCCCGGGCAGGTGATGTGATTAATCTTGACTTCTCTCCGCTGAGTGGCACCACAATTTATATCAATAAAAAAAATAAAGGCACTATTGAAGGCGCTGAATTTTACCGCGCATTATTACTGATATGGCTGGGTGAAGACCCGGTCGGTGATGATTTGAAAGATGCTTTGTTAGGCAGTGAAGCGTCGGAATGACAGAGTGGTTTGTAGTCAGTGAAGAGTTTGGTTTATGGTCATTATTCCTTAGCGCATTTTTATCATCGACCTTATTACCCGGTTCCTCTGAGGCCTTGCTGATTACATTTTTGTCACAGGGTTTTAATGAATTTTCTTTGTTAATGGTAGCAACGACAGGCAATACGCTGGGTGGTCTGACATCCTGGTTGCTGGGTTTCTGGTTAATAAAAAAATACCCGCATTCGATACCGGAAAAAATTAGCCCTGAATCAATTGAGCGTTTGCGACGCTGGGGCTGGCCGGTGTTATTGCTATCATGGTTGCCAGTCATTGGCGATCCATTATGTCTGGCAGCCGGTTGGCTAAGGCTGAATTTTTATCTGAGTCTGCTCGCTATTGCAGCCGGCAAACTGCTTCGTTATAGCGCCATTGTCTGGTTATTTAGTTGAAAATCAGTGCTAGCCTGTTTTATTGTGTCGAGTTCTTTTTGTAATTGTTCTATTGTAAACTGACTGTTACTGGCTATCAGGTAGTTTTTTATATTGTGTCGTAGTATGTCCTGCTGATTGTCTTCAGATTCTGAAATCTCAAATGCTTTCCATGCCTGTTCGATTGCCAGTTGTTGCATGTGTTCTGTATTTATCTCGATGTCGCTGACACCATTGCTGGTTTCCTGCTTAAAATCAGTTGGCCACGCTATTGATGAGTTTGTAATCATGCGACGTGACTTGCGCAAAGTGTGAATAATGTCTTCCCAGGGTTGTGCTGCAATGACTAATGTTTGCCACTGGTTCTGGCTTAATGCCTGTTGTTTGTTGAGGGTGATCCAGTGACAGAATAATATAAGATTTACATTGAGCTGATAGTTATCCTGCAATACAAGACAGCTTTTTTCTATATCGGTTATCTGATAAAAGCGGATGGAAAAATTCCAGAAATTTGATTCGGGAAACTGCATTAAATCATTGCTCCATTTTTCGATTGATTTAGACTCTTCTCAGCCGCTTTCTTTAGTGTGCTGACACTTGATACGCCGGGAAGGGTTTGATTGCCAATAATGATAGTCGGTACACCGCTCAACTGTACTTTTTCTGCATACTGCAGATAAAGTGCCAGATGCTTTTCAAGTTCTGAATCATTACTTAATGCCTGTTCAATGATTCCAGCCGGGAGCTTACATTCTTCCGCTATTTGTTTTAAAACAGTATCATCGCCAATATTTAACATATCGACAAAAAAAGCTTCAAACAGGCGATTGTGTAACTGATAAAAAGTGTCTGCTCCTAAAGGTTTACAGGCCTCAGCCAGCAATAACGCTTTATGTGAATTAGTAGTGAACTGGTGTTCATGTTTAAACGGTAGCTGGTCCTGTTCAATCAGCGTATTGAGGGAATTAACAATACCTTGCCATTGCTGATCACTATAATCCAGCTCGGTGGTCGGCATGCCTTGTACCGGTGTTTGCGGGTGTATTTCAACAAAACACCAGTTAATCTTCAGATCATAGTCTTGTTTGAGCTGTTGCAAGCGGTGATGGCCAATATAACAAAAAGGGCAGATATAATCACTGAAAACGCTTATTTTAAGTTCGGCTTTATGCATCATTTAAGTTTAAACTATCCCTGCTTTATTGCAGAATAAAAAGTATAAACGGTTGTTCTGAACTATACTAAATGTGATTGATGTGAGCAGGCCGCAGCGGCCGTGGATTTGGGCAGAGATAGAATGAGATATAGAGACATTGGCAAGGTAACCGGCTTAGTGCTGCTGTTATTGAGTATGACGCAGACAGTGCAGGCCAGAGACTATAAACAGCAATTTGCGACCTATGGCGCTGGTGAGTTTAGTTGTGTAACTTATAGCAAAGCCAGAAAAGCCAAAGATGAACAAGAGAATCAGATCAGGCAATGGCTGGCCGGTTATGTTTCTGCGTTTAATCTGATCATTGGCGGTACTTACGATATATTTGGCAGTACTGATTTTGAGGGTATGATTAAGTGGCTGGATGATCGCTGTGTGAAATACCCTAAAGCCAATCTGACCAATACGGTGGCGCGTTTTACTGAGGTGGTTTATCCGTATCGCACAGAAGTGAAACCGGATAGAAAGAATAAATAATTGTTGGCCGTGGGCAGTGTTCAGTAAAGTCAAAAGCAAAAAAACAATGGGTAGTATCCCAGTAAAAAATAGACTTTTGCCCACTGCCCACTGCCCACTGCCCACTGTGGTAAAATCAGCCTGCATGTATCGCTTTCAGCATTTCCAGATTTACATAACTAAAACCGTGAGTTTCACCAGAAATAGCCTTAAAACCCTGCTCAGGCTCACCCAGATTGTCCAGTACAACCGCTGCACCGGTAAAATCATGTTCCAGTGTATAATCATTAACGGTAATGATAGTTTTTAAATCAGCCGCCTGTGACGACAGAATTCCGTTTTCAGAATCTTCAAATGCCAGACAATCAGCCGCATCTATACCCATTTCATTCAGTGCCCAGTCGTAAATATCCGGAGCGGGCTTTTTGGCAGGCACGATATCACCCGCTGCAATAACTTCAAACCAGTCGATAGATTCCTTGCCTAGCGTATTTTCCAGTAAGGCCGTCACATTTTCTGGCGTGGTTGTGGTCGCAATGGCCAGACGTAAACCGGCATCACGGGCCTCGAGAATCAGACGTTTAACGCCAGCTCGAAGAGGAATAGAGCCTTCTCCCAGTAATTTAGTGTAAAAGCCGGTTTTACTTTTATGCAGTTCCGCAATCATTTCCTGCAGGTTGTCAGGGCGCTCAAAGCCGGTATTGAAGTTATCCAGATAATGGTTCATACGCTCTTTGCCACCGGTGACAGCCAGTAACTTACCGTAAAGCTCCTCATCCCAATCCCAGTCCAGCCCGGCGGCTTTAAATGCTGCATTAAAAGCAACGCGGTGACCGTCTTTTTCAGTGTCCGCTAAAGTGCCGTCTACATCGAATATAAGTGCTTTTAACATAAAATTACCGTTAACTATTGAAGTCGTAAAAGAGGGCGCAATATACTGGAAAATGATGAAAAAATCACCATACAGATACAAAGCGAATATGATAATTTGTAAAACAAATCTGGCTAATCAAGGAAAGCGCTAAATAATAAAAAGTGCGGGTTATTTGCTGTCTGAATAAAACGGGTTAAAGAGGAATTAAGCCGGTGATCACAGTGATATTTAAAAGCTGGCAGTTATCGTCTGGAAATGTTTACTGATTATTGAGCTAATCTAATAGTTTTTTGATTTTTGTTAATAACTGTTTAGTGGTAAATGGTTTGGCTAAAATATCTTCGGCCAGTGATTTACTGGTGACAGACTTGCCTTTGGCATTATCGAAGCCACTGTATAACTGGATTTTTATATGTGGATATTTGTAATGGATCATATGTGCGAGTTCATAACCATCAATATCAGGCATAATGATGTCGCTGAGAACCGCATCAATTGGGTGGTTTTCGAGTATGTTTAAGGCTTCATTTGCATTAGAGGCGCAATAGACGTCATAGTCATGAGACGAGAGAATATTTTCAACCAGCGTTAATAATGTTTTTTCATCATCAACGACAAGAATTTGACCTAAGCCATGTAATTCATCGGTGGTTGTTTTAGCGGTTTTTTTATCAGCCACGATAGTATTTTTATCAGCTATGTATCTTGGCAGGTAAATTGAAAAACAGGTACCATGACCTGGTTCGGAATATACTTTTATACTTCCTTTTGATTTATCAATAAAATTAAAAACCTGACTTAAACCCAGGCCCGTACCTGACTCTCCTTTAGTTGAATAAAAAGGTTCAAAAATACGACAGACAATTTCCTCTGTCATGCCGATACCCGTGTCAGAAACTGCTAATTTGACATAGTCTCCGGGAGTTATTTGTAACACCTGTGAGTCGACAGAGTTAATCTCGTAATTGCTTGTTGTCATTCCTAACTCACCGCCTTCAGGCATAGCGTGCATCGCATTAATACTTAAATTTAGAATAGTGTCTTCGAGGCGACCTTTTTCAACAAAAACAGGCCATAATTCTTTATCGGTTGTAATGTATAATTTAATTGAAGATGTGAGAGATTTGGCAATGACTTCTTTATTGTTCTCTAAAAGAGAATTGATATCGGTTTCTTCTTCATCGTCTTTACGCTTGCGAGTAATTGATAGCAATTGGCTGGTTAAATTTGAAGCACGATCAGCCGCTTTTCTGATATGGTTAATGTATTCATGGAATTCAGGGTGTTTTTCTGCGCGCTTCGCAAGCAATTCAGAAAAACCTGAAATGACCCCGATAATGTTATTGTAGTCATGAGCAATACCACTGGTTAATTTTCCAATCGCATCCATTTTTAAGCTGCGTTTAAGTTGCTCTTCCTGCTGTTTTTGAAGCGTGATATCCCGACATGAACCAATAAACCATCTGTCTCCCTGAATTTTTGCGGGATACTCAATAACAGACAAACGCATTGCAAAGGTTTCGCCACTTTTTCTTAATGCAGTAACATCACGACCGATACCAATGATGTGGTTTTCACCTGTATTAATATGATTGTTTAAATATGAATCATGAGCACTTTTTTGCGGTTCAGGCATTAACAGGCTGACATTTTTTCCAATAATTTCTTCACTATCGTATCCAAAGATAGTTTCCGCTGTTTTATTAAAAGTCAGTACGATACCCTTCTGGTTGATTGTAATGACACCGTCAACCATGCCATCCAGAATAGCCTTAAAATCCCGCTCATCAAATGTGATTTTTTCAGTCATAAAGAGTTCTGCTTTGTATAATTTTCCTGAATGAGTGGTCATTTTGTTGATGCTATATTCAGGATGTTCAGACACAACACAGAGACAGAAATTCTGTTACCAGCGTTGAAGCGTTATTAAGAGAATAATGAACTCTCTTTTTAAAAGAGTAGTATATTACCATAGTAAAATCAAGGAAATAGACGGGTAGCTAAAATGGCCAGAGGTAGTTAATTTAGTGATTCAACAATAATGAAATTAAGAAATTAAATGAAGTAAGTAGTTGGATAAAGTGGATATAGGAAAAGTTGTTCTTGCATTAGTCGATCGTTGTTCATTCTGGCTAAAAGGATAATGCTGACGTGTCGATATGAGAATGACCGGGTAATTTTTTATGGATAATTTTCATAACTGAATCGGCTGTTGCACGGTGAGCGGTTAACTTTCCGCCATAAATGCTAACGATATTGTCTTTATTATGCAGGATGGTGTCGCGTGATCGGTTAAACGCATTTTTACTGGATGCAGGTAATACTCTGAGACCTGAAAATGCCTCTAAAATATCATTTCGACAAAGTTCATCATTAAAGTTCTGATTCCAGCTGGATAGTAGGTAATCGATTTCCTGTTTTAAAGGTTTACAGTTTTCAGGTGACTCGTTGAACGGAGTTTCTGTTGTGCCTATCAGGCAATATTGTTTCCAGGGGGTGACAAAAATAACGCGCTTATCACCTGCTTCTATGTAATAAATGCCCTGACGAATTGTGCGTGGAATTATTATATGTGTTCCCTGAACTAAATCGATTTCAAGTGCTGATGTGGCGGGTGATGTTTTTTGTAATACATCATTAACCCAGGGGCCACTGGCATTGATTAGCAGCTTGCTGCTGATGTCATTAGTATTCTCTGTTTGTACAATGATCGAGTTGTTTTGTATTTTAATGCCACTGACTTTGTTATTAGCTTTAAAAACAGTTCCCTGAAGAATAGCATCATCAAGTAAGGCACGTGTCAGTTCCTGATCATTGGTCTGGCCATCGTAATATTGATAGACACTTTGCAGGTCGTTTTTATTGAGACCATCTAACTGGTTCCATTCTGATTCAGGCAGTTTTCTGAATTCTCCGCCGCCTAATAAACGGTACAGACACAACCCAATAAAAATCAACCAGCCGGGTCGGGTATTGTGTTTATAAACAGGAATGTAAAACGGTACTAATTTAACAAGGTGCGGCGCAGTGTTTAATAAAATTTTTCTTTCCTGCAGGCAATCTCTAACCAGCGAAAACTGAAAGCTTTCTAAATAACGCAGGCCGCCATGAATCAGTTTGCTGGAGTGGCATGATGTAGCCAGTGCAGCTTGCGGGTATTGTTCAAGCACGCAGACCGTATAACCATCATAACTGGCGGCACGTGCCACGGCGGCACCATGAATACCGGCACCGATGATTATCAGATCATAATCAGTCATTCGTCCGCATGCTATTAATGAGGTGTCTGAAAATACGAGTTATGTAATAAATGTTCAATGTTGTTGGTTTCGATAAAGGCAGCACCGTTTTTTGCATAGGTTAAAGCCAGTTCAGTTTCATCAATTTCATATAAAACCCATTGCCAGTTACCGGGCCAGAGTGCGGCTTCTTCCAGTCTGCCATTATCATCGAGTTGAGGTAGTTTTCTATAATTACAAATCAAAAGATCCGGTTGCAATTCGCGTACTTTATTAAAATGCTCGGTGTCATATTTATGCAGAACAAAGCCGGTTTTAAAATCAGAGTTGTTGATGGTGTATTCGATAGCGTCGTAGTTAAAAGAAATAATATAACAGCGATCTTTTATGCTATTAAGATCAGCCAGCAGTTTTTTCATAACATGCTCAACGCCGTACTCCTGAATGCTTTCTTCTTTTATCTCTACTACCGGGATGGCATCAGGGAACTGTTTAAATAATGAAACCGCATGGTCTAGCTGGGTGATTTTTATGCCTGAAAACTTACTGGAAAAAAGTGAATAAAAATCAGCCTGAAAGTTCCTGACTGTCTGGCTGGTCAGAGAAAATACAGATTTGTTGATGCCTGAAGAGCGTTGCAAATTTGCATCGTGCATTAAGATAAATTCATCATCGGCCATCATCTGTACATCGAATTCAACAAAGTGTGCGCCGGCTGTTAATGCGGCTTCAAGACTGGCCAGTGTGTTTTCCGGGTATTTTGCTGAGTAACCACGATGGGCTATAAGTTGTGTAGTGCTCATATTAATCCTTTAATATCGGTAACATGTTTAATTTAACAGAAATGAGTGGCTGTTTCATACCGTTCTTACTCCGTTTTTAGACTGTTCGGTCGTTAATTGAGAAAGCTGTTCTGTGAACTGTTTAAAGCGTTTCAATAATGCCGGATTAAGCAAGGGCTTAAAGCTGACGGCAGGGGAACTTTTTATCCAGTTATTGTTGCCGGATAAGAGCCAGGCAGCGCCTTTAGCGGTTGCTTCTGTATTTTCAAAACGCTGTACTGCAAAGGTGCTCAGGTCAGCCAGTTTCTGGCATAAGCCATTAAGTTCGGAGAGCCCGCCGGAGATAATGATTTTTGAGCAATTGCTGTCTGCTATTTGCTCGATATTGTGTTGCAGTAAGAACACAATGCTTTCAATAATGGCAACCGATTTTTCTGGCGTATCAATTTCTGACGGATTAATAACTTCATGGTCTGTATTCAGGTAAAAGTCCTTGATTGTATTATTCCACCACGGTGAGCCAAGACCGCTGATAGTGTTAATATAAAGTGGCGGATGAGTAATCATATTTAGCCACTTTGGCAGTTGTTCAAATAAATGTTTACTATTAATTTCAGTATAGAGTTGTTCGAGAGCAGCTCCGGCACCGTTGACGGTGCCTTCCAGTAGATAGTTTTTTTTAGTTTCTGAACTGCTTGCCAGACCATTTAGCATCAGTGGTTTTTTCTCAAGGTCGCTGGTTATTTTAAGTGCGAAAGCGCCGGTACCAATATTGACTAATATCGAATCTTCTTCCGGAATGCCGTTGGCAAAGATAGCCGCATTCTGGTCGCCGGTGACAAGTTTTAGCGGGAAGTTGTTATGGCGGAACTGACCGTATTCTGAAAGGCAGGGTTTTAATCTGGGTAAGATTTTTTTGTCGAGTTTAAATTTATTCAGTAAATTATCTGACCAGTTTAGCGAATGAATATCGAGTAGTTGTGTGCGAGAGGCATTTACATGATCAACGACAGCATCCGTTAGCCCGGTCAGTTGTTCAATGAGATAACAGGCTAACGGAGCAATAATCAGGTTGTTTTTTTCATAAGCATCTCTACATGCCTCATTATTTTCCAGCAGCCATTTTATTTTACTGGCGCCATAATGCGGGGATAATGGCAGACCGCTTATCTTCTTTATTTCCTGAGCCTGAGCTTGCAGAGGTTTTAAATAGTCGCTGGCACGGGTATCCTGCCAGCTGATGGCCATGGATAAGGCTTTGCCACTGTGTTTGTGCCAGCCAATGATGGTTGAGCGTTGCGTGACCAGCGCTGCCTGAGTGACGTGTTCCAGCTGCTCCTGCTGCTTGAGGTTGTCGATACAGTAGTAGATGGATGCTAATATTTTTTCAGGATTTTGTTCAATAAATTGCTGTCCCTGCCGATATATAGAAACAGGGTGTTCTGATTGCGCTATTAGCTGGCCTGTCGCATCAAATACTATGCAGCGACTTGCATGTGTACCCTGATCAATAACAAGCGTATGTTCCATCATTAAACTATAGCAGGCTTATTTCAATGCAACGTATTTGGCTAATGTTTTTAATCGGATTCTCGGTATTTGCGAATTCTAATGTCTCGGCGTTTGAGTTGTTTGGCGTGACGGTCAATGCCATTGATCGGGTGAAGCTGAGAGAGGCCATTAGAAATAGCGGAGCCGAGGTAGTCAGAGAGGCCGGCGATGATAATTGGTACGATGTCTATGATATGACGAGCAACTTTAAGCAGAGTAAGCAGTTATATGTGGCTTATGAAAAAACGAATGGACAGTTTGCATTTGCTGAATACCATCTGCCGTATGCTTATTTTAATACCATGCTAACCCGTTTGAAGTTCAAATACGGTAAGCCAAGCGTTCAATACGGTACCTTTGAATCGGATACAAAGTATTTATGGCTGGTTGATGGGATTAATATTTTATTGCAACTGGACTGGGCTAAAAATGTCAGTCGGCTGCAATATACTCAGAATAATAATTTGGCTGTTTTGCAGCAGGCTTATCAACAGTCGTCGGCACAAAAATTCTCTGATTCGCTGGAATTGAATCAGTCCTATTTCTAATCCGATTAAGTATATGACCAGAGCAGGTCCGGGTTCAGATTGGGTTTGGTTTTCGGGTTAAAAAGATCCTCGACCTTAAAGCGCTCCAGACTGGTATCGCGTTTTTGCGGTGATGCATAGTATTGGCCTTTTGTGTTGCCAATACTCATTGCAGAGCTCATGATTGAGTTACCAAAGCCACGATAGGTAACCACGGCTACTTCACCACTTTTAAGTGTAACCAGTGTGCCGGGTGGGTAGACCCCGAGCTGGCGGATAAAGTTAACATAAATAACTTCATCTTCTGCCGATGACATTTTATAAACTTCTTTTAATGCTGTCTGTGCCAGCACCGCTTCGCGATAGGCACGTTTGCTAATCATGGCGACATAGGTATCGGCCAGACCTAATATTTTTGCAAATGTACTGATGTATTTGCTCTTTAATCCCCAGGGATAACCGCTGCCGTCATTGCGCTCATGATTTTCTATCAGTGTTTTAAGCCAGACGGTGTCACTGATATGACAGTCCTTTAATATTTCAACCGCTTTAGCGGGCGCATTGTGAATTTCCTGTCGCTGTTGTTCTGTTAGTGGCGTGGTCTGGTTGTTTAGCTGATCCTGAATATCCAGTAAACCAATATTGGATGTCAGTGCAGCAGCCAGTAAACTGCGTCTCGCTTCCGGTGAAAAATCCTGCAAGGAAGCCGTAAGCTCGCATAAAATAGCCTTATAAATGGGCTGTAGCATGGTATAGGTCTGGTCATAATAAAGATGGATGGCGCCGAGACAGGCATCTTCATCAAATTCGACCAGTGCCTGAATGTCTGTGACCAGGCGGATGATCTTTTTACTAACATTGGAGTCTCGTTTTTCAATGTCTTTGGTCAGATTTCGGAAGCGGGTAGAAAAACGGGTAATTTCATTAAACGGATTGAGCTTTTCCGGCGTTCTCGGGGCGGCGATTCTTTGCTCAATAATCTGTGCCGTCGTAGGAATGATGCGTTCTACATTTCGAAACGGCTCGTGTTGAAAAATTTTATTGATGATTTCCTGACTACTAACGACGCTACCCTGACGTAACAGTAGTTGACCATTAGCACCATATATTGACCACTCCAGTGGTTTGTCGACGATAATTTCATTGATGCCAAGCTTGGTGCGTTTCATGTTATTTGTTATCTATTTAAAGCGTTATTTTGATTAATGATAATATAGCGGTTAGCCCTAGCCATATACTATGACTATTAAAGCAATCAATATGCCAGCATTAACGAGATATGCAAGCCCTTGAATCAAGAAACCCCTAAAAATGTCAGTGCTATGCCCCGCCAGTATAACTGGCGAGTGATTTTTCGCATTGCACGAGAGCACCAGAAAAGCGTTATCTTGGGGCATTTGATTGCCATTCTGGCAGCGCTGGTGATGATTCCTATCCCTTTGCTGATGCCAATACTGGTGGATGAGGTTCTATTGGAACAGCCGGGCTTTTTAGTCGCCGGTGTTGAGTGGCTGATGCCGGTCAGCTGGCACAGCGCATTACTGGTGATTGGTACAATAATGCTGTTGACGATAGTACTGAGGGTATTGGGTGTTTTGCTAAGTGTGCTGCAGACGCGGCAATTTAGTCTGGTGGCTAAAGACATCTCTTATCGCATCCGTCGGGATATTATTGCCAACCTGCAAAAGGTTTCGATGCAGGAATATGAAACCTTGGGCTCAGGTACGGTCGCCTCTCACATGGTTACCGATGTGCAGGCGCTTGATGATTTTATTACCAATAGCCTGAGCCGGTTTGTAGTCGCGCTGCTGACGATTCTGGGAGTGGCAGGCATTCTGCTTTATATACAGTGGCAGCTGGCGCTGTTTATTTTGTTTATGAATCCGCTGGTCATCTACTTTACTATGGTGCTGGGTAAAAAGGTTAAAGCCCTCAAAGCAAGAGAAAATCAGGCGTTTGAGGTTTTTCAGCAGGCCCTGAATGAAACGCTGGAAGCGATTCATCAGATAAGAACCAGTAATCGCGAACAGCATTATTTAAAGCAGATATTAAGTAAAGCCAGCGGCATAAAGCGGCACAGTGCTTCCTATTCGTGGCGCAGTGATGCCGCTAACCGCCTCTCGTTTTTGGTGTTTTTAATTGGCTTTGAAGTGTTTCGCGCGGTCAGTATGGTGATGGTGTTGTTTTCAGAGCTGACTTTAGGTCAGATGTTTGCGGTCTATGCCTACCTGTGGTTTATGATGACGCCGGTTCAGGATATTCTGGGCGTGCAATACAGTGCCTATGCGGCACAGGCTGCTTTAAAACGTATCAACCGATTATTGCAGCTGGAACATGAACCCAATTATATTCCTGTCGCTAATCCATTTGCTGATAAAACCACGGTCAGCGTTCAGCTACAGGATTTGCAATTCTGTTATGCCGATGAAGAAGTTTTAAAGGGTGTTAGTCTGGAAATAGAAGCCGGTGAAAAAGTGGCCTTTGTTGGTGCCAGTGGTGGTGGAAAATCGACGCTGGTGCAGGTGATATTAGGCTTGTATCAGGCGCAGCAGGGTCGAGTGTGTTTTGATCATGTGCCGGTCAGTGATATTGGCCTGGATCAGGTGCGAGATAATGTCGCGACGGTACTGCAGCATCCCGTGTTATTAAACACCACAATACGTGAAAATCTGGGTATGGGGCTTGATATGGATGATGCAGACATCTGGCAGGCACTGAATATCGCGCAGCTTGATGATTATGTGAAGACCTTGCCATCACAGCTGGAAACTGTAGTCGGTCGTAATGGTGTTCGTTTATCCGGTGGGCAACGTCAGCGACTGGCCATTGCCCGCATGATTTTATCAAAACCGAAAGTGGTGATTCTGGATGAAGCGACCTCGGCATTAGATACCGAAACGGAGGCTCGCTTACATCAGGCCATGCAGGCCTTTTTGAAAGACCGGACCACGATTATTATTGCGCATCGGCTGAGTGCGGTGAAACAGGCGGATAAGGTCTTTGTATTTGATAATGGACAGATCATTGATGAAGGTCACCATAACGATCTGATCAGCCGTGAAGGATTATACAAAGAACTCTATGCGCGTCATTAAGAGGCAGTAAAAGAGAAGCAGATGTCTGAATTAATACCCATTAAATACGCACATTACACCTATTTGTCCGATGCGGCGGATATCAATGCAAGCATCGTTGCAGGTTTTGAGCAGTATAAAGATGCAGCTGATACTAAAAAGACCCATTTATTTGAAGGCCGTTATGAAAATGTATATATAGATCGAGAGCATATTCCTGCGTTGGGGCGGGTGATAGAGCAAGCCACTAAACATGTGGCTTGCATTCTGAATATGGATGCCAGCAAGCTGCAATGTGGCTTCTGGTTTAACAGTATGCAGCCGGGTCAGGTCACGATAGCACACACGCATGATGACGATGATGAGTTGATGTCCGGTGTTTATTATATTCAGGTGCCAGAGAATGCCGGCAATTTACTGCTGGGAGTGGGAGAAAATCAGGCTTGTGTAGAGCCTGAAGCCGGTAAAATGGTGTTTTTTAGCCCGGCTTTAATTCATCAGGTCACTGAGAATAAAAGTGACCAGCATCGGCTTTCTATCGGTATGAACTTTGGCTTAAAGGCTGAATTTAAAATAGAGTAAATTCAAATGCTTAGGCTAAAATATTGAGGAATATTTCAGGATTAATTTAGGCTGTGATACACTGCCCTGCAGTCCGGTATCCAAAGTCTCCGGTCTGTTTATTTATCTTTATTCTGATATGGGCTTATTCCATTTTAAAGAATATTTATTTTGTTATATTTTATATATTTAGAGAGTTGATATGTTAAGTAAAAAAACATTTATTAAAAATATTGTCATTAGTGTCATTGTGGCATCAGTAGCTGCTTTAATTGCCGATAAATCGGGCATGCTGGCAGCACTGACTGTACAGTCTTTAGCGTATTTAATAATTGCGGCTTCAATTGTTGCAACAATGATTGCTACTATCCGTATTTCGCCGTCAGCAGAAGGTGAAGTGTCTCGTGATGGTCGTGAGAGTGGTACTGTAAAATGGTTTAACGGTACTAAAGGTTACGGTTTTATTACCCGTGACAGTGGTGATGATGTGTTCGTTCATTACCGTTCTATTCGTGGTAAAGGTCACCGCAGTTTAGTAGAAGGTCAGGCTGTATTTTTTCATGTAAGCGATGGTGATAAAGGCTTACAGGCAGATGACGTATCGGTTGTTTACTAGGTCCTGATTGAGAAGAAATAGCAAATAGCGTTACAATAGTCCGGGCCAGCTTTAACGCTGGCTCGAATTATTACCAGGAGCAGTTCCATGCAGGAACTGATAAGGAAAAGACTTAAGGAGTAAAGTTATGGCAGATCGTGTTAGTGGAACCGTGAAATGGTTTAACAACAGTAAAGGATTCGGATTTATCGCCCGAGAGAGTGG
>Ga0316207_10002773_pt1 | contig 17359 bp, 14 predicted proteins | sample 6weekpyrite_MG_FD_204943 | JGI IMG/M metagenome (GOLD analysis project Ga0316207, IMG submission 204943) | Microbial mat bacterial communities from mineral coupon in-situ incubated in ocean water Damariscotta River, Maine, United States -... | ecosystem: Environmental > Aquatic > Marine >...
TTTATCTTTTCCAACAATAGGGAATTTATTATAATATTGCTGCTGTGTTAGGCTACCGCCCGCATATTTAACCAATTGGTTAATATACCATATTCTATCTTTGTTACTAGTTATAAAAATTAAAATCAATATCATTAAAAAAATTAGTGGCTTCTTTCCAAATTTTGTTTCAATTTCTTGGAATAAATATCCCACAAAAATAAACATAATTGGAATAAAAATAAAAAACTGGTAGTAAATATATTTACCCTGAAATATTACACAGGTTACAGCAAATAATATCCACATCAGATATGCAAATTTATCACCATTTTGATGTTTTAATATCCATAAAAACCCGATGCTGGATAATAGTAAAAAGACTACCCTCTCATAAGAAATAAAAAAAGAAAATAAGCTATTATTTATTTCCTCAATCCCGCCTACAGAAACATATTTATGAGTATTGATATTAAATAAGATGAATATATCAATAAAATCCTGGAGGCCATCATTTTTTAATAAATACGCTAACAAAGCTAGAAGACACATAGTAACTCCTAGTGATATTAATAAGAGCTGACTGAATAGTTCCTTTCTATTAGATTTATTTGTAACTAATAAAGGGAGAAGAACAAAAAAGAACAAAATATAAAACGGCTTTATGAAGGATATAATACATAGGAGAATTCCAATAGAAATAGATTTAGATTTACTATAATCAGCTGAATTACTTTTCATAAGATAATAAATAATTGGCAATATCATAGCCACCCAGCCATCAGGCTGAGCAGATGCCCAATTATCAGGAAAGAATGAAATTCCATAGCAACATACAAGGAAAAGGGCGTAGTCATTTTGGTTATTATTTGATAATATTTTATATAAAAAAAACGATGATATTATTACAATAAATAAATCAAATATACGAATTGATACATATTTATTACCAAAAATGGCCTCGGAAATAGCATAAATAAAATGGACTATGGGCCCCTTAACTTCCCATGCATCCTTATATGGCACTCCTCCATCAACAATTACAGAACCAACAAAAGAGAACATTCCCTGATCTACATTAAAGGGCCAATATAATTGCATAACCAGTATACTTAAAAATAATAGCAGGGCTATCATATTGAGAATGGTAACAATATTATTATTTAAGTTAGATGAAAATGAGTTATTTCTTACCATCATCACCCCCGTTAATTTCTACATTATCTTTATTCTTTACCAATATTGCAAAGAAATGTGCGCCCCAATAGTTGAATTTGGACTTTTCCAGCCTTCTTTCAATAGGGGCAAATATTTTATGTATAAATTGTGGTAGAAAATCTGGGAGAAATGTAAAATATCTAACATCTTTACTCCATTCAGCACCATCAATTTGTTGCAAATCACAAGAATCCAGCCACTCTTCAGTTCCTTCGTCAATATCCTTTATTAAAGGGAAAATATAATTCATATATATATTAAATATTGGATTTTTATTGTTGATTTCATGAATCATTATTATGCCTTCAGGCCTAACGATTCTAACCAATTCTTTCCATATTTCATCCCGCTCTTTCTTATCAATTATATGATGAAACACATTAATGGCGTAAATGAAATCCAGACTGTTATCATCTAAATCAAAAATATCATTATTAAAATTAACTACCTTATTTTTCATTTCAGGAAAATTCTTAACTAACTCACCAATTTGGTTAGCTGATCTATCATATACATATATGTCATACCCTCTTTTTATCATTTCATTGGCATAACTACCATTACCACATCCAAAATCAAAACCAACAGAACCTGGCCTTAAATCAGTTCCATTCAGTTCATCAACCATATAGTTGATTTTCTTTTCTACTAATATATCCTGAACATATTCAGCTATTTGAGAATCATACTCAGATGCTATAGCATCAAAATATTGTTGGTTACCTCTTTTATCTGTCAGAGATTTTCTTGAAATAATAAATATTATAACACTCAGCAATATAGCAAACCAGCTGGTACCTGCACGAAATAATGCAACTGCAACCAGATTCACATTTAAGTCACTACTGTGATTGCTTAATATATCAAGCATCTTAGAACCTGTTACAACAACACCTGAAGGCAAGAATGATAAACCTCCAACCAATGATGACTCAGAAAAAATTCTTAATGATAGAGAAAGATCTATTTGATATTCAAAATTGGAAAAAATTATAAAGAACATAGAAGCGGGTAATATCCACGCTAAAAAACTAACCAGAACTGCCTTTAGCAATATAAGAATTTTGTGCGATGTTTTCTTATAATTTATTTCCTTGTATGAATTTAAAATATAGAAACAAAGAAATGAACCCAAGATAATAAAATATATTATCTGCTCAAAGCTATATAATGCATAAGCCACAAAAGATAACAGAACCAAACCATCAACGGATCTCTCAAATAACCATATTTTTCCTGTTTTTTTCCAACGCTCTTTATCTTCTTTATTTAAGAAAGCAGCTCTTATAATTTCACCTATAGCAAGAGGAGTAAGTATCATAACTATTGTCGAGAAATAAATCTTTATACTTCTTTTGATAGGTATTCTGATATTCATCTCTCTTGAAAGAAAATGCCATCTCATCCATCTAAGAAAAAGATTAACTAAAGTAGCCAGACATATAATTATATATAGCTTTAAAATAACAAATTTATATTTGATGATAGTAAGAACTAAGTTCGTATGGAAGATATGATAAAATGTAGATATCATCCCAACTAATATTATACATAATGCAATTATAATATATATCTTATAGTGTCTTTTTCTGAAATTAGTCATTATGACGATTATTTATATATTAATATTGTTAATGTGTTTCTTTAACATTTTACTATATGACAATGTTCTTTTTATAAATGAAATCCTGTCAGAAAAAGAATGATTCCATGATGATGATCCATAAACCCTATCTGGGAAAATTACATCAAACCTCTTCACTGTAAGATTTTTCTTCTTTGCCAAATAATATACATATAAATCAAGAGAAAAATCATATGGCGGTTTCTCCCAGCTATCATAAAATGATCTATGGAATATATTAGGTTGAGCATTAATCTCCCACAATAAAGAACCAAGATATAATGACTCATAAATACCCATAGCAATAGAAAATATATTATCAAATAGCTTACGTTTCTTACGTGATCCTTTTATATATAGTTTTTTAGATAAGTTATTATTTTCAATTATATCAATGGCTTTTAGTAAATCCTTAGGATCAGTCTGCATATCTGCATGCATCCACCCGAGAAATTCCCCCTTTGCAGCCTTAAGACCTTGTAAAATGCCAAACCCATACCCCTGATTTTCTTCTACCGTAATAACTCTGAACTTATTATCTTGAGATAATTCCTCCAATATCTCAGCAGAACCATCTATAGAACCGTTATTAACCAGAATAATTTCTATGTCATTTCTACTTGATAAATCAGACAATGACTCAACTATTAGCGGAATATTTTTCTCCTCATTATAGCACGGGAATATAATGGAAAGGAGAGTATCAGACATCTACCATCCTCTCTATTCTACTTTATAAATAATAAAAGACATTCCTGTATATCCATATTGATGGAATGGTTGGGCCTTAATTTCTTTATGCTCATCTAGAAATTTATTCCATGCTCCACAAACTCCTTTTGCAGGGTTTCCTTTATAAGCGAAATAATCATCAAGAATTACAACACTTCCTTCTACAAGTGCAGAAGAAACGAACTCCAAAGCTAAATAACTCGGATGGAGTAGATCACAATCTATAAAAATTATGGCACATTTTTCATCCTTGAACATTTCAGAACATTTCTTACCTGCAATCGTATCCTCAAAATATCCTTTTACCAGCTCAATATTCTTATATGGCTTTAATCTTTTCTTACATCTTTCATAAGAACTCGTGAAATCACCTTCTTGAAAGAAAGGGTGGTCATCTATTTCATCACTATATTTAAAGCCTTCATCAAATGAATCAAAGCCATAAAATTTTCTCTCATAAACTTCTTTATAAAAAGGAATAGATTTCTTAGAAATTATAGTATTATGAACTCTAACAGCAGATAACAAACTTGTCCCTTCAAAAACTCCAAATTCAAAATATGATCCTTTCACATGCTCAATGGAGGAAAAATGAAGTGCTTTTTTTATCATATCCAATTTACCAGTATTATGACAGATCATTGGATGTATTGAAGATGAGAGCTTCACATAGGCCGTTTGCAACCAATAAGAATTCTTTACAAAATTAAAAAACATACTTCCTTAAATAATTTATTACTCCCAATCTTTCTTATCTTACTAATAAATAAAATAAAAACTACCATTTTAATATATATTTTTATATCATTAAGATATATTAGAACACGAAAAAGTAGAAATAATTAGATGGAAATTATATGTCATAGAGGATATTTTGATTCTTCTTCTGATCAAAATGGTCTTCCTGCCTTTGAAAAAGCATTCAAAAATGGTTTTGGTATAGAAACTGATATTAGAGACTATAATTCACAAATTGTTATCTCACATGGTATTCCAAATGGCAATGAACCAACTCTTGAGAAACTACTTGAAATATATAAAAAAATTGGAAAGAATCTTCCTATTGCCCTTGATATAAAATCATCAGAATTACAGGAACCCCTTTCAAAATTATTAGAGAAATATGAGATTGAAAATTATTTCCTATTTGATATGGCCATACCTGATGCAATTAAATATACAAAAATTGACGATATAAAAATTTATACTCGCCAAAGTGAATATGAGATGACTCCTAATCTATATAAAGAATCATCTGGAATATGGATGGATGAATTTTATGATGACTGGATAGATATAAAACATATTGAAAAACATATAAAAAATAATAAACAGATAGCACTTGTTTCTCCGGAACTTCATGGCAAAGATCACATTAAACGATGGTCAGCATGGAAAAAAATAGAACAAAAACTTGATTACAGACTGTCAATTTGTGTAAACTATCCTAATGAGGCGAATCTTTTTTTTAATAATTAGATTGCCTATATGTGCATTAAGTAGTGAGAGAGCTTATTTTAGCTAATAATATAAAAAAAATAAGAACCATTTTGTTTGATATGGATGGAGTCCTTATAAATGCTAAAGAATGGCATTATGGTGCATTAAATAAAGCATTGGTAGATTTTGGATATGAACCAATAAGCCATAAAGATCATATAGAGAATTTTGATGGGCTTCCAACTCGAAAGAAGCTTGTTTTACTAGGAAAACAACAAAATATTCCCGAAAGCCAGTTTGAAGATATCAATACACTTAAACAAAAATATACTAAAACAATAGCTAATGATTTATGCTATCCAACAAAATACCATGTAGATGCCTTATCCAGATTACATGATGATAAATATCAAATGGCTGTATGCTCAAACTCAGTAAGGCAAAGTGTAAAAACCATGATGACTAAAGCTAATCTAATGCCTTTTTTATCATTTTATCTTTCAAATGAAGACGTGACTAGCCCAAAACCTTCGCCAGAAATTTACAATACGGCAATGGAGAAATTTTCAGCATTACCAGAAGAAACCCTCATACTTGAAGATAATAAGAATGGTATAAAGGCAGCTCTTCAATCAGGTGCTCATCTAATGAAAATAAATGATGTAGAAGATGTAACCTATAGCAATATTATAGAAAAAATTAAGGAAATTGAATCGCGTGACTAAAGAATTAGAGAATATAAATATTGTTATACCAATGGCAGGTGATGGCACAAGATTCAAGAATGCAGGGTTTGACCTCCCTAAACCATTTATTGATGTAAATGGTAAAACCATGATTGAGAATGTTATTGACAATTTAAATATTCCTTCAGCATCTTATATACTTATTGCCAGAAGACAAGATGTTGAGAATAATTCTGATATTATAAAAGAACTTCAGAAGGAATATAACATAAAGTGGATTTATGTAGATAGACTTACAGAAGGTGCAGCATGTACCGTATTGCTAGCAAAAGAATTTATTAATAATAAGTCACCACTTTTACTAGCAAATTCTGATCAAATTGTTGATCTTAGCATTTCCGATTTTATATCTGATGCAGTAGAAAGAAAACTTGATGGTTCAATATTAACCTTTAAAGATAATAATATAAAATGGTCTTATGCTGCTATTGATGAGAATAATATAGTAACTGAAACCAAAGAAAAGCAGGTTATATCTGAATATGCTACCGTTGGGATATATTATTTCTCTCATGGAAAAATTTTTACTAATGCAGCAGAAGAAATGATTGCAAATAATGACCGTTTTAATAATGAATTTTACGTTTGCCCATCTTATAATTATGCAATACAGAAAGGCCACAAAATTGGTATATATAATATAGAATATTCTCAGATGCATGGTATAGGCACACCAGAAGATTTGGAAATATATTTAAATAAATAAGTTATGAAGATACAATAAAAATATAATATCTTATAATTGATATTACTTGGAATTCAATTTAGCCTTTCGGAGCTTATGCTTAATCAATGAATAGAAAAAATGTAAATATTCCTGTTTTTTATCTTTCAATAATATTCATAACTGTCTTTATATCTCTCATATATAACCCTCGTGCTGCATTCATTGAAGAACATCCTATTACGGCTTATGAATATCCATCAATTGACATGGGTACATTTTTTGAAAGAGCAAATAACCCTGAATATTTAAAAAATGATTTTTATACAAATTCAATTTCAGAACCCAATCCAAGATGGGTTTTTGGTTATTTTGTTTTAACGTTGTCCAGTATTTTTGGAACTGACTGGTATGGAATCCTCTTTTTTCTAAAAGCCTTTTTCTCACTTTCATTACCAATAATTTTATTTGCATTGGTTTATCTTAAGCTTCAAAAAGAAGCTTCAATCAATCTACCGGCACTTTCTTTTGCTACATTAGTTATTTGTTGGTCTGCATATTCTGATGACGTATTTGATATATTCAGTATTGCCATCTGGCACCCTATATATGGTTATGCAATACCACAAAATATAGGAATCATATTGTCTCTTACTTCATGTATTTTTATATTTTATGGAAATTCAAGTAATTACATTTCTACAGGCATAATTCTTATTATGTTTCTAGTTTCATCTTTGATACATCCAGCATCAACATTAATGGCAACTATATTTTTTATTTTAATGCATTTAGATATAGTTAATTTCAAAAAAATACTTCTGCTAATATTAACATTTTTGATAGCATCAATATCTCTGCTTATATTTTTCTACGAACCTTCCTCTCTTGATAATAAATCATTTATTGAACATTACGCATTTAATAGACTTCCATTCCATTATACGCCATCACGTTTTGAATCTTCTGGCTTAGAATGGATAGAGAATTTTATAATTATTAATTCTATCTTTGCCACCATTTCGTTTATATCTATTCTAAAGAAATATAAGAAACTTGCTTATATGTCTTTAATAGCTTTATTTTCATATAGCATGTCAATTCTGATTCAGTATGTATTTGTCGAACAACTGATGACTGTTTCAATCGCAATTATAGGACCTTCCAGATTTTCAATGTTTGGATTCTGGATGTTAGTACTTTGCCTGTCATATTTTATACAGCTATCGAGAAAAAAAAATTCGGAGTATGATAATCTCAAATATTCTAATCTTAAACGGACTGCCCTTATTTCAACAGCGTTGATTATTATTTCAAGCATTATTTTTACAATCTTATTTAAAGATAGACCAAATGAATGGGTTATCGAAAATAATAAACCACTATATGAATGGATAGAAAATAATATTTCTGAAGATGATGTCATTGCGGTTCCTGAAATGGTAATGGGAATAAATATACAATTATTTGCAAAAAGAGCTATCTTCTCAAATCGGCCTATTGGACCAGTTCTATTTAATGGTAAATCTATCAAAGAAGACAAAGAAAGATATGAAGCCTTATTTGGAAATTATAATGAGCAGAAGAAGTTAGAGGAGAAATTTCCTTCACTAGCAATAGCTGCCCTCAATTATTACCATAACCTTTTACCAAGAAAAATAAAAAAAGTTTCGAATAAGTACAAACTTGATTATATATTATTTGTTAATAGAATGGGAGATTTGAAAAGCTTTAAATATATAACACCAGTATATAAGAGCTATAAATATACCATATACAAAATATCTGATTTATAACATATTATTCCTATATTAACTATAATTCCACTATTTTAGAAATGAACAGTTGACATTGATAATTTTATAGAATATGTGACTAAAAAATTATTTATAAAAATAAAATATATAGTTAGATTTATACAAATTTATCTTACGGAGATAATAAAATGCTTAAAAAGATCACTACTTTTTCTATGATTGCTGCAATATCTGCATCAATTAATATTAATACTGCTCAAGCAAAGGATTCTAAGGTAGAAAATTTTAAGAATGAACAAATCAGAGCCGTTGGCTCATCTACTGTTTATCCTTTTATAACAATTGCTGCAGAAGAATTCGGTAGAAAAACTAAATTCAAATCACCTATTATTGAGTCAACTGGCAGTGGCGGGGGACTAAAATTATTTTGCAGTGGTAAAGGAAATGCATTTCCAGATCTTGCAAACTCATCACGAGCAATTAAGAAAAGTGAGATTGAACTTTGTAAAAGTAACTCAGTTAAAAATATAAGTGAAATAAAATTGGGCTATGATGGTATTGTACTTGCTAATTCAGTTACAGAAAAACAATTCAGACTTACCAAAAAAGAAATTTTCTTAGCTCTAGGAAGCAAAATTCCTTCTAATGGTAAACTTATTGATAATCCATATAAAAAATGGAGCGAAATAAACCCTGCATTACCAGACCAAAAAATAGAAGTTTATGGCCCTCCTCCAACTTCTGGAACAAGGGATGCTTTTGTTGAGCTTGTACTGGGAAAGGCTTGTAAGGACCTTCCAGAATTTAAAAAAGCTTATCCAAACAAAAAGGATAGGAAAAAAGCATGCCACCATATCAGAGAAGATGGTTTCTTCATAGAAGCTGGTGAAAATGACAATCTTATCGTACAAAAACTTAAATCAAATCCTAATGCACTTGGCATGTTTGGTTTTAGTTTCCTAGATAATAACAGCTCAGTTATCCAAGGCACTATAATTGAAGGTAAAGAGCCTACTTTTGAAAATATTTCAGATGGTAGCTACTCACTTTGTAGAATTTTATATGTTTATCTAAAAGATGGACATGTACAGCAAAGAAAAGGCCTTAAAGAATTTGCAAAAGAGCTTGTTAGCAATAATGCAATTGGTGAAGATGGTTATTTAATAGATAAAGGCCTAATTCCTTTACCTGAAAAAGACCTTGAGAAAATGCAAAAATTGGCAAAAGATCTTAAGTAATTTTTAGACAAAGAATTTCTTTACTCTAAAACTTAGAAAAGGCTTTACATGTTATCAATCTTTATTTAGTACAAAGCATAAAGGGTAAATGATACATGCATTCACAAGATAAAAATATAAGAAAGAAATATCTGCTGGAGCGTATAGCTAAGGCAATAATATTTCTTTCTGCCAGTTTTTCTATACTTGTTACTATTTTCATAGTTTGCTCAGTATTATTTGAGTCTGTAAGCTTCTTTTCAAAAATACCGCTTAAAGATTTCCTATTCGGAACTGTGTGGAGTCCACAAACTGCACTTAGAGCTGATCAAGCAGGTAGCTCTGGCTCATTTGGTATAATACCCGTATTATTAGGTACAATTCTTATAACCCTAATAGCTATGATTATAGCAATACCTCTTGGGGTATATTCTGCTATATATATTTCTGAATATTCATCAAAGAAATTCAGAAATCGTGTAAAGCCAGCTCTAGAAATTCTTGCTGGTGTACCAACTGTTGTATATGGGTATTTTGCTGTTATTACAATTGCACCTGCAATACGTAATTTTGGGGAAATGATAGGGGTCCAGATATCTTCAGAAAGTGCACTAACAGCCGGTATAGCCATGGGAGTAATGATAATTCCTATAATTTTATCTCTCTCAGATGATGCCATATCAGCTGTTCCAACAACTCTTAAAGATGCATCACTGGCCTTAGGTGCTACAAGATCAGAAACAATGGTAAAAGTAGTTTTGCCAGCTGCATTCCCAGGAATAATGAGCGCAATCATTATTGCTGTTTCCCGTGCAATTGGAGAAACAATGATTGTAACAATGGCAGCAGGTCTATCTGCCAATTTAACATTTAATCCTCTTGAGTCTGTAACAACTATAACAGTTCAAATGGTAACTTTGCTTGTAGGAGATCAGGAATTTGATAGTGCTAAAACCTTAGCTGCTTTTGCACTTGGGCTGACACTATTTGTTGTTACCCTGATACTAAACATGATAGCGATTCATATTGTACAAAAATACAAGGAGCAATATGAATAAATTCAATAAAAAAATAAAGAAGATTAATATCAAACGTAAAGCGCTAAGAAAACTGATGAAGCGTAAGCGTATTCAAAAACGCATTAGTGCCAGTTTACAGAAACGTCATGCTTCAGAAAAAAGATTCAAAATTTTTGGCCTTATTACAATATTAATATCCTTATCATTTCTTTTTATACTCATTTATAGTATTTTCAGCAAAGGATATACGGCATTCATAAAAACCGAACTTCAGTTAAATGTTTTCATAGATGAAAAATATGCAACAGATATATATGAAGGTGAAGAAATAGTTAAGAGTTCGGACTTCAGAAAAATTATACGAAATTCCTTAAAGAAAAATTTTCCTGATGCTAAATCCAGAAAGCAAAAAAAGCAATTATATGCGCTAATAAGTAAAAATAGCCCTTATATTCTAAGAGATATAGTTAATAATGATAAAAGCCTTTTAGGAAAAAATATTGATGTATGGTTTACGGCATCATCTAATATAGATATGTTATTAAAAGGGAAAATCTCCAGAGATGTTCCTGAGAATAAAAGAAAAATATCCGACCTGCAAATTTCTTGGTTAGACAAATTAGAAAAAGATGGCAAAGTACAGAAAAAATATAATAACTTTTTCTTAACCAATGGTGATTCAAGAGAAGCAGAAATAGCTGGTATGGCTGGAAGCATAATTGGCTCTATTTTCATCATCATAACATGTATATTTTTTGCATTTCCTATTGGCGTTATGACAGCAATCTACTTGGAAGAATTTGCTCCTAAAAATAAGATTACATATTTGATTGAAATTAACATTAACAATTTAGCAGCGGTTCCTTCAATTGTTTACGGATTGTTAGGTCTTACTATTTACTTACAATTTTTTGATCTTCCTAGATCCTCTTCTTTGGTTGGTGGCTTGACTTTATCACTAATGGCACTGCCAGTAATTGTCATATCTACAAGAACAGCTATTGCAGCAATTCCAAGTTCGATAAGAGATGGGGCAATGGCTCTTGGAGCTACAGATTTACAAATAGTTCTTCATCATATAATACCTTTGGCATTGCCTGGAATAATGACCGGGGCAATATTAAGTATTGCAAGAGTTATAGGTGAAACTGCGCCTCTATTAATGATAGGCATGGTAGCCTTTCTTGTTGATATACCAACAAGTTTTATGGATGCATCGACTGCAATGCCTGTACAAATTTATTTATGGTCTGATAATCCTGAACTTGGATTTGTTGAAAAAACATCTGCAGCAATTATGGTGCTGTTAACTATATTAATTTCTATAAATTCTATAGCTGTATTTATAAGAAAGAAATTTGAAACAAGGTGGTAATATGAGTAATAACGATAAAAATACCAGTGCTAAACAAGTTAGAATGTCTGCATCTAATCTGGATGTTTTTTATGGTAATAAACAAGCTTTATTTGATATAAATCTTGAGATAAAAAAGAATAATGTTACTGCATTAATTGGTCCGTCAGGATGCGGAAAATCTACATTTCTGCGCTGCCTGAATCGCATGAATGATACTATAGACATTTGCAGAATAGATGGAAGTATAGTTTTAGATGGCGAAGATATTTATAAAAATAATGTAGATGTTGTCGTATTAAGATCAAAAATAGGAATGGTATTCCAGAAACCCAACCCATTCCCCAAAAGTATTTATGATAATGTAGCCTATGGCCCTAGAATTCACAATATTACTAAGAATTCTGCAGAACTTGACGCAATAGTTGAGAAAAGCCTTAAGCGTGCTGGTCTGTGGAAAGAAATAAATGATAGGCTTGATGGTCCTGCCCTTGGCCTTTCTGGTGGACAACAACAACGTTTATGTATAGCCCGTGCTATTGCTATCAAGCCAGAAGTTTTACTTATGGATGAACCTTGCTCGGCTTTAGACCCAATAGCGACATCAATTATTGAAGATCTTATTGTAGAATTGAAAGAAAAATTCACGATTGTTATGGTTACTCACTCAATGCAACAAGCTCGCAGGATATCTGATTATACGGCTTTCTTTCATATGGGAAATCTTGTTGAATATAATACGACTGAGGAAATATTCACTAATCCTTTTGATGAAAAAACCAAGGATTATGTAACAGGAAAAATTGGATAGCCATTTTAAATATTTCTATAAAATTATTTTATTGTGAAACTTTTTTTAATCTTTATCGAATATAATATTAAGGGGCTGTAGTTAACAATTTTATCTCTTCATTACCATTTCCCGTAAATTATATTGAGATAGTTTCCTGCAGTTCCCACTCAACAATTTTATAAGGTAAATAATAATGAGAGATACAAAATATCCCCTTTTATCACTTTTATTAATGTCGATAGTTTTTATTTCTTCTATAAATAATATCAATGCAGAGGATACAAAGATAATGTCAGAAAAATCAAATATAAAAGAGGCAATTTTTGCAGGCGGATGTTTCTGGTGCATGGAGAAACCTTACGAACATACCGATGGTGTTATATCAGCTGTTTCAGGGTATATTGGAGGACATATTGACAACCCTACATATCAACAAGTCTCTGGTGGGACTTCTGGCCATTACGAAGCTATTAAAGTTACGTATGATGCTGGTAAAATAACATATGAAGAACTACTAAAGATATTCTGGACAAATATTGATCCTCACGATGCATATGGTCAATTCTGTGACAAAGGACAACAATATAGTTCTGCAATTTTCTATGCCAATGATAATGAAAAGAATCTTGCCGAAGAATCAATCAAGTATCTCAAAAACACAAAAAAATTAAAAGATGAGATCCATACAAAAATTATTAAAGCCTCAAAATTTTATGATGCTGAAGATTACCATCAGGATTACTATAAGAAAAACCCTGTACGCTATAAGTTTTACAGATACAGATGTGGTCGTGATAGTAGATTAGATGATATTTGGGGTAAAGACAGGCAATATTAAGATTTTATAAGATCTATAGTTTTGCTACCAAATTTATTATATAATTCTGTTCCAAATTCTTTTAGTTTAGCAATATTCTTTCTACCTACATCATCAATATCATCACTGGCGTTGGTTAGTTTGTTGTTCACCCTTATATATTTATCACCAAGTATCTGCTCACAGAAATATTCAGTAGATGTAGTATTTCCTTCGAACAAATGATCTACAAGACCATTCTCTATCCAACCAAGACCACCCCATGTCTGGGATTTCTCTCCAAATTCATTGATATCTTCAGGAACTCTTGTCATAATTCCAGTACCTAAAGAAACAAGGTTTATTTCTTCAATTTTATAACCAAGGTTCAGAGCAGCCGAGAATGCACACATTGCAGGGTTATTTGCTGCCATACCTCCATCTATAAGCCATTTATCAGGTGTAGATTCTATTTTTACAGTTGGAAAATATGTTGGAGCTGCACTACTGGCATCTGCAATATCAACAAGCAAGGGATTATCAATTGAATCAGTTCCACCCCAACTTTTAAATACAACAATATTCCTTTTTATTATATCATATGATGTAACCAATACTTTCTTTTCAATATCCAAAATTCTCTTATCTGCAAAAGTGTTTGTGAGAACTTTTCTCTTACCTTTACCATCATATTTTGGATCAGCCAGCATTGCATGAGGAATGATTCTATCAAGAAAGGACTCATCCATTATTTCTTTAGCAATATCATGCTCATATAAAGAAGCACTATTAGCACCAGTTTCTCTATTAGCTGCAATATTTAAAGCTATAAAAGCACCTGTACTTGTGCCTGCAATAATATCAAAACTATCATATATGGATTTATCAATATTCTTTTCTAACTCAGCGAGAAATTGAGCAGCAACAACTCCTCTTATTCCACCACCATCTATTGCCAATATATTAATTTTTCTCATATTCCCACCTATATTTGAGATATTATTTTTTCTGAACTCTTATATACCTTATACTTTGACCACATTTAAGCATGAAGATATCCTAGCATAAAATATTCATTTCCATAACAGAAGCAAACTAACATGAGGAAGATTCTAAATCTAGAATAGATTTATTTTTTAATTACTGGAAGACAAGTTACTATTCTGCTTAAAAAAGCATATTACAATTTATATAAAAAATTCTAAATAATAAAACTATAAAATTATAGTCTATTTTTTCTCATAAGGATTTTCTGACTTTCTTATTATTAGACGAACAGGAATACCATAAAAACCAAAATGCTCCTTGATAGAATTCTGTAGATATCTAAGATAGCTATCAGGAAGAGATTTCATATTACTACTTGTAAATAATATAAATGTTGGAGGTCTTGTTTTTGCCTGAGTTGCGTATTTAAATTTAATCCTTTTTCCATTACTTAATGGAGGAATGTGAGCACTTGTTGCTTCTTCAAGCCAACGGTTAAGCTTCCCTGTGCCAACCCTCTTATTCCATAGGCTAAATACATCCATTGCTTTTGCAATTACTTTTTCTACATTCTTACCATCAATAGCACTAATGGTAACAACAGGAGCACCTTTTGCCTTTGTAATTACATATTCAAGCTTCTCATTTATTTGCTCAAGAACAGCTTTCTTATCCTTTACAAGATCCCATTTATTAGCAACGACAACCACCCCTCTACCCTCTGCATGAATATGATCCAGAAGAGTCATATCAATTTTATCAAAAGCCTGAGTTGCATCCAACATAAGTATTACTATATTGCTATATTGAATTGCTGCAAAACTATCATTAACTGATAATTTCTCTAACCTGCCATGTCTTTTTGCTCTTTTTCTTAAACCAGCCGTATCAACAAGTTTAATATTTTGCCCTTTATGATACCAATCAATATATACTGAATCTCTTGTTGTGCCTGCAAGTGGCGAAGCGATAGACCTTTCTTCTCCTAATAATGCGTTAAAGAATGTTGATTTACCTGCGTTAGGGCGGCCAACAATCGCTATTTGTATCTGTTCTTCATCTATCTCTTCTTCTGGATCATCAGCAATATTATATTTTTCTTTCATTTCTTCAATAGCATCATATAAATATGCAAATCCATCACCATGTTCTGCCGATATAGATACAGGATCGCCAAGACCCAATCTTACTGACTCTCCAATCCCCGCTGATATTTTATTACCTTCACATTTATTTGCCAGCAATATCGTTGGTTTATTAAGTTTTCTTACCCAAGATGCAAAATGTTCATCCATTGCTGTTATACCTTCTCTGGCGTCAATCACCATAAATAATATATCTGCTTCTTCTGCTGCTGCCTCGGTCTGTATCATCATTAATGATTCCAGTGAGTTATTCTCTGCCTTCTCAAGACCTGCAGTATCAATTATTTTAAACTTTAAGGGACCAATAGATGCATCGCCTTCCTTTCTATCACGTGTGAGACCAGGAATATTATCAACAAGAGCCTGTTTCTTGCCAACAAGCCTGTTAAACAATGTAGACTTTCCTACATTAGGGCGACCTATGACTGCAATTTTCAAAACCATAAAAATTCTCTTTATATCTATAAATTTACTTTAACAACTGGAACTGACTAAATTATAAATATTATCTAAATAGATATATAAGACATAATAGAAACTCTAGAAAAAGCCATTAACCGCTTGTTACTGAAAACTTTATATAGAAATAGAGAAATAAGTAAATAAAAATTATTTTAACGCAACTAATTCAGATTCATTACTTAGAATATACATTCTGCTATTAACCACAATAGGAGGAAGATAAATATTTTCAGTTATCTCTAGTGCATCAATTATTTTACCACTATATGGCGATACAATGGCCATTCTTCCATGAGAGCCCGTAACAAATAATTTCCCACCAGCAAGAACAGGACCACTCCAGGAAATAGTATCACCCCTATCATCATCGCTCCAACTTACTAATGGAGTCGAGTGTTTAGGGAACTGACCTATCCATTTTATTCTGCCATCAGGAGCATTGATACATAGAAGTTCATTATTAGATGTTAGAATGTAAAGAAAATCCCCAGAGATCCATGGAGTTTGAACTGATGATATATCTTTTGTCCATAATCTCTTTCCAGTATTAAGATCCAGAGATGTCAGTACACCATCACTACTCACTGCATAAACTTTACCTTTTGATATAATTGGAGTAGCATCAATATCATTAAGACTATAGATAGATGAGTTACTTCCGCTTCCCCCTGTTAAAACTTCCGACCATAAAGGTTTGCCATTCTCTGCATTTATCGCCAGTAATTCACCCGAAGAATATGGTACAACAACTATTTTTCCATCTTCAGAAATAGATGGTCCAGAAGCTCCATAAATGCTTGTTATTTCCGATATGCCTGAATATGTCCATAACGTTTTTCCATCATTCTGGTTAATAGCATATAATTTATTTTTTGAAGTTGTAAAATATATTTTATTGTTACTTACAACAGATGTTGATTTTATAGGAATCTCAACTGATCTACTCCATTTGATTTTACCATCTTTAATATCAAGTGCGTAAACCATTCCAAAAGCTGTTGTAGCGAATACCATATTGTTATCATAAACAATATTACCACCTAAAAAATCCTTATTGGTTCTTCCAGATGTTAGGCCAAGAGTTAGCAATGAATCGCTTGCCATAGATGGCGTAGATAATTCAACTTCCCAATAAATATTTTCAATATTCCTTATATCTCTTGCCTGAATCTTACCAGAAGCATCTAATGTAATAACTTTTCCATTTGCTACAATAGGAGAAGAAGTAAGTCTTAATCCATCCTCAGGCTCTTCGCCAATTGAAACTTGCGTAAGAATACTCGGCTTAGTACTAATAAACTCAGGATGTTCAACAGAGCTTATTCTTTGTAATACCCAACTTTCATTCTTGCTTTTATTAGGTAATAAAATTTTTATAGATTTATGATCAGCATCACGTTTAATTTTTGTAGAATGAGCAAGAACA
>Ga0316207_10002774_pt1 | contig 17352 bp, 14 predicted proteins | sample 6weekpyrite_MG_FD_204943 | JGI IMG/M metagenome (GOLD analysis project Ga0316207, IMG submission 204943) | Microbial mat bacterial communities from mineral coupon in-situ incubated in ocean water Damariscotta River, Maine, United States -... | ecosystem: Environmental > Aquatic > Marine >...
AACGGCTACTTTAGAGCGAATAAAAAATGGAAGCCCTATAAAATTCAATCACCTAAAAGGGGTTATTTTAAACAAAAGTCCTATTTGGCGCTTAGCAAATGATAATCATTTAGATCTAGATCGGAATTTTCTCTAACTACATTTTGTATCATACAAATTGTAGTGTGGGTAATAATAATTAGCTCCTTTAGTTTATTATCAGGGAATTCTTAGCAAATATTAGAGAATTAATTGTGGTCGGATCTAAAGTCCAATAACGTCTAGGTTTTAACTTAGTTTAGAAGGAAAATGTATCAGCACTCTTATGACACAATAGATATCTTAATTTGCTTCCAAACTAGATCACTTTCCGTTTCTTACCACTCTCGGCTCTTTTCTTGTTCTCCGTTTGAACGTAAACCGTATCGGTTGTTGCCATACTCGCATGACCTAAGTCTTCTGATAAATCTTTAAGCGCACGACCTCGCTCGATTTCCATGCTGGCACCTGTATGTCTCAGCCAATGGGTTGATGCTTCGCGAAGCTTAACAGCCTTCTTTTCACTTTCGGCTGTTTTCATTTTTTCAAAAGCTCGATCAAAAGTATCTTGGACAAGGCGTCTCAAGTGTCTAGAACTCATTCCACCTTGACCACGTATTTTTTCAACCAGCACAGAGTTATCACTGCTAGTAGGAAAGCTAGAAAGGTTACGTGATAAACGATAGCGCTCCAGAAAAGGCATAAAGTCAGGGGGTACGGTTGTATCACGAAGCTTCCTACCCTTACCAAATATTTTTAGCCACCAGTTTTCGTCGTCGTCTTGCCAAAAATGCCCCATGGTTGGCGACCAATTATCTCGCTCTGAAAGCTCTGAGATCCTTAAGAAGAGCGTTTTAAGTGATGCAATGACAAAAAGATTCCTTTCATAAATAGAGTTATCGTCAGCCATTTCAACCGCTGTATCTAGGACATATTGCCACTGAACTTCACTCAATCGTTTTACTTCCTTGACCTGTGAATCAGTAATAAAATGGCGACAATCTTTTTTTGCGATTTGCGCTGGGTTACCAACGCAGTACTCTTCATTCATCAAATATTTGTAAAACGCGATCACAGCAGTAAATGAAGCCGTTAAAGTTTGTTGTGACGGTCTGTATTTTTTCTTATCAATCGTCTTATTCGACTGACTTTTAGGTGCTTGCAATTTATAAGGTCGCCATTTGTTATTTGATTTAAAAAAGCCATCTATCAATATAAATCGATCCAGACTTGATGTTCCTACCCATGATACGGGTGGCTTCCAACAAAAATCAGCATATTCGAGAATGTCTGTTTTCCGATAATCATCAATGGATGTTTCCTTGATCAGGAACGACCACAGGAGAAAACGCTCAACTTCATTACGAAATCGCACGTATGTATGTTTGGATTTGTTTCGCCCAGTATACTCAAGAAAAGATTTTCCCCATTGCCAGTGAACAAACCACCAATCGGGCTGCTCGGTGAATAAGGTACTTAGAGTTGGGTAGTCCGTTAAAGTTAAATCACGTAACTCTATATAAGTGGGATATAACGGTGTAGGCTTAGGTATCGCCATGCTATTGATTCTATTGATATAATTTGGAGTCAGTATAAAGCATCAAACCGTCAATGTCCAATACTAAAGCGTATCGGATATAAGAATGCTGCTGTGTGACCTCAATAGTTGGAGAGATAAAATTATTGGGAATACCGCCACTTTTCAAGTTGTGTTGAAATAAAATCTGAAGAAAGCCTTTCCTGCTCTAATCGAGCGACATATCCATTATTCTCTATCAAACGTTTTAGGGTTGCTTTTTCTGGAGCAGTCAGAAGCCTAAGGATGCCATCATAAGGTATTTCCTCTTCAACAATTCGTTCAAGATGCTCATCAAGTGCGCTCTTATCCATCATTATGGAATCAACACAAGGACAGTTCTTTCTTGCGTCATTTAATAGTGCGTAGCCCCAAGAGTCAATGTCACCCCAATATCCAACTCTTTTTGATTGAAGCCAATCCGCTTTCATCCAGGTTAGGTTTCTACCACCGCCGAAAACTGCAATAGTATCTTCCATTTCTGGTAGCGCCAGACCAGACTGCATGTTTTCAATCACCAAAATATTAGACGCAGGTAGCTCATATTTATATAAGTCCTGACTATACATCTGTAGTAAAGGGATCCCTGCCATCGCTTTTTTTGTCTGCGGACATAATGGTCGCACACTCAATAAACCTTTGGGATTTTCTTTGCAATTTAGCCAGGCAATAATCCCACCAACAATGGCTACCTGGCCAATATTTAGGTGATCTAAAATCAACTCGAACAAAGTTAAGTTGGATTCAAGAAATTTAGTATCCGCGCCAATCAATGGTAGTGCACGCAAATACATGCCTTTTCCCATATGTCTTTTAAGTTGTGGCAAAATTATCACCAATAATTTGATATCAGTGGTACTCAGCTTTTCAAAGGCGGTCAAATTCTTGACGAACACACTATAAAGAGACTTATCATACTGAAGTAATGGTTCCATTAATTGTTGCCAAAATAATGCTTTCGATTGAGCATGATCGCCAAGAAAATCAACCATTTCCTGAAATGTATTTAGACTAAACTTAATTGGCACCTCATGGATACCGCTATTTCGATACGCTACTTTTTTCCATTCGACCTGATCTTGATTAGGCCAGTCACGCCATACTTTAATGTAGTCAGAAAAACGAGCTATATCTGAAAAAGCCTCAGAACTTTTTGGTGCTTTTAGAGGAATAGTAATAGGAAAAGTACGCTCTCCAGAGAGACGTTTTCTTAAATTGAGATTATTACTCCATTCTAGGGTATCGACTTTTTGTTTACAGTCATCTGGCGTGATGCCCCACCCCATTATACAGAAACCTCAATTTCGATACCTTCACCCAAGATCATGGCTTTTTGTTCCTCACTCAGTTTTTCATCAATCGTTTCCCAGGTCACTTCGGATAATCGGCTTTCATGGCGGTCTTTATCCCGCTCGGCGATAATCAACGAATTCGCAGAGTCTCTGGCTAGATTCAAGTTCTTATATGGCGTAATAAGATTGACATGAATTTTAAGCTCCTTAAAGACCGCTATTACTCGTCGACTCACGCTCTCTGATGTATTTGAAAAGGCTTCATCAAGGAATACCGTACTATAAATCGGACGATCACAACCATCCGGAGTTAATACATAAGCCAAACTCGCTGCTACAATAACTCCTGCAAATGATTCTTTTTCTCCACCAGACTTGCCGCTAGAAGAATCCCAGATATCTTTCACTTCATCGGTCTCTTTATCTATCTCTTTTGCTGAAAAGCTCATTTGATACCGAGGATCTAAGAGGCGCTGACTATCCTGAAGCTGATGCGTCGCTGTATCGCTGGCTTTCTTCAGAATATCAATCACTTCGCTCAACTGGGTAAACCGCTTTTCATGCTCATCGTTATTCACACTGCCGATAATCATTTGGAGCTTCTTTTCAAACAGCAAAACGTTTGGCCAATTTTCACGACGGGCTTCAAGCTTTAAATAGGTACCTCGGCGAAACTCGGTTTTTCCTAGCACATCATTAATGATCGAAATACGCTCAACAATGTCTTCACGCTCCGAATTGATCTTTTCTCGAATATTGACGAGCGTTTGAATTGAGTTTTTATTTAGTCGCTGCTTAAACTCTTCAACAAACCCAGGTAACCCATCATTTTGAAGTTCTTCTAGATATACCAGGTATTCCGGGATACTGCGTAAATCAGATCCCCAGTCTGTAGCAATTGCCTGCCAAGAATTATGAAATTGCGCCATGATGCGTGTCGCGTGACCAGTGCAAATCTGTACTTCACCATTGGCATCATCAAGCTGCTTTTCAATTTTCTGTCGAATACTATCCTTTTTCCTATCCATGATTTTCAAATCATCTTCTTTTAAAAGACCAACTCTGTCAAACAGCTGTTTGTGAATATCAGGATCAATCTCTTCCGCTGCATCTGCTTTCAAGTCGTCAATAGAGCGATTGCATTGCTTTAACTCTGTTTTTTTTGCATCCAGCATTCTTTGTTGGTCACTGGTTTTCTTTTTACTATCCTCAAGACGATCGACTGCATCATTGTACAGTCGCTCTGCCTTTTTGAGTTCACCACCAACACTTTGAAGCTCAAGCAGTTCCTTTTGAAGATCCTCAACTGCGGTTTGTCTAATTGCAGTATCAATCTCTACCCACGAATACTCAATATATCGACGTAAATTCGATAAGCGTTCGTCAAGTGCTCGGTACTCTTTTTCTGCGGTTCGCTTGTCATCGGTTAATTTAGATATAGTGTCACCAAGTTCTTGCATCAATAATTCGAGCGACATTAGGCGAGATTTATTTGAAAATCCAAGGTGCCAGTTTTTCGTATCACTAATTCGAGTATTATCTTTCTTTTCAAAACGCCCTTCTTGAAATTGAACCAAACCTTGCTGCGTCATGGAATACGGCGTTTTATTGAGGGTTTCAACATCTTCCACACAATGCAGATCATGGTATGTTAAAAAGTGTTTCACCCACTCTCGATAAGCATGGTTGCGCCAGCGTAATTTTTTGAGAAAACCGTCGGTTTTAAAATCGGTTGTGCTAGAAACATTCTTAACGACTTGTACACGTACATGAAGACTTGTATGACGAGTATTTAACCATTTGGTGATTAGATGATACTTATGTCTAGGAGATGCTAGTGTCAGCTTGATACCTCCAAGCGCGCGTTCAATGGCACCCTGCCATGATTTTTCCTCATCTTTGAGATCAATTAATTCACCAATAAACATCAATTCATCTTTTGGAATGTCTAACGATGAGCAAATCTCTTCTCGCAAGTGCTGATATTTTGCCGGAATATTTGAATCTGGGCGGGATTTTATCTCGCGGTACTCAGTATTTGCTTCCTGAAATTCATCATTCACATTATGAAGATTTCCAGCTGTCGTACTCAATTTATCCATTGCCGGCTCAAGTAATTCTTCGGAACGCTCAAGTGTGTCATTCGCAACAGTCTGATTCTGAGTAAATTGTTGAAGCTTTAATTCATGGTTTAGTTCCAGCTCACGAGACAATTTTTGATAAGCGGATGCTTTTTTTACTGCCTTCGCCAGCTTATCCTTTTCACGGTCGATATCATCTTTTATGGCCTCAATGCGATCACCACCAGCACTGCGGTAATCAGCATAATATTGAGTCATCGTCGTCTCAGCTCGCTTTTCCTTTTCTTGTGCTTGACTGAGCAAAATTTCGTGTTGCTTAATAATATCCAAAATTTTAGCTGAGTGTATGCCGTAAAGAATCAAGCATTGCTTCGCGATAAAAAAATTCAAACAATCTCTTTCCTTAACCAACCCTTCACTTTTAGCTTTCGCCATTTCATAACGTTTATTGACTTCAGGCAATTTCAGCAGTGTTTCTTCACGTTTACGCGCATCCAGTAAAAGATCATGGATTGTATTGAGTTCTTCAAACTCAGCGACAGCGCCTTGGGCGTCGACTCGAATAGTACTTGGTTCCAATACTAATGTTCTTATCAATGAAGTTAGATCTTCAATTTTCTTTAAACCTAGTGCCCTTGCTAATAAAGCAGGTGCATTTCGATTTTCAATTTGAAGTACCCGGCAATAGGCTTCTTGGTACTCATTAAAACTATCAGCATAGGGCTGAATGTCTCGGTCAGATTTCAAGAATTGTTTTAACGCTCGCGGGTTGTTATCTCCAAACGCTTTGTGAATTTCCTGAATTTTTACATTTCTTTGCGCCACCAAGTAAATACGCTTTAAGTCAGCTAAACTACTTGTAGGCTTGGTGATCCAAAACATTGTCGCTAATGTGATAACCTTGCCATCATCGGAACGATAGACCGCACGTAACACCGTTGAAGTTGCACCGGTACGTTTATTCATTGTGCTTGTCTGATTACCATCTTGCTCTGAGCCAAAGCTGCCGCGAATATATGACATCAAATTACGATCGGCAGAATCACCTTGGGCTGCAGCTACGTTGAATTTTGCTTTACCTGGCGGTAATAATAAAGCCATGAGTCCATCAATTAACGTCGACTTTCCAGCACCATTATCACCGGTAATTAGAGTCCCATTTGGATCAATTGTCACCGTGTGTATGTTGTGAAAAGAACCCCAGTTACAAACAGATAACTCAGCTAATTTGATTTGTCCAACGCCAAATAACGATACTAAACTAGCAGCTTCAGTGCTCATTAACATTTCCTTGCTCAAGAGCGACATCAGTATTAGCCGCTAACTCTTGATATTCTTTTAACAACTGGCTTAAAAGATCTGCGCCGACAACATAACGTATCACTTGTGTAATTTCAAATCGATCATCATCACCGCGAACTCTACTCAATATTTTTCGCTTAACCATCCGCTTTAACGCTCCATTTAGCTGAGCCCGATCTCGTTTCGTTGAATTTGTTAGAGGGAGAAACGGGACAAGTCCCCTTTCAACCTGGCTGATCTCAATAACAATTTTAGTTTCGCCAATTGCTTGCCGATCTTGAAAGTGCTTTCTCAATACGACCAAAAGCAAAGTATCGTACAAGCTCAAAGTGCGACGAGAAACCAAAGAATAGATATCTTCTTCATGATCCTCTTCTTCAGCAATTTTCTGTTGGAGGATCAACGCGACACCAGTAGACTCATCGACGAGCAAATTTAAATACATGTCTGCCAAATAGTGTGATATCTCTTTGGTGTACTTTACAATATGTTCAAACAGAACGGTTTTTTGATCTGCTAAAATAACGCCATGCTTTAGCAAATAGACTAGTGCTTGCCTTGCGTTCGGCTCTAGATACCCAGAACGAGCAGTCTCTTCTATCTCCACTTGAATGGCGGTATTCGACTCGAAAGCAGGATCAACGGACGGTTCAACTGTTTTTTCTGGCTTAGTTATATGTTGATCAAAGAACCCAGCACTTGAATTGGTGTCATCTCTCATAACTCTAGCTCCCCAAGTTCATCTGGAAACTGCTTTACTGAAACAAGCAGTTTCGGAATTTTGGCCTTAACTTTATCGCCATTTCGGTCGATAAATATAATGTCTTCAGTATCCGGAAGCTCTGTTGCGTTAACTGATTTAGCAACTCGTATTAAGGCAACTAATTCTTCTAGTCCTTGCTTAATTGGTTCATGATTGGCAAGTTCTGAAATGGTCATTGGTCCGTGTTTTATTAAGTTATTTTTCATATTGGATGCAACTTTTTTTATCTGTACGGCATTGAGATAACCCAGCATCTTTGTGCTTGGCTCGTAACTATTTATTACCTCAACCACATCAGAAGTGTCGATTTTATCCTCTGGCACACGAAGCTTAATTCCATCCAGTGATTTGACCGTTATATTCCCACTATCAAGTACTATATTTAAGGACTGACTCAGACTGAGATTTGTATCTTTAAAGTGCACAGCAACTTGCTCCAACTCTTGCAACAGATGGTTGACTGCCTGATTTTCAAGATGCGCGCCACTATCGATAAAATACCTTAAACTTTCTTCCATGCGCCGCCGGACTTTTATAATGCGTGTTGTTTCTTTTGATAGCTCTCGTACCATGTAATTAAGAAATATTCGTTGCTCTTTTGTGATGCTCTTTGATGATGGGTGACTCAAAATTAATTTGATTTGCTCTCTTAACTCATCGCTCAAATTGTTATCCATTATCAATTGGAAAAAGCCTTCAAATGCCTGCCCTGCATCCGTTTCTGAAACAAGCGCTTCTTTATCAATCAAGGCTCGTAAAACATTCCCTTTGGAAGCTCCTTCTTTTATCATTTGAACGCGCAAATCCTTTTCGAGCTGCCGGATTTCATCCTCAATAAGCCTGAAATCGCCAGTTAAGACAGACGCAAGTTGATAAATTTCCCGAAGACCATCTCGAACTTCACCGTCGGATACTGGTTTAACATTGCCAGCCAACAGATCATCAATTTCGTTTTGGATCGCTTTCAGCTTTACTTCAAGCATTTCGATTTTCTCTTCAGGATTTGGATTGACCGCTATGGCCAGGCGACTAACTGCTTCTTGGACAGTCCGTAGATGAGATGCGGTAATACTTGAGTCTTTATGATCAAGTGATCGGCAGAATCTGAGTGCAACTTCACAGGCATTGGTCTTACTTAAGGTATCATCGAGCTCACGTAACCACCCTGCATCTATCCAGTTACGTAAATAGGTTGTTGCTTTTGAGTTGGTTTCCCATACTCCAGTAAGTGTGCCATTTTTCAATTCAGCTTCAAGCGCGGCTTTAGCTCGACCTACAGGTATTTCGTTTTGAGTGCTAAACAAATCAGCAACAAATGCTAAGATATGAGGTGAATTTTTAGCGCGAAGTAAACTCCATGTTGGATCTTCCTTATTTAAGCGTTTAAATCGAGCCTGTTTTTCTTGAAAACTCATCCTTTCCCTATAATGATCAAGATTTCACTTCTACTGCTGAGAATTAGCTTAAAAGCTAATTTTTTGCAGTTACCATTCCTTCAAATCTAAGTCGATCTTTTTCATTTTTTTGAAGTTCGTTTTTATTAGTCAGATTATCCTCAAGACTTTTTTGATAATCAACTTTTAATTTCTCAAACTGGTTGGAAGAAAAGGTTAATTTTTCATCCAAGTTACGCTGCTCATTCACAGCCATATGCAATTCACTCTTGGAGTGAGATTGATTATCTCTCAGCTCTTTGTACACCAAGCAACTGGCTTTCATCTTTCCACCAAATCAAAGTGAAATAGGCATAACTGTTTGAAAAATAGCTTTCGGTCACTGTAAATTCATCCGCGTTATCAGAGTTAATCCACTTATCTGAGTCGACCTCAATGCCGTCAGTAAACTCACCAGTTAATCGAATATTCGCGCACGGCCAAATGCTTTCTGGCACTATTGAATTTCGAACAAACCAATTTCTTTTTCCATTATCTCCCCAGCACACCAACATACAAGGAAGCTCACAAGTTTCCACCAACCTAATTGCCGTCGAAGTTAAAGAGACTCGAAATTTTTCAGCTAAATACTTAACAGTATTAAAAGTGATACTTTTATCAATAAGGTATTTCTGGTAAATGTAATTCGGCATTAACAAGTCCGCAGAAAAATGGTTAGCACGGACTTCCTTATTTTGTTTAAAGTCATCTTTTTTCAGACTTCTTTGATTCATATCATTCGCACTGCAGCGGTAACTGAGATTTTTTTGACGATCATTTATCCAGTGACCAAGCTCATGCCCAAGCGAAAATCGCTGCCTTTCGAATCGTGCGTTTTGGTTGATGGAAATGATTGCTTTTGTATCGGTTCCGATGATATTTCCTTCGCAATCATCTAATGAGGAATATTTAACTTCAGCATCAAGTGAGAACGCAATCAAATCCAGATCAATATTCTCAGGCTCATAAATGCCTAATTCTTTTAAAATATTATCTGGCTCCACTTTATATCGCATGATCAATGCTCATCATCACTGGGCTCAATAAGACCTAGTTGTACTAGGCTTTGCCAAATATCCTTAATATCGTCTTCACTGCCATTTTGTCCTTGCTCTCTAAATGCCATCAATAATCCATCAGGCACTTTTTCTTTATTTTGCATTGCTTTTACAATATCCGCTAACATTTCCGGCACGGTCTTATTGACAGAGAAAAGCTTCAGTGCGCTCTTCTGATGTTCTTTGGCAGCTAAAAATTCAGATTTCTTTTTTTCTAAACGAGACTGACGGCTATCTATGACGGCTTGAATAACAATAGAGTGCGCCGCTCTAATTGTGTCCCAACCAGGTGCGTCATACTTCCCAACCGTAGAAAGGATATCTTCGTCACTTTGAGTCATGGTCGCATCAATAACATATTCATTCATTTGTTTGATAAATTCTAAACTCATTGCTATACACTCCACCATGGAAACCCGTTAGGGAATCGCTTTCTGACTTTATCTTTTATTCTTTTTTCAACATTGCGGTATATTTGATCTGAAAATTCGCAGAAAGTCATAATTTTTGACTTTTTCATTTCTTCCAGTTTTTGCTCGATAAAACAATTGGCGTCTTTATCATCAACAAATAGTTGCCTGATTTTTTCCATCCACTCAGCAATGAGGGAGGACGTTTGATGATTTTCAACACATTCTTGAGTCGAGGAATGAGACAGCTTTGCCATCGCGCTTGTATCTGCTGCAAGACTTTCACCATGTAAAAAGTCATCAATCGAAGCGGTTGTCGCCTTAGATGCACTCTTTTTCGACTCATTGTCTATAAAACTACGTCCGGATTTAGCCAAATAAGTAATAATATTTAAATCTCTTGGCCAGCGTCGTTCAAGTTCCAAAGCCTGAGTAATCACATGGTGCAAGACATCTACATCCGCTAATCTCGCGCGTTGCTCACAACCTAACGTCCGGTAAACGTTTAATAACCTTGTAACTCCGGCTTCTTCGAGCATTGATATCTGCTCTTCAACCTCAATAATCGAATAGTGGGAAACCAAATCCATTTTTGCTCAATCCTTCCGTTGATATTTATAGATACTGGTGATTTTAAAAAAGTGGTGAAATAAATCACCACTTTTTTAAAGTTATCAGTATATGAGGGTATAAAGTAGCAATAATGCCTTATGCGAATGAATAACACAAAAATTTGTACTAAATCAAGAATAACTGGAGAAAAGAATGAGTAAGAAATCAACAATTAGTCACTTTCCTGTAGGAAATGGCGATATGACATTACTAAAAATTGCATCCAATGATAAATACCATTACGTATTGGTCGACATGCACATCTGTAAAGATTCAAAAGAAGAGGATGACAAATGCGATGTCTTGAAAGTACTGCACGACATACTCGAAGAAGACGGAGAAGGTCGACCCTACATTGATGCATTGCTCTTAACCCACCCAGATGAAGATCATATCAGAGGTTTTAAAGAAAATTTTCATTGTGGAAAGCCAGATGCTTACAGCGCTTCCGATGGCGATAAGCTTGGAAAAATATTCGTTAGAGAGATTTGGTCATCGCCACTAATATTTAGACGTAAAAGCAAGAATCACAATTTATGCGAAGACGCTATTGCTTTTAATACCGAAGCCAAACGCAGAGTTAATCTTTATAAAAAGAATAAGATTATCGGTGAAGAAGGTAATCGTGTAAGACTATTTGGTAAAGACGAAAATGGTAAAACCGATGAAATAATGGATATTGTTTATCAAAACGAAGATTGTATCGATACAATCAATGAGATCCACCTAAAAGAACTTTCTGCTGTAGTTCTAGGACCGTTACCTGACGATGAGTTTGAAGATAGCTCGGTACCTGATAAAAATCGTTCCAGTGTGATCATTCAATGGGGGCTAGCAGGTCACGGCTATGAAGAACCAACAAACTACATCATGCTCGCTGGTGATGCAGGCGTTGAAGTTTGGGATTTGATGTGGGAAAAGTACGAAAATGATCTCAATAAATTACAGTACGATATTTTGCTCGCGCCCCATCATTGTTCCTGGCATACATTATCACGTGATAGTTTTAGTCAAGATGATGATCCCCAAGTCTCCGATGATACTATCTCGGCATTAAGCCAGGCTCGACAAGGAGTAGTAATTATTTCAAGCAGTGACGAAATAAAGGATGATGATCGAGATCCTCCTAACTATAAGGCTATGAAAGAGTACGAAAAAATTGTCGATAACGTTGATGGCGATTTTACTTGTCTTTCCGATAACAAACCATCGAAAGACAAATCACCAGAGGTGCTTATTTTTAAATTAACCAGAAATGGTCCGCAAGTGGAAAAAAGAGATAAATCGAGTACCAGCTCAAATAGCAACCGTGTTCGAACCGCAGCCACTAGCTCGCTGTTTATTGAGACTGGAGATGCTATTGCGCATGGTTAAAGACGCGTTAAGCCTGCCAGATAAAGTAAAAGCTGTTATTGAAGAAATCACAACTTTCGATTCTATCAAGCAGGTAGATGAAGTTACTGTAATCGATAGAGTGGTATCGGTAACAACACGATGGCAGGTTACATTGCCAAACACCTTTAAAAAAGCCGGGATCTCCAAAATAGGGGTAAAACAAATTGAAGTGGTCGTTTGGTTAGTACCGCTAGACTATCCGCTAAAAGCACCTTCACCGAGGTTAAGAGCTGATTTCCCGACAAAGCTCCCACACATTAACCCGTATACGAAGGGCGAACTTATTCACCCCTGTGTCTCCGAGATTTCACTAAAAGAACTTCTTCACAGTAGCGGTTTTGGAGCCATTCTTGAAGCAACAAAACAGTGGTTAGATAATGCAGCGGCTGATGAGTTACATTGCCCGGTACAGGGTTGGGAGTCTGCGAGAAACGACAATGGATCAGGACTGATCATTGTTGATAGCTATTCAATTCAAACAGAGTTGAACTCACATAGTAGAAAAGCAAGATACTATGAGTATCGATATTTTTACAACGAGAAAAAGAACCAATTCGTGCTCGGTAACCTCACGACTCCGCATTTAGGGACGGGAAATAACTCTTATAAAGAAAAACGTGTTGGTATTGATGTTCAATCGGGAATTCGTCACGCGCCAGGTCTTCTGATCCAAACGGATGAAAATACTGTTTTTGACGAGTATCACTCTGAGCATATTTTCAATTTAAAAGCACTTCGTCAATTCGCAAAATCTATAAATACCGAAGAAGTATTCAACACAAGACTTAACTACATATTATCGCTTTTTCTCCCTCGTCGTACTCGTCCTCAGCAAAAAATATCTATAGAAGAGTTCATGATAGTATTTGCTGTTAAGAGACCGTTTAACCTTATTGGCACGGACAGTCCTTGGGAATTATTACCTTATCGGATTAGTATAAACAAAGATCAAAAAGAAAAGCTCAATGATGAAACAGTTGTACGCTCGACTTATTTTATGGAGCGCTGTAATACAAAGCTTTTACAAGCTGTTTCAGGAATAAAATCTGAAAAGCACTTTAATGTAAGTGTGCTTGGCTGTGGCAGCTTAGGTTCTAAAATATCGCTACATCTTGCGAAAACTGGTTGCTACCAATTTGAGCTGTATGATAACGATTATTTTAGTTCTCATAATAATGCTCGGCACGGCTTAATAACTCACGACCTCGATCCCGCTTGTACCAGCAAACCTGGTTTGTTAAGTCGAGAAATATCTAAACTAAATGTCAAGTCGGTATCAAGAAACGAAAATATATTAAATATTGGTAAGTCAGATGATTCATCGCTAAATACAAAAACTGATTTTATTATTGATACAACAGCATCCTTAACTGTTCGGTATTTCTTAGCTCACAACTTAGAAAAACTCCCCGGTCAATTGATCCACTCTGTACTTTATGGAAGCGCTAAAATGGGAGTAGTCGCGATTGAAAGTAAAAAACGAACAGTCAGAGTAGACGATCTAATGGCGTTCACTAACACACTTTGTATTTCATCTAGCTCTATCCAGAAAATGATGTATGGGAATGTCGGAGTCCAGAGAAATCATTTTGGCGATGGGTGCAGCTCGGTTACAGCGACAATCAATGATACTGATATTTCGCTCATGGCTGCGGCTATGACGCAAAAGATTAACAATCACATAACGACTCGTGAACCGCAATTAAGCGGTGGTCTTCTAAATATTGGCATATGTGATGCTAACACTCAAAATTTGGAGTGGCGCAAGTTTGAAATCTCATCGACAATTGTTATTTCTAGAGATAGCGACTTTGAATGGGAAATTAGAATTTTCGGTAGTGTATTTGAAGAGATCAAGCAGCACTGTATGAAGGAGCGTTTTGTTGAAAACGGCGGCGTTTTGGCTGGACAAGTTTGCTCTATTTCGAAAACAATCTATGTGACTTATTTGCTCGATGCGCCAATGGGAAGCATAGGGACAGCGAGTAATTTTGAATTAAAAACGGAAGGTCTGGCTAATTCGTTTGAGAATATTCATAAAAAAACCAATAGCCAGATCACGTTTATAGGTACCTGGCATAGCCATACTTCAGCATGTCCGCCTTCAGACAAAGATCAACAAACTTTAAAAACACTGCAAACTAATTATGATTTACCCATCGTAATGCTTGCCTATATTGAGAATGAACTAGTACGAGTATCTGCATGAAAGAACTAAATAAATATTTCGACCACTATACAATTAACGCCCGATTCAAACCGGTGTTTTTCACTTTACTCCCATTTGTTCTCACGATGTTTGCCTGGTGCCCTGAAGTGAAAACACTGGGTGGCGGTATTCTGACGTTATCGATCAGCTTTGGAGTTATGACTTTTCTTTCGGGTTTTATCTCTAATTTAGGAAATAAAAAACAAGATGAGCTATTTACTAAATGGCAAGGAGCGCCATCAACAAACATCATCAGGCATAACGACTCCATAATCGATAAATATACGAAAGAAAGATATCGCCAGTGGCTAGATCAAGAAATAACAGATTTTAATATGCCTACCCGGGAAGAAGAACAAGAACAGCCAGATGACGCGGACCATAAATATCGAAGCGCTACTAATTTTCTGAGAGAATTCACACGAGATAAAAAGAAATTTCCTGCAATATATAGAGATAATGTGATTTATGGATTTTCAAGAAATTTACTGTCAATTAGAGTATTTGGTTTCCTACTATCTGCTCTATGCATGTTGATAAACAGCGTTCTTCTTATAAACAATCTAATTTTTGCAAATAGAATGACTTCTGGCTTTGAATCTACTTATCTGGGTGTGGGGGCAGTCATTATTTCATTTATCTTTATTTTTATCTTTGCTTTCATCGTCAATGATAATTTTGTTAAGGCTAGAGCTTATCGATATGCAAAATCACTATACGAAACGTGTGAAATATCTTAAGAAAAATTTAAAATTAGATCATATACTATTAGAGCTGAACAACTATTGATGACACTCAGTTTAATTATCCCTAAGAACATAGGTGGTTGCTTAACCTTTTAAGTACGCTTTATGTTCTCAAGTGTCCAATTTTAACAGGTTGAAATTGTCTTATTAATTCGTTTTTCGCGGCGACTAAGGCTTCCAGTTTTATCATATGGTGTTCACTTTTTTTTAGTTCGATTTCTTTAACTTGGTAATTTTCTTGAACTTCTTGATAATCAACTTTCAATTTCTCACTCTTGCTCGTAAGTACGACTAATTTATCTTTCGAGTTTCGCAGCTCTTCTTTTGTTATAAGTAGATCGCTCTTGGAGTGAGACAGTTTATTTTCGACTTTCATAAGTTGTTTTTGAACAACGCTTAGCTCACTGACAAGGCGACTGTTATCTTTATTTAGATCGGTAATGTCATTCTGTTTAATGATCAACGTTTGATTGAGTTGCCTTATTTCAACTTGTAACTGTTGGACTTGTTGTTCAAATTGCCGGTGCTCCTGCTCTCTTTGATCTTTAACTGAATCTCTATAATGAACCAAGCTGTCTCGAGTATGTTGGTGATTTTCTTCGAGTAAGTTAATTTGTTTATCTTTTTCGGTGATTATGGCTTCTAATTCGCGCGTATTTCCATTCGCATCGCTCAACGAGTCTTTTGCTTGGGACAGCTTCTCGTTTAATTCAAGATTCTGCTCCGACAGCAGCTCTTGGCTCAACCTGCCCTCCTCTAGTTCTTTTATCTGAGTTTCAATTTGTTTTTTAAACTGGTTGTTTTCTGACTCAAGCACGTCAATTCTCGCCTGAAAATCGCTCTTTGATAGTTTGACTACTTCATTCGCTTCTTGGTGAAGCTTTGAAGCTAGCTGTGCGATGATTTCTTTAATTCCATTACTTAACAGCGCTTCATCGTCTAACCGAACGCTCTCCTCTGCTTCTAGCTCTTTTAAATATCGAGAAATAGTCGTTTTAGAGCCGGTATTGCCAAGCTCTACGCGTATAGAGTCTATGGATGGGTTGATGGCTCTTGCAATCAATGATTTGCGCGCTTTTTCGACAGCGTACTTGGTGATACCGGCTCTAGCCATGATTGAGTCCTATGGTTGTTTCATACTGTATTACGTAACATGTAATTACATTCTAAATATCTACGATAGCTTCGTCAAATATTTATGATTTTACATTGAATAATTACAAATTATTCAATGTTAGAAATGTTTTGTGTTAAAATTAGCGAAATTTGGTATGAAATAGTGAAACCACTCAGTGCCTGATCTTGAACAATATATTCACGCAGCCACCAGGGATAATACGCGGCGAAGCTATCAGAGCGCGATCAAGCACTTTGAAGTCACCTGGGGCGGCTTTCTACCAGCAACCACTGATCATATTGCTCGTTACTTAACCGATCATGCAGAAAAACTATCAGTTAACACGCTTCGTCAACGAGTTGCCGCTCTGGCCCTATGGCATATCGAACAAGGTTTTCCTGATCCCACGAAAACACCGCTGATCAAAAAAGTGCTGAAAGGGATCAGAGAGCTCCATCCATACAACACCAAACAAGCAAAGCCATTACAACTTAGCTCACTCTCTCAAACTGTGACTTACCTGGAGCGGGAAATCGAGAAATCACCCGAGGATTTACGCCATTACCGGGACAAAGCGTTGCTATTATTAGGATTCTGGCGAGGTTTTCGTAGTGATGAGCTGTGCCGGTTGTCTGTCGAATATATCGATGCCAAGCCGAATGAAGGTCTGACCTTGTTTTTGCCACGTTCCAAAGGCGACAGGCAGTCCATCGGTCGTACCTATCACGCACCGGCTCTCGCTCAGTTATGCCCCGCTCGCGCTTATCTCGATTGGATCAGTGTTGCCCAACTTGAGAAAGGTTCTGTCTTTCGCCGTATCAATCGTTGGGGGCATCTAGGTGATAAAGCACTGCATCCTAATAGCATTATCCCTTTACTTCGCTCCTTGCTGAAAAAAGCCTCAATCGGATCGCATGACCAATACTCCAGCCATTCCCTCAGGCGTGGTTTTGCATCCTGGGCATCAGAGAACCATTGGGACTTAAAATCGCTGATGGAATATGTCGGATGGCGTGATCCTAAGTCGGCGCTTCAATACATCGACGTAGGACGGAATCAGGTAAAATTCGACACGACTCTCAAATCACTGACCAAATAAAGAATTAGGACTATAAATAGTCAACACTTAAAAAAGGCTAAAAGTTAAACATTTAAACCCTTTGCTCAGCTTAGCCCCTTTTTAGATATCGACACGCAAACCAACGTAAATGCTACGATCCTTTTGCACTAGGGCTCCACTGGGATGACGACCGATAATGTCTGTTTCGTCGCTGGCATTTTCTACCTTAAAGTAGACTGTGGTCTTATCGGACAATTGATGATCAGCGATGAGATCTAGA
>Ga0316207_10002775_pt1 | contig 17340 bp, 13 predicted proteins | sample 6weekpyrite_MG_FD_204943 | JGI IMG/M metagenome (GOLD analysis project Ga0316207, IMG submission 204943) | Microbial mat bacterial communities from mineral coupon in-situ incubated in ocean water Damariscotta River, Maine, United States -... | ecosystem: Environmental > Aquatic > Marine >...
GCAGCATATTGGTCGTGATTTTAAGTTAAGAAAGACCACGTCGATCCAGTTGGGTGGAACATCTAATCTCTGGCATGGTGTATTATCTCCGCTTGATAATATTGACTTTGAAAAAAGAGATTGGATATCTGACAGTGGCTGGCCGATTAACTATGAGGACCTGGAGCCCTTTTATCAGCAGGCTGGAGATATATTAGGTCTGGAGGACTATGAGTATTTTGATCTTGAAACCCTGCCTGATACATTTATCACTGAACTTAATAAAATTAATTTTGATCGACATACATTAAAAAATAAAATATTTCAGCAGCCTTTGCCGGCGAAGAATTTTAAACAGGATGTTGTCAGGTTGACTAAAGAGTCTGACAGATATCATTGTATCTATAATGCTGTCGCATTATCACTGAATATGGATGGTCAAAAAGTCAGTTCACTGAAGATAGGTTGTAATAACCTTCAGCAAATAAATATTGAGGCAGATATCTTTGTGATTGCTGCAGGTGCGTTAGAAACTCCGAGGTTACTGTTAAATTCACATTATTCAAATGATATGGCTGTAGGCAATGCTGGAGATAATGTTGGCCGATATCTGATGGATCATCCTATGGGTAATCTGTGTCAGATGCAGTTTAAAAGGCCGCAGAAAGCAGCTATCTATTCTGACCTCAAGTTTAAACCAAAGATTAAGATAAAAACTGGTCTGGAATTTACCGATGATATACAGCGACAATATCGCCTGCCAAATCATAACTTTTATATGCGACCTTCCTTTGTTAAAGGTATTGATGATAAGTCTGAAAAAATTAAGCTCTCTTTATTGACCTTAAAAGATGGTAATGCTTCATTTAAAGATATTTATGATGTTTTGACAAATCTGAACGTTATTCGTCAGATAATTACTTACAAAATGTCGCTAAATGTAACTTATAAATATTCTGATTTATTCTTTGTTACTGAACAGGTGCCTAATCGCCAGAGTCGAATTGGCTTATCTTCACAAACAGACTGCTTTGGTTACCCCGTCGCAGAAATAAACTGGCAGTTAGCTGAACAGGATATTGAAAGCATGCGTACAAGTTTTCAGGTGTTGCTGAATGGTGTTTTTTCTGAGGATGACTTTGTTTTTACACATGGTGCAAATGATTTTGTCTGGGATGAAATACTGACGTCTGCCGTACATCATGTGGGGACTGCAAGAATGTCAGATAATAAACACAGTGGTGTTACTGACAGTAAGCAGAAAGTTTTTGATACTGATAATCTGTATGTGGCTGATGGGTCATTATTTACCACTTCCGGGAATGTAAACAGCAGCTTTACTATCTCTGCATTGGCGTGCAGATTAGCGGATTATCTGGATAAAAAGATGAAAGAAAATCTGTAGATTATAGGTTTACTGTTCTTTTATTTTTTATCGAATAATTCACAAGTCTGATAATTAGTCCTTTTTGAGAAAAGAATCTTTGCAGAATTTCTTTTATCTTTTCTAATTCTTTCTCTTTCCAGCAGTACATTGTGACCGTGAGGATAAAATAAAGTAATATAAATATAAAAAAGCTGATTGCAAGATTAATGCTTCCCGGGACGGATATATATGACAAAAAAAGTGAAGGTATCAGGCATGTTCCACTTACTATTGCTAGTCTCATTAGTACAGATAAGTCAGGTAAAGTCCTGATTTTTATTAAGGCAAGTGATATCACAACGATTGAGTAAAAGCTGTTGGATATAAGGTTTGCTGTAATTGCTCCTTGAAGCATAAACTCTTTAATAAGAAAGTAATCAAGAATGATATTGATTGTTGCACTGATAACGAGAAGAATAAGAAGGTCTTTCTGACGATCAGAGCTTACAAGGTAACTGATACTCGGTTGTGCAAGTACGATTATTCCGCAACTTAGAAGCGAAAATATAAACGGCATTACGGCATTATTATATTGGTCGCCGTATACAAGATTTATGATTTCGCTTGAAAAATATATCCCAAATATAACTGCCGGGAATGTTAATAAAAATAAATAACGTATTGAGTTTTTGAGCGTGTTCGGAAGATTGTCTTTATCAGAGGCATAAATTCCTGCTACCATAGGTAAAAGAACCATTACATAGGCGCCAGGGATAAGTTCCATAATACCTGATGCAAGCATAAAACCAATATTATAAAAAGCAACATCTTCCTTGCTGCCAAAATAATTCAGAAACGCTACTTCTGATTGTCTGAAAATTATAAATCCTAATAAAATATTAAATGAGACTAAAAGGACGTGTCTTTTAATTCTTATTCTAGTCTCAGACTCAATAATTGGCTGATTGTTATACTGTATTATGGCTTTGCTCTGCTTTCTGAGTACAACATAGTAGAGCACTGAAGTTATAGTAAATGTGTATAAAAAGGCATGTAAAGATGCTTCGGTATAGTGTAAATAAAGTATTATAAGTAAATTCAGAGGGCCTACAATGATGACGGTCTTTGATAAAAGATCAAATCTCGATATGCCTTTACTTGTTGAAACAAGAAACATGTAAAGCGATTTTGAATAAACTGCTATCAGCAATGGGATGATCAGAAAAAATTCAATAAACTCAAAAATAGATGACCAGTAAAATGTTGCTATCGAGCCAAAACAGATAAAAATAACGATAAGTACTTTTACTTCCATTTTAAGAAAATAGGAGTAGATATTATTAGTTGTGCTGGGGTCTTGCTTGTGTTTTGTCTCGGCAAGAAATTTTATAACGCCTGTTGATATTCCGTTTTTTGCTAGAGTAATCAATAAGGATGAGACCCAGATATAAAATGCGTAAATACCATACTGATCAGGGCCAAGAGATCGTGCAATTATTATTGATACAATAAAGCCAATAATGAACTCTATATAAATCGCAGTTCCTGTATTAAGTATGTTCCTGAGTGTACTCATTATTCCGGCTTATTGAACCGATAGTAATGTGTCGATAATTCGCTTTGCGGCTTTTCCATCCCAGAGAGCAGGTGCTTGTTTATTATCGCTTGAATCAATGCGTTTATATTCTTCAAGGATACGGTCTGGATCAGTGCCAATAAGTATATTGGTGCCTTCGGTGATTGTCACAGGTCGTTCTGTGTTTTCACGTAGGGTTAAACAAGGGACGCCTAAATAGGTTGTTTCTTCCTGAATGCCTCCGCTATCAGTGACTACAGCATGAGAGTTTTTTATGAGACATATAAATTCATGATAGGGCAATGGCTTAGTAATAATAATATTATTAGTTTTACTAAATAAGTGTCCTAAGCCAAAACTCTCAATATTGGCCACTGTTCTAGGATGTGCAGGGAAAACTATAGTCTTATCTTTGGCTAATTCTGTCAGGCAGCTTCCTAGCTTTTCTAATTGCTTGGCAGTATCGACATTACTTGGTCGATGTAGTGTGGCAAGTACATAATTTTTTTCTGATAATCCTAGTTCAGAAAGTATCGTTGTTTTGTCAGCCTTTTCTAGATTGCTGATTAAAGAATCAATCATAACATTTCCAACAAAGTGGATTTTGTCGCTACTATGACCTTCTTTTATAAGATTATCAGTACCTGACTTTTCTGTTGTGAATAGGAAGTCTGAAATAGAATCAGTTAAAATACGATTGATTTCCTCTGGCATATCCATGTCATGACTACGTAGCCCAGCTTCAACATGAACAACCTTAATACCAAGTTTTTTTGCATCAATAGCGCAGGCAATTGTGGAGTTAACGTCACCAACAACAAGTACAACATCTGGCTTTATATCAAAAAGGATTTTTTCAAACTCTTCCATGATTCTGCCAGTTTGCTGACCATGTGAGCCTGACCCAATATTTAAATTGATATCAGGTTCGGGCAGGCCCAGCTGCGTGAAAAGAATATCAGACATCTCAGGAGAATAGTGTTGCCCGGTATGTACAAGTGTTTGTTTAATATCAATGCCCTGACTCTTTCTTTCTTCGATCGCTCTGACGATAGGAGCAATTTTCATGAAGTTAGGTCGAGCGCCAACAATATTAATAATATGCATAATAATTCCTTATAAGAAACACTTTTTTTGGTATCTAATACAGCTTCTTGTAGTAATAGTCACGGTAGTCATTAGGGTTGCCACGATGTCCATCAGCACAGGCTCTAGCGATATTATACATTTCGCGTGCACTGACATAGTGGAGTGTATGGTTTTTGCCATCATTATATTCAGTTTCTAGATAGCTGAACATGTCATCTACTGGTTTGCCTAATAAAGTGTCCATATCGGGCTCCTGAGTGCCATGTGTGTGGACTTTCACAAATACCCATTCGGGGGCATTCTTTATATGTATGTTTTGTTTAATCCAAAGGTCAACACGGTGTTTGTCAGGGAGAATACTGCCACGGATGTCACCATTATCAATCTTAGGCATAAAACCAAATTTTCTTTTATGCCAGTTAAGGGATAATGGGCCTTGTATAATCATCAGGTCTCCATCAATTCCCTGGCCCAATTCAAGTCTTTTTCCGCGGTTATGTGATTTTGGTTTAACGGGGTCATCGACAGCCATATAAATGCTGTTGACCTGGCTCGTTTGTGTCGGATGAGGGGCTGATGGCATGGTCATGTCAACAAAGCAGTTTTCATTTTTTAAAATACTTATTTCATTGTTAATCCCGCAATTACACCCTGATGGGTCAGAGTTATCGAGTGCCCAATTGCCGTGAATAAATGCAAAGCCAGTATTGCCATCAGGGTCAATTGAGAGCAACGAATGTTTGTCTCTTAGCGTTGTTTTAAAGTTACTTATATTTGATCTGAAATTTTCCTCAGTATCATCATGGTGGTGCAAATGTATTTCTACTTCGCCAAAACCCTCCTTACAGATTTTCTCAATTTTAGAAAGGTGTTCGGTTCGGTATTCTTCTTCAGGGAAAAAGAACGAATGTTTAGGGTGATGTCCGTCAGCGTCGCGATGTTTTACGGCTAATTTAGGGTAGTCTTCAATCCAGCGGTCAACTCTTGAGCGTTCCGTGTCTATATCGTCGGTTCGCCATTTGGGTTCGTAGTGATCAACAAAGCAAAATAGGATGTGACGGTGTTTGGCTTTTTTGTTGTTAATCAGTTTATTGTAGAGGTAATAGGGTAGCCAGATTGTCATGTTTTTCTTTTTTAGGATAAGAAAGAAAGCAGATAAAAATAAAATTGTTAATATTGATAATATGAGTGTCATTTTTTATCTCTTATTTAAAAGCTGGCTCGCTAGATATTGTGTTTATGAGAGAGTCGATTGCGGAGATGTTCTTATCCCAGCTATATTGACTGGCCTGTTGGCTAATCATTTGGTAATTCCAGTCTGTGTCAAGGCATTTTGCAATTGCTGCTGCTAGTGATTCAGTGTCTTGTGGGGGGACGAGTATGCCGTCATCAGAAGAAACAATCTCCGGGATTCCGCCGACGTTTGTCGCAACTACTGGGCGACCACAGGATTTGGCTTCAAGAAGGACGTTAGGGACGCCTTCATTATAACTCGGTAAGCATACAAGATTACTCTCTTGTATATGCTGACTAATTTCTTTCTGCGTTAGTCGGCCAGTGAAAGTAATTTTATCCTCGAGCCCATCATCAAGGCTGTTATTGATTAAGGTTTGTTTACAGTCACCGTCTCCTATAAAACATAATTCAATATCTTTTGATTGGCTAAGTGAGGTAAAGGCTCGATAGAGCTCAAACACACCTTTTGTGCTAATGATATTACCAATAAAAAGGATTTTTTTTGTATTGCGATCAGGAGCATCATATTTGAAATTAAATATATCTTTATCAACGCCATTGTAAATGACATGCAATTTAGATTGAGGAATGGAAGCATCAGACAATATGTTTTTTAGTGCCTGGCTTACACATATAATGGCATCAGCGCGGTGCATAGACCATAAAATGAGCTTGCGTCTGATAGCGTCTTTAAAGAAATAGTTAATATCACTGCCATGAACTTTGATAATGACGGGCCTGCCTGTTAGCTTTCCAAGTAATGTTGCTACTATTCCGTCGGGGAATGCCCAGCTGCCAATAATGCAGGTATATGCTTTTTTTCGGAACGATAGTGTACGTATTAGAAACGGCATGAAAAGAAATGCAGGTTGCAGGAAACGCATGACCGCAGGAATATACAAAAATAGTATCGGGTAGGTTCTGGGTGAGTTGCTTGCTTTGTCTCTGTTTTTATAAACCAGGCTAAAGAACTCTTTGATTTTAACAGGGATATATAAATCTATTTTATAGAATTCGGATAATCGAGAAAATTGTGATTTATTAAATGATGCTCGAAATGGTGCGTATTCTGTAGGATACAGATTGGTTATAATTAGGATGTTTTTCATAGTGCTATTTTTCATTGTATTTTCGCTTATAAAATTCATATAAGGTGCTTCCGTCGTAATATTGACGAGCATATGAAAATAGCTGATCTAAATCAGAATATAATTTCTCTATTGATTTTTCTGTTCTAAAGCTGGGTGATCCTCCTGGCATTAATTCGGATGAGTGAAGCATAAATTCAATTTGTGATCGGCCTTCTTTATGGGTCTGTCTTACAATTTTTTTCATATGATAGAGATTTTTTCCATTAGGTCTTAGCCATGAAATCTCTGGGGAAAAAAGATTGATTACTTTTCTAAAGAGAGGGACGTTTGTACTGAGTCTGTGTGCTTGGCTCACCAGAGGGTTTTTATTTTTTATGATGGTGACTGGTATTTCCAGTAGCTGACTGTCTCCGGCACGTGAAATATTATTAAGGTCGAGAAAGTATTCCTGCTCAGGAAAGTTCGAAAAATCACTGCCACCATGCTGACTGGGATCGCCGGTATGGCTGTTCCAGTTAATAAAAGGGGTTACAGAGCAGTCAATTTTATAGCCTTTTTTAGCAATGATATTGGCATATTCTTTATTAAAGCCCCATCGGCCAGCGCGATGACTGTAGATGTCGGTGGTAAAGACATCCTGTAGTAACTTGGTCATATAGTCGACCTTGGCTTCAATGACAGCAGACGGGTATTCGATCAGATAGGGTTTATAGCGCTGGTCATCGACTGTTAATGAGTGTTTTGGTGGCATATTCCAGGGGTGCAGGTGCATGCCGATTTCGGCATTGCCATCTGCCAGTGTATTTTGTCCAAAATGCCGGAAGTCCTGACACATCGCCATTTCATAATTGCTAAGATAGGTCGGCTTAAAGCCATACCGGTCGCATAACTCCTGAAATCGATACAGAAATGTACTGTTTTTAGTTGATAACTTGCCAGTATTTTCCCACTGGTTATCACCTTCAACATCAATTGTGATTAAAAAGCTGGGTGTCTGCTTCATTGCTTCGTTAATTTGAAATTCAAATATTTGTAAAGTATCTATCCGTATCGCAATAGCTATTGTTATTATGTTGTGGCGTCATTGTATCGCAGTATGCTGTTGATTAGTTATTCTTGATATGTATATTTTTATTAATGTAAAAAAAAATGACAGTCGATACCTAGCTGCCGGTTTTATATATAAATTTTGAGTTTGTGCAGAATATGCCGTATTGATGGTGCCGGATCATTAATTGAATCTAAATCATGTGAAATAGCTTTACCTAATGATCTAATATATTCACTGATTGCATTGATTTTATTAATATCTTTTCTTGGCCCTAATAGGTTGTTTTTATTGATAAGTTGATTGAACAGCCACTTGAGATCACCATAAGTGTTTCGTGACCAAGTGTTGGTCGTATATTGGAATGTTGGCTGAGGTGTTTTGCCCAGACCAATTTGATAGGCTATGTATGGAAAATCGACGCCGCATGCTACAGGAAAGCTTATTCCGCCCCACAGGCGAGGGTTGATTTCCATGAGAGTCGATTCACCAGACAATAGATTCGTTTTAAATTCTACTTCACAAACTCCGTTGAAACCCATTTCTTTGCAAAGTAATATAGATTCATTAAAAAGTTTGTTATTTAAAGGAACGCTTCGTCTGAAGCTCCCTAGTCCGATTGACTGCTCCCTTTCTGCAATCCATTGAAATGCTGCCACAGGTGTACCATTTGTGATTGCCAGGCCAATGCTCTGATAAATGCCGATAACGTATTCTTGCAGTACATATTGTGCGTTATTGCCGGGGTAGGAAGCAGAAAGCTGTAATAGTTCAGCGGAGTTTGCAAAGTATCTGCATTTAAAATCCCATGCTTCAGGAGGATTCTGAATTGATGCAGAAGGTTTAAGAATGACAGGATATTCTACTGAATCGGCATACTTAATAAGGTCATCTGTACAATTCAATGTATACGTTTTCGGGGTTTTAATTCCCAGATCACTCGCTTTAGCAAGTAAGTGAGACTTTGACAGAATAGATTGCAATATGCTGTTATCAGGAAATAGCAGGTTTATTTTTTGCTCAGAATCTTTGATATAGTTATTCAGGTCTATCATTTGTTGTTCATGATGACACATTATTGCAGCACAATTATGCAGCTTGGCTATTTTAATAACCTGTTCGCAGTATTGATCGGGTTGTGATGGTAAATACTTCAGGTAATAACCTTTTTTAAGGTGCTTTGACCAAAGCCCGGCACCTTTTGGTTTGTGGCTTATACCAATGCAGTCAATACCGTGACTTGATAATGAACGTAATGTGGCTATCGCAATTGAACTGTGAATGCCAATAACCAGGACAGGAGTTGTCATTATCTTATTTCCTTCTTTTAATCAGCAGCAATAGTACGAATGGGAAAAAACTGATGATTTTGTTTTTATAGCTCCTGGAAAAGTTTGATAATGCGTTTATGTATGTAGTAATAAAGCCTGTTGTCGGTTCAAATGTTCTCTTAGTATATTTGATCTCTGCAGGAGCTGGTAAGGCACCAATAATAAGATTCTTTTTCTTCTGACATTGGTGTAAAAAAGTTTCGAACCGGTTTATGTCCCGGCTTCTTTCTATGTATTCTTCACCTTCTCTTCTTACAAAAGAAAAACTGTGCATTAATAAAACGATGTACGGAGTTTCTGAGGCTATGGCTTGGTCAGTTACATTGTTTAGTTCAGATAATACGCAGCTGTTTATATCAAGTGTGCGAAAATGTCTGCTGTGAGGGATGGTTTCGAAAGTCGTGATTGGTAATTCAAGTGTGTCTTCGATTGTTCTTAGATTATTCCGTTTATTGTTCTCTGTTTTTATATTTTCACACGTTGACCAGCTATGTGCATATGATGAGTCACACAGGTTTAGCTCCTTACATGCTTTTAGTGTGTTTTGATCTGCTGATAAGTGACCGGCCCGGTGCCATAGCGGGGTTACGCCAGTCCATTTTTGTAATAACGAACTGCCTTGCTTTATCAGTTGTGTTTGTGTCTTGAGTGATTGCTTTGCCAGATATGACTTTTCTTCATTATTTAAGTGCTCAATATGTGTGTGAAGCTGAACATCAAAGCCACGACTGATAATTTCATTACATAGTTTTTTAAGTGTTTCCTCACCCCATTTAATACTGTCAAATACGTTTATAAAAAAAGTGCATTTCCAGTTGAATTTATCCAGAGTATTCATAATGTAATGAATCCCAAATTCGCGGTTATCATCAAGCATGCCATAAAACTGACGATTGGGAGTGTCGTATGCTGAGTTGTTTCCGGATACTTCGGTGTCTATTGTTATTACTAGTCTTGTCTCCATCAGTATAATCGTCGTCTGGCTTGAGAGATATGGCGTGAACATGTTTCCGGGATTGTTGACCAGAGACTTGGTTTAAGTACTGAGGCAGAGGGCTGGCAGATTGTGTTAGGTAAGTCGTTAAAGCCGACGGTGTCAAACATGTTGTTGTTTTCTGAGAGGAAATGACACAGTGAATCAAATCTTTTTATTACTTCCCAGTCAGGTTTGACCAGAGCTGATGCCTGTTTTCTGTCTTTTAGTAGTTCAAATCCGTGAGAAACGATGACAAAAGTATTCCAGTCTACCTGAAAAGCAGTGTTAAGGGCATTAATCATCTCGTTACTGTTTATTGCGCACAGTTGCACATGCCGGTTGTGACCGGGCAAATCGCGAAAAAAAGAAACGGGAATTTCAGTAATATCTGAAATTTGATAAGGCTGAGTCATTGCTGTATCTGACCTCAGGCCACAGCTGTCATGTAAGAACGGATAATTATAACTACTATCATATTTTATCCCGCAGTTTGCCAGTGCCTTTAATGTGTCGTTATTTGCACCATAATTCCCAGCACGAAATGCACTGATGCAATCTGCTCCGGCTTTGTGAAGGTTGTTGAGTCCGATTTCTATGAGGTTTTGCTGATCGTTCAGGCTTAGGTCTTTCATGTTGCTAGCTGTTTTGGCAGAAGAAAGTATCTTTTTTTCGGAAAATTTTAACCATTCTGTATGTATGTGTAGTTGAACTTCATGCCCACTGGATTGCAGGGTGTCGACGATTCTTTTTAGTGGTGTGATTCCAACTTCACATGCAAATAGCGCTTCAACAAAAAAGACGCCTTTTAAATTGTACTGGTTTAACATGTCGGCCTGATATTGGATGCCGAACTGGCCCTTAGGTGTGGCACCGTATATGTCTCTTGCAATATCTTTTTCGAGTTGCTCGTTCTTCCAGTTATTGCAGCGAGGCCAGACTTCTGTGTCGACGGTATAGAGCGTGTTGAGTTTTCTTGATGTCTGGTCTTGCATTGTTGTCTTAAGTCCATGTTAGAGGGCATGTATTTTTACATAATCATCAGTTTGTTACAAATCGTTAACACTTTCCTTTTAGATTAAATATCTGTTGCTGTGGGCTTTGGTGGTAATTATTTTTTAAACAAATATACCTAAAAGTCTAGGGGTTTGTTGCATAATTTTCTCTTGTCTCATCATGCTGCTATTGATTGTTTTCTACAGGTTTAGTGCAGGTAGATAGATTTAATTACCCAAAATCGAGTGCACTTAGTTTTTATCCCATTGTGAATTTCAAAATATAAGTTTTAACAGTGTATTTTTTGATAGTGACTCAATCGTTACAAATCGATAACGGTTTGCAGTTTTGTGACATAAAGATTGTGTCTGGATTGTTAAAAAAATGACCGTCTGTAACCGATTTTCAACACTTTATTTTGTCGATGATGAGTGGTTGTTTTGTTGCTAATGAATGGTCACCTATTGGCTTGCGCGTGGTTGTCGTTATATCTATTAATAGAGCAGTGATAGTTGTTTTTTTTAATATACTTTTTTCCTTGACTGATTTTTGAGCTTTTTTCAGTAAGGATGCAATTTTGAGGTAAAGATCGTGATTTCTAAACTGCCGGTTATTTTATTTTATATGGTGTTTTTATTCTTATTCGGTTGTTCTGGTGAGACTATTGAGAGTAATAATGATTCATCAAGCCAGTCTGTTGTTACTTCCGAAAGCCAGACTGTAGATACCGGCACAAGTACATCGGTATCTGATAACGGTTATATGTTTCTTTCCAGTCAAAAGCTTACGTATCTGCAAAATAAATATAATTCAGGTGATGACACATGGGTCTATTTTAAAAGACGCGTTGATGGTTATTTAATCAGTGCTTCTGAAACATCCCCAGGTTACGGTATTGGTGAGGTAACAGCTGCTCTTGCACTTGCTTATCACATTACTGGAGATAACGTGTATCGTGACAAATCAAAGGCATTGTTCTTCGCTTATTTTATTGATGAGAGGGGGTCGTGGAATTATAGAAGTGGAAACGCTTTCAGGGTCTGGAGTAAATGGGCTTTTATGACGTTTAACTGGTTGTATTCAGAGTGGACTGTTACGGAGAAACAAAGATCATTAGATAAATTCAAAGAGTGGGGTGAATACTGGGGAATGCATGTTACAGAGGAAAACATGGCGACTTCTATTTTCAGAGTTGTTGATAGTGATCATGTAACGGCGCTTGCAGAAAGCTTCTTATTACTCGGTTTGGTATTTAAAGGTGAGGCAGTATATAGCTTCGTGTCAGATGCTACAGCATCGTTACATAATACTAATATCATCAGTAGTGGTACAGACACTGTGCCGACTTCAGACATTATGCTGGCAAAAGCTGACTGGTTAATGGATGATATGGTGGTTGCTGAGTACATGGATAAGTGGATGAAGGGTGGTTTATGGGGTGAGGGTACAGATTATTCTCCTGCCACTATGCAGCACTGGATGCGTCATTATATGATCAATAAAGAAATGCGTGGTATAGCCTATCCTAATGCCTATTATGAAGATGTTATGAAAGCAACTTTGCACAGTACCTTTCCGGCCTTCAATGGTATGTTTATGTACGGTGATATGGAGCAGATCGATTCGACCGGTGACTATACCGCACCTTCACATGAATATCGCTATGACATGATGTTGCATCTGATTGCAATGCAAACCGATGCAACATTAAGGTCACTGGGTCAAAATTGGCTTAACACAGTTAAACAAAAAGAAGCTGATGCACCACCAAATCAGTCTGCTTATTCAGGTATCTGGAGACTGTTGTTTGAGGATGCTTATAGTGCGGGGCTTACACCGCAGGCAGTTAGTGAGAATACAACCTTTATTGCTGAAGGTTTGGGCTTTGTGGCAAGCAGATCAGGCTGGGGTGAGGCTGATAGTGTTCTATATTTTCAAAACAGCAAGGCTTATGTTGATCATGAGCACGCTTCAGCATTGTCATTTGATATTATTCGTGGCGATACGGTTATCAGTAAAGAGTCAACAGGTTATCTATATACATTAAATTCACCTGCATATACCAGTACTGCGCACAATACTTTGCTGATTCAAAATGAAAGTCTAGATGGCAGTAATAATCCAGTGGGTCGTGCCGAAGGTGACGGCGTAAATCGTATCATTGCTTCCACAGCTGACTATACCTATATAGAAGCGGATGCTACCAAAGTGTATAACCGTGGTGAGGGGTATCTGCCGGATGTATATGCTGATCATGTGGTCAGAAAACTAGTATTTCTTAAAAATATGAATACTGTCGTTGTTTATGACTCAATTGGTATTAAACAGATGGCGACTTCACGCTGGACGAAATACATACAGCATTTCCAAAAAGAACCTCAGCTGGCCAATGGTGTTTATAGTGCGGCCAATGAAGGCAGTCGTTTCTTTGTTAAACCTCTGTATCCTCAGGATGCTGTAGTGACCAAAGTGGATGAGTCGGTAGCCTGGAATGGCTTTAGTACGGTTGAGGCGCCCATGACTCAGAGAAAGTGGCATCTTTCAATTAGTAAGCCTGGTAACCCTAAAGACGTTGAGTATTTGAATGTGCTGTATTTTGATGATGATACAGTCACCACTATGCCAGCTACACAGTTACTGCATACTGACAATCTGGCGGTAAGCACTGGCAATGTGGCAGGTTCAATTATTAGCGGAGCCAGCAAAGACACGGTTGTGATGTTTAATAATGATCCTACTGGTGTCGCTTTAAGCGCGACAGTTGCTTATCAGATTAATACTAGTAATCAGAGTTCACATTTGTTATTTGGTCTAGATAGTAGCAGTGGTTATAGTATTAATATAGTAACCAGCGGTGCCCAGAAAACTGTGAACATCACACTGGGTGGTGTCAATTTTCCTTCAGCTGAAGGTGTGCTGACGTTTGATCTGGATGCAAATGGTGTACTTCAGTAATAACAGGCGGTTTTGAGTTACCCCGATTTTATTGTTTTTAAATAATGTTTAATGTTCTCAAGGATGTTAATGACAAGGAAAGTCAATGAGTTTTTAATGTACCTATGGCGTGATACTTTTTGTGAGCAGTCAGTCCATTTATACTTATAGCTGCCTGTTTTTCCTTTAAAAAAATCAAAACGTTTATGTTTGCTTTCAATGCTTTGTTCAATGCTTTGAGCGAGATTGATGAAACCGTGGCTGAGTTTTCGATCGAGGCTGGGGTCAAGTCCGGGCAGGTAGTCATATAGTATATTATTGAAACTGAAACAATAGCGAGCGGCTATAGCCTGATTATCTAACAGTAGAAAATATAATACCGGTGCGCTAAGAGGTTTTAGTCGTTCAAGTAGTTTCAGGTGGAAGCTATGGAATAAATCGCTAGAAAAGCTGCCATTTTTGCCTTCAGCATTCCATCTTGCTTGGTGAAGTGATATATACTGATTGAAAATATCCTTGCTTATATTCTTACTTTCGATAGTGCGATATTCAATATTACCTAGTTTTTCTAATCGACGTTTTTTTCGGTTTAATTGTTCGCGACTATTTATTCGATTGCGTTTCTTGAGGTCTTCCCAGTTTTCAGTAAGCTCTATGTAGGGGCATTGAGCTTCTGAATTCTGTTCGTGTTTAATGTTTTTTAAAGTCATGTTTTGGGTGAATGTTTTTAAATTTTCTGAGTTGTTTTTAATATCGGTCAGAAGAATTTCATCCCACTCGTTTTTGTTCTTAATTAGTAAATCACTGACTGCTTTAATAACGTCTTCTCTGTTGGCTCGTGAGCATATAAAGTCTAGGTATTCGGAACAGATTTCGTCGCGTTCATCTTCACCAGAAGCAATAAATTCAATCCGGTTTATGGGTATACTTTTGAAGTAATGCACGCGCCTTTTTAAAAAAGGTGCTATGCCGATGAGTTTTTTATTGTCGCGTACCGTAATAATGTATAGTTCACGTTCTTGCCTGAATATTTCCCACCAGGTTATTTGCCACTGGTGGAGTAAGGTGATGTCATAGTTTTCCTCTCGCACCAGCTGGTTCCACTCAGCTTCCAGTTTTCTGAATGCTTCGATGTTTTTTATTATGCGCGTTTCCAGTTTATCTTTGGCGGTATTGTTATGCTTTCTGTTCATGGTTAATAGTGAGTGTGGGAGTTTGGTACTGATATGTGATATTTCCGTTATTATGTTTCTTCCAGAAAATAGCTTTTATGGAAAATTGATACTCTGTTGCTCTGACTGTAAGATTAACAAAAAACATATAAAGATGTTATATCTTTGTGCCTGCTGTAAAAAATAGTGACGCTGATACTGAATTAGCTTTGTCAATTACAATAATATTATGATAACTGAAACCCTGTTTTATCTTTTTTTACTAATTATTGCTTATACCTATATAGGTTATCCTGTTCTTTTGCTTATTTTGTCTCGGTTATTTCCCTCGGATGTGAAAAAAGTCAGTTTTGTTGATTCGCTTAGCATTATTATTTCAGCTCATAATGAGGGTAAAGTGATCTATAGGCGTCTTCAGAATCTTTATTCTCAGGACTATCCTCGTGCTCAAGTAGAAGTAATTTTGATATCTGATGGCTCTGTTGATAATACAGTGTCTGAGGTGAAGCGATTTATTGCGGATTGTCCGGAATATCAGGTTAAATTAGTGGAATTTGAGGTTAATCAGGGGAAACCAGCTGCTTTGAATAAAGCGGTTTCTGTTGCCAGTGGCAATGTTTTGCTGTTCACAGATAGTCGGCAGGAGTTTGAGGCTGATGTTTTTGCTGAGCTTGTTTCTAATTTTTCAGATCCTGGCGTTGGTTGTGTGTCTGGTGAGCTTTTTTTCCGGCAATCGGCAAAGAGCAAGATAAAAAAACAAATGGGGCTTTATTGGTATTATGAGAAAGTAATAAGAAAGATGGAGAGTAAGCTGTCGTCAGTGGTAGGGGTGACAGGAGCTATCTATGCATTGAGGAAGGAGTTATATGAGTCTATTCCTGAAAATACCCTGACTGATGACTTACTGATTCCGTTAAAAGTATCTTTGCAGGGCTATCGGGTTGTTTTTGATGGCGATGCGGTTGCTTATGATGCGGTTTCTGATGATGAAAAGCAGGAGTGGCGTCGCAAAATAAGAACGCTTACTGGTAACTGGCAGCTTTTGTTGGATCACCGTTATCTATTTAATCCCTTTCGGAATAAAATTCTGCTGCAGTTGGTTTCGCATAAGGTGCTTCGGTTGCTTGTTCCTTTTTGTATGATTGGTGTCTTTGCGTGTTCATTGATGCTGGTAAATGATGGCTATCTTAGTTTCCTTGTGTTGCAGATAATTTTTTATCTCTCAATGATTCTTGTGTATTTTCTTCCTAAATTGAAGCGATCTAAAAGTCTTAATTTTGCTTATTTTTTTGTATTACTAAACGTTGCAGTTTTGGTTTCGTTATTGAAGATTCTGTTTTCAGATAATGCTCTGGACTGGGGAAATGCGCATAAGGAAAAAAAGGATGGGTAAAGTCGTTGTTCTAATGTATCACGCTGTTGAAGATGAGGCTAACCCTTCGGGGTATACAGAGTCAGGCGACCTCGAGTATGTGCTACAGAGAGAACAATTTGAATTACAAATGCAGTATCTGTCATCGCAAGGTTTTAATGTTTGTTCTTTGATGGATCTGGAAAAAGATGAATTACCGGATAAATCGGTTGTTATAACTTTCGATGATGGGCATCGTTCGGACTATACGATCGCTATGCCAGTGCTTCAAAGATATAACTTTAGTGCAAGCTTTTTTGTTACCAGTGGCTGGCTAGGTAAGGCATTTTATTTGTTGCCTGAGCACTTATCTGAGATGGTAGCAAATGGCATGAGTATTGGCACGCATGGAATCACGCATACGTTTTTTAATGATATGAGTGATCTGGAATTGAAAGAGGAGCTTTGTGGTTCGAAACAGTTGCTCGATCGTTATATTGATCACGTTGATTCGGTTTCGGCTCCTGGTGGTCGTTTGAAGTCTGATATGCAGCCATTACTTAGAGAGTGCGGCTATCAATATCTTTGTACATCTCAACCAGGTTATTTCAAGCAGGGTGGTAATATCACGGCTATTCCCAGATTTGCTATTCGTGCCGGTACAAGTCTTAGTGAGTTTGAGCAAATTGTAACTTGCTCTGTTTCTTATAAGATGAAAGTTCGTCTTCGAGTGTGGGGGTTGGGTTTTCTGAAATATTCATTGGGTAATGCTGGCTATAATAGACTAAGATCAGTTCTATTTAGGTTGCTAAAAGGGTGAGGTCTTTTTAACGAAGTGGCTTAAAATAAAGTGTCTGGTGTTGGCTTTATTAGTAAATCTTAATAGACATAGCCTAGACCTTTCGAGTAAAATTACTTGGATTTATATCTAATTTTTATGCGGGATGTCATCGGCTGGTGGCCTCCCGTTTCTTATGTCTTACGGAGGTCATTTTGAGGCAATCGGCACTTTTAGCGCTGGAAGATGGGAGCCTGTTTTGGGGTGAGTCCATTGGTGTAGAAGGCTCTACTGTTGGTGAGGTAGTATTTAATACTGCGATGACCGGTTATCAGGAAATCCTGACGGATCCTTCATATAGTTGCCAGATTGTAACATTGACCTATCCACATATCGGTAATGTAGGGGCTAATAGTGGCG
>Ga0316207_10002776_pt1 | contig 17337 bp, 16 predicted proteins | sample 6weekpyrite_MG_FD_204943 | JGI IMG/M metagenome (GOLD analysis project Ga0316207, IMG submission 204943) | Microbial mat bacterial communities from mineral coupon in-situ incubated in ocean water Damariscotta River, Maine, United States -... | ecosystem: Environmental > Aquatic > Marine >...
AACTGATTAATCCTTAAGCATCTAAATATATTAATTTCAAAAGCGTACTGTATGTGTAGGAGAAACGTGTGCTATTAACTCAACAAAACCTGAGCCAGTCAATAATATCGTTACTGACAAGTGCAGGACGTCTATCAATCATTCTTCCACTATTAGTAGGCAGCCTGGCACAAGCAGGTGTGACTGAAAGGGATCAGGCACGTCGCATACATGACCGCCTTACCGGCGTAGCCCCGACAAATGCTGTGCTTGATATAATGGAAGCTCAAATTGTTGGTAATGATGCAGAAGCGGCAGCTTTTGAAGCTATGAAAAACCCCGCATTCTACAATGTCACATTAAAAAATTACGCCGCACCCTGGACCAATGAAGACCGATCAGTGTTTGTACCCCTTAATGACTACACTGCTACTGTAGTTGGTATGATCCGCGATGATATTGATTTTCGTGAAGTACTCTATGGCAACATTATATATACAGGTAACGCGAATGGCGTAACCGCATACTCCAATGCCAACAACACACATTACGAGCAGCTTGAGCAATTGGGCCCCATCTTAGGTGATTTATCTAATGCCTCAATATTACAACAGCAAACCCAAACTGCAGTAACTGGTCTCCAGGCAGATGCAACTGCTGGTATAATGACCACACGCGCTGCCGCAGAGGCCTTCTTTAAAGATGGCACTAATCGCGCCATGTTTCGTTTTACACTTCTTAATCACCTCTGTTCAGATCTAGAACCACTAAAAGATGTTAGCCGTGTGCCCGATCGTGTTCGTCAGGATGTATCTCGCAGCCCGGGTGGCGATAGTCGTATCTATATGTTCAGTTGCGTTGGTTGTCATGCGGGTATGGACGGACTGGGTGGCGCATATGCAAAATACAATTTCAATACAGAAACAGAACAACTGGAATACACTCAGACTGGTGTAGATCCCAAATATCTGATCAACGCTGACAACTTTAAGCCTGGCTATATTGCAACCGATGATAGCTGGGTTAACTACTGGCGCAACGGACAGAATAAACTGTTGGGCTGGAGCGACACCCTGATCTCAGAAGACCCGGCCATCTCCATTGACGCCCGCGGCCATACTTCAGGATTTGGCGCAAAGTCAATGGGCAAGGAGCTGGCAAATAGCAAAGCATTTGCCAGCTGCCAGGTTAAGAAAGCATTTCAGGCTGTTTGTCTTCACAACCCTGATGGTTATGCGGACGACAGATCTATTGTTGAAAGCATTACAGCTGACTTTATGGGCGCTGACAACTACAACATGAAGTCTGTATTTGCCAAAGTTGCAGCCTATTGTAAATAAACCCCCTCACTGACAAAAAACTTAAATTAAGTACAGTGAATAGTGATGAATATATTTGGAGATAAATCAGAATGAAACAAGAGCGGTATTATTCAGCACCATTTGCTCTATTTTCGCGTAACTCGCATCATTTGCGTACGTTCTTACGTTGCTTAACCTTGGCGTCTTCGCTGACCGTTTTAGCTTCATGCGGAAATAATACAGAAGTAGAGACCAACACAACTACGGGCGATGGTGATTCCGCACCCAGGTATCTTGGACCAGCTCCACTGACAGATGAAGTGCAAACATTTAAATCTGAGTTCTGGGATTTATTATCTGCAAATGATCGCTGTGGCCAGTGCCATACAACAGGCGGTCAGGCAACTAACTTTGCTTTTGTTGACCTGCAAGACATCAATACCGCCTTTTCTCAGGCTACATCGACAAATAATCAAGGCCAGTTACTTGTAGACCGGGAAGACCCTGGTAGCTCCAGAGTAGTATTAAGAGTGGCCGAAGGTCATAATTGCTGGGAGGGTAACCCTGATAGCGTTTGCGCTACCATTATTGAAGGCTATATTAACAACTGGATTAGTGGCTCATCAACAACAGTTGGTGGCAGAAGCATCGATTTATCAGCACCCACAATTATCGCTCCAGGTGAAAGCCGTAATTTCCCTTCAACTGCAGCTGAAAACGATCCTAATAACTTTGCACAAACCGTCTACCCTGTTTTAACTGATAACTGTGCTGAATGCCACTCAGATACATCAGAAACACCACAATCTCCATTTTTTGCAAGCAATGATGTAGACGCATCTTATGAAGCCGCTAAATCTAAAATTGATTTAGATAACCCGGTAAATTCTCGCTTTGTTGCTCGCATACTTGAATTACATAACTGCTGGACAGCAAACTGCCAGAATGATGCTGATGAGATGGAAGCAGCCATTACAGCATTTGCAGGTGCTATAACACCAACTCAAATTGACCCTACCCTCTTAACCAGTAAAGCAATGACACTGAGCAATGCAATTCTTGCCAGTGGCGGCAACCGTTATGAAAATGACCAGATTGCGCTTTGGGAATTTAAAACCGGTTCAGGTAATGAAGCATTTGATACCAGTGGTGTTGAACCTGCTATGAAATTATCATTTAGCGGACCTGTTAGCTGGATTCTCGGCTATGGCATTAATTTCTCAGGTGGCGGCAAAGCCCAGGCATCAACTGAAACCAGCAAAAAGTTGACTGATCTCATTTCCCTGACTAATTCATACAGTATAGAGGCATGGGTTATTCCTGGAAATGTTACCCAGGAAGATGCACGTATTATCAGTTACTCTGCTGGTGATACAGCGCGTAACTTTTCAATGAGTCAGACTCTATATAATTATGAATTTTTAAATCGCTCTAGCAATACCAATGCAGAGGGCAGAGAATCACTCATGACAAATGACGATGATGAAGACCTGCAGTCTGCATTGCAACATGTTGTCGTGACCTTTGACCCGGTTAATGGAAGGCGCATATATGTAAATGGTGTATTTACAGATGATGAAGATTCATCTGAATCAATGGGTGGAACATTAATTGACTGGAATGATACCTATGCATTTACCCTGGGTAATGAAGTCAGCGGAACTGAAAATGCGTGGAATGGCAAATTAAGAATGGTTGCAATACATAATCGCGCCCTCACTCAGGACCAAATCAACCAGAACTACAGCATTGGAGTTGGGCAGAAATACTTCATGCTTTTCTCTGTCGATGAATTATTAGGATTAACCGATGCATATGTGATGTTTAAAGTTGAACAATATGATAATACGGCATACCTATTTGAGAAGCCCACATTTATCAGCCTGAATAATGATTATACGCCAACAGAGAATATCCCCCTCGATGGCATCAGGATTGGTATTAATGGTCGAGAAGCAGTCTCTGGACAAATGTTCGGTAATCTGAGTGCCACTATAAATTCAACTGATTACACACCCGATGGTCAGTCACTGTCGAGACTAGGTACAGTTATAGCCGTTGAAAAGGGCCCGGAATCTGATGAGTTCTTCCTGACATTTGAACAATTCGGCACTAACATAAACACCCGAGTTGAGGCAGAGCCAACAGCACCTGCAGCTGCACCTGACGCTGAACCTGAATCTGAAATAGGTGTAAAAACCTTTGATGAAATTAATGCAAGCATGTCTGCCATTACAGGTATTCCAGTAACAAACACGGCTGTTGCAACGACATATGCTTCATACAAGCAACAACTTCCCGCGGTTGAAAATATCAGTGCATTTTTAGCATCACACCAAATGGGTGTTGCTCAACTTGCCATGAGTTACTGTAATGTTTTGGTAACAGCAGACAAGTCTCCAGGCATTGCCCCTTCTAATCAATTCTTTAAAGACTTTGACTTTACGCAAACCGCCCTGAGTGCTTTTACACCCACGTCAAAAGACCAGCTTATCGAGCCGTTACTTGTTGGGCTAATGAATCTGGATACGGCCACTCCGGCAAATAATCTGGCAACTCAGCCTGACAATGTTGAAGTGAAAGATCTGCTGGGATCAACTGCTAGCCAGGACCTGGATGCTGGCCTGACAGGTGATAGCTATGAAAGCCTGATCACCACGATGACGCAATGTGGTGGAGCATGTGACACCGTTAAGCGAACTGAAGAAATTGTAATTGCCACCTGCGCCGCTACTTTAGGTAGCGCAATGATCCTTATACAGTAGTTAAGTGGCCGGAATGAATAATAAGAGGTATTTTTAATGAGCATCAAACGTAAACCACTGGGAATAAATGACCCACTTCGTCATGCGGATCACGCCAGGCCTGCAACACGTCGAGATTTTCTCAAACAGGGATTTATCTCCGGATCGGGCATGGTACTAACGGGCGGTGCGTTCAGCTTATTCTCAAACCCCCGCTCAGCATATGCACAAGTGTCGGATGACCTTGACGCTCTGGCCACTGAAATTGGCTGCTCACTCGGCGGTGTTGCTGATGGTGCAGGGAAAATACCTTTTATCTGCTTTGACCTGGCCGGGGGAGCTAATTTCGCAGGTTCTAATGTCATCGTTGGTCAAGGTGGCGGACAGATGGATTTTCTATCTACCGGCGGCTACAACAAAATGGGCCTACCGGGAGATATTATTCCTGGCATAAGCGACGTTACTCTGGCAAATACCATGTTGAGCCTTAGTGATGGTGACTTCACTAATAGTCAACTCGGTTTAAAATTTCACTCCGATAGTGCCATGCTATTCGGTATACTTGAAAAGTTTACCTCAGTTGCACCAGGAGGCACATCTGCGGGTAAGGTTGATGGGGCTGTTATTCCCGCTCGTTCTGACAATGACACCAGCAATAACACCCATAACCCCTTATATGGAATAGCAAAGGCTGGCGCCGATGGCGGTGTAGTTAAACTGATTGGCTCTCGTAATTCTGAATCCGGCGGTAATTCAATGGCCCCTCCCGGTTTGATAGACCCAACTATACGCCCAACTAAAGTTGATCGCCCAAGCGATGTAACTGGGATGGTTGACGTTGGCGACCTAACTGCTGTGCTGACCTCTAAAGAAGATGTTACAGCAGTGATGGAATCAATGGCGCGTATCACACATAAAAAACTTAGACTCAATGCTGTAACACCTAATGTTTCGCCTACACAGGATGAAATTATTAAAGACCTGGTTCAATGCGGCTACTTAAAAGCTGCTGATATTGCTGATCGCTTTGCAGGTAGACAGGTAGACCCGGCGGGAGACACAGCGATTGTGGGGCCTACGGGAATTTTCAGTCAGGCTGAATTTGATAACGAAGGCGAGTTTAGAAAAACCGCATCCGTTATGAAAATGGTACTAGATGGGCATGCGGGTGCAGGTAGTATCACAATGGGTGGTTTCGATTATCACACGGGTGACCGCATTGTTGGTGAAAACCGCGATTTACGTGCGGGTCGCTGTATTGGAGCATGTCTTGAGTATGCAGCCAAAATGGGGCAGCCATTAATGATTTATGTTTTCAGTGACGGCTCTGTAGCAAGTAATGGCACACTGGATAACAGTGCGGGCAATGGCACTAACCTGGGTGGACGAGGCAAAGGCGTCTGGACGGGTGATAACTCATCAACCGCCTGCTCATTCTTCCTGGTGTTTGATCCAAATGGAGGCATTAGTGCATTTGATAGTGGCATGCCTGACCACCGACAAATTGGTCGCTTCTCTTCAAATGGTTCTGTTGTAACTTCAGCTACACCTGCGGCTAACAACGTTAACTTGCTGGTTAATACTGTACTTGCAAATTATATGTCACTAAATGGTGACTTAAACCAGTTTACCAGTACGTTCGCTAATCATGGTCTTGGAACGTTTGCAAATTATGTGTCCTTTAATCCGATTGCTTAAAGGCGGTTTTTACTCCTGAAATGAGTATTGCACATCGGGCCTTGCTCTTTTCAGGGTTAATATTTGTATGTAGTTATGCACATGCCCAGTGGTTTACTTACCAGCAAGCCATCATGGGCACATCTACAATAGTTGAAGTGCTAGCCAATGACTCGCAAAAGGCAGATCAGTGCAGTCAGTTGGTGTTTAATGAAATGCACCGTATTGACGGATTAATGAGTCCATATATCAAGCAAAGTGAACTCGCTAATATTAATCGCAATGCGGCCCGGCAAGCAGTAGAAATCAGTCGAGAGTTATTTGATCTGATTAAACGATCAATTGAATTCTCAGAATTATCAAATGGAGCATTTGATATTACATTTGCCAGCGTAGGTCATCTTTATGACTATCGCATGAAGCAACATCCTACTGAGAAGCAAATAAAGAACCAGTTGGATGCGGTTAATTATAAAAATATAAAACTGAATGAAACGCAAACCAGCATTTCATTTAGTCACAAAAATACCCGTATTGACCTGGGTGGTATAGCTAAGGGCTATGCGGTAGATAATGCTATAAAAATATTGAGAGACTGTGGGGTACATAATGCCCTGGTCAGTGCAGGAGGAGACTCTCGTATATTAGGTGATAAAAATGGCCGCCCCTGGGTGATGGGAGTAAGGCACCCCAGAGATAAGAGTAAAGTTGTGGTGAGTATACCTTTAAGTGATTCTGCTATATCAACCTCAGGTGACTATGAACGCTATTTCATCGAAAATGGTACGCGTTTTCACCATATTATTAAGCCGACTACTGGACTGTCGGCAGATCAGACATGGAGTGTAAGCGTTTTGGCTAATGAGGCAATTACCAGTGACGCCTTATCAACCACTTTGTTTGTTCTGGGTACGGAGAAAGCCCTGAAGCTGATTAATTCACTCGACGATATTGAAGCTGTCGTGATTGATGCAAAAGGCAAAATGTTTTATTCAAATGGTTTAATGCCACCCAAGGCGCATTAAACACGATTAAATTATAATTATTCAGCACAATGCTGAAATTATTCAGGTTATGTTTTATGAGTAACAAGCTATTAAAGACACTTACAGCCAAGTCCAGTAACTTGCTGCCACAACTAATTCTACTTCCCCTGACAATAATGGGGGCCGGCTTACTGACTTCATGTGGTGGCACAGAAACCGGTGCTGATCCCGGCATTGAAGATTTCCCTATCGCCTATGTTAAACGGGCTATTCTGGTTGATGATGACGGTGAAATAATTCAACCGGATATTCGTCGCCCACTACGCTCCACACCTGGTGGGGACATATTTTTAAAATCGGGTGCAACCCTTAGTTCGCCTGCTATTAATATCACCGGTTCAATTACCAACGGGCTTGGTGATGTAAAAGACCTGGATGTATCAAGTGATGGCAAATTACTGGTATTTTCTCTTTTAGAAGAAGACCCGGACCCGGATGACAATGACGACAACCCAAAATGGGATATCTATACCTATAACCGAGAAACCCTGGAACTAAAACGTGTCATTGCTTCAGACATCATCGCATACGAAGGTGATGATGTTGCACCATACTTTTTACCTAACAATAATCGTATCGTATTTTCATCAAACCGCCAGAGCAAATCCCGCGCAATTTTACTTGATGAAAACCTGAGTAAACCCCAGTTCTCTTCACAGGATGAAGACAATCGAACCAAGGCACTGGTGCTACATGTAATGGATGCGGATGGCACGAATATTAAGCAAATTTCATTTAACCAAAGTCATGACCTTGACCCTGTTGTTCTAAACAATGGCCGCATTTTATTTAGCCGTTGGGACAATATGAATCGTAATGACGCGATAAGCCTATATACTATTTTACAGGATGGCTCTGACCTGCAGCCATACTATGGCACCCATGACCAGAGCCATGAAGCTCCTGACGTTGATGATACCAACCTACAGTTTATACAGCCACGAGAGATGGCTGATGGCCAGATCATGCTGCTACAGCTCCCCTTCTCTGACACCTTTGCAGGTGGTGAAATCGTCACCGTAGATGGTGAGAATTTTGTTGATGTAAACCAGCCTACAACGGCTAACCTGGGCGTCACGAGCTCGTCTGCGGTACAAAAACTCACCAACATAACTGTTAAATTTGATGAGAGTATCGCCTATGAGGGTCGCTACTCCTCTTTTTACCCAATAAATGACGGCACTAGCCGCATTCTTGTCAGCAAAGGCCTGTGCCAGGTTGAATTTGAAGCTGAAATCAATGTCAGCACAGACCCTGACAACCCGACACTTGAGACCCACCTATGTGGAGATGAAGATGCCCAGGCATATTTAGCTGAACCTGATGCAGTCGAAAGCTATCCTTCTTATGGCATATGGCTATATGACAGTAGTAACCAGACTGAAAAACCCATAGAAGTCGGCCAGCCCGGTATGTTTCTTAGTGATGCAGTAGTCATGCGCCCTTATGACAGGGCAGCTATTAATTTAGGTAAACCGGTAGCCGAACTTGATTCCACATTAGTTAGTGAAAATGTAGGGCTACTGAATATACGTAATGTTTATGACTTCGGAAACGGTATATTTAATGGCTGTTTCTTTAACCTGTGTACTGATGCCAATGTGACAGACGCTCTGTCATTAGGTAATCCTGCGCTAGCTACTGCTGATCAACGCCCTGCCCGCTTCATTCGTATAGTAAAAGCTGTGGGATTGCCTAACCGACGTGATCCAGATCTTGCAAACCCACCTGACTTAACGGTTCGGGCATTTGGGCGTGGTGGCCGTCGACTTGGAATGAAAGAGATTATAGGTTATAGCCCAATCCAGCCTGATGGCTCAGTAGTAGTAAAAGTCCCCGCAAACATAGCATTTTATTTTGATATCCTTGATAAAGATGCAAGACGAATAGGTCCGCGCCATGAAAACTGGCTACAGGTTAATGCGGGTGACACACTAACCTGTTCTGGCTGTCATGAACACCAGGGAGGTAATGATGCACCTTTACCCCTACCTCATGGCCGTAAGGATGCTGAAGCTGCTTCCATATACGCAGGCGCACCATCAGATGGTTATACTTACCCAAATACAACCGGGTCTTACCTGGTAAACGCGGGTGACACAATGGCCGAAGTTTTATACCGTGCACAGGGTAACGCATCATCAGCTACACCTGATATTAATGTGAGGTATAGAGATGAATGGACAGATCCCAATGTTCGTGCACCCGATGCTACATTCAATAATGTATATACCGGGGTAGATACCGACGAACTGTCCAGCCTGGTCACACCCAGCCCAAATACTGCACCCTGCGAAACACAGTGGACAGCTACCTGCCGCACTGTTATCAACTACCAGGAGCATATCCAGCCATTATGGGATCTAGATCGAAGCGATATTAATAATATTAACCCTGACAACACCTGCACCAGCTGTCATTCAACTGTTGATGCTGCTGGAGTAATCAGGCTACCTGCTGCACAACTGGACTTAACCGCAACTGACCCCTCTGATGAAGAGAACCAGCACATTGAGTCTTACCGTGAGCTTTTCTTTGAGGACAACTTCCAGGAAATTAATGGCAATGTACTTGTCGATGTCCTTGTTCCACAGCCAGCTGTTGATGATGATGGTAATCCGGTACTAGATAACGATGGCAATCAATTAATTGAACTGGTACCTGACCCGGACCAGAGACTGTTTCCAACCATGACACCCAATGGTGCAAGAGCCAGTTACTTTATGGAGAAAATGACAGAAACCGAACTCGATGCCACGCGAGCACTATCGCCTGCTACGGTGAACCATGCTAATATGCTGTCGCCTGCAGAATTACGATTAATAGCAGAATATCTGGACATTGGTGGTCAGTATTTTAATAACCCCTTTGATCCAATGGCACCCCAAAACTAAATTACAATTAATATAACTATAATTATCGGTAAAAATAATCAGGGCTGTTAGCACGTACTATGCATATAAGATTGACTGTCATGCTGATAATTCAGCTGTTCAGTGTGAATGTTTACTCTGCTTCTGAGCCATTGCAGCAAGTAAAAATTGCTGACCCATACATAGAAATGCACACTGGACCTGGAGGTGGTTACCCCATATTTCATGTTATGGAGCGGGGTTCAATTATTGAAATTGTGGTGCAGCGCGCTGACTGGTTTAAAATCCGCAACCAGAAAAACCTGGAAGGCTGGGTGCATTTTGATCAACTATCCAGGACACTTTCAACCAATGACGTGCCAGTAAAATTTGCCCAGGTTACCCAGGAAGAATTTGCAGAACGTGACTGGGAATGGGGGGTAATGGGCGGTGACTTTGGTGGCGCGCCTTCCCTGAGTGTTTATGGCGCTTATTTATTTAATCCGGGTTTTGCCGCTGAAACCAGTATTTCACAGTCGATTGGTGATGTTTCCAGTAGCCTGTTATTTAAACTGGGCCTGGTAATGCAACCCTTTCCTGAGTGGGAATATTCACCCTATTTTTTAATGGCAACGGGTATAATTGACGTCAAGCCATCATCTACAACCATACAGCCTGCAGAACAAACAAATCAGTTTTCAAATATCAGCCTGGGGCTGCGCACCCACCTAACGCAAAAAATTATTTTTCGGTTGGAATACGCCCAATATATTATTTTTTCAGCAACCAAAGATAATGATAACAACGAGGATATAAAAGAATGGAAGGCAGGATTAGCAGTCTTCTTTTAAGCTGCATATATATTTGTCTGGCAATAGCCAGTGTTACCGCCCATGCAGAAGAGCTGGAAATTGAACAGGTTTCAAAACCTGTGGTTGAGCCGAATATTGAACGCATGGAATTTGAAGAATCGAAAATTGACCCGGATAATTTTGAAATTATCTTTTCTTTCGGTACTTTAAACATTGAAGACTTTGGCACCAATTCTGTTTTGGGTGCCAAACTGGCCTATCGCGTATCCGAAAGCTTTTTCGTAGATCTGGAATTAGGCACCTCTACCGGTGGTGAAACCAGTATTGAATTATTATTACCGGGCAACCCCATACTGTCTGAAGACGAAAGGGATTTTAACTACTACCTGATTAATCTCGGTTATGACATTCACAGTGAATCTTTTATTACAAACAACACGACATTTAATAGTGCCTTTTATTTAATAGCTGGTGCTGGTAATACTGAGTTTGCAGGTAGCGATAATTTCACCTTTAGTTATGGCTTTGGCCAACGCTTCCTTATTTCTAATTACATGAGCCTCTATTTTGATGTGCGCGATCATAATTTCGAGCTGGATCTTTTTGGTAAAGCCAAAAACACCAGTAATAAAGAAATTTCTTTTGGCATTGGATTTTACTTCTAATCGGATACTGTAACTTATAAATATGCAAAATTTATCATTTCAGATGCGACTTATAAAAAACATATTGCTATGCCTGGTTTTTTCTCTCAGCCTGTTTAGTAACCTAACACTGGCCGAAGAGGAAGAAAAAAAACTCGCTGAAAACTTTACCCTGAAAAGCCAGAATGGAAAAAACATCAAGTTATCAGAATTACGCGGACGTGTTATTGCGCTTAATTTCTGGGCTACCTGGTGTGGTAATTGTGTACATCAATTTCCGCTACTCAATACTTACTACCAGCAAAATAAAGATAAAGAATTCACCCTGCTTTCTATTAACATTGATGATGATCTAGCAAAAGCAAAGCGCCTGATAAGAAAGCGTAGCTTTGATTATCCCGTGTTATTAGATCCCTTAAATCAGGTCAGCCGACTTTATTCCGTTTCCGATTTACCCACCCTGTACTTAATCGATAGGGATGGCTATATACGTTATTCACTTAACGAGAAACAAATCAAACAACAGAAAATAACTCAACAGGTAATAGAGGAACTGTTGAATGAATAAGTCTATTTATAAAGTATTATTCAGAACTTTATTGCCAGGCATAGTACTGCTATTAAGTGCCTGTGGTGTTGAACCCTGGGTAAAACCCTATGAAAGGGGAAACCTTGCAGACCCGATTATGCTCATGGATCGAGACCCGGTATCCAGCTCATATCTAGGCCATGTTCATGATGCACGAGAAGGTGCCCGGGGTGCAGGCACAGCGGCAGGTGGTGGTTGTGGCTGTAACTAAAATTTTATACATCTTTCTAAGCCTGCTGATACTCATTCAGTCGGCAAATGCTGCGGTGTTACCCGAAGACCGTGTCGATGTGCTTTATCATAATTATGACGGCGGCGGAATCACCATTGATGGTCCGTCAGTTTTAGTGCGTAAAAGCATTGCAGATAAAGTTTCAATATCCGCTAATTATTACGCAGATAATATTTCTAGCGCCTCGATTGATGCGGTAACTCAAGCAAGTCCATACACTGAGAATCGAGTGCAACAATCCCTGGGGGTGGATTATTTAAATGAAAAATCAACATTAAGTTACAGCTATACGACCAGTGTTGAAAATGATTTTGATGCTACCACTAATACCTTTGGTATCACCCAGGAAATGTTTGGCAGTATGACAACAATTAACCTGTCATTTTCCATTGGTGACAATATAATCACCCAAACAGGTAACGATGCCTTTCTTGAGTATTCAGATTTTAAATATTACCGCACCTCAATTTCTCAGGTTTTAAGCAAAAATCTGCTCATGGCCCTGACCTATGACATTATTACCGATGAAGGTTTTTTAAATAATCCTTATCGCCAAATTCGCTACCTGGATGATAATGCGAGTGACGGTTACTCTTGGGAAAGTGAAATATATCCCGAAACGCGCACAACAAATGCGGCCAGCATAGCCCTTCGCTACTTCCTGCCTTATCGAGCAGCATTGTTTGGCAGTTACCGTTATTTCACAGATAGCTGGGGCATTAAAGCTGACACCTTTGAAATTGGCTACGAGCACCCACTAGAAGAAAACTGGATCTTTGAAACCACGCTGCGTTATTACACTCAGACCCAGGCTAATTTTTACGCAGATTTATTCCCATTCGAGAACCCTCAAAATGTGTTTGCCCGCGATAAAGAACTCAGCACGTTTACTGATATTAATCTGGGCCTGGGTGTCACTTATGAGTTTGACGATGAAAGCCTGTACTTTTTTGAGCGCGGCACTGCCAATTTCTATTACACCTATATGAGCTATGATTATGAAAATTTCAGGGATGCCAGAGTAAAAACCACCCCCGGTACTGAGCCTTTATATAGTTTTACTGCAGGCGTCATTCGCCTGTATGTTTCGCTCTGGTTTTAATGAATCAACTTTACATGCAATCACACTGCTGCTCCGTTAATCACTAGAGACATGATAATTGAAGTGGCCAAGTTTTTTTGGCCACAATACACTTTAAACATAAAATTATTTTTGTTAACGGGTTGATTTCATAGCACCTGATTTGTGCACCTAAAGGAGTACCTACAAAAACACTCTAGCAATTACCTATGCTCTTTCTTTTATCCACACACAAAAAAAGAGACGCATAAGCGTCTCTTTTTAAATAAACATAAATACTTAAAACTAAGCTGGTGAAAACGAAGACCCACAACCACAGGTAGTTTGTGCATTCGGGTTACGAATAACAAATTGCGCACCCTGTAAATCTTCTTTGTAATCTATTTCAGCACCGACCAGGTACTGGAAGCTCATCGGATCAATTAAAAGCGTTACACCGTCATTATTCACTTCGGTATCGCCATCTTTAATTTCTTCGTCAAAGGTAAAGCCATACTGGAAGCCAGAACAACCGCCACCAGAAATAAACACGCGTAGCTTTAAATTTGGGTTACCCTCTTCTTCAATCAGGCCCTTCACTTTAGCTGCTGCCGCATCGGTAAAATCCAGTGGATCTGGCATTGCGTTATCAACTATATCAGCAGTCATTACTTTCTCTCCAAAAATTCGATCTATCTATCACCAGACAAATTCTGCATTACCTGAGTAATTTAGTCAAGTTTTATGCTACCACCAGACTAAACCATTAAATGCTATTTAAGTAATTGAAGAGCTGGCTTCCTCATCTGCAGTGTGACTGATCTTCTTCTCCTCAGCTTGACTACTATCTGCTTGATACTCAAGGAGTTTTCTCTCATCCTTACAATGCACGAGATTACCATTTACCTCAGCTCCCATGGCCATTTCCAGCAAATTGTAATAAACATTACCTTTTACCTGCCCATGTCTGGATAGCTCAACCCGCTCACTGGCATACACATCACCCGTGACCTGACCATTTAGAACCACAAATGGCACACGCACTTCACCTTCTATCTGGCCCTGATCACTTAGCACCAGCATTGAATGGGAATCTTCATCGGCTATAACATTACCGATTATTTTACCGTCAACATGCAAGCCGCCGGAAAAAATTAGATCACCCTGAATCTCCATCGCTGTTCCGACCAGAGTCTCTACTTTAATTGAATTAGATTTTTTCTTGCCCCACATTCGCTTCATTTCCTCTAGCAATTAAATCACCCCAGGGGAAAACTTTTTCCACCTTGGGGACTTTCGCGCTCTTTGGCAGCACTTTCACGAAAAGTGACAGTGGCTCAAATCCATCAGGAAATCTGATACCACCTTCAAAGTTTTGAAAATATTTAAATCCGAACTTCTGCCGCTTTTTTACTTTATTAATCGAAACCGTAGGTAAGTCTAAACGTACCTCGGTTCCATCATCTTTAAATCCCTGAACAGATAACTCAAGAAGCCCCCTTTGCACATAATCATGGCGGCCTACCTGAATTAAAACAATCTTATAATTATAGCGACCCTTATTATCAGTAGTAACAATCGCTTTGTTTACCTGTATCTCTCGTTTAGATTTTCTTGGTGCAACGATATTATGATAGAAGGTCAACTCTTCTTTCAATTTTAATGTTTCATCCTGACACTCTGCCAGTGTGTCATTAATTTTACTGCTGGCATCTTTCTGGATATCACTCCCCACAGATAAGCGAGCATTCTCACGCAATGCAATTTCTTTCTTCTCGGTTTGTTCATTTAGCGATAATCGCAGTATATTTATTTCCTGATCATAATCTGCCTGATCAAAACCCGCCACATAACGTCCATATTCAAATGAGCCCCAGATACCTGCAGCAATAACCAGGATAAAAATTAACGCACTGACAAACCATAATCTGGGTTGATGAATTGAAATGAGGTGTTTACTGTGTACCGGATCAGAAGCCATATATTTCTTTTTTAACTCTACATCTATGTTAATTCTAGCCTGATCAACCAGACTTAAGGCAGTAAGGCCACCTGGCTTATACCCGTGGTTTCATCAAGATCAAACATTAGGTTCATATTATGAACCGCCTGACCCGCTGCCCCTTTCACCAGATTATCAATAACCGATGAAACGACTACTGTATCACCATCCTGTGGGCGAAACACGGAAATGCGACACATATTAGAACCTTTCACACTACGTGTTTCGGGAAGGACACCTAAAGGCAACACATCTACAAATGGCTCATCTTTATAACGATCAACATAAAGCTTATGCAAGTCCTGGGCATCCGTTTTTAGTACACCATATAAACTGGCTTCAATGCCACGAATCATTGGCATTAAATGGGGTACAAAAGTTAGCCCCACCTCGTGACCTGCAATTCCAGCCAGTACCTGACGAATTTCCGGCAAATGACGATGCCCATCAACCCCGTAAGGTTTTACACTCTCGGTGGCTTCACACAATAATGAGGTAACATTAGCACCACGCCCTGCACCGCTTACACCTGATTTTGCATCGGCAATTAAATGCGCATCATCAATCAGGTTATTTTCTATTAAGGGAATATAGCCCAGGGTAACCGCAGTTGGGTAACAGCCTGGGTTGGCAATAATCCTGGCCCGTTTAATATCCTGACGGTTTAATTCAGGCAAACCATATACCGCTTCTTCTAAAATATCTGGACAGGCATGATCCATTCCATACCATTGTTTCCAGAGTTCAGTATCTTTCAGGCGAAAATCTGCAGCTAAATCAATAACCTTAACCCCTGCCTCAAGCAACTGGGGCACCATTTTCATCGCCGTGCCATTAGGTGTGGCGAAAAACACCAGGTCGCAGGCTGAAAGTGAACCTATGTCTGGCTCTGAAAAGTTAATATCCACATGGCCACGTAAATTAGGATACAGGCTGGACACCGCCTGCCCTGCCTCAGAGCGTGAAGTAATGACCGATAATTCAACATCTTTATGAGCCACTAACAGGCGTAGCAATTCAACGCCTGTGTATCCTGTGCCACCGACTATGCCGGTTTTAATCATGTGTATACCCTTTTTAAATAACAAAGCTCAAACTAAACTTAATAAGTGCAAGCAAGTGATTGAAATATTTGCGTTAGTATAGACTGTATTAGACAGACATAATAGTCACCTGAGTATAATCAGACGAAGCAAAAGACCCATTCAATTATCGCCAGACCCAGATATTAGCAGCACATTCCACACCCAAAGAGCAAAACCTTGCGCAAATGTCCACACGCGCTATTATGCCCTCACAATTTTAAATTTGAGAACATTATGCTCTGGGTTAAAGCCTTTCACATTATTTTTATGGTCAGCTGGTTTGCTGGTTTATTTTATCTACCTCGCCTGTTCGTTTACCACGCGATGACAGATGACGAGGCAGGCAGTGAACGCTTTAAAGTAATGGAACGAAAACTCTACCGTTTTGTAACCCCGTTTATGGTTATTTCACTTGTACTGGGTATATGGCTGATGATTGAGTGGCAGATGTACAATTCTATCTGGATGATAATTAAACTGGTTTTAGTTGGCTTTTTAGTTGCTTATCACTTCTACTGCGGGCATCTGGTGAAAATTTTTGCTAATGATGAGAGCAGGCACAACCATATATGGTATCGCTGGTTTAATGAATTTCCCGTATTAGTATTGATTGCAATTGTGATATTAGTGGTAGTTAAGCCTATATTTTAGCCCATCAAAAACTGCGAGTAGCCGCTCCTGAAACTTAATTTGTAATCCGATCTAACAATAAGGGCTCAAGCTCAGTCAGTGCCTTCTTATACACCTTGCGCTTAAAGAACACGACCTCATCCATGGGATGCCAGTAATCAACCCAGGACCAGTTATCAAACTCGGGCCGCTCCATACGGCTCAAATTAAAATCTTTCTCAGTACCGATTAATTTCAAAATAAACCAGATTTGCTTCTGTCCTATACAAACCGGATGACTGTTTCTTCTAACCATCCACTTGGGCAACCGATAGCGCAACCACTTGCTTGTTTTGCCGACCACTTCTACATGCTCTGGACTTAAACCGGTTTCTTCGAATAACTCTCGGAACATCGCCTGATCTGGAGACTCATGCTTATGAATGCCTCCCTGAGGAAATTGCCATGCATTCTGACCATAGCGGCGCGCCCAGAAGACTTTGCCATCCGGGTTGCTCAAAATGATGCCTACATTAGACCTAAATCCGTCAGAATCAATCACTTACGGTTACCTGTATAAATAGTTACCCCCGATTCTTCCAAAAACCAGGGCATTTCGCAATGTTTTCGTTACAATAGACAAACTCCATTAAACTATAGATCAAATCTATCATAAATGGTTTCTTTAAAAATATCTTTATGGCG
>Ga0316207_10002777_pt1 | contig 17334 bp, 13 predicted proteins | sample 6weekpyrite_MG_FD_204943 | JGI IMG/M metagenome (GOLD analysis project Ga0316207, IMG submission 204943) | Microbial mat bacterial communities from mineral coupon in-situ incubated in ocean water Damariscotta River, Maine, United States -... | ecosystem: Environmental > Aquatic > Marine >...
CTTTAGTACAGGAGAGCTTCTTTTTAAAGAGCCGGCCTCTGAATCAACCGCGGTAGATATGCGTATCGCTAACCCGCGTTTTTTAAATGAACTTGTGCTTTTTCCAACCTTAGACGGAAAGATAGTTATTGTCAACTCCCAATCTAAAGAGTTGGTTCGGACAATCATTGTAAGCTCAGAACAGTATTTTAATAATATTATTTATTTTAATGTGGTCAATGATACGCTTTATGCAGCAACACCTTCAAAAATATATACATTAGGCACGAAAGAGACAAGAGTAGACCTTGAAGCCAGAAACATGCTTGTCAATAAACAGGGTGTTTGGGTCGCAACAAAACAAGGTGAGATCGTTGCCTTAGATCATTCACTAGAAGTTATCAAGCGTGAAAAATTTCCATTTGCGCACTTTTTGGGTTTGGTAGTAACTGATGATTTTTTGTATGTTGCTGAAAAAGAAGAATATATTATTGTCTTAGATCATGATCTGAACGCTTATAAAGTATATGACTTTGATTTAGAAGAGGGTTTCTTTTATAGTTCAGATGATGGTTTTTATTTTGACAATGTCTATATCAGGTTAAAATAGATTTGTGTCATCTGAACTTGAAGCTTTTTTAGAGTTTATTACTATAATAAAGGCCTTGAGCAAGGCAAGTATTGAAGCGTATACAAATGATCTCTCACATATAGAAGAATATTATAATACCTCTTTACTTCAACTTGATGAGATAAGGGTCCTCAAATACTTATCAAGGTTTGAAAACAAACGTACCTTGAACCGAAAGCTTTCTTCTCTGAATGCCTTTTATGATTTTTGTCATAATGAATTTGAAAAAAAAGAGGCACAAAAACGTTCTTTTAAGTTTTCAAAAATCCCTTCAACCTTACCTAAACATCTCAGCTATGAGAAGATTATGAATGACCTGAATTTAATAGATAAAAGCTCATGGATAGGGTTGAGGGATTATGCCTTGTTGCTTTTTCTATATGCAACGGGTCTGCGTATTAGCGAATGCCTAAGCATTGAACATAATGATCTTGAAGGGCAATGGTTAAGAGTGCGCCATACAAAAGGTGACAAAGAACGCATGGTCCCTGTGGCAAAAGAAGCTATCGAAGCTATCAAGGCATATGAAAATGCATGTCCTTTTGAGTCTTCGTATATGTGGCTGAACTACAAAGGTAAGACCTTAAGTAGAATCTCTGCATATAAGGCATGTAAAAAATATCTGAATAACTCTCCTCATGTCTTACGCCATTCTTACGCAACAGCCTTGATTATAGGTGGAGCAGATCTGAGGGTCGTACAAGAGCTTCTGGGGCATGCTTCTTTATTAACAACACAAGTCTACACGCATATACAAAAACAAAACCTGAAAGATACGGTACTGAGACACCATCCTATGGCATAAAGCTTTTGAGAACTCTCCTTAATGGAAAATATAGTACAATGCGGTTATATTTATTTCTAAGGTTTTTCCTCCAATGCAAATTATCAAACAACTTTTTTTCTACTATTTATCAATGATAACAATCTTTTTTATAGGAAGGTTACTTCTTTTTATACTCTATTTTGATACTTTTAAAAACAGTGATAGCGCGTATTGGCTGACGTTCATCTATGGTTTGCGTATGGATACCATTTTGACAAGTATCTTACTCGTTATTCCTATGTTACTTTTAACCTTAAGTCCAAAATTATTGAAGGGTTTTGTAAATCAGTTTATAAAGTATTATTTTTTAGTCGTATTGTCTATTCTCATATATATAGAAAATGCCACCTTTCCTTTTCTTGCCCAATACGACATGCGACCAAACTATCTTTTTGTTGAGTACTTAGAATATCCCAAAGAGGTCTTTACGATGATCCTTGCGGACTACAAGGTGGCGTTACTGATCAGTTTTAGTATGATTGCGGCTTTTATTTACGCGTATGTGAAAAATTATAAAAACACAGCTTTAGAGATTTTAGAAATCTCTTATTTTAAAAGAGCACTGCTTTTTATACCTCTTCTTGCCGTATTGTTTATTGGCGTGCGTTCATCTTTTGCTCACCGTCCGGCGAATAACTCAGATGCTATGTTTACGTCAAGTAGAATGGTCAATGAAATGACTAAGAACTCATTATATAGTATCGGCTCAGCTATCTATAACAACAAAAAACACGGCAGCGGAAAGTTGATCTCCCAGTATGGAAAGATGGATCCTCAAGAAGCTCTTTTAAGAGTTAAAAATAGACTTAAGATAGAAAGTACAGATGATAGCTCGCCTTTAAGTAGAATGGAAAAAACACATTTTCAAGTAAAAGAACCTAAAAACTTAGTCCTTTTTATCCAAGAGAGTCTTGGTTACCAATTTGTTGAATCCGTTGGTGGGGAACATGGTATTACGCCTAACTTAAATGCCTTGAGTAAAGAGGGAATACTGTTTACAGATCTATACTCAAACGGTACGCGTAGTATTCGGGGTCTAGCCGGTTGCACGGCCGGAAATTTTTGTGTTCCGGGAAAGGGCGTCCTTAAAAGAAATAAATCCCAGAATGATTTTTTCACTATCTCTTCACTCCTTGAACCTCTGGGGTATACAACGCAGTTTATTTACGGTGGAGAAAGCAGGTTTGATAATATGAAAGGCTGGTTTTCAGGAAATGGTTTTGATGAGATCATAGATACACCGAAATTTGAAAATCCAAACTTTGTAGGAACCTGGGGCGCAAGTGATGAAGACTTGGTCTATAAAGCGCATGAAGAGTTTAAGAAACTGCATGCACAAAATAAAAAATTTGCCACAGTAATGTTTTCAACGTCAAATCATACGCCATTTGAGTTCCCCGAAGGCAGAATAGAACTAGTCGAGGGCGTGGAAAAGCGAAGTGTGAAAAATGCTATCAAATATGCAGACTTTGCAATTGGCGAGTTTTTTAAGCTGGCAAAACAAGAGCCTTATTTCAATGATACCGTTTTTGTTGTTGTTGCAGACCATAATGTTCGCGTGTATGGTAAGGATATGGTGCCTGTAGATATGTTCCATATACCGGGCCTTATCCTTGGTGGCGGTATAGAACCGGCATCTTATGATAAGGTCTCAACACAGCCCGATATTCTTGCAACGGCCTTAGACCTTATGGGAATTGATTTAAATTTTCCTATTATGGGGCACTCTATTTTTAGTGATAAAAAACAAGAACTTTCACTGATGCAGTTTCACGACTCATATGCTCTTAGAGTGAAAGATAAGATTGCTGTTCTTAGACCAAATAAGGCTGCAGTAACCTTTAAATATGTAGATAAGCATTTGGTTGAGGTAGAAGACGATGAAGAACTGCAAAAAGATGTTTTAGCCTTTGTGATCGCCTTGGATTATATGTACAATAAAAAATTATATAAGTAGTATATTGATGAAAAAAAGTAAGATAGCTCTGTTTGTAGTCTTGTTCTTAGTCGTTTTATTCAATCTGACAGTCGCCTATATGGATAGGAACATGAAAGAGCGAAAGCATGAGGATGTGTATGAGAGTTGCCATAAGATATGGTCGGCAAGAGGTCTGTATAACAACCATGCGCAACAAAATACGCTTACAAGTATGAAACGTGCCTTTGCGCAGGGAACGATGGGGGCTGAAGTCGACCTGTTTTATGATGTAAAGATGCACAAGTTTATCATTACTCACGCCGGACCTACCAAGGGGAAGAACGGAGAGCTCAAGTATATTGAAAAAGAGGGTGAGGTCCTTACTTTGGAGAAGTTTTTAAGGGTTCTTGGAAAAGATCACTATTTTTGGCTGGATTATAAGAACCATGGAAGGTTGAATAAGAAAGAGAGTTTTGAGGCTATTGCTAGACTCGAAGAGATCACAAAAGGCACCTCGATGAAAGAAAGACTCTATATTGAAGGCTCAAACCCGATACTTCTGTCTTTGTATACGGATGCGGGTTTTAAAACGATCTTTGGCATACATCCGCATGCTGAAGACAATATATTTTCGAGTATTGTTTTAAATGCTTATAAGATAGGGTACTTTTTTTATAATATTACAGCGGTGGCAATGCCTTACGGCTCGATTGAAAAACCAATATATGCAGACAAAGCAGAAAAGATATTAAAAGATATCCCTGTCTTTCTTTTCCATGTCCCCGACGATGAGACTTTGCTTAACTCTTTAATCCGTAGAAAAGAGGTTCGTGTGTTACTGGCAGGTAGAGATATCAGTACGGACCGTTCTTCGATCAACCTGTGTGAAAACAATATATCAAAATGAGTTTAGAAAAAGATGATAAAGAGATGAAAATATTAGTAGAAGATTTGCGTCAAAACGGGCGTATCTATAAAAAGCTGGAAGAGATCGAGCCTAAAGAGCTAAAGATAAGAAACAAGGTGAAGCTTTACGCCGCACTTGATCTGAACCGTTATTATAATGCGATCGTCATCGTTTCTCAAAAGAGCCGTCTGTTGATGAAGGACTTGGCGAAATTTGAAGAGATAGTACAGAAGATGGCTCTATACAGGGACCATCAGTTTAAAGCAAAGGTCCTTATCCTTGATGCTCCTATCTGTTCCAAGGCAAAAGTCGCCTTTACAAAAGCCAAATGGAAGATTATTGAAAAATCAGCTGCTGTGTGATATCGGAAATACAAACTTTAGCTTTTCGGATGGAAAAAAGATATCAGTGCAAGATTTTGACATCTCATCCATAGATGAGACGGTCTATTATATATCGGTAAACCAGTATTGGGAAAAACGTCTTAGTATGGAGGAGAACTGGATAAACCTTCGTTCCTTTGTCGATTTTGATCAATATTATAAAAGCATGGGTATAGACAGGATCATGGTCTGTAAAGCGATACAGGATGGAATTGTTATTGATGCAGGATCAGCTGTAACAGTTGACCGAATTGTAAACAGTAAACATGAAGGCGGATATATCTATCCGGGTCTTTCGGCCATGGCAAAATGTTTCAAAGATATATCTCCTGCCTTGGATGTTTCATTTAACTTTGATATAGATTTAGATAGAATGCCGAAAAATACACGTGATGCTTTAACATATGGAGCTATAGCCCCTTTGTTGTCTAACATTCGTGAGATCTGCAAAGATTTACCTGTTTATATTACAGGTGGAGACGCAGAGAAACTTTTACCTCTAATTCCTGATGCTATAATAGAGCATGCTTTGGTCTTTAAGGGTATGAAAAAGATACTACAAGGAAGAACCTAATGCTAACCGTTGCACTGCCAAAAGGCCGAATTGCTGAAGAAACACTGGAAATTTTTGCCTCGATTTTTGGAGAAGAGTTTAAGTTTGATGATAGAAAGCTTATCTTAGAAACACCTTCATTTAAGTTTTTGCTTGTGCGAAACCAGGATGTCGCGACTTATGTTTATCATCAAGCTGCCGATATAGGTGTGGTTGGTCTTGATACATTGGAAGAGCAGGGTCTGGATGTTATTCGTCTTCTTGATCTTAGACGCGGTATCTGTAAGGTCGCTATCGGGATGCGAAAGGGTGAAAAACTTGACCTAAGCAAACCTGAGTTAAAGGTTGCGACTAAGATGGTAAATATCACGAAAAAATACTTTGCAGAACGCGCGGTTGCTGCAGATATTATTAAATTATACGGTTCAATAGAATTGGCACCTCTTGTAGGACTGGCAGACATGATTGTAGATATTGTAGAAACAGGTGCTACAATGAAGCAAAACGGTCTTGAGGTAGTAGAAGAGATCATGACATCTTCTACCTACCTGATAGCCAATAAAAACAGCTATTTTGAGAAAAAGTCAGAAGTATTGAATATTTTTGAAAAGATCTCTGCAGTAATAGAAGAACAATAAAGAAAATTCATCACAATTTTCTCACTTATAAAGGTGTTTGTATTATAATATAAGAGAATATAAAATAATATTCGCTATAATGATTTATAGTTATAAAGTGCATCTTGCTAAATATTATTTAGGGTGTGACACATACGTGGGGTATATATGAGAGTAGTAGTAAGTTTCATTTTTTCGTTTTTTTTAATGGCCTGTTCTTCGCTTGAGATCACAACAAGTTTTCCTCTTCCTTTAAATGATAAAGTGCAATCAATAACAATCTTTTCCTTAGAAAATTATACGGATACGCCTCAAGCGGGCATGCGTGCATCAAACTTGATAGAGGGTGTCTTGTTGTCTCAAGGCTATACGGTTAGAAATGCGATCTCTCTTAGGCCAAAAGACCTAAAAGAGAAACTTCGTATAGCAGGTGAAAATGGATCGGATTATTTACTTACCGGAGGGGTTAGTGAATGGCGATATAAGACAGGTATTGACGGTGAACCGGCTATTAGTCTACAATGTACTCTAATTAAGGTCGATTCTGCAAAGGTTGTCTGGAGTACGACTGCTTCGAGTAATGATTGGGGAAACTCTTCGATAGGTACGACAGCACAATCTATGATTAGTGCTATGCTCGAGAAAAAATAGATAAGACTGAATGTTATTTACACAAAAGTTGCGTTTAAAAGTTTCTAAGTATGCATATTTAGAAACTTTAATTCTTGTTATGACAGGTCTCGCACTTGGATATAGTATTGAACCGAAAGATCCCTTACTTATACAGTATGAGGTTATTTATATTTTTTTAATGCTGATAGTGATCACACTTTTTCATGGGATATCGAATGGTCTGTTTGCCGTTTTCTTGATCTCTATAGCTATGAAGTTTTTCTATGATGAATTCCCCGTACGAGAGTTTTTAGATGTTTTGATGATAGTCCTTATCCTGGGGGAGTTCCACTATTTTTGGAAACGTAAAATTATTCAAAACACTTCGAAGAATGCTTATTTAAGAGGTAAGCTTGATGAACTGACAAATGCGTTTTACACCCTGAAAATCTCTCACGACCAGCTTGAAAAAAATTATGTTTTCAAACCCATGAGTTTGCGAAACAGTATTCGGATACTTAAAGATGCTTATGCAAAAGATAAAGAATTTTATACAGATTTTTTAACACTTTTAAACAAATCATTTAACGTCAATGAGGCGCAGCTGTGTTATGTTAAAAAGAATAAGCTTTATGATGTTTCGGACAAAAATGCACAAGAAGAGATTGGATCGGATGACCCGATGATAGAGATGGCTTTGGTGAAAAAAAGTCCTATGTATGTCAGTTCCCAAGAAGTGCAGAACAACAGTAGATATCTTGCTGTTATCCCGGCTGTTTCACATGACAGGATAAAGGGTGTGTTACTTATCACAAAGATGCCTTTTCTCTCTTTTAACAAAGATACCCTTATTACCATCTCTGTCTTGATATCTTATTTTCTTGATGAATTGGAAAAATGGGACTCTTTAAAGCTTTCTAAGAGTGAGAATCCTATAGTAAACGACGATTTTGCCTTTGAATTAAAACGCGTATATAAACTTTACCAAATGTATGATGTAGAATCGACGGTTTTGGTGATGAAGACCGAAGATGAACTTCTTTCGCATCTGATAATTGAGATGATACAAAAGAACCTTCGTTCCCTAGATATGCTTTCTACGCACCACAACGCCAATTATTATGTTCTTGGACTCTTGTTTCCATTTGCAGATGGGGCGTCAGCACGGGGATTTTTAAACCGACTATTAGGCTTATTGAAATTACAAGAAGATGACGAACGCATAGAAATTTCCTTTTTTGATATTTCGCAGATCGAGGTCATCAAACGTTACGGTGAAATAGATTATGATGTTGTTTGAAACAGTCAGTTTCAATTCGCTTGTGCTATTTTATTTTTTGCATGGTGTGATCTCTTCGATATTAGCCTGTGTTGTTTCTATTGTTTTGTCAAAACGTTATAAAGACAGTAAAAAGATGATTTTTTTGCTTGCGCTGTTTTTCAATATCAGTATGCCTCTTCTTGGTTATCTTTTTACAATATGGATGCTGTATTATCTTTTGAGTGTGAAGTATGCTAAGGTCTTAAAAAATACAAAAGCACTTAACATGCAAGAACTTGATCATGAGTTTCCCAATGTAAAACGTCTTTTTGGGGAAGGCTCTATGGTAGAGCTCATGTCCAACGTTGACGCACCAAGAGCATTAAGGATGAAGGCCTTATCGGTGGTGTCGCAAGATATGAGCAGAAAAAATATCTCCTTGATCAAACACTCGCTTTCAGACAAAGATGATGAAATACGTCTGTATAGTTTTTCTTTGATTGATAATATGGAACAAGACATCAATACCAAGATACACCAAGCATCTTTACGTTTTACGAAAGCGCAAGATAATATTGAAAAAGCCCGTGCTGCCAAAGAGTTGGCGTATTTATACTGGGATATGGTCTATTTTGATCTTTCAGACGAGGTGCTTAAATCATTTTTGGTAAATGAGTCTTTACGTTATGCTAAATTTGTTTTTGAGAATGATCTTGGGGACACCTCTATGAATATTTTATTGGGCAAACTTTATCTAGAGAAGAAGGCATATGATGAAGCAGCGACACAGCTTGTAATGGCCATTGAAAATGGTGTAAACCACGAATATATAGTACCCTATCTTGCAGAATTGTATTTTAACAGAGGCAATTTTAAGTCTGTAGGCTCTATGCTAAATGTTGTAAAAAGTTTAAAGATGAATACAACAATGTATCCTATTGTTGCACAATGGAGTCATGATGGCTGAATATATCCGTAAAAGCAAGGCTGTTGACATCATGATTTTTGGGGAAGGTACATACCCTTATGTACGAGGGGGAGTCTCTTCATGGATACACCAACTGTTGGTCGGACTTCCCGAGTTGACTTTTGGTATTATCTTTCTTGGATCACGGCCTGAAGAGTACGGGGATATACTTTATGAACTTCCGAAAAATCTTTTGCATCTTGAAGTACATTATATGTTTGATGATGAAAAGCATGTTCCGAGTAAACGTGAAGGAAGCGAAGAAGCGATGAAAACGGTAAGGGAACTGTACGCTTTTTTTAAAGATGAGAGGGAAAGTATTCCTGAACAGATGCATGATATCTCTTTTTATATGGAACAAATGCCGTACAAAGACTTTCTTTATTCACACAATGCCTGGAAGTTTATAGAAGAAAGATATAAAGAAAATTGTTCTGACATCTCTTTTGTAGACTATTTTTGGACGGTGCGAAATATTCATAAACCTATTTGGAAACTGGCTGAGATCGTAACGAACATGCCAAAGGTTAAACTTCTGCACAGCCCTTCCACAGGCTATGCCGGGTTTTTGGCATCATTAGCCTCGTATGATAAAAAACTCCCTTTTATTCTTACGGAGCATGGGATATATACAAGAGAGAGAAAGATCGATATGCTTACTGCGGACTGGATCGATTTTAAAAAACCGACCTTGTTAAAACAGCCTGAAGAGACGAACTATATTCAGTATATGTGGGTCAAGTTTTTTGAGCGTATCGGAGAGTTTACTTATGACAAAGCAGATTCTATTCTCTCGTTATACTCAGGTGCAAGAGATATACAGGTCCAGTTCGGTGCTTTAAAAGAGAAAACAAAGATCATTCCCAACGCCGTTGACGTGGATGCACTTAATACTCTGCTGGAAAAAAGACCTGAAGGCGTGCCTCAAGTCATCACACTTATTGGGCGGGTGGTATCTATTAAAGATATAAAGACCTTTATCCGTGCAATGCGTATTACTATTAATGAGATTCCTGATGCTGAGGCTTGGATCGTCGGACCTATGGATGAAGATGAAGAATATGCTTTGGAGTGTCAGAACATGGCAAAGTCTTTGGATATTTCAGATAATGTCAAGTTCTTGGGCTTTCAAAATATTAAAGAGATCTTGCCTCTTTCAGGTCTGCAGACCTTGACTTCCATCAGCGAAGGAATGCCACTGGTTATCTTGGAAGGTTTTGCAGCGGGTGTTCCCTGTGTAGCAACGGATGTCGGTTCGTGTTATGATCTTATCAAAGGGGGCTTGAATGAAGAAGATATCTCTTTGGGATCAGCTGGAGAGATCGTTGCAATAGCAAATCCTACCGCCTTGGCTACAGAATATATCCGCTACTTGAAAGATGAAAAACTGTGGAAAAAAGCTCAAGATGTAGCACTGAAAAGGGTGGGGACTTTTTACCGTCAAGAGACATTTTTACAAGCCTATAAAGATATTTATATAGAAGCGATGGACACATGGCAGGAATAGGTTTTGAGTTAAGAAAGATCCTTAAAGAGGATAGACTTTTTTCTGTTTTAAAGATGTACGGATATTCGGGTATGCTCAGTGCCGGACCTTGGGTGATATCCATACTTGCCATTTTGCTGGTGGGTTTTATCAATATCGCCAGTTCTCATCATGCGGGTTCAGAGGTCTTTGCTTTTCCTATTGTCATTACCTACGCGATTGCGCTTGCCTCCAGTCTGATCATTACGGGACTGGTTCAACTTCCTTTTACAAGGTATACTGCGGATTTGATCTTTGCACATAAAGAAGATGAGGTGCTTCCCTCGTATTTTGGAACCCTGCTTGTCTCATGGATGGTTGGTTTTACTATAGGTCTTCCTGTATCCTTGTGGGCGTTTAAAGCACAGAGTCTTCTTTTTATAGTGGGCGTACTGTCTACCTTTCTTGTCTTGTGCGGGGTGTGGATATCTAATATTTTAGCGGTAAGTCTTAAATACTACAGAGGCGTTCTTTTAGCGTATTTTATCTCTTATGGTTTCATTGTTCTGGGTTCATATTTTTTCGGTGACTCACTTGAGGTACTGCTGATGATATTCTTATTTGGAAACGCATTGTTATTGATTATTTTGATGACACTTATTGTGAAGAGTTATGAGGCCCGGTATCTTCTGGATTTTACATTTTTTAAAGACAGAGGTTTTTATTGGACCTTGGCATTTGCAGGATTCTTCTATACCTTAGGCTCTTGGATAGATAAGTTTATCTTTTGGTACCACCCCTCAACCGGAAGTCACGTTATTGGCATTTTAAAAGCTTCTGTTGTTTATGATATGCCGATCTTTATTGCCTATCTTTCTATAATACCGGGAATGGCGATATTCTTCTATAGACTCGAAGCAGACTTCGCAGATAATTATGACCTGTTTTTTAATTCCGTACGTGAAGGTGCTCATTTGGAGTTGATCGAGCGTTATCATAGCAGCATGGTTAGGACTATCCGTCACTCTATTCGAGAGATCATGGTTTTTCAGGGAATCATTAACATTATGCTTTTTCTTGGGGCTCCCAGTCTATTTGCCTGGTTAAATATCCCCCAATTGTACTTGGGCCTGTTTTACGTACTGACGATAGGTGCACAGTTACAATTAGGCTTTATGTCTGTATTGGCAATATTATACTATTTAGACAGGCGCAATGTCGCGATGTGGTTAAGCATAATGTTTTTTGTCCTTAATACCATTTTGACCTTTGCCTCAATATATATGGGCCCTGCTATGTTTGGATATGGCTACTCCGTCTCTTTATTGCTCTCATTTGTAGCTAGTCTGGTGGTGTTAAGACGTGAGATGAAAGGATTGATTTATGAAACATTTATGCTTCAGTAAGCTACTTTTTGTCTTTGTACTCTTTGGCTTGGGTCTGAATATTAATGCTCAGATACTAAATAAGTCGGCAGCGGTGTATTATGCGGATGACATCTCTTATTCAAACCTTGGTATACATGATTATATTATTGTCGAGAGTGATAATATCTCACCCTATACACATGGGTTTAAGACGTATAAAAAAAAGATGTATGCTTATGTCAGCATAGGTGAGGCCTCTTCTTATAGAGGTTATTTTAAAGATTTGAAAGAAGAGTGGAAGATCAGCGAAAACAGAAGCTGGGGCTCTATTGTTATGGACATCTCTAATGATGATTATCATGCCTTTATGTATGAAAAGGTGATTGAACCCTTAATAGAAAAGGGATATGAGAACTTTTTCTTTGACACCTTAGACTCCTATCAGTTAGCAGCAAAAAATGATGATGAAAGAAAAGAGTATGAATTAGGACTTATCCGTTTTATTAAAAAGTTTAAACATTTTTATCCGCAGTCTAAACTCATAGTCAATCGCGGTTTTGAGGTTATGGATGAGATACATGAGAGCCTTGATGCTGTCTTGTTTGAGTCCCTTTTTTACGGTCTTTCTGCGAAAGGTCTTAATTATACTCAGGTCAATGAAGAAGATAGAAAGTGGCTTCTTTCTAAGATCGAAAAGATCAAATCCTATGGCTTGGATGTGATCTGCGTGGATTATATGGATATTAAAGAGAAAGCAAAGATCAAGAAAACGGTAGAAAGGATAGAAGAACTTGGCATTATTCCTTATATTTCAAACAAGGCATTAAGCCGTTACGGAGCTTCATCAAAAGAAGCTGTAAAACGTGAGGTCTTAATACTTCATAATGTGTCAAATGAATTGCAACTTGTTAATTTGCACAATCTTTTGTCTTTGCCTATAGAATACCTTGGATATGTGCCTATCACAAAAAAAATTGATGACGGTCTTCCTGACCGGGAGGCTCTTTCACGCTATAAGGCGGTACTTATCTGGTCACAGCTAAATATAGAAGACAAAGAGAAATATGAAAACTGGTTGAAAACCTTACTGCAAGAAGAGATAAAAGTACTTTTTTTAAATGATATTCCCATATCTGATAGCAGTGAAATCTGGGAAGTACTAAAGATAAATAGAGCTGAAAACAGAGCTAATACTCTGGACAGACAAAAAATTGTCCATAAGGATAAAATGCTGGGGTTTGAGGGTAAACTGTCGTTAAACCACACGGCTAAACTGTACCAGCCCATAGATGGGGAAGCGTTATTGACTATTGAGAATAGTGCCTCACAAAAGTCAGTACCAGTCGCAAAAATGCCGTGGGGAGGATATGCACGTTCAGAAATGTTTATGACTTATTATGGTGATGACGCCTTGTGGATTATCAACCCTTTTGATCTGTTTAAGACAACCTTGGAATTGGAAGATATACCTGTACCTGATCCAACAACACAAAATGGACGCAGGCTGCTATTTGTTCATATTGACGGGGACGCTGCAATGAACAAAGCCCAATGGAATCCAAGTCAGTATAGTATAGGTGTGGCCTATGAGGAAGTGATAAAAAAATACCCGATCCCTCACTCTGTTTCTATTGTTGAGGCTGAGATGAACAAAAAGGGGCTTTATCCAAAAGATTCTCTTGCTTTAGAAGGGATCGCAAAAAAAATATTTGCATTAGATCATGTGGAAGCAGCTACACATACCTTTACACACCCGTTTTACTGGAATAAGATAAAAGATGACGATCTGGATGAACAATACAGACTAAAGCTTGCAGGTTATGATTTTTCAATTGAGCGAGAACTGAGAGGATCACTTGAGTATATTGGTTCTCGTCTCCTCCCTGCAAGCAAAAAAACACCCAATACGGTTTTTTGGACGGGAGATTGTCTTCCGGGTGAAGAAGTATTGGAGTATGCTTATAAACACGACCTTTTAAATATAAATGGGGGTGATACCTACATCACAAATGATAAGCCGTGGATATCTTTGGTTGCACCATATGGTCTGAAACGCGGAGAGTATTATCAGGTCTTTGTGGGAACACAAAATGAAAATGTATACACGGAGCATTTTACGGGTCCATATTGGGGGTATAAAAAAGCGATTCAAACTTTTGAACTAACAGGTAAACCACGTCGGCTTAAACCGATTAATATATATTATCATTATTACTCAGCGTCAAAAAAAGCATCTTTGCGTGCCTTGCATGAAGTCTATGAATGGTCTCTTAAGCAAGAAGTCATGCCAATATTCACATCTGAATATATTCCAAAGGTCTTGGAGTTTTACGATCTTAGTATGTCAAAGACAGATAAGGGTTGGCATTTTGTAGGTATGAAAGCGTTAAAGACAGTGCGTTTGAACACCTCTGATGCAGGGATAAACTATAAGGGCTCTCAAGCCGTGATCGGACACAAGAGAGATAATCATCAGACGTATGTGCATCTAAACACACAGGCGCCTTCTGTAGACCTTGAGTTAGAAAAAACTGCAGATGAGAACTATCTGATTGATACCAATGCTGAAATCTTGTCTTATCAAAGAGGTATGAAGGAAATCTCTTTTAAGCTAAAAGGACATGTTGACCTTATCTTGAATTATCATCTAAAAGATGGATGTAAACTTGACGTCAATAAAAAGCCTCATTCCAAAAAGAAAAAGGGTTCGAAGGTATCTATGACATTTAAAGCAAAGGAAGCAGATGTTCACATCCGATGCCAATAAACGTGTTGAGGTTGTATCTTACATAGAGGCAGCTCTTGTCTTTTGTGTCTTTTCTTTTGTCTTATACGTGCTTTATCCTAAAGATATGCTTGAAAAGCAAGTGCTTTCAGAGAGTAAAAATTATGATCTTACAGCTATTTATCTTGAAAATATGCTTCGTCTGGAACCCGAAAACAAAGGGCTTACTATCGCGCTTATCGAGTCGAGTATTAAAAGTGGAAAGTTTGATCTTGCCTTGAAAATGGTAGCTGTCTTAGAAAAAGAAAGTCAAACAGTACCCGGCGAAACACTTATCCGTTACCGCTTCGAAGCACTTAAGGTAAAATATTTTTCAAGCAATGAAAAAAGATTTCAAAAAGAGACAGTCTCTCAGCTGCAGACGGTCTTGACTGAGGTGATTGAAAACAAATATTACAGATCTGAGACGTTAGAATATTGGTATAAGGGTGCCAGGGAGTTTTCCATTAACAAGAAGGCACTGTTTTTTTTATATAAACTTTTAGAAAAAGAAGAGACATCTTTATGGTTAAAAGAGTGTTTTTACCTGAGTTCAGATATTAAAGATGAAAAGATGCAGGAAAGTTGTCTTAAACGTCTGCGCCAGATAGATGCAAGGCATTATAACGAATGGACAAAAACAGCATATTATCTTGCGGTTGAAGCAGGTGAAACGGAACAGGCCATTATCTTATTAAAAGATATGGCCTCAAAATCGATAAAATGGCATATAGAACTTGCCAAGTTTTACATAGAACTTAAACGTTATAAAGAAGCTTCGTCTGAGTATATGGTTCTTTATAAGGCCTCACGCAGTGCATCGGATAGAAAGAAATATCTCATAAAGGCACTTGAATCCCTTCAGTACGGATCTTTGATGGATGAGGCAGCCGCATTGGCACGTAAGTATGAAGCTTTATATTACAGGGACAAAGAGATGAGCGGTGTCTTTATAAAGATCTACCTTGGCGGAAATAAGCTTGAAGACGCAAAACGTGTTTCAATAAAACGTTTGAAGTATATGAAATGATGATGAAATATTTTATTCTTATTCTTATAAGTTCAATTTTGACGCTAACAGCCCAGGATAACAATAAATGCTACTCTGTTCAAGTCAGCAGTTTTCTTATTAAAGATATAGATTCATATACTTTTAAAGGGTATCCGGAGTCTTGCCGTTTAGTAGAGATAAACGGTGTGCACTCTGTACGTTGCGGCTGTTTTGAAGGCTATAATGATGCAATGACCCATCAAAAGACGCTGGAACAGAAATACCCTGATGCGATGATTGTTGAGACCTATGCCTACCGCTTTTCAAAGGATGATAAAAAGAGTATGGCGGATGAGAATGACCAGGAGTTAAGACTACTGTTTCAGGTCTTCTCCTATTCAAGTGACTTGGAAAATGCCTATCTTACGGCAAAAAAAGCACTTAAGACCTTTCCAAGATCTCTGTATTGGCACAATAAGATGGCCGAAGTGGCTCTTTGGACGGGCCGCAGGCAAGAAGCGATGGAAGAGATGATGTATGTGTATAAACGTACGCATGACCGTAAGCTAGAAGAGAAGATTTATAAGTATGCACTCTCGGCTTATCAGTATGATACCGCGGCTGTCATGATCGAAAAGAGAGTAAAAAGAGACCCCAGCAAAAAAAATATCGAAGAGATGGTCTATATCTTTGATCTTGTGGGCAAACCTTTGGAATCAGCAGAGATCTTGGATGCACTCTATCAAAAAGATACAAGCCGTAGATATCTCTTAACACAGCAGTTACAGATCTACCTTAACATGGGAGAGATACAAAGAGCAGAAAAGATCGTTAAACAGATCGATAAAGAGCAGATGCACGATATCCAAAGCGCTTTTTTATGTTCGCAATATTATTTTATTGTTAGGGATATGGATGCTTCTTATCATTGTCTGAAATCTGTTGACCTTGAGAGTACAGACGAAAACCTTACCCGGTACTATATGCAGTTAAGCGACTTCTCTTGGTATAAAAGAGAACATGAACAAGCTGCTGAGGCCTCGATTAAAGTGGATGAAGCAAATGCGACGCGTCTGGTTGATTATGAACGTATCTTGAGTGTGTATAAAGACAAAGAACCCTCGCGCGCGATGAAGGCGGCTTTGGATGCTTATGAAAAATTTTCACAAAATTATCTGTTTTATACTTACGCTTATTTAGCTATGGATCTTAAACAGCATCAAGAGGTCTTAGACGTCTGTGAAAAGATTGAAAGCAAGCGTAATAATACCTTGCCGGAAGATGCTTTGTATTGGATGATAAAGGCACAGCTTTATACTTCCGTTAATGAAGATATTCAAGCAAAAAAAGCTTTTGAGTGGGCACAAGCCCTTTCCCCGGGCTCCAATGAGATCATTGAGTCTTATTTATGGTTTTTGATGGATACAAAAGATACCCAGGCACTTTCAAGACTCCTTTTTGCTTTAGAAGAAAAAAAGAAGGTATCTTCAAGGCTATGGTTGAGCATGGCCGTAGCATATTTCAGTATACAAGAGGGTGATAGAGCCGCTTATTACCTTGAGATGCTTAAGAAAAACAAGATGCAAAGTCGTGACAGTGATCTTTTATATGCCTATGTTAGACAGTTGCAAAATGATGAAGACGGCTTTTACAAAGAGATACGTGCTATTTATAAAAAAATGAACAAAGAATTGAAAAATAGACCGGAGAGAGGCGCTGACTCAGATTTTATGCAGACCTATCTGAGTGTTAAAATGTTTCTCGTCGGGGCGGATGAGTTTGAAGAAAGTCTTCAAAATGCAAAACTTGCCTTGAAGTATGATGCTTATAATGCACTCTCTTTATCTTTTGCTCAAAGAGAAAATATTGACGAGCAGGTTAAGATGATGGCAGAGCCTATGAAGGCGTCAGAACCTTGGATACGTTTGGGCCTTGCTCTTACTGCCAATGACAGGCAAAGTCAACAAGACATCATCTATAAGTACTACCGTAGCTTGCCGCTTGGAGATACCCTCTCTGCAGCCACCAACGATATGCAGATCTCATTTGCCCAGAGTATTGCCTTTGAGGGCCTGGAAAAAAATGAGAAAAAC
>Ga0316207_10002778_pt1 | contig 17331 bp, 17 predicted proteins | sample 6weekpyrite_MG_FD_204943 | JGI IMG/M metagenome (GOLD analysis project Ga0316207, IMG submission 204943) | Microbial mat bacterial communities from mineral coupon in-situ incubated in ocean water Damariscotta River, Maine, United States -... | ecosystem: Environmental > Aquatic > Marine >...
CTTAAACGGTGATGCGGATACGATTCATGCCACCAAGAAGTGCGCCGCGAGTTGCTGTGGTGATGAAGGGGTTCTGCTCAAGAAGTATGAGCAGTCGTAGCGAAGACTAGAATGTCCACTTCAGCATGATCTGAGGGACCGATTCAGTGACGCCTTTGACACCAAACTTGTTATGCCAGTAGGCATACTCGATACCGGCCTTAAGTTGACCGGGGTGACCGACAAGGTGACCAATATCAAGTAGCAGTTGTGGATGAATAATGGCATTTTTTTCCGAGCCGCCCTCCGTGCCCGAGATATCGGCAAAACCTTCTAATGACCATTTGCTATTACCGATTGTAAACGGCAATTCCCAATAGGGTGTGATTTGCCAGGTCTTGCCGCTGAGACGTTTATTATCCCGCACATAGACGTTGATGTTGAAATAGCTGAAGTCTTTGGTTTTTAGATCCAGGCCTATGCCATACAAATAAGCACGATGTTTTTCCCCCATTTCTACCTGGGTCGCAATAGAGACATCTTTAAGCCATGCATTACTAAAATCTTTCCCCGTCATTTTTGACAGGCTGAAGCGTGGGTGGAATTCGCCATATTCAGTCGAATCCCCTTTGCCCGGGTTAAACATGTCAACAAAGAAGAAAATATCGCCATAGGCCCAGCTTTGGGCATGATCCAGGGTGATGGTGTACTGCGATTCATCGGCCAGTTTATAGCCATCGCCGTAGAGTAAAGACAGCTTGGTCACTGACCAGTCTGCAGCATGCAGTAGCGGTGAACAGGCATGACTTGCGATAAAAAGGATCGCTGAGAATAGTCCATTGCGTAAGAAGAACGGTGAGACAGGCATAGCAATCCGCTTTAGAAAGTGTATGTGGCCAAGTATTGGCCATACACACATTTAAGTGAAGGGTAAAGCAGGAATGTTTACAGAAATTCACACTTTCCGCATGCTGCGGAAAGTGTGATAAATGATTCTACTCAGGCGGGGTAAAGCCTTCGGGGGTCTCTCCGCCGTCACCAAAGAAGAAGCGTTCCATTTGCTGCTCAAGGAATTCGCGTCCTTTCGGGTCAACGACGTTAATACGGTGTTCATTGATGAGGATGGTCTGTTGCCCCATCCACTGTTGCCAGCCCTGCTTAGAGACCTGCTCGAAGATACGTTGACCGAGTTCGCCCGGGTACGGTGGCTTGTCGAGGCCTTCTGCTTCGCTACCAAGTTTTACGCAATTGACCATTCTCGTCATAGTGTTTCTCCGGCAATAATTTCATTGTGTGTATCAAGTAATTTTTGAACCGGTGCCGCCAGGCCGCGTGCATCAGGTTCGAGCGTGTTATACCAGACTGTGTCGGTGTGTTCCATCACCTGTTGGGCAGGGTTAATGGCCCTTGCATATACAGGGGTTATATCGAGATGAAAGTGGCTGAAGGTATGTCGTAGTGGTGTACCGGTACACGCAGAATCAATTTCGACTGCGAGATTGTCGGCACACCACTTGTGTAGGGCTTGTCCATCCGTGTTGCAGTTGGCTTCAGGAAAGCTCCATAGTCCGCCCCAGATGCCAGTGGGCGGTCTCTTTTTCAGCATGACATGATTATTGTGATCGCGAAGCAGCAACATCACCGATGAGCGGACAGGTAAAGTCTTTTTGGGTCGCGGTGATGGATAATCCTGTACGGTATTTTCACGGTATGCAGTACAGTCAGTGTTGACCGGGCACTGCTCACATGACTTTGCTATACGTGTGCAAACCGTTGCCCCCAGGTCCATGATGGCCTGTGTGTAGCTGGCAACCTCCTGGTCAGGCGTCAGGTGCTCAGCTTGTTCCCAGAGCTGGTTTTCTATATCACGTTTTCCCGGCCAGCCAGCGATGGCAAAGAATCTGCTTAGTACACGTTTAACATTGCCATCGAGGATCGCGTGACGTTGACCCAGTGATTGGGCAAGAATGGCGCCAGCGGTTGACCGGCCAATGCCCGGCAGCGCAAGTACGTCGTCATAGTGAGTCGGAAAATGACCACGGTGATTTTCACATATCAATTGTGCAGCCTTGTGCAGGTTACGGGCACGGGCGTAGTAACCCAGTCCTGTCCAGAGGTGTAACACTTCATCCTGTTCGGCTTGTGCAAGTTGTTTGATGGTCGGGAAACGTTCAGTGAAACGTATAAAGTATGGAATGACAGTACTGACTTGTGTTTGTTGCAGCATGATTTCTGAAAGCCATACGCGGTACGGCGTGCGGTCTTCCTGCCACGGCAGGTCATGTCGGCCATGTTGCCGGTGCCAATCGAGAAGGCGTTTAGCGAATGATGAAGGTGTCATATACGCTACTGCGCAAGCTGTTCAAGACCGTCGACAACGGCGAGTGCATCATCACGGAGTTTCTTTTCAATCAGCAATGGACCGATGAGCGGGGGGACCCAAAAGGAAGGTTTAAGATCAGAATCAAAGGTGACACGGGTACGACCTTGTTCTGATGACACTTTCCAGCGCGCATGCGCATAGTCAAAATCACTCTTTTCCGGGACAACCGTGGTCAGGATGAGTTTACCCGGTAATTCTTCTACGTCTTGTACCTGGACAAGTTTTTTACAAAAGAATGTTATGCAACTTTCAATCTTTACTTCAACCCGGTGCTGGGTATCTGAAAGTGAATAGATAAGGTTGCTATTGGTGATAGCAGGGTTAATGGCAGACAGTTGGTTAAAATTCGTCAAGGCGCTATAGACGCGCTCACTGTCGGCATTAATCAAGACATCGAGACTGACAAAATAGCGTTTATCTTTGTGCTCGACGGTCGCGACGAGTATTTCTCCTGCCTGGAGAGTGGTCGCTAACAACAGTACCAGGGTAAAAAAATAACTATGACGTTTCATGAGATTCTTCATGGTGCAGCATCCGTGTCCGTTTCAGACAGCAAATTCGTGATAATAGCCAAGCATAACAGACTTTTATTTGCCCCTGAACGTGATTAAACAGGGTATACTTGCCGACAGTAAGGACTATTATTGGTCGTATACGTAGTGATGCTGATAGTATTCAGTCACCATTATGTAAAAATAACAAGATTGCGCTTCGAAGCAATGGACATAACAATAATCCAGAAGGCTTATGGCTAAAGACGAACCCGAACTGCGCCTGAATGTGAAGGACGCCTTACAGCTCCAGTATTACCCTGAATCAGCGGATCAGAAAGATACTCGCTACTATGTCCGGGTGATTGGTTATAGTGAAGGGCGCAGTGTGCTGACGACCAGCCCAATGGTTAACGGCCGCCTGGTGCTGATGAAAGAGGGCCAACAGTTTGCTGTACGGTTATTATCAGGCAACTCGGTGCAAGGTTTTGTCTCCAGTGTGATGAAGCACACCACGACACCCTATCCTTATATGCATCTCACTTACCCGAAAGAACTCGAAAGTATCGTCGTCCGCAATGCGCAACGAATTACGACGAGGATTGTTGCCGCAGTGCAGAACCAGGAAGAGGGTAAGGCGGCGATGTGTACCAAGAGCGGGGTGATTAGTGATATCAGTACCTCGGGGGCAATGGTCAGTTCGACTGAAGAGATCGGTGGCGTGGGCGACCTGATTACCATTAATACCAAGATGGGCGTTGGGGATGTTGAAGAGTATGTCAATCTTTCCGCGATTATCAGACGTTGCCTGGATAAAAACGAGGTCGGAGTAGACGCCGGTGAATTTAACTACGGTGTGCAGTTCCAGCTTATTGATGAGCGTGACAAGTTGATCATCAATGGCTTTGTCTATGAGCAAATAGTCAAGGCATCAGAATAGTTCGATTTCCTGTTCTTCCGGTGTTGTTTCTGAAATGAGACCTTGCTCCAATAAGGTCTCAAAGCAATTGACCTGGTTCCTTCCATTCTCCTTAGAGTAATACAGCGCGCGATCTGCACGGGTGATCAATTCAAGCCTGTTTACGTTCATAGAAATTTCTGTCACACCGATGCTGATAGTGACTTGCCCGACTTGTGGAAAATCGAATTGTTCAATGTTTTCACGGAATCGGTTTAATACAGGGGTTGCCTGTTCCAGGTTAACGTCGCTCAAGATGGCTGCAAATTCTTCACCACCGTAGCGGAACAGCATATCATTGTACCTGAAGGTATCTTCCATCTGGTGTGCAAGCAGTATCAACACCTCGTCACCATACAGGTGACCATAGTTATCGTTTACGGATTTAAAGAAATCAATATCAAACAGGGCAAAACAACTCGACTGGTTATCGCTGTCTCGTCTCAAGCGTGAGTCTGTAATCTTGTTCATTCGCGATTCAAACGAGTGACGATTGAGCAGACCCGTTAAGGCATCATGGTGGTTGTTATCGAGCAGAACCTGTTGATAATTAAACAGTGCGAATATTTTCTCCAGGGCATCGAGTTGGTCAGGGAGGGAAGGGCTGTTGATATCAATAATCTTCTTTACCTTCCCAACACTAAGTACAGGGTAAATATAACGACACTTGTCTATGTCGAGAATATTCTTGCGTTCGTCCAGGGATTTTCTTAAAAGTATATCTGGTGTACCTGTGGGGTTTGCTAACACATCTGCTGGATTAATTAATGTCACTGTACTACCGGAAATTGCATTGGAAAGAATTTCGGCGATAATCTCGATAAGTGAATCTTGTTCACGTTGCTTCATGATAGAAGAAGCGACATGGAAATAGTCGATGTTTTGATCAGGCATAAGTGCTAAAAGCTTTTAAATAAGTTAAGTGTATATTTTATCAATAGCATCCTTGTGCAGCTCAAGCACCTTGTTACGCTTAACCTTTAATGTAGGGGTCATCAGGCTGTTTTCTACCGTCCATTGTTCAAGTGATGGTACCACACGGCGAATCTTTGCATAGCTGGGAAATTCGTGCAGGGATTTTCTGATCAATGAAATAAGGTGACTATGAATACGTGAATCGTCGAGGCTTTCTTTCTGGTATGGATCGATGACAAGCTGATTCGCTAGTTTGATCCACTCATCACTGTTCAGTATCACTAATGCGCTCATGAATGGCTGGCCTTCGCCAACCACCATGACCTGGTCAATCAACGGGTCCATGGTAATCGCGGATTCCATATCCGATGGCGGTACTTTTTCACCATTGGATAACACCAGGATATCTTTCAGGCGACCAGTAATATAGATATGGTTGTTTTCGATACGTGCCTGGTCACCGGTGTGTAACCAGCCATCTGAGTCAATCATTTCGGCGGTAGCAGCATGGTTGTTCCAGTAGCCGAGCATCATACCGGGTGTTTTCACGAGTAATTCATCTGACTCGCCGATACGGACATCGATGCCGGTCAGCGGCACACCGACGCTAGCGGGATCATTGTCATCCAGGGGGTTGCCACAAATGACCGGGCTGGTTTCAGTGAGACCATAGCCCTGGGTGATCGTAACGCCGAGGCCGATCATGACTTTGGCAACAGGAAATGGCAGCGCCGCGCCACCACTGACGGCAAGCCGCATATTACCACCCATCTTTTCACGAACCTTTTTTCCCACAATAGGATCCAGCACGGGTAATAAAAGGTTCGCGAGGAGCGTCTTGAGGATATTGCCACGACCTTGTTTTGCTTCGAATCGCCACCAACCCAGGGCTGCCGTGATATTAAATAGTGCACGCGCAATAAATGATTTTTTTTGTAGCTGTTGCATGATGCGGCTGTGCACACGCTCAAAAATTCGCGGTACGGCGACAAGCGCAGTCGGTTTGATTTGCGACATGTCATCGGCGAGTTGTGCGATAGAACGTGCATAGGCAACCTGGCTGCCTGACATCATAGGCAGGTAATAACCAACTGTTCTTTCAAATGTGTGAGACAGTGGCAGGAAAGATAAAAATATATCACTGGTGTAGACCGCATACGTTAACAAGGCAGAATTGGCGATCGAAAGAATATTGTGATGGCTCAGCATGACCCCCTTGGGGCGACCGGTTGTGCCAGAGGTATAGACAATCGTAGCAAGATCACCGGGCTTGCCGTCATGAGATTGTATGCCGGCTGAGGAGGTTGTGAGCCAGTTTGATACCAGCTTTACCTGCTCGTTTTCATCGATGTTTTTTACCTCAGTATCGACGGGCACGATGATGACATGCTGCAGGGATGGCACTTCGCTGCAAGCGGAGGCCACGCGTCTCCACATGGCATCGTTGGCGACGAGCATTGTTGTCGCCGAGTCATCCAGGATATAAGCGATGTTGTCAGGACGGTCATCACAGTAAAGCGGTACAACGACAAGCCCGAGACCCAAGGCGGCCTGGTCGGCGATGACCCATTCGGCACTGTTTCTCAATAACAAGGCAACACGATCGCCTGCCTTGAGACCGACATCCGTCATCGATTTCTGCCAGTGCGCGACTTGTTCGCCGATTTGTTGCCACGTCACGTCCTGCCATTGTGAAGAGGTCTTATTGAACTGGCGGTAGGCCGTTGTGTTTGGGCTACGGCCGATTCGTGCCCGGAGAAGACCATCCAGTGTACCGGCTGCCTCAGCAGTGATAATGTCTTCGTTTTGATCCATAGCAATCCCTGACCATTTTTTTTATTATTGATTGTATATCGGCAGGTTTTTTTTTTCACATTGACCGAGATACCCGCCAAGCATTACGCTATATGGATGAATATCATTCTTAATGGCGAAACCCGTGAGATCCCTGAAGCGTGTACCGCGGCAAAACTTGTCGAGCTACTTGAGCTTGGAGATCGTCGGATCGCGATGGAGATCAATATGGAAATTGTCCCTCGTAGTCGCTACGCCAATCAGCCGTTACATGAACAGGATCGTGTTGAAATTGTACACGCGATAGGTGGCGGTTAAAGGCCGTAAAGCATTGTATAATAGTGCAATTGTCAGCTAGCCAGCCGGGATATGTAGCCCGAATTTCAGGAAATAACATGACACAATCGAATAATGAACCATTGCGTATAGCAGGGGTTGAATACCAGTCCCGTCTTCTTGTCGGCTCGGGTAAATACAAGGATTTGGAAGAAACACGTCTTGCCACCGAGGCCAGTGGTGCCGAAATCGTGACCGTCGCGATTCGCCGCAGTAATATCGGCCAGGATCCGAATGAGCCTAACCTGCTGGATGCTATCCCGCCCAGCAAGTACACACTGCTGCCGAACACAGCGGGGTGTTATAGCGCTGATGATGCCGTGCGGACCTGTCGACTGGCGCGTGAACTACTCGATGGCCATTCACTGGTCAAGCTCGAGGTACTGGGTGATGAAAAGACCCTGTTCCCGGATATCGTACAGACGATTGAGGCAGCTGAAACACTGATTAAGGATGATTTCCAGGTCATGGTATACACCAACGACGACCCAATCATTGCCAAACGGCTTGAAGAAATGGGCTGTGTCGCAGTCATGCCACTGGCCGCACCCATCGGTTCAGGTCTTGGTATCCAGAATCCGAACAATATCCTCACCATCGTCGAAAATGCCAATGTGCCGATCCTGGTTGATGCCGGTGTCGGAACGGCCTCAGATGCTGCCGCGGCGATGGAACTGGGTTGTGACGGCGTGCTGATGAACACAGCCATTGCTGGTGCAAAAGACCCAATATTGATGGCATCTGCCATGAAGAAAGGGATTGAAGCCGGTCGTGAGGCCTTCCTTGCCGGCCGTATTCCACGTAAGCGTTTTGCCAGTGCCTCGTCACCCATCGACGGGACCTTTTTTTAATTTTTGTAACGCAAAGGCGCAGAGACGCAAAGGTCGCAGAGTTACATTATATTCTTTGCGTTCTCAGCGCCTTTGCGCCTCTGCGTTAGATTTTTAAATGACTGAATCAGACAAAAAAACCTTCCTGAGAAAGATCCGTAGTTTTGTGCGTCGCGAAGGCCGTCTTACACCGGGCCAGCAACGCGCACTGGATGAGTTGTGGCCGCAGTTTGGTATTGAGCATGACTCCGGCCTGATCGATTTTGATGAAGTCTTCGGTCGCAATGCACCACGTGTGCTGGAGATCGGTTTTGGTAATGGTGCCTCGCTTGCACAGCAGGCCGCAGCAAACCCGGACATGGATTTCCTCGGTATCGAGGTGCATCGCCCCGGTGTTGGTAGCCTGTTGCAGGCCATTGAACGTGAAGGCCTGCAGAATGTGCGCGTCATGCAGGAAGATGCCGTTGAAATTATTCGCGACCAGGTGGCAGCCTCGACGCTGGATAAGGTGCAGTTATTTTTTCCCGATCCGTGGCACAAAAAAAAGCATCATAAACGACGCATTGTACAGCCGGCATTTGTTGAGCTACTCAGCGACAGGCTCAAACACGGTGGGCTGTTTCATATGGCTACAGACTGGCAGCACTATGCCGAGCATATGCTTGAGGTGATGAATAACATGGATGGCTTTAGCAATACCTCAACTGCCGGTGACTATGTCGAACGGCCAGCGTCGCGACCGCTGACAAAATTTGAACAGCGTGGTCATCGACTTGGCCATGGTGTGTGGGATATTATTTTCAAGAAAGAATAGAGCAGTCTGGAAAAACACGATCATACAAATAAGGATAGCTATGATGCGTATACACCGACGTTTAGATTTTCTTTTTATTTTCCTGTTATTTTCTTCGCCGTTGTTACAGGCGCAAGTCACCGAATCTGTTGAAGTCGTGACGGTACGGCAGGGTGTGACACAATCATATTTAATGCTCAAGCCAGATAACCCGGTCGCAACCGTGATATTGTTTGCGGGTTATGGTGGTTACCTGGATATCACACAGGACGGTATTCAACAACCGAGTAATAACTTCCTGGTACGCACACGAGAATTGTTCGCTAACAACAATTTCATAACGGCTGTCGTGGATGTGCCATCTGATTTTTCCGGTGTGGATGGCATACTCGGCTGGCGTGCAACAGAAACGCATGCAAATGATCTAAAAAAAATCATCGCGGATTTACGCAAACAGGCCGATGTACCAGTATGGTTAATCGGTACCAGCCGGGGCACGATCTCCGCTGCGAATGCGGCCGCAAGATTACAATCAAATGGTGCGGATGGATTGGTCTTGACCGCAACGGTTGTCGAATCAGGGGGGCGAAATTCGGGTTATGTCGGTGATGTTGATCTTGAGAAGATACGAATCCCAACGTTGATTATTCATCACGAGGAAGATGATTGCATCGTCTGCGATTTTTATACAGCCGAGCGACTGCCGAGCGAGATAAAAAACGCGTCGCGTCTCAAGTTTATCCCGGTCAAAGGTGGGTTGCCGGCAAAGTCAGGTTCTTGCGGCCCTTTGTCAGAACACGGCTTCTACGGCATTGAGGACAAGGTCATTAACGCGATTACCATGTTCATCAATAATTAGTTAATGCGGTTCCAGGCATCCAGTGCCGCGACCTTGTAGGCCTCTGCCAGTGTCGGGTAGTTAAAGACATTGGTCAGGAAGTATTCAAGTTTACCGTCCAGTTCCAACACGGCCTGGCCGATGTGAATAAGTTCTGTGGCACCTTCACCAATAATATGTACACCGAGTATCGTATGGTCCTCGAGTGAAAAAATGATTTTCAGAATTCCTTCGGTAATCCCCATGATCTGGCCACGCGCCGTTTCGCGGAGCCGTGCGATACCGACCTCGTACTGGATACCTTTTTCTTTCAGGCTTTGTTCGGTTTCTCCGACCATGCTGATTTCAGGTACCGCGTAAATGCCAAATGGAAAATTTTGTGGCATCGACAGGTTGTTGTCAGTGAAGGCATGCGAGGCGGCGATGCGTCCCTGTTCCATCGAGGTTGAAGCCAGGCTTGGAAAACCAATGACATCACCTGCTGCATAGATGTGACTGACATTGGTCTGGAAATTTTCATTGACGCTGATCAGGCGACGGTCATCGGTTTCAATACCCGCGTTATCAGTCTTCAATGCCCAGGTTGAGCCAATTCGACCGGCGGCAAATAACACCATGTCTGCCTTCAGGCTCTTGCCCGTATCGGTTTTCAAAATGACAGTATCTTTAGTACGTTCAATACTGGCGACATTCTCACCGAGTCGCAGTGATACGCCACGGTCACGCAGCGAGTGGGTCAGTTCATCAATGATTTCCTGATCAAGGAAACCGAGCATCGAATCACGGCCATCGAGCACAGTGACTTTGACATCCAGGGTGCTAAAGATGGACGCATACTCGATGCCAATCACCCCCGCACCGACAACCAGCATGCTTGAAGGAATGGCTTGCAGATTGAGGATTGCATCACTGTCCATGACACAGTCATCATCAAACGGGATAGAGTCGGGGCGAAACGGCCGGCTGCCGACTGCAATCAGGAAGCGATCTGACTGGTAGTTTTCCTGGATGTTGCTGGCGTCAGTGACGGTAATGGTATGGTCGTCCTGGAATTCAGCCGTGCCTTCGATGATCTGTACGCCATTTCGAGATAACTGGTTTTGAATAACATCCGTTTCGTGTGACAGGGTGATGTTCAGGCGGTGTTGCAGGTCACTGATCGTCAGATCAGGCTTAAGGCGGTAGTTTTTTCCATACAGACCTCGTTGATCCCAGCCACTCAGGTACAAGGCGGCTTCACGTAAGGTTTTACTTGGTATCGTACCCGTGTGCACGGAGACGCCACCGAGCATCACTTTGCGATCAACAATTGCGGTTTTCTTACCAAGTTTCGCAGCCTGAATGGCCGCACGTTGTCCTGCGGGTCCACTACCAATGACAATAAAGTCAAAATCCTGCATGCCTGTCTCCTTAAGTGCCAGTCCTTCAGAATAGTATCGAGCAAACCATTCAGAGCTTTAATGCGTGTTGCTTTATTAAATCATATTTCTATCAATATAGTCGTTGAACATGAAGTATGGAAAGTGTGAAGTAATTACCTTGCGAAAGGTAAGTTAATCACTTATAAGAATAATTAGGTATGGAGGCAGGTAACAGAATTAAGAATTACTAGCAACAGGTCAACCTATGAGTGTATTGCGATTTCTTCTTCGTTGTTGCGCCATCTTGGTGCTTTTTATCCCTTGTCAACTTTATGCTGATGAATTCACTGAGTTGAACGCACGTTATGAAACACTGGTAACAGAAACAGGCAAGATGACTGGTGCTGCAAATGAGCTTCGTGAAGAGATTATTGGGCTGCTTTTTGATGACAAACTTTTTAGTAAGGCTGTACCGTTCCTGCGTGACACCCATGCATGGTATGAACAGGAAGGTGTCGGTGGGCGAGATATGGCGCGTCTACGCCTGAAACTTGGTAAGGCACTACAGTTATCTGGCTACTATGATGAAGCACGACCCATATTAAAGTCGGCCTGTGAACGAAGTATAGATAATAAGGGCGAGCAGCATCAGGCGACAATCACAAAGTGCGTGTTCTATGGCATGAACCTATCAATCCGCGGCAGGCATGATAATGCGATTACGCTGCTGAAAAAAAATCTCGATTATGCAGAAAACACCTTTGGTGATGAACATGGGAAGACAGGCTGGGTGCATATGCAGCTGGGGTCGGCACAATACCGTACCGGAGAACAAGCACTAGCACTAAAAAACTTGAAAGCTGCCTATGATATATTTGATTTGAGAAAAGGTAGTGATAGTCGTATCACCAATATCGCGCGGCTAAAGCTGGCACAGTTATTTGCGCAGATGGGCAGGCTGGATAAATCCGAACTCATCCTGCGTAAGGCCTATACAGAATTTGCCGTTAAAACGGAGAACCAGCAACACCCGCTTTCTTCCCACCTGATGACTCAACTTGGACGAACGCTGATGATGCAGGGGCGATTCATCGAGGCAGAACAATTACTCAAAGAGGCGGTATCCATAAAAACCGAAATTCTCGGCGCCGCTAGCCACAAGACCGTTTTTACGATGTTAACGCTTGCTGAAATTTATCTTGAACAGCAACTATATCCTGAAGCATGGAAGGTACTGCAGGCCATCAACAAGGCCGGTGATGAACTCGATGACCGTACACGAATCGGATCGAGACGAAACCTGATACTCGCCAGGACATTGTTGAACTTGGGAAAACTTGAACAGGCACAAGCAAGTTATGCCAGGGTCAAACATTACGTAGATACCCTGTCAGGTGCTACGGTTCAGATGCTGTCATACCAACAAGGACTTGGTCGCGTGCTATACAGAAAAAAAATGTACGCGAAGGCAGAACCCTATTTGCTCGAAGCGACCAGGTTGTCCGCAAAAATTCATGGTGAACACAATCCTAATACAGCCCTGGTAAAGAGCTATCTTGCAGCGAACTACGCCGGGCAGAAAAATTTCAGTAAGGCCGTGGCCGTTTACCGTGAAGTCATGGACAGCAATGCTGGTTTTTTGGCGAATCGAAAGACGTTATCTGCAAAAGGTCGTTCTCAACAGGAGGCTGCCGCACAACGTTACCTGATTTCATACATGGATTTAATGATTGATGCCTATGTGAATGGTGTTGATGCGGGCATAGACCCTATTAGTGAAAGTTTTGTTATCGCCGAAAACTCTCGCAGCAAGAGTTTGCAAGCGGCGATGCTCGGGCAGACGGCGCGTGCCGCAGCGCGTAATGAATACCTTACAGACCTGGTACGTAGAGAGCAGGATCTGCGAGTCCAGCTTGGTTTGCTGGAAGAGCAATTACTTGAGTTTGTCAGCAATGTTCGAAATGGTGACAATAAACAAGGCAAGCAACTTGAACGCCGTCGACGTGAGTTGTACAAAGAGCTTAGAGGTATCAACGAGGAGATGAATCACCAGTATCCCGAGTACGCGAGGTTGCTTAACCCGGGCGCTGTCAAGCTTCAAGCATTACAGGAAAAGTTGCTAGAAGGAGAGTTATTGCTTGCCTACTTTGTGCAAAAAGAGCGCACCCTGATTTGGTTTATTGACAGGGATAAGGCGACATTCCATGTTTCCAGTCTTGCCGAGAAAGATATTCGTGATCGGGTAAAGAAGTTGCGTGCAAGCCTGGATGTGCCTGTTACGACACTTGCTGATATACCTGACTATGATACAAAGCTTGCACATGAGTTATTCAGTGAACTTATTGCACCGGCCGGTAAGCAGCTTGAGAATGCAAGAAACCTGATTTTTGTGCCGCACAGATCACTGCTGAGCATGCCATTTGGTGCGCTGGTAACTGCGAACAGCAAACCAGCGAAGACAGACACGCCCTTTGTAGAATATAAAAATGTGCCTTGGTTAGCGAAAAAATATGCCATCAGTATTATCCCGTCAGCGACAACACTCGTAGCCATGCGTACGTATGTAAACCGTGAAAATGCGGAAGAACCCTTTATTGGCTTTGGTGATCCTGTATTTAATGCTCGAGATGATAGTCTGGATGCTGAAGGTACAGGTGAAACAGTTATGCGGGGTGCTTCAATCGTGCAGCGTTCAGTCGTGAATACGAATAGTCTGAAGGAGTTGCCAAACCTTCCTGAAACAAGAATTGAATTGAAAAAGATTGCTTTGACGCTGGGTGTGGGTGAGGAAAATATTTACCTGGGCAGGAAAGCCTCTGAACCGAATGTCAGGAATACAGGCCTGAAACAATACAGGGTTATTGCCTTCGCAACGCATGGACTGGTTGCGGGTGATCTTGATGGTCTGAATCAACCGGCACTGGCATTGACGCCGCCTGAAAAAAGTAGTGCAGAAGATGATGGCTTGTTGCAAATGGGTGAAGTGCTTGGTCTGGAAATGAATGCGGACTGGGTTGTATTGTCAGCCTGTAATACTGCCTCCGGTGATGAATCATATGCGGGAGAGGGGCTGACAGGACTGACTCAAGCATTTTTCTATGCAGGTTCACGTGCATTACTGGTATCACTCTGGCCAGTCGAGTCGAACTCGACTCAGCTGTTGACCACGACACTTTTCAAGGCAGCCCAGGCCAATAAGCAGCTAACTCGTGCTGCAAGCCTTCAGGTGGCACGCAAACGGCTGATTGAGGGCGAGGGCTATATTCATAATGGCAAACAACTGTTCAGTTACGCGCACCCAATTTTCTGGTCGGCATTTATTGCCGTTGGGGAAGGGGGGAAATAGCTCAATCATTTATTCCGAGTATTTTGTCAAGCCGTATCTCGACAGGTTGACCTGATTCATTCTTACCAAGCAAGAATTCTGCGTTGTCACGCGTTGTTAAATCGACTGGCGTTATATCAAGATTATGCATTTGATCGCCGTCCTGCCAGCGTAGGCGCAACCGTTTTTTATGCATAATCGCCAATTCATATTCACTGTGCAGGGCGCAACTGATTGGGGTGTATTCACTCGTCGCCACGTTTAGCCTCAAGTTGAATACAGGCGCCACTGGCATCGGTCTGCAGGGTGAATTCGATAGGCTGACAGCAGACATAGCAGTCTTCAATATAGGATTGTTCACCTGCCGAGCAATCGATACGGGTTTCAAAATTCTCACCGCAGTAGGGGCAAGTGACAATGGATGCTTCAATCATGGTTGTTCCTCCATAAACATTTCTAGCAGCTCATTCAGAAAATGCCAGCCCTGTTCGGTGGGTGTGATGTGGACCAGGTCTTGTTCAATGAGCCCTTTCTGTTCGGCTTGCTGTAAGGCATTGGCAATGCGGTGCACAGGGAGACCGGTATGGGCGGTAAACAGGGCCTTGTCAAAGCCCTGCTTGAGACGCAGCGCATTGAGCATGAATTCAAAACTGGCATCGTCACGGCTCAAGACCTGGGAGCCGGACACGTATTGACCGGCTTCGGCATCGAGGTAGGCCTGCGGGTGTCGATGCTTCCAGCTGCGGGTAATGTTCTGTTCCGCAGCACTGCTGATCTTGGCATGTGCGCCGGCACCGATTCCAAGATAATCGCCGAAGCTCCAGTAATTGAGGTTATGCTGACATTGCTTGCCCTGTTGTGCATGTGCCGAAACTTCGTAATGCCCATAGCCGGCTGTGCCGAGCATGTCTTCGCAGGCCTCTTGCATGGCCCAACGCGCATCATCATGGGGCAACACAGGCGGACTGTGATGAAACAGCGTATTCGGTTCAATCGTCAGTTGGTAATGAGAGATGTGTGAAGGTTCAAGCTGAATGGCTTGCTTAATGTCGGCCTTGGCCTGCTCAAGCGTCTGGCCGGGCAGGCCAAACATCAGGTCGAGATTAAAGTTATCAAACCCGGCCTTATGTGCAGATTCGGCTGCGCGGATCGCCTCCTTGCCAGAATGAATGCGGCCAAGCTTTTCGAGCTGTGGATCATGGAAACTCTGACAACCGATCGACAAGCGGTTTATCCCGATATCGTGATATTCGGCAAACTTGCCAGCCTCAATCGTGCCAGGATTGGCCTCAAGGGTAATTTCCGCAAATGGTGACAGCTGCAGGCGCATCCGCAGACCGACGAGCAGGGCATCTAGTGCCTCGGCAGAGAACAGGCTCGGCGTGCCACCGCCGATAAAGACGGTGTGTACCGGGCGCCCCCAGATACTGGGCAGGTCATGCTCCAAATCAGCCAGTAAGGCCTCGACATAGGCCTTTTCAGGCAGGCCTTCTGCCACGGTATGCGAATTAAAGTCACAATATGGACATTTGCGAACACACCAGGGGATATGGATATACAGGCCAAGCGGCGGCAGTGCAGTGAAATTGAACATCTGACCATTGTACGCGTCAAACCCTACAGGTTGGATAGTTTAAATACATCATTTTCTGACAGGATATCCTGCGAATGGGGTGGTACTATCCCTTCATCATTAATGAGAGGCATATGAAACAATGAAGATTTACCGAATTTTTACGACAGTGCTGCTGGCAGGGGCCCTTACCGGACAGGCACACGCCGCTGATGTCACACTGGATAATGATAAAAAGAAATTCAGCTACACATTGGGTTACCAGATAGCCCAGAACCTGGCCAGGAAAGGCATGGTGCTGGATCCGGATGCCGCGGCCAAGGCCGTGCATGACCTGTTCTCAGGCAAACAGCCGGCGTTGACAGTGGAAGAAATGAAAGACGTCGTCGCTCGCATTACCGAAGAGGCAAAGCAAAAACGGGAAGAAATCGCCCAGGCGAACATTGACGCCGGTAAAGAATTTCTTGCCGACAACAAGAAAAAGAAAGGTGTGAAGACACTCAAGAGTGGTCTGCAATACAAGGTCATCTTCAATGGCGACGGTAAGAAGCCTAAGGCGAGTAGTTCAGTGGTTGCGCATTACGAAGGTCGTTTGATTAATGGCAAGGTCTTCGACAGCTCTATCAAGCGTGGTAGCCCGGCAACCTTCCCGGTCAACGGCGTGATCAAGGGTTGGCAGGAAGCTCTGCAATTGATGCCAGAGGGTTCGAAGTGGCAGGTCTACATTCCGTCTGAGCTTGCCTATGGTGAGAATGGTGCCAGTGGAGCAATTGGTCCGAATGAAACACTGATTTTTGATATCGAGTTGCTGAAGATTAATTAGTCGATATTCTTTCAGAATAGAGAAGGGGCGTCTTTTGACGCCCCTTTTTTTATCGAAAGTATTCATAAGGCGAAAGATGGGTACAGGGTAAGTACGCTGTGTCTTGAGGCCCATGTTGAGGATGACCATTTAATAATGGATTCTGGCTTAGGCTAGAATGACAAAAACTTTATCTGTATCAGTCATAAGTCATGTTGAAATAAGGACAATCAATACATTAATAATTCTGTGTAAATAGAAATAAAAGGAATTAATAATTCACTATGAATACAGCTGAAAGCACCTAGTATTGCTAGAGGTATTCGTAATATTTTCAAGTGTTGCTAGACTGGAAAAATATCACGGAGAAAATTTTATGCTTAGATGGTCTGTTTTTCTTATTCTTATCGTCAGCCGACCTTTTTCCATTGCAGATTCGAAGTTGGTGTTTTCAGGTATTGAAGGATCATTAAATAGTGATATCAGTATGCAGGTACTCAAGGAAGCCTATGCCGAGATAGGTATTGACGTTGAGTATATGCCGTTGCCCGGCGAGCGTTCATTACGGACCTCGAATGCCGGTAAAGTTGATGGTGAAGTATTTAGAATTGCCAACGTACAAAAGAGATATAAAAATCTGTTGGTGGTGCCAACTTCGATTAATGTGTTGCAGGGTATTGTCTTTAGTAAAACACATGATTTCAGGGTCGATGGTTGGAAAAGCCTGGAACCGTATAAGATTGGTACACAGGTTGGAATAAAGTTTGTAGAGCGTGGCACAGAAGGTATGAATCGCATCATGGTTGATACCAATCAACAATTATTCAGAATGCTGGATAGTGACAGAGTAGATGTGGCCGTTGTTGCATATGCAAATGGGATAAAAGCGCTTTCTAAGCTAAAGCTGACAACGATTCGAACATTAAAGCCTGCCGTACAGGAATACCCTCTGT
>Ga0316207_10002779_pt1 | contig 17326 bp, 15 predicted proteins | sample 6weekpyrite_MG_FD_204943 | JGI IMG/M metagenome (GOLD analysis project Ga0316207, IMG submission 204943) | Microbial mat bacterial communities from mineral coupon in-situ incubated in ocean water Damariscotta River, Maine, United States -... | ecosystem: Environmental > Aquatic > Marine >...
ATTTGGATGTGGAGAAAATAGCTATCTACCTCGATGATGTATGCATTGTGCATAACGGTGGTCGGGATGAGGCTTATACAGAAGCAGCTGGCCAGGCTGTCATGCAACAAGAAACCATTACGGTGACAGTTAAACTCGGCCGGGGTGATGCCACAACGACTGTACAGACGAGCGATCTTTCTTACGACTATGTACGGATCAATGCTGAATACAGAAGCTGAATAAAATGCCCACGACAACACCGATGCATGTGGTTGCTGCCGTTATCTCGAATCACCAGGGTCAGGTACTCATAGCAAAACGCCCAGATGATAAGCACCAGGGCGGTTTATGGGAATTCCCTGGTGGCAAGCTTGAACCCGGCGAAGCGCGTGAGGCAGGACTTGTCCGCGAGCTTAATGAAGAACTTGGTATTGCTGTTGAGCAATGTCATCCACTGATTCGTTTTCAGTACGATTATCCCGACCAATCAGTATTACTTGATGTATGGCGAGTAGAGGCATTTTCAGGTGAAGCACATGGCAGGGAAGGACAGCAGGTCGCATGGATTCCGATGGATGAGCTAGGTAGTTACGAATTCCCGGCTGCTAACCAGCCTATTTTGTCGGCCGCGCGATTACCAGATCGTTATATGGTTACCCCTGAGCCTGATCCAGGGCAACTGGATGAATATCTTCTAAAACTCGAACAGGCCCTGCAATCAGGCATACGGCTAGTACAGTACCGTGCCAAGCGGTTAACATCTCAACAATGGTTATCGCATGCAGGAGCAGTCGTTAAGCTTTGTGAAGACTATGGCGCCAGGTGTATTGTCAATGCCAGTATTGATGAAGCCCTAAAAGTAGCGGCCCACGGGGTGCACTTAAACAGTCAGCGTCTGTTCGAATATACGACCAGGCCAGTTGAGAAGCATGTATTACTGGTGGCCTCTTGTCATACGGAAGAGGATTTGCAGCAGGCCCAGCGTATTGGTGCCGATTTTGTGGTGTTATCTCCAGTAAAGGCAACGGCTTCTCACCCTGATGTAAACCCGCTAGGCTGGCAGCAATTCACCGAGCTGGTGAATGACATCAGCTTACCCGTTTATGCATTAGGTGGAATGCATGTTGATGATATTGATGATGCCCTTAAGGCCGGGGGGCAGGGTATTGCCGCGATTCGTAGTCTCTGGCCCTAGGCTAGTGATCTGTTTCCAGGTCTGATGTCTGTTCAGTCATCGGGCTATCCTCTGAAGGAATGCTATAACTGCCATCTGCCCAGGCGCCGAGATCAATTAGTTTGCAACGTTCACTGCAAAAAGGTTTGTAGTTTGACAGTGAATCCATATCGAAGAATTCACCACATTGTGGGCATTTAATGGTTTTACTCATTTTATAATTGACAACAACTAAGCAGGAACTCTAAATCCTGTTCAACTTGCACAGGACGTTGTGCTTTATCCCGGTATTGCATGAAGCGAATGGTAAAGCGGTGTTTGCCGGCACTAATTTCAGCAAAGCAGGGATGGTTAATGGGCAGGCTTACACGAATTAGCTGGTAAGGAATATTGGTATCAAGCGACTGCTGGTAAAATCCTGCCTCTGCTACTTGCCGTGTTGTCGAGGCACCATCTCGCACCAGGTTTAGAATCATTCGTATCGCATCACGTACAGGTAAATAGTCTGCTACCCATAGAGAGATATCGTGTAACCGATTTTCTGCAGGCAGTAAAAGCCATTGATGGTAAGCGGGGAGATCAAAATCACAATTACCGCCTGCAATAGAACTACGTTGCTGAATTGCGTTGAGAAATTCATTTTCACGAATGCTCTGACCGGGTTGCCCATCAAGCGCATGTAAGCGATCAGTTAGCACATCCAGCTGGCTGAGAACACTGTCGAGCATTTCGTGGTCGACATTGGGATTACTATCAAGCTGGGAAAGGTTGTCAGCTTGCCGCTCTAATTCTTTTAATAATTCTTTACTAATGTCTGAACGACCGAGCACACTCTGAATCTCAAACAGGCTATCAAGCACGGCACGGCTATGCCATGCACTGTCGCCGGCCATCCAGATATCAGCCTGAGCAAACAGGTGCTCAAGTCTGAGGAGAGTCCGGATCCGTTCATTTAACGGTTGTTCATAGTGAATGTGTGTTGTCACGATTTTTTTATTGTTGCTTCTGCTAACGATATCGCATCATTATAATCGACATTGAGCCGTGTTATTGAATATTTTTTTAATCCTTCCAGGCTTTGGCTGGAAGAGAAATTATGCTGTTTTATTGCATAGATTCATATATTTATCATGAAGTTGCCGGGTTGAGTGGGCCAGTTCATCGAGTCCCATATCATTCAATATGACATCATCCGCCACGGAAAGCCGTTCTTCACGTGTGGCCTGGATGGCGATGAGTTTCTCAATACTAGAAGCAGTGGCGCCATCGCGCTGAGATAAGCGGTTTTTTTGCTCACCAACTGATGTGTCAACGAGTAAAATCCGATCCAGCATGGCGGTGTAACGCCCGGTTTCGACCAGCAAGGGAACCACTAAGATGCAGTAGTTCGCGTCGAGCTGTTGTAGCCTGTCTTTTACCGTCTGGAAGATGATCGGGTGGAGAATACCTTCCAGGGCTATGCGCTCATCATCATTGGTGAGGATACGTTGCCTGAGTGCCGCCCGATCTAGTTGTTTATCAGCCGCTAAGATTGAATCACTGAATTGTTCAATAATGGCCTGGTAGGCTGGTTGACCAGGTTCGACAACTTCCCTGGCAATGACATCAGTGTCAATAACAGGAACGCCAAGTTCCGCGAACAGGTTAGCGACGGTAGATTTACCACTGGCAATACCACCTGTAAGGCCGATAATCATCATGCCTTCATTGTAACGTATTGTGATAGAGCTATCAGGATATGAGGTTTATAGACCGCTATATTCCAGGTAGGCATTAGTGATGTCGTGTCCCCAGAGCATGGCTAGCCAGCCAGCCGCAGCAAGGTAGGGTCCAAACGGGATCGGAATGTTGCGGTCGCGACCGAGGATTATGATCATGGCAATACCTATAACAGCACCCACTACTGATGAAAGCAGCACGACAACAGGCAGTAATTGCCAGCCCATCCAGGCACCGAGTAGGGCGAGTAATTTGAAATCACCGTAGCCCATGCCTTCTTTGCCGGTAATGATCTTGAATAAATGAAAGATGCCCCATAGAGATAAATAACCGGCAGCTGTACCAATGAGACTGGTATGACTGTCGACAAAGACCGGTACCAGGCTTAGCATGAGGCCGAGCCACAGCCAGGGAAGAACAATAGAATCAGGCAATAATTGATGATCAATATCAATAAAGCTCATCGCGATGAGCGCCCAGGTCAGCAGCATGACAGCACCAGCTTGCCAACTAAAACCATAGTGCCAGGCAACGACAGCAGTCAGTATGCCGGTGAATAATTCAATCAAGGCATAGCGAGGTGAGATGGGTTCTGCACATGATGAACATTTACCTTTTAAAAACAGGTAACTGAAAACAGGAATATTCTCCAGGGCGGTGATCTTATGCCCGCATTTAGGACAGCGTGAACGTGGGGTATTGAGATTAAAAGTTTCAGCTTCTTTATCAGTCGTCTCAGTTGGTTGTTCCGGGCTCATCAATTCCTGGCATTGCTGATGCCAGTCGGCATGCATCATGACGGGTAACCGGTAGATAACGACATTGAGGAAACTACCTACAAGCAAGCCCAGAATTAATGCGCTAATAATAAAGCTAATAGGCTGGGTCTGAAGGAGAGTGATGAGTTCCATATGGGTGAACTAAGTATTGCGGGCAGGGTGAGTACCCGCAATAAATTCTATTTCTCTAGACAACTGCACCGAGTTTGAATATTGGTAAGTACATCGCAACAACCATGGTACCAATAATAGAACCAAGCACGACCATGATCAGTGGTTCCATTAAGCTGCTCATGGCATCGACGGCATCGTCCACTTCTTGCTCATAGATATCAGCTACCTTGGCTAACATAGAATCAACTGAACCGGCTTCTTCACCAATGGCAACCATTTGTACGACCATATTGGGAAACAGGTTTGTTTGGCGCATGGATACATTAAGCTGTTGACCGGTTGAGATTTCATCGCGCATTTTAACGATGGCGCTTGAAAAGACGATATTACCCGCTGCCCCGGCTACTGAATTCATCGCATCGACAAGGGGGACACCCGCGGCAAACATGGTGGATAAGGTGCGTGAGTATCGAGCAATAGCCGCTTTTTCAAGTATAGGGCCAAAGATGGGTAATTTAAGCGAAAGTCGTTGCAAGGCATGCTGAAACGGTACAGAACGTTTTTTGGTTTCAACAAATAGATAACCCGCACCAATGATGCCACCGAATATCAGGTACCAGTATTCGGAAAAGAAATCAGAGGCACCAACCACGAACAAGGTGAGCGCAGGTAAGTCTGCACCGAAGGTGGTGAATATCTTGGCAAACTCAGGGATTACGAAGATAAGCAGGATCGCGGTAATAATAAAGGCAACCACTAGAACCGCAGTTGGATAGAATAAGGCTTTCTTGATTTTACTTTTGATTGCCTCGACTTTTTCTTTATAGGTCGCGATTTTGTCTAACAGGTCTTCCAGGATACCGGCATGCTCACCGGCTTGCACCAGGTTACAAAACAGTTCATCAAAATAATAAGGGTGTTTTGCCAGTGATTCAGCTAGTGTAGATCCACTTTCAATATCGCCTTTAACACTCAGCAACAATTCCTGCATTTTTGGGTTTTCGTGCCCTCGGCCAGCGATTTCAAATGATTGCACCAGTGGTACACCCGCTGACATCATGGTAGATAACTGTCGAGTGAATACAGAAATATCGGCAGGGGTAATTTTTTTACCAGATGAACCACCAAATAGTGGTTTGGGCTTTTTACGAACCCTGGTGGGTTTTATACCCTGACGACGTAATTCGGCTTTTACCAAGGCAGCACTGTTACCATTGGATTCACCTTTAACCTTGGCACCTTTTCTATCGGAACCTTCCCAGACAAAAATATCATTTGCTGTACTTGCTGCCATTGTTTAGTCCTTTGTCACACGGTTAATTTCTTCAATACTGGTCACGCCATCCTTGACCTTTTTCAGGCCTGATTTTCGCAGATCCGCAACTCCTTCTTTCTCTGCTTGATCTGCGAGTTGCAAGGCATTGCCACCTTCCATGATGATGCGCCCCATATCTTCTGTGACGGGCATGACCTGGTAGATACCAACACGGCCTTTATAACCGTTACTGCATTGGTCGCATCCAACAGGGCCGTAGATTTTAAGGCCTGCTGCTACCTCTTCTTCAGTAAAACCTTCATCTTTCAATGTTTCTTTAGGGATATCTTGAACCTTTTTGCACTGAGAGCAAAGTCGTCGTGCCAGTCGCTGTGCAATAATCAGGGAAACTGATGAGGCGATGTTGTAAGCGGGCACACCCATATTGGCAAGACGCGTCAGTGTTTGCGGTGCGTCGTTGGTATGCAGGGTTGATAAAACGAGGTGACCCGTTTGGGCTGCCTTGATTGCGATCTCAGCAGTTTCCAGATCACGTATTTCACCTACCATGATGATATCCGGATCCTGACGTAAAAAGGCACGTAACGCGCTGGCAAAAGTGAGTCCAACCTTGTTATTCACATTGACCTGGTTAATCCCCGCCAGGTTAATTTCAGCCGGGTCTTCCGCTGTTGATATGTTGCGGTCTTCGGTGTTGAGTATATTCAGACCGGTATACAGCGAAACGGTTTTACCACTACCGGTTGGCCCTGTAACAAGAATCATCCCGTATGGTTTGGCCAGGTTTTCTTCATAGGTTGCACGTTGTTCATCTTCATAGCCGAGCGCCTCAATACCAAGTTGGGCGCTACTTGAATCGAGAATACGCATGACGATTTTTTCACCGAACAATGTCGGGCAGGTATTGACACGAAAATCGATTGCACGGTTCTTCGACAAGGTCATTTTCATACGACCATCTTGTGGGATGCGTCGCTCGGAAATATCCAAGCGTGACATGACTTTGAGGCGAGCAGCAAGGCGACTGCCAAGATTAACCGGAGGTGAAGCGACTTCGGTCAGGACACCATCCATACGCAGACGAACACGGTAAATTTTTTCATAGGGCTCAAAGTGAATATCCGATGCGCCTTTGTTAATAGCATCTAAAAGTACCTTGTTAACAAAGCGAACTACCGGTGTATCATCAACATCGGAGTCGCTGTCATCATCCTTAGGTGCTTCATCACCGCCACTGATTTCCAGGTCATCCAGATCGCTATCATTGAGATCGGCCAGCGCAGTATCTTGCGCATCCATGGCACGATCAATGGTATCAGCGAGTTTATCTTCCTCAACCAGCACAGGCTCGGTATTGGCACCGACATGGAACTTGATCTCATCCAAACCCTGTAAGTTTGTTGGATCTGAAACAGCAACATAGAGTCTGCCACCTCGTTTAAAAAGTGGTAGAGCGTGGTGCTGGCGTACTAATTTTTCTTCTACCAGCTTGGTATCCGCTACTTCCATATCCATTGTGCTGATATCGAATAAGGGAACGCCGAACTCTTGTGAGGCCGCATTGGCAATGGTTAAGGCATCAAGAATCTTCTTTTGCACCAGGTGGGTAACGAATGGAATCTTGTTTTTTAGCGCTTGTTCATGGGCAACTGATGCATCGGCCTCTGAGAGACTGCCATCATTGACCAGGCGACGGGCGAGGCCGCTGAGGTTTATTTGTGGGTTGGTCGTTGCCATTTATTTAATATAGTCAGTATTGAAATATATTACTGTGAAATATTGTGCATTTTTTATTTAGAGCATTAAATACTAGTGTATAAACTGATTTTATCCAAGAACTTATAGTGAATTAGTATGTTATTTGTCAGGTATTATATGTAACTATATGTAATTATAGTAAATTTTATTCTAAATTCAACACATCTAGCGCTTTAAAAGCAGATATTTGAGTCTAATTTAGCTAGATAGATTTAATAGACCACGTTTTAGTTAGTTTTGCCCTAATGTAACCGAGGTCGCACACAAAAAAAGAGACCGCCGAAGCGGTCTCTTTAATTTACTACCAGTTAGATATTTATCTAACTGTTATACACGACATTCTGCTGGTACGTAACGAACATCACTAGGAGCATTGCAATCCCAGGTTGTGCCAGAGACTGAGCTAGTACCAACCAGGTTAAATGTTACAACTACAGCGTTGATACCTGTATTAACCGTAACACCTAGAGTAGTTGGGTTACCTGGGCCACATGCAAGGGCTGTAATACCGCCATCGGCTGTATTACCAGTACCAACACCTTGGCAGCTGTTGGCTGCAGTCAAGTTAGCCAGGTTCTCAGCGATAGTGGCTTTAGCACCACTGGCGATAATAACGCCTTCAGAGACTTTGGCACGGATGGTGTAGTCAGTGTAAGCAGGCAGGGCGATAGACGCCAGAATACCGATAATCGCGACCACGATCATCAATTCGATAAGTGTAAAACCCTTTTGGATTGATTTCATATTCGTTCTCCTAAGAAAAACAGTTAAGTTGCATAAGTGTTATCAGCGGTCTGAAAATTCACAGCCCGCTGAAGGGTGTGAGTTCATTCCTTGCAGGTAGTAAGAGCAAATGCTGTGCCAGATAGCGCTGAACGATGAGAAAAGTCCAAAGAATTCAGTTAAGCATTTGAAATAGTTTGTCTTTTACTTTGAATAAGTTTAGGTCTATGAGTCGATTGGTTTGATTCTAAGCTATTAATTATTATACGAACTTGTCATGATCTGACGCAGAGCGTCACTTAGGTGTCAGTCTGTGCGGCATTCATTGTCGGGAAGGTAGGTATATACGTGAAAATTATCGGGTTATTCCAGGTCGAGTTTTTTCAGTTTATACCGCAGGGCACGGAAGGTGATCCCTAACAATTTTGCAGCGGCGGTCTTGTTATAACGGGTCTTTTCCAATGCCTGCATGATGGCATCTTTTTCGATATTGCCTAAGTAGTCCTCTAAAGGTAGATCTGAACTGGTGTCGAGTGGTGCATGCTGAAGTAGTGAGTTATCACTTTCGGATTCAGCTACCGGATCAGTTTCTCGTAGTTGCAGGTCATCAGCACTAATGGTGTCCGATTCACAAAGTGTCATTGCGCGTTCAAGGATGTTTTCCAGTTCTCGAACATTTCCAGGGAAAGAATAGCCCTGTAATGCAGACAGCGCACCGTTGCCAAGGTTTGCCTGTATTCCAGTTGTGGCTCCCAGTTTTTGCAAGATGTGGTTTGCAAGGACGGGAATGTCATCACACCGCTGGCGCAGGCTGGGGACTTTTAGTTCAATCACATTGATGCGGTAAAAAAGATCTTGTCTGAATTCACCATCACTAACCAGCTTGGCTAAATCCTTATGGGTAGCGCTGAGTATGCGGACGTCAATCGAAATTTCTTTTTGCTCACCAATAGGGCGAACTGACTTCTCCTGGATAGCGCGTAATAGTTTAACCTGCATATGCAAGGGTAGTTCGGCGACCTCATCTAGAAATAGCGTTCCGCCATCAGCTGCCTGGAACAGCCCGGCTTTGTCGGAAACGGCACCGGTGAAACTGCCTTTCTTGTGGCCAAAGAATTCGCTTTCCATCAGGTCCTGGGGAATGGCACCGCAGTTTACAGGTACAAAAGGTTGCTCGGAGCGTGGGCCCTTGTCATGAATGAGGCGAGCGACCAGTTCCTTACCACTACCAGATTCACCACTAATATAAACTGGCGCCTGGCTGCGCGCGAGTTTATTGATGGTGGCGCGGGTCTGGCTCATGATCTCGGATTCACCAAGCAACTGCAAATCGCTATCAGTTAAATCCGGAGTGACAGATGTAGTGAGTTCTGATTTTTTTACTTCTGTGCCGGCCGCCGTTTTATGTGAGAGTTTCAGGGCGGTGTTGACCAGGTTTCGTAGCAAGGTTAAGTCAACGGGTTTAGAAACAAAATCAAAAGCCCCTGCTTTGAGGGCATTAATCGCTAATTCCATATTGCCATGTGCGGTGATCATCGCAACCGGGGTGCTGGCATAGTTTTGTTGTATGTGTCGGACCAGGTCAATACCGTCCCCATCGGGTAGGCGCATATCGGTTAGACACAGGTCAAAAGTATGTTGTTCGAGCAGGCCGTGGGCACTGGCGAGATCGGCAGCACTTTGGCAATCAATATCCATGCGCGCCAATGTCATCTCGAGAAGTTCGAGAATATCGGGTTCATCGTCAACGATCAGGGCGAGGTAACGTTCCATGCTTAGCTTATTTGCTGTTGTTTACGTCTTGGGTCGGCGAAGGTGATTCTAAAACAGCTTCCGCCACCGTCTTTCTCAGACATTCTAATATAGTCCAGTCTTGCCTGGTTACCCTCACAGAGTTCACGTGCGATGTAAAGCCCCAGTCCCACACCAGAGCTTTCAGTTGTATAAAAAGGTTCAAAAATATGCAGCGATTGCTCAGGAGTGATACCAGAGCCGTGGTCAATGATATCCAGGAATGGTTTTTTGTCGCTACTGGGGAGACCCGTTTTAAGGATAACCTTGGGATGTCCTTTGTATTCACTGCTGTGCCTGAGGCCATTACGGACCAGGTTCCAAACTACCTGATGTAGCTGGCTGGGATCCATGCGCACCTCGATATGTTCACCTTCACCATCTATTGCAAGGTCAGCAGGGTCAATTTGCTCACTACGCAGAAAGTCAGTATTGAAACCATCCAACCATTCACGAAGATCAAAAAGGATTGGTTGGGCACGGTCGCGACGACTAAGCCGCATGACATTTTCGATAATGTCGTTTACGCGTTGAGTATGGTCATCAATAATTTGCGTTAGTCGCCCGTCTTCTGGTGTCAGGTTAGGTGACTCTCCCAGTAACTGGCTGGCATGACTAATTGCACCGAGTGGGTTGCGAATTTCGTGAGCAATACTGGCAGTGAGCCTGCCTAATGAAGCCAGCTTTAGTTGTTGTGCCCGTTGCGCCATTGCTGAAGTATCTTCAAGGAAAATAAGAAAACCAGCCGTGTTTTCATTCCCCAGTCTTGCAAACTTGGGCTGTATCTCTGGCGAGGTTTTTGATGAGCGAAATGTAATAGGATGGACATCAACAGATTCCTGCCAGACCTGAAGTTGATCATGTAACACCAATGAAATTTCAGACAGCGGAATGGAGAACGATTGCGGTGGAAGGTTTAACAATCGTCGTGCCGATTCATTAATGAGTCGCACCTTCCTGTTTTCATCAACGACCACGATACCTGTTTGCATATGCTGAATGATGTAATCATTCAGTTGTTCTAGGTTGGCGAGATCGAGGCTACGCTGGCGTGCCAGGGCTTCACTTTCAACACTGCGCCTGGCCAGAAAGTTTGTTGCCAGGGCGGCAGCTATCAAGGTTGCGCCTAGGATACCGGTTTGAGTGTAATAGGTATTTGCATCTGCGGTGAGTAACAGGCGATAACTTTCTTCACCTAGTACAGCAATGGTTGCAAGGCTGCCATATAAAACAGCAATTTTTCTTGTGGTTAACAAGCTGCCGCTACCAACACTAACTAATAGTAGTGTGCCCAGGCCACTGGTTACTCCGCCACTGGCATGCATTAACAATGTTAGTGCGATGATGTCGGTAGCAATATGAGTATTAAGCTGAATATTAAAGGGTAACCAACGTCGGTTTAGCGCAAAGCTAAATAGGATGCCGGCAATAAGGTAGCCAATGATGGTATAGCGGAATAATTGTGGATACTGATCGCCGAGTAATTTGAAATCCTGGGCGGTCAAAAACAGGGTTAAAAATAAGCTTGTTAATACCAGGCGATAGATATTGAATAAGCGCAATGAACGCCAATTAGAGTTATGTGCACCGGTTACAGTTTTTAGAGCATGGCTAGTTGGCATGTTTCAGGAACCTGGCCACCATGAAGGTCTTAGTTTCAGGCCACATTCTTTTAACATGGCTTTGTCCTGCTGCAAGTATTTACTAAGGTCTTTAGTTAAATCTTTTAAGTGCGGGGCGTAGTTTTTGAAACGTAATCTGGATGTTTTATAAATAGGTTGCCTGACCTGGGCGATACTGGCTGTCTTAACAGACCTATTAGTTTTATTAAAGTCCAGACAAACCGGGTCCCATTCCAGTCCGCAGTAATTAATAATTTCCCGAATTTTTGATTCAGGGTCGCTAATTAAATCTTCATAATGAATATTCAGGATATTATTTTCAGGAAAGATGGTTTTCCAGTGTTCCATCGTTTCCCGGTAGAACCGATAGCGTTTCGCAAGCCATTTTAGATCATACGACCATGGAAGTTCCGCGAATGACTGAAAATAACATGACAAGCATGTGTCAAGGGGATGTCGAATGGCGTGAATGATTTTAGCGTTGGGAAATAACCAGTGAATCAGACCGAGACAAATAAAATTATCAGGCATCTTATCTGTAATGTAGCTATTGGATTCCCGTCCATTCGTCAATACTTCCATATACCTGTTAATAAGTTCGAGCTGTTTGTCAGAGTTTAGGCCCTTTGAAATGATAGTCTGGATATCAGGGTAGTCTTTGCTATCAAATATTTCATCAACATAAGAGCTTATATCTCTTAATTCACCGGCACCAGCAGCAAGTGGATGACTGGCAATTATTTGTTCTATTAAGGTCGTGCCTGAACGAGGCATGCCAATAATAAATATGGGTGTGACTCTTGGTTCTTTAGGCGGTGTCATATGGCTGAAAAAGTCTTTAGTAAAGACTTTTTTCATTTTTTTATTAATTATGTGTGGTGGCTCATAGTCACTGGCTGTTTTTTGCAACAAATTAGCCTGGTTATAAAACTTAAAGGCTTCGTCCCAGTCACCACAATCATCGAGCATCTTGCCAATACAAAAATTAAGATGCGATCGTTCAATAGCGGGCATACTTTCTTTAAGTACTTTTTTGAATTTGTTAATAAGAGGTCGATCAGCTTCTGAATATTTTCTTAGTTTAGCAATCCCTTCATAGGCTTGACCGAGTGTTTTATCTAGTTTGAGTGCTTTTTCAAAATATTGTGTTGCTGTATCAGCCTGACCCAGCACGGAATAGACACGGCCCATGTATAGAGCTGCTCTTATCTGACTGGAGTCAAGTTTAAGTGCTTTTTCACCATATTTAATAGATTCCTGGTATTCCTCGAGTTCTCCATAGCAAATAGCAAGTTCGGTATAAACCCCGGGTTCACTAGGTTTCATCGACATCGCTTTAATTAGGAACTCTTTGGCATCGGCATAGCGCTGATAAATCATCAGGAGTTTTGCCATATTTATAGCTGGGTTTGGTAAGTTTTCATTTAGAGAAATTGACTTTTTAAATTGCTTCTCAGCTTCAATATATTGGGCTGTCTCAAGGTAAGCTGCGCCAAGCAGGTTTGTGATGATGGCGTTATCAGGTTCTATTTCATCAGCTCGTATAGAAAACTCAATAGCGTAACCATATTTTTTTAGCTGAAAACAAAGACGCGCAAGTTGAATATAACTTTCCACGGATACAGGGGGGTGCGCAAGAATCTCATCAAGCACAAGAAGTGCTTCATCAATTTTTTTCTTTTTAACTAAATTAAAGGCTTTTGTTATTTTATCTTGTGATGTTTCTATGGCCATTATGCAAATCCAATATCACTATTAGCTTTCTAGTGAAGGTGATTATGGAGTTTTTAACAGAATAATTTCGTTGATTTTATTAGCTAAATCTTTTTCGTAGCCAAGTTCCTTAAGTCGTTCCGTGAATGTTAGGTGTAACCTCGCCTTGCCGTAGATACCAAGGGATTTTATGGTTTTGAATTGTTTAAATTGTTCAATGATATCCTTGATTTTGCGTTCTGGTTTTTTTGCTTCTTTATTTTTTTTGTTTGCAATATATGCTTCCATAGCATCAGGCTGCACGTGGCTATATAACTCATCGGCAAGACTAATTGCAAAGCCGTCGATGATTTTATTGTTTTTCCAGAAAAAAAGCTTAAACATGATCGGTTTAGTCTCTTTAGGTTGTTTTTATTATTATTTTCTCAGTATAACGCGGTTTGGGAGAATATAACCTTAATAGTAGTCCAGAATGACCGTAAAGGGGGAATCTTCAGTTGTCGTCATCCAGGTGCTGCTGTGAGCAATAGAATTTGCCGTTTTTTTGCAGTGCCTCGTTTTCAGGGATGTGAGTCTGGCAGGCGCTGCAGGCGACCATATCAGGGATAGCAGGCCTGTTTTTTGTCGATTGCGGCATCTTGTTCTTGCTGGAGCGATAATTTTGCCAGATCCGATAGGCAATCCAGATGGCCAAAGCCAGAATAATGAGGCGTAATAAGTTCATAGTGTCTAAAAGTCGGTATGATTGCGGTAAATCATATCGCGCTTTGCGTCTTTGTGCCATTTGCTAGAGAATATGTCGACTTTTTAGTAAGAAATAGAAAATCGCCGATAAAATTAAACCAAGAGTAACGCATGAATATACATGAATTTCAGGCCAAGCAGCTGTTTAGGGATTACGGTATCGCCGTGCCAGCAGGATCGCCTGCCACCTCCGTGTCAGAAGCGGTTGCGGTGGCACGTGGTATCGATAGTGATGGCTGGATGGTGAAGGCACAGGTTCACGCAGGTGGGCGTGGTAAGGCTGGTGGTGTTAAGCGTGCCGGGAATGTCGAAGAGGTTGAGCAAATCAGCAGTACTTTGCTGGGAACCCATCTTGTTACCCACCAGACAACGACAGAGGGTCAGCCAGTTAATACCTTATTAATAGAGGCGACCAGCAGCATCGAGCGTGAGATGTATTTTGGCATGTTGGTTGACCGTGCCAGTAAACGTGTGGTGATGATGGCGTCTACCGAAGGTGGCATGGATATCGAGGAAGTCGCTGCTAAAACACCTGAAAAGATTTTGAGTATTGCTGTGAGCCCGGTAGCGGGTCTGCAGGGTTACCAGGTGCGTGAGCTGGGCTTTGGGCTTGGTTTAACCGGAGACCAAATCAAGGCGCTCGGCACGATCATGCGTGCACTGTATTTGTTATACCGTGACAAGGATTGCTCACTGGTTGAAATCAACCCGTTGATTACCACGACCGATGGCCAACTGATGGCGCTCGATGCCAAGATCACCTTTGATGATAATGCTTTATATCGCCACCCAGATATTACGGCACTGCTGGATGCCAGCCAGGATGATGAAAAAGAACACCATGCTCAGCAGTTTGGTCTGAATTACATCAGCCTTGATGGCAACATTGGTTGTATGGTGAACGGTGCTGGACTGGCAATGGCTACCATGGATCTGATTAAACTACATGGTGGTTCGCCGGCGAATTTTCTTGATGTCGGTGGTGGTACCAGTGCGGAGAAAGTAGCGGAAGCTTTTAAGTTGATTCTTTCTGATGACAAGGTCAAAGCTATCCTGGTGAATATTTTTGGCGGTATTGTACGTTGCGACCTGATTGCTGAGGGGATTATTCGCGCGGTGAAAGAAGTGGGTATTTCTATTCCCATTATTGTCCGCCTTGAAGGCACTAATGTTGAAGAGGGGCGAGCGATCCTGAAGCAAAGCGACTTATCGATTATTACGGGTGATGATTTGACTGATGCGGCGAGTAAAGCGGTTGCTGCAGTACAGGGAGAAGCATCATGAGCATCCTGGTAAATAATCAGACCAAGGTGATATGCCAGGGTTTTACTGGTAAGCAAGGTAGTTTTCACTCAGAGCAGGCGATTGAGTACGGAACGCAAATGGTCGGCGGTGTAACACCGGGTAAGGGTGGTCAACAACATCTCGACTTGCCGGTATTTAACACGGTACGTGATGCGGTCGATACTACCGGCGCAGAGGCAACCATGATCTATGTGCCTGCGGCCTTTGCTGCCGATGCGATCCTTGAAGCCGCTGATGCCGGCATCAAGGTGATTGCTTGTATAACAGAAGGCATTCCAGTGCTGGATATGCTTCGCGTCAAAGCTGCCCTGGCGCACTATGATGCACAACTGATTGGGCCTAACTGTCCAGGTCTGATTACCCCGGGTGAATGCAAGATTGGTATCATGCCTGGCTTTATTCATCAGCCGGGTAAGATCGGTATTGTCTCGCGTTCCGGAACCCTGACATATGAAGCGGTGCATCAAACAACGCAAAATGGTTTGGGACAAAGTACCTGTGTCGGTATCGGTGGCGACCCTATTCACGGTATGGACTTTATAGACTGCCTCGAACGGTTTGAGCAGGATCCAAAGACCCAGGGGATCGTCATGGTCGGCGAAATTGGTGGTAGTGCCGAGGAGGCCGCAGCTGAATATATTCAGTCTCATGTCAGCAAGCCGGTGGTTGCCTATATTGCTGGCGTGACGGCACCAGCCGGGAAGCGGATGGGTCATGCGGGCGCCATTATCGCCGGCGGTAAAGGTACGGCGGATGAAAAATTTGCAGCCCTTGACGCGGCCGGTGTTGGCATCGCCCGCTCGCCGGCTGAAATTGGTGACCGCATGCTTGAGGTTATCCAGGCTGGATAATGGCGATGTCGGGTAATCTACGTATTGTCATGGCCCAGCTTAATATGCTGGTGGGTGACATCGAAGGTAATGTTCAGCAAGTTATCAATGCGGCAAACCATGCGCGTGATGAATACCATGCTGACGCCATCGTCTTTCCCGAATTGACCCTGACAGGTTACCCTCCTGAAGACCTGCTACTCCGGCCTGGATTTACCATGGCGGCATTGCATGGACTGGAACAGGTTAAACAATCTATATCCGGTATTGATGTGGTGATGGGTTATCCGATCCAGGAAAGTGGCGGACTCTACAATGCCGCGTCGCTAATTCGTGATGGCAAGATTATCGCTAGTTACCATAAGCAGCATTTGCCGAATTACAGCGTCTTTGATGAGAAGCGCTATTTTGTTGCCGGGCAAGATGCCTGCGTGGTGGATATTAAAGGTGTCCCCGTTGCGATTACCATTTGTGAAGATATCTGGTCACCATCGCCAATCCAGCAGGCCGCATCAGCCGGGGCAAAGTTGATGCTTAACCTGAATGCTTCTCCCTACCATATTAATAAGCAGGAAGACCGTGAGGCGATCCTGTATGAACGTGCGACTGAATCCGGTTTGCCAATTGTCTACGTCAACCTTGTGGGGGGACAGGACGAACTGGTATTCGATGGCGGTTCGATGGTGGTGAATGGCCAGGGCGAAATAAGCCAGCGAGCTGCTTTATTTGAGGCTGGGTTATCTTGCGCCGATTTTACTGTGCATGATGATGCCAGTGTCACGCCGGTTGAAGCTGAGCTTGTTGAATTACCCAGTGAAGATGCCTCTACCTACCAGGCACTGGTGATCGGCGTGCGTGACTATGTTAACAAGAATGGGTTTGCTGGCGTGGTGCTGGGTTTATCTGGAGGTATCGATTCGGCTTTGAGCCTGGCCGTTGCAGTCGATGCCCTGGGTTCTGAACGTGTCGAGGCAGTGTCGATGCCGTCACGATACACGGCTGATATGAGTGTTGATGATGCATTGGCAGAGGCAGAAGCATTGGGTATCCCTTGCCAGGTTATTCCCATTGAACAAACCTTTAACGCCTTTTTGGACAGTCTTGCCGATGAATTTAGTGGGATAGAAAAATCGCCGGGCGATGTCACCGAACAGAACCTGCAGGCACGTTGTCGAGGTGTGTTGCTGATGGCGATTGCGAATAAAAAGCACCGTATTGTGCTGACGACCGGTAACAAGAGTGAAATGGCAGTAGGTTATGCCACCTTGTATGGTGACATGGCAGGTGGTTTTGATGTTCTCAAGGATGTGCCCAAGTTGTTGGTATATAAACTGGCCACTTATCGCAATACACTTTCAGCAGTGATTCCGCAGCGAGTTATTGATCGTCCCCCGAGTGCCGAGTTGGCCCCGGACCAGAAGGATGAAGACAGTCTGCCAGCCTATGAGATTCTTGATCCTGTGTTGGCACTTTATGTAGAGCAAGATAAGACGTTCGAAGAAATTGTTGCCGAGGGCTTTGACCCGGATACGGTAGCCAGGGTCATCGGCATGGTTGACCGGAATGAATATAAGCGTCGCCAGGCAGCACCGGGGGTACGTATTACACAGAAAGCTTTTGGACGTGACCGGCGCTACCCCATTACATCACGATATCGTAGTGGTAAATGCGGTTAGCCGCTTGTGACGGCATGACTTGAACATTATACTCAGGGCAGTACTGAGCCAGATACAACGGAGTAATAATAATGAAAAAGGTTGAGGCAATCATCAAGCCCTTCAAACTCGATGATGTTC
>Ga0316207_10002780_pt1 | contig 17322 bp, 21 predicted proteins | sample 6weekpyrite_MG_FD_204943 | JGI IMG/M metagenome (GOLD analysis project Ga0316207, IMG submission 204943) | Microbial mat bacterial communities from mineral coupon in-situ incubated in ocean water Damariscotta River, Maine, United States -... | ecosystem: Environmental > Aquatic > Marine >...
ACCTGTATCTCTCCATAAACGTAGCAGGTCAGCATCAGGTTCATCTTTTATACCATCAATGCCAGGCGTATTGCTATCCCATAGGCCGTCGTAATCACGTGTTACAAACCAGTTTACGAATTTGGCATTATAAACTTTTGCAGTGCCTAGAAGCCAGGCAGTGTATTGAGCTTGCCACCATTGATTAGCCATAATTTTAACAGGATAAGGTTCAGTAACATCTTCAGCTGGGAAAGTTGTTTCAGAAATAGCAAAGGGCTTATTCGGTGCCATATCCATTAAGGCCGTCAGGTAGTTTGCAGGTATGTCGGCTGGATTAGCAAATATCATAAATGGATAAGTGCTGATAGCCATGATGTCTGAGTAAGGTGTCACTTGTTGCATAGCTGTAGCGTGCAAAAATGGTTGGCCTGGGAAAATTTCAAAACCAGTCCAGAAATGTTCGGCAGAAAAAGTAATAAAAATGGGTAAATCAGGATGGTTATTTTTAAGTAAGGTATAGGTAGATTGCATTAACTCAACAAAATCGGCCCACTTATCCGGAGACTTATTAATAAGAATATTAGCTTCAATTGCGAAGGCAAGGTAGTGTGGGTTATAAGCTGCCACCATCGTTTCGACATGTCGATAATAAGCCCATTTTACAACTGGATCGTTTAGCCTTCTTGAATTCCAGTATTTATGTTGTTCATCTGAATAAGTATTTTTTTTATAAAGAGGTGCGATGGTATCCCGCATAAAGTTAATCGGTGTGACGGCTAAATACCGCTTGTGGTTTACCGGTTGTTGATTAAGACGATATGAGATTTTTTCGATCATTTCAGCCGGGTAAGGTAAACCATAAGCGGCTTCTGTCCAGGGTATACCTTCTCTATCTTCATGGTAAATAACCATATCGGCCTTTTCTTTTACGGCAAACCACGAATCATCGATAGCTTGCTGAGAGAAGGCGTGCGGAAAATCGGTTAAGCCCATGTGGAATGGGCGTGTCTCTGCTTGAGTGTTTAATGAGAATATGGAAACAATTACGGATAAAGATAACGTTATTAAATTCTGAATTTTCATATTTATAAACTCCCTTTCTTTAGAGGTTATAAATATAGCTTTGATAACATAAGAGAGCGAATTGAAATTGTAACAAAGTATTACAAATGTAACGGCTAAGAAACATTTTGATTAAGGGGTATGCAAACAGGTTTTATTATTAAATCAGAGTACTTAAAATTCTTTTCTTAAATACTCGACTACATCTATTTATGTGTTTCAATAATTCCTAATAGTTGTTGAATAGCGTCGTTTAAAACATACGCAGGTTATAAAAAATATCCGTAAAAAACGAGTCAGAGTAGGCACCCTCTGACTCGATAGATTTTAAAAGACTCCTGGTATAAAAGTAGCAATTTCTTTTTTATATTTTTTATAGGTCTCACCGAAATATTTTACCAGATCTTTTTCTTCTAACGCTACACCGACAATAATATAACCAGTTAAAAGTACCGATAATATAAAGTGTGATACCGACATAACCGGAATAGCCCACATGCCAACTAAAACGCCCAGCATCATTGGGTGGCGGCTATAGCGATACATATATTTTCGTGTAAAGGGTAAGCTTGTATAAGGTTTATTTCTGAAATATAAATAAACCTGGCGTAACCCCATCAGCTCGAAATGGTTTGTAACAAACGTTGATATTAGCAGATAAGTCCAGCCTAGCGCGTAAAGTGACCATAGGACAACCTGCCCAGCTGTATTTTCAACTGACCATACAACGCCGGGTACAGGCTGCCAAAAATAGATAGCTGTCATGCTACAAATTCCAGACATTAGCATATAGGTTGAACGTTCTGTAGCCTCAGGAATAAACCGGGTCAGCCATTTTTTAAAGTTGTTTCTTGCCATAATGCTATGTTGTAAGCCGAACAATAAAATCAATCCAAAATTAACAAGTAGTGCAGATTGAATGGATTCTGTTCGAAGTGTACTGATACCAGACGGTGCTAGACCACCCAAAGCAAAGATTAACCAGAATAAGCCAGCGCAGCCAATGTTATATGCAAGCAGGCCGTAAGATAAAACACTAATGCGTTTAAGTAAGCCGCTTGTTTCAACAGTTAATGAATTTGAAGTTATTTCAATTGAGTGTGTCATTGTTTTCTCCTTTTAATTGCAGACAAATAGTTACTGGGTAACTGTACAGGCATGATGCAAATTTATTAGTTTGTTATCATACGAGCATAAATGTGGTTTGCCATTTAAGAACCAGCTTGTTGTATAAAGTGCTCTTCCACGTGCAGTTGATGGTGTGACATTTTTATGTATAAAACAGTTTGCTTTTATATTTAATGTAAGTGTTTTCATTTTTATTTCCTTTGTTTATTAATTAGAAATTATTAAGCTACTTTCCCGGTCACAATGGGTTGCCATTGATAGGGTTTAAATTCATTATCCAGTGGAATGCCAATAGTATTGTTTGTCAGATTGCTAAAAGTCTTCACGCAAACTCCCAGAATCACCTCAAGAATCTGAGCTGGTGTAAAACCGGCTGCAATGAAGTCATCTTGTGCTTTTGATGAAATCATTCCCTTTGAACGTACCAGAGTGCGGGTAAACTGGTTAAGTGCCTCTAGTCTGGGGTCGTCAATCTTCTGGTCTTTACGTATCGCTTCAATAATATGAGATGGTACCTTCGCCATCTGAGCAAAGGCAGTATGACCAGCTACACAATAAGTGCATTGATTCTCGACACTTGTTGCAGTTTGAATAATTTCAATCTCTGTTGCATTAAAGCTGCTTTGAGAGAATTGATTATTGAGCTCCACAAAGCCTCGAAGAGCTGGTATTGATTCGGCAATAACTCCAAATATATTTGGTGTAAATCCAACCATGTCTTCAACGGCATGAAGTAATGCGCCGGCTTTAGGGTTTGCGGTTTGTTGGTTGTAAAGTTTAAAGTATTTCATCGTTATTCCTCTTTGCGTTTATGTTGAAAAGAAGGATAGGTGAGGAAAGCTTTTCGAATAAGTCAGATTTGTGTAGTATCAAACTACATAATCTGTAGTAACCAACTACATTATCAGGTGAGAATATGGAATACGGTCAATTTTGCCCGATAGCTAAGGCAACAGAAATAATTGGTGAGAAATGGACAGTCCTTATTATCAGGGAGTTGTTGATGGGAGGAACGCGGTTTAGTGAGTTACAACGTGGCTTAGCCCTGATTTCACCAACGTTGTTATCCAAAAGGCTGGACTCTTTGACTGAGTATGGGATGGTCATTAAGAAAAAAATACCCGGCCAAAGGGGCTTTGAGTATTTCGCGACGGAATCCTGTAAAGAGTTGTTACCGGTCATCAAATCATTAGGAGATTGGGGGATGCGTTGGGCACGTCAGAACTTAACCGAAAAGGATTATGACGTTGAACTATTAATGCTTTATCTCCAACGAAGTGTGGTTCCCGAAAAATTACCGGGTAATGAGTCAGTTATTCGATTTAAGTTTACGGATATAAAAGAATATCCGGATTGGTGGATGGTTGTACAGGGTAGTGATATCGATATGTGTACTAATGACCCTGGCAAGAATGTGGATGTGTATTTTACCTCATCAGTAAAAACATTGGCTGAGATCTGGATGGGGGACAATAGTTATAAAAAAGCAATTCGTGATGGTGAATTGACTTTGATTGGTGATAAAGTATTAACTCATAATGTTTCATCATGGTTAAGTAGTAGTATTTTTTCAGATTTGCCAGCCGCGAGTGAAATATAAAAAATTAGGTTGTATGATTTTTAAAACCGTTAATTTATTTTGCATTTATTTTTTAAATAATTAAAAACTTCATTTTTACTGCCTTTAAATATAACCCTTTCCTGTTTTTTGCTAAGTTGGTAGTCGTACATAGGGTCATAATATTGAACGAGTAGTATTTTAATCCATTCTTTATGTGCTTCTATATCACCTGATAATTGTTGTTTAATAGAATTGTTTAAGCAAGATTTTAATTCTTTATGGCGTATACCACCAAGGCGCCGTTGTATTCTATCAAGAGAATTTTCTAACTGTTCACTCCAGCTTTTAAAACCTTGCTCGTCACCGTAAAATGCCTGATATTCTGCAAGTGCTTCGGTGATGTACTCCTGAAATGTAATTTTGATTCGTTCATCAACACTGGCTTCAAGTAGTACGATCGGAGAGAGTTGCATTTTTTTGCATAGATTCTGTGGTAAACGGCGTGAACCAATATTACTGCCTTCATCTTCAAGAATGATTTTTTTATGTCCTTGATGAAGATGTTTAAGTAAAGAGATGGATAGTTGATTTTCAATATCAATCTGTGATGGCTGCGGGGTAACATGTTTACCAAATACCGAGCCACGATGATGAAATATTCCTTCAAGATCGATTTGTTGTTTTATTTTCTCCAGGAAAAGTGTTTTTCCAATACCTGTTCGTCCACCTAATATAAAGGGTTCGATTTGTTGTAATGAAACCTCAAGCTCATCAATTAAGAAGCGACGCATGGCTTTGTACCCACCCTTAATTCTGGGATAGATAACACCAGTTCTGTCGTATAGCCATTGTTGTGAAATTTTTGAGCGCATGCCGCCCCGAAAACAATAGAGTGCACCTTCAGGATGTTGTTCGGAAAAATTTGCCCAGTTGTCAATACGTTCTGACTTTACTTTTCCTTGTACTAGTTGATGTCCAAGTTTTATCGCTTCATCCTGCCCAAGGTTTTTGTATCGAATACCAATCTCTTTACGTTCCTCATCATTCATTAATGGGACATTCTTTGTGAATGGAAAAGTACCTTGTTCAAATTCAATGGGTGCACGCACATCAAGCATGGGGATATCGTTTAAGAATAATGAACGGTAATCATCACGTTGTGGTAATTCTATGGTCTGTTTAAACGGCATTGATTTAAATAATTTTGATTAATGTTGAAGATGATTGATCTTGTTCGAGTAATTCGCCTAATGGGTTTAAGTTGAGATCAAGAGTTTGTGTAAATGAAATAAAATCATTCGAGTGTTTTTTATCGACAGCAACCAGTAAACCGCCAGACGTTTGTGGATCGCATAGAATTTTTTTCTGCACATCTGTCATTTCACTTAAGTGTTGGCCATAACTATCAAAATTTCTTTGTGCACCACCGGGAGAGCAACCTAATGCAATATAATTTTCGACCTCAGGTAATTTAGGAACATTCTGATAATTAATTTTTGCGTGTAGCTTGCTACCTTCACAGATTTCTACAAGATGCCCCATTAACCCAAAGCCAGTAACATCAGTCATTGCTTTTACATAAGGAAGTTTGGCAAATTCGGCGCCATGTTTATTCAGTTGCAACATAGTGTCGATGGCAATGCGTGAGTGCTCGTCCTTTAAACATTTTTTCTTTTCTGCGGTGGTTAATATACCTATGCCGAGTGGCTTGGTAAGAAATAAGTCACAATTTGCGGTGGCTTTACTATTTTGTTTTATATGTGAATTTTCAGCATGACCGGTTACAGCCAAACCGAAAATAGGTTCTGGTGCATCAATGGAATGTCCACCGGCTAAGGCAATACCGGCCAGCTTGCAGGCATGGCGGCCGCCTTCAATGACCTGGGCGGCAATATCAGCGCTGAGTTTATTGATTGGCCAGCCAAAAATCGCAATGGCCATTAATGGCGAGCCACCCATGGCGTAAATATCACTGATGGCGTTGGTTGCTGCTATCTGGCCAAATTCGAATGGATCATCGACTATCGGCATAAAAAAGTCGGTAGTACTAATAACTGAAGAACCATTGCCTAAATCATATACAGCGGCATCGTCCTTGGTTTCATTTCCAACCAGTAAACATGGGTCATGGAAAGATATCGATGATGTTTTAAGGATTTCCTCGAGTACGCCAGGTGCAATTTTACAGCCACAACCTGCACCGTGACTGTATTCAGTAAGTTTTACGTTAGCCATTTTTTATATTATCTTTATCCCCAAAAAAATGAGTATACTCTTATTATACGTATTTGTGGGATAGGAAAGAACTTTGAAAATTATTTCATCAATTATTGAGCTTCAAACGGGTGATGGCATTGCTTTACATGACATCATGTCTGAGCTGAAAACTGCAGTAGTTAAATCGGGCATAAAAAATGGTTTTGTTACTGTTACATCGCAACATACTACGACGGCAATATCGATTAATGAAAACGAAGAGCGTCTGGTGGAGGATGTCAAAGCCTTTTTAAACCGGCTTGTCCCTGCTAGTGACAAGTATTTGCATAATGATATTGCACTCAGAAATTGTCCACCGGATGAGCCGGAAAATGCTCACTCACATCTTGCGGCAATGTTGTTAGGTAGCTCTGAAGTCATATCACTAATAGACGGTAATCTAGTATTAGGGCAGTACCAGTCAGTTATGTTGTATGAACTGGATGGGTCACGACAGCGAACAGTTAACGTACAGGTAATTGGTGAATAATGGAAAAATTAATTTTTCAAAGCAAGATTAGTCCAGTTGAGGTCCCAGAATAAACTCCACGATTTCAAATCCTTTTTGCTCCAGCTCGTCAGCTATATCGTCCCAGTTATAATCCGCCCTTTCCTCAACTTGTGCTATTAAGCCTGTTACATAACGATAAACTTCATGTTCCTCAAAGTCATCGGGTATATGCAGCAAACGAATATCTTTAGGTTCTTTTGCGGGAAGTATCATTAAATTATTGTTCATATTTTATTTCCTGTTTTTACAATCATTATAGAATATATGGGGACATGAAACCTGGTTTTGGCTTCTAATTTTTCTACATTATTGATAAATCAGTGCTAGTATTTATAGGCAGGAGTAATTTTATATGAATGAACAAAGACGCTCTCATCGGGTTCACTTTGATTGTCTGGTTGATTTTGAATCAGGTGACTGCCAACATGTATGTGAACTTGTTGATATATCGCTCCAGGGTGCTCTTATTGCAGCTTGTTCGGGTGCAACACCTAAAGCGGGGACTTCTTGTAAACTTATAATTAGCCTGGATGAATCGAAAGAAGTCCAGATTATCATGAGTGGTACTATTGCTCATAAAATTGAAAATCGTGTTGGTATACATTGTGAGTCTATTGACAGTGATAGCATGGCTCATCTTCGCAAGTTGGTTGAATTAAACCTTGGAGATGCAGATTTAGCCAACCGAGAGTTCGATTTGCTTGTTCACGAACACATATAAAGTTAGTTGAATTATTGGGTTTACATTTAATCAATGGTATTACATCCTCGATTCAACTTTTCCTGGTGATGCATTGTAAATTCTATTAGCGTTTGTACCTTACAATTCTAAAACCCATCACAGAGTAACGTTGTGATGGATTATCGGCAGCACGATATCCACTACGAACAATATGGCTGGCGCAATGGTAAGATCCACCTCGACGAATTTTCTTAGTCCCGGCTTTACTCCCCTTAGGGTTAGTGGCGGCATGATATTTATAGCTATCAGGTTGGTACCAGTCACTTACCCATTCCCAGGCATTACCAAATGTATCATACATGCCAAAAGCATTTGATTTTAGCTGCCCAACAGGATGGGTAACATCACCGGAGTTTGTAATAGTCCATGCATACTCATTCATGTTTTCAGTTTCAAATGGACGTAGTTGATCGTTGCCAGCTCTTAGTATGTATTCAAATTCAGCTTCTGTGGGTAATCGATAATGATAGCTGTTGTCTTTATCATTAAGAATCTGAATAAAATTCTGTGTCATATTCCAGCTGATTGAGACAACCGGCAATGAAGGCCATTTAGGATGTTGCCAGTATTTATCAGGCCCGGGTTTTGTGCCCATCATGGAAAACCACTGTCCTTGCGTGATTTCAAATTTACCTATTTCAAATGAAGACAGTTTGACTTTATGTGCTGGTTGCTCATCTGTAATTCTAAGATTGCTATCAGGTGGTATTTCAATTAATGCATCTTCGATATCTGTTGTACCCATCACAAAACTACCCGATGGAATTGCAACGAACTCGATGTCAGTTAGATCTGCTACTGCATGTTTGTTGGCTAACATTAATATAAGTAACAGAGTTATTGAGTATTTTTCACGCATGAACATTAGAGAGTCTATTTGTATATCAGTTCAAATATTATGTTATTAATTTAACCCTATATTCTATCTGTTGATGCGGGTAGAGATTTTACGTAATGTTTCATTATAATTTATAGTATTTAGTTTGAACGAGAAAAGTATTTTGAGGGAAGATATATGGCAAACCATAACGAAGTAAACAGCGATACAAGTAAAATATGGCATAATCATATAGCCGTTCCAAATACACCGGAAGGTTTTACAGTAAGAACGACTTTCCCAACGAATCCAGATGGTGCCGAAGTGATGTTAGAACGTTGGGAAGCTGGTTCAGCTGAACCACCACATTCACACCCTGGTGATGATATGACGGTTGTTGTTGAAGGCAAAATGGCAATACAGTTTTATACATCATCTGAGAATGGTCTTGTTGCAGATGGAGATGAGGTTGTTCTAACAAAAGGTGATACCGGATATGTGAAAGCAGGCCGGATTCATGATGCAAAATATATTGAAGACTGCAAATTAGTATATGTGCATGATAAAGCTTTTGGTTTTACAGCAGAAAGCTAATTAAAAGTGATCTTGAAAATTCAAGCAGCTCAAAGAATAATTACTTCTGGCTAAGAAAATTATTATTCTTCGAACCGACTCGTTCTGCGTATTCAAGATGAAGTTTAATTTATTATTTATTTCGATATTTACTTTTAATACTCCTGATTTTGGCCATTTGCTTCCTTTCCCATTGTTCACCAGCTTTTAACATTTCTTTGGCTTTTTGTTCGCCAATTTTCAATAATGCTTGTTCTCGTTTGTGAGCAGCCTGAAGCTGGTCTTTAAGTACTGCAATTTCCGCCTTGGCGGCTGCTTTAGCTAGTTGAAGTTCTTTACGCGCAGCCTGGCTGGCGACTTTCATAGCCTGCTTGGTGGCATTGAGGTCGGCCTTCAATTTTTTTGTGAGTTCATGACGTGTTCGTGTTGCTTGAGCTTTATGTGTAGCAGTTTTAGCACGCTTTCTGGTAGTCTTTTTTGCTGAATTGCTGGTTTTTCTTGTTGCCATAATGTTCCCCTTTTAACTTATTATATTAATAGTGTAGTAAATAACTGAGAGCTAGTTTGGAATGATAGTGACAATCTCAATAAATAATGACTCAGATCATTTTGGGTAAAGTAGAAAAGTCCTATATTTACAATATGCTGGAAGATGTTGAGGATAGCAAGTAAAAATACTCAATGTCAGATCTTTTGTATATTATCTAAAAGGGGGAGTTTGATATGAGTGAATACGTTAAGGAATCTATCTCGAAAGGCAGGCATGCTGATAGTACTGTTCGTGATGTATTAATATCGCCAGCTGGTCCAGCACATTCAGAACTTTCTCATGGAGCATGGATAAAAGAAGCGCGAGCCAAGCTTAAGATGCGAAGAATAAGCACGCCGTTATTTGCCTTATTACTCGTGTTTGTTACTTTGTTTGCTGGGTCTGTCTTCTTATTTGAGAATATGGATGTTATGACTGGACCTCTATATGCAGCAAAGATTACGATTTCTAGTTTGTTTGCTGTTAGCCTTGGTTTCATTACCTCAGTCTGGTGGTCAACAGCAGCCCGTTTTGATGAAAAAATTAAGGAAGCTGAGCGGATAGATAAAGAGTATCGTGAGTTGCTGTTAAGCTTCTCTGATAGTTTATTCAACATTATAAATGCATTGAACACATTAGCGACAAACCCACCTAAACCATTTATTGTGGCAACAGAATTTCTTCTGGGTGAATATATACATACCTTGCAAAGTCAATTACAACGCTATGGTGATTATGTTGCCGGGTTAGGTCTTGATGCGACAGCCTTCTTAGATGAAAAAATTCGTATTTTTGAAGGGATTCGTGAACGTGCAAGTCTTTCTATTCAAGATATGCCAAAGGAATTGGAGACATTATTTATTGATACACTCAACCTTGATGTTAATAAATCCACAACAGCTGTTCCTCCGCGACAACAACAGTTACGAGACAAATTAAAGGATTTGACCAAGGAATAAATTAATACAAATCTAAAAAGTCCTGACAACGAAATATTTAGATGATTGGGAAGACAATAGGGGTAAGAAATGAAATGGATTAAGAACTACATAGTCGTGTTTCTGAGCTCAACTTTTTTACTGGCATGTGGTGATTCTACTTCAGAAAAAGTTTCTCCACAGATTACTGCGCAGGGTTTTACCATAAATGATATTCAGGAAGGTGATGTGGGTCACTTTAGAAATTTAAAATTGCGTATTGAGAGTGCAGGGCGAATTAAGAAATTATATATTAAAGAGCGTTCTTATGAAGTGGATTTGGCTACTACACCGGATCGTAGTCATTATGCATTATTCGGCATAGAAAAGAAGGCGCTAATACGTACAGATGTTACGCTGGATTTTCAGAGTTATATCAATAAAAAATTCACTGAACCAGGCCAGTATATATTTAACATAGAGGTTGCGGATAAAAATGGACTATCATCAAAAGCTACTTTAAATATACATATTATTAAGCCAATCGATAAGAGTTCACAAATAGAGAAGGGGATATTTAAGTTACAACGTCAAGGGAAAAGTACGGTTTCTAATGGCGACACTTTTGGTATTACATGGAAAACCATTGATAAGATTAAGGTTACTGTTAGTGTTACAAAAAAAGATAACGGTGCAAGTAAACTTGCCCGGTTTAGCGCGGTAGATTATGAGCAGCTTAAAAGTAAAAAAGTTTTAAGTGAAAAGATGTCTGCTGCTGAAGATGTAAATGAAATTATATTTGATACGGCTAATAATTCTGCAGCGGAGCAGGTATTAGGTGTTTCGATGCTGGGCAAACATTATATGCTTAAAACTGAACAGAGTAATACCATTCTTGCTCAGGTTGGAACGATAGTAACGCTAAATGGTGAATATAAATATTAAGAAAATTTAACGTGGTAGAGGATTTTCTGTTCACAATTTAATTGTAAAGCCCGCTGAAAGCGGGCTTTACCTTCATGCTAAAACGGTAATTACTTCAAGGAGAACACTGTGAATTTACAATATCGTTTTTCACCTAAACTGGTTTTATTTCTTTTTCCCCCTTTTCTTTTAATGTCATGTGCAGCAGGTGATGCGCAGTTTGCGGCTGAAAGCCCAGCAGGATTTGTATATGGTCTTTGGCATGGGATTATCTCATTTATTACTTTAATTATTCATCTGTTTAATGATGCTGTTATGGTTTATGAAAAAAATAATACTGGAGGTTGGTACGATTTTGGATTCCTAATCGGGGTGGCTGGTGTCTGGGGTGGTGGTTGCCATTTAAAATGCAAATCAGCTGAGCAAAAAAATCGTGATAAAGAATGGGAAGAGATTGGCGAGAAAGTAGAAATTAAAGTTATGCGAAAGCTAAAGAATTGGGCAGAAGATGACATTGATGATAAAGCCAGCGAAGATGTCAGTCAAAATGTTAACGATGAAGTAAAAAATAAAGATAACTGGGATGATGTTTGCGATAAAGTCGAGAAAAAACTTAAGCGTAAAATTAGAGAGTGGGCAGATAAGGAATAAAAACAAAAACTTATGAGGTATAATCTAATTATCAATAAGGCATCGGGTGTTCACGCCTAATCATCGATATTGCATCCAATACTTCGCTCGAAAGTTTAATTTCAATAGAGTCTATATTACTTTTTAACTGATCCATATTGGTGGCACCAATTAGTGTTGAACTAACAAATGGACGGCTATTAACAAAAGCCAGCGCCATTTGGCATGGATCAAGGTTATGTTGTTTTGCCAGCGCAACATATTTATTAATGGCGGCTTCTGTCTGAGGATAGTCGCGATGATCAGGACGGATTTCAATGGCTAAACGTGAACCCTCTGGGCGGGCGCCATTGAGATATTTACCGCTCAATGTACCTCGTGATAATGGTGACCATGCCAGTAATCCACAGTCTTCATGCAAAGCTATTTCGCTTAAATCAGGTTCGAAATACCGGCAAAGTAGAGAGTATTCATTTTGTATTGATACCATCCGGGGTAAGTTGTGCTGTTCAGCAAGATGTAACCATTTACTGGTTCCCCAGGCGGTTTCATTGGATAAACCAACATGCCGAATTTTTCCTTCATGTATAAATTGCTGAAGTGTATATAGGACTTCAAGAAAGTTTTCTTCCTGTTCCAGTGGATTAAAATCAGGTGCATAATCCCAGACCTGACCAAAATGGTAAGAACCACGATTAGGCCAATGTAATTGGTAAAGGTCAATATAATCTGTTTGTAGTCGCTTTAAACTATCTTCAAGTGCAATATGGAGATTTTTGTTATCAATAAAATTTTTACCGTCTCTTACCCAGGGTAAGCCGGGGCCGGTAATTTTAGATGCCAGAATAACCTTGTCACGTTTATTCCTTGAAGCAAACCAGTTGCCAATAATTGTTTCTGTGGTACCAAAGGTTGTGCCACTGGGAGGTACGGCATACATCTCTGCGGTATCGAAGAAGTTAATTCCTTTGTCAATAGCATAATCCATTTGTTCAAAACCATCAGACTGTGAGTTTTGAAATCCCCAGGTCATGGTGCCCAGTCCAATTAAGCTTATGTTTAACTCAGTTCTGCCAAGTTGTCTGTATTCCATTTAATATGTACTCAGTAAGTAATTTTCTTTTTCATTAATTTACTCTGACAAAAAACACTGTGCTGATAATTATTTTTTGTAAGGGCAATACCTGTTACAACTACGTGGTTTTCTAAATCTTTCCAGTTGATTTTTTGTTTATATCTTGTGCCTTCGTGTTTAAAGTAATGGTGAATATTTGCAACTTTTTTATCACCATATCGCTGCACAAATATATTCTTTGTATTGTTCACTATTTTTCTGCATTGTTTTTTACTGGCTTTTTTTACCGGCATACTGACTTTAAGGTCTATGGTGCCACGCCGGGCATTATAAATTGCACCAATTGTTGCCCCCCTTAGCCCATTAAATTGATTGTTGCTTAACATAGAGTTGAGTTTCAGAAGACCAAGATCCATCATGGTAACAGGTTCTTTCGCTATGATTCTTGCTGTGGATTTTTTACCCGCACCCAGGACTGTATGTGAGAGTGAGAATGTAATGATAAAGCAGAGTAACGCTCTCATTGGAGCTCCTTATTTATCTGAAATACATCTAGTATGGTTTATTTAAGGAGAGTATAAAAATATTTTAAGGATAATAAGTAGTGATATATGTCGATAACCATTATTTAGTAGTAATTAATAATATTAGATATATATTATTTACTGTTTTTAGCATTTTGGGAATAGTTTATAAATAATTATCGCTGCTGATATCAAGCTTTAAGGTGTGTGGCCGAAACATTATATATAATTTAATCATGTATATGGACAGCCCTTGAACATTCTTATTGTTGATGATGACAAATTCAGTCAGAAAGTCATAAACAACACTTTTAAAGATGAGTTTGATACTCACCTTGCCTCTGACGGTGCCGAAGGTATTGCTAAAGCGACCGATCTGCATCCAGATCTGATTATTCTCGATGTCGAAATGCCTGGCATGAATGGTTATGAAGTCTGTGACCAGTTAAAAAACAGCGATAAGACTAAAAATATACCGATTGTTTTTCTTTCTGGCTGTGACACTTTAAGGGAAAAGATGCAAGGCTATGAAGTGGGTGGGGATGACTATCTGGTAAAACCTTTTGAACCAGAGTCGCTATCAGCAAAAATAAAAGTATTGTTGAAATATCGAGATCAGCATAAGGAATTGCATCAGCAATATGAGGCCGCGCAGAAGACCGCACATATTGCGATGACTGGGAGTAGTGAGCTAGGTCTGGCTATGCAATTTATGGAGCAGACCTTTACTATTCATGATTATGAAGAGTTATCAAATGCGCTTTTTACCATGACTGATAGCTTGTCACTCAATACAACACTAATGTTTGTCGTAGAAAATGGTGAGCATATCTGGTTTTCTTCTGCAGGAGCTGTGTCACCTCTTGAATCTCAGTTACTGACAATGATGCATAATGAAAAACGAATTTTTGACTTTGGTAGCCGTACAGTTATATCGTTTCCGAATGTTTCCTTACTGGTAAAGAATATGCCACTTGATGATATGGAGCGCTATGGAAGAATAAAAGATTTGTTGCCGGTAATATTAGGTGCTTTAAATGGCAAAATACTCACACTAAATGCAGAAGTAGCATTAAAAAAACAGTCATCTAAATTAACCAATTCAAATGATGCTATCAGTAATTCATTGATGGGGTTATCTAAATCCTTACAGGATAATCAAACCAAAAGTACCGCAATAATGCGTGAAATGATGAATGATTTAAGCTTGCACCTGCCTAATTTGGGGCTGGAAATTGATCAGGAAGAATATATTTTAGATCGTATTGAGCAGGCAATTGAAGAGTCTACGAAGTTAATCGATTCTACAGAGAGCACGAATGAAATTTTTTCTCAGGTTTTGAATGAAATGCATGGATTAACTGAGAAGCAAAATCAGATTATCAACGAAATATTTAACCCAGATGTTGATGAAGATAATGATGATGACAACGAATATGCAATGGATGTTGAACTTTTCTAACTGCAAATCTAAAAGCTCCATATTGGTATTAAGTTAAAATCACCTCTAAATAAATACTAAAAACTGCCGCTATATAGATTAAAGCGGCATATTGCGTGATTATACCTGCCTTTAAGTTGGGCATCTGACCCCGGGATTTGCTTTTGTTGAAAAATTGTTTATGGATTTGGTGCTTAAATGCAAATAGGGTTGGTTATATTAATCGCGTTTATTATTTCAATGACGCTGGTGCTTAGAATAAAAGAAAAGGTCAGTCGTATTTTTTCTGCAGCAGCTATAGCTTGTTTCTTTTTGGCTATGACGATTGTTGCCGTGCTTCCATCCGGTGAAGTAACAAGTGGGCGTACAACATTTGTTGCCTCATTAGTAGTCATCGGTTTTATCTTTGTGGCGATCGTACTGGTCAATATCCTGTTTCAAAATTCAGGTAAGAAAAAATCCAATAAAACTGATAAAGATGACGATAACGCTGAAGCAACTTAGATAACACCTCATCATCACTATTTAATGAAATGTGGCTACATTTTCATCACTTTAATTAATCCTGCATTGTATTTTGCACTGACTAAGAATGTATTAAGTCCAGGTAATAGCTCCTAAGCTATTTCTCGTGCTATGGTTGACTTGACGTGATTCTAATCATTCTTGTATTTTGATTTTTCAAATATTTTGAAAAATACAACTTATCCTTAATTGGACAGAGTATCAGCGGGAGTCAGTATGCAACTTTTGGTAGAACATCAGAAAGTTGATTTTATAATTACTAACCCTGGTTCTTATGCACAACTGGAAGCAGAACATGGTGTAAGTCGACTGGCGACTATTCGTAAAAAATTTAATGGTAGTGATAATTCAATATATGGTGCAGTCATTTTTACACGAAGTGACAGCCAGATAGAAACGATTAAAGATCTAGTAAATAAGCGTTTTATTGCAGTGCATAATAATGCTTTTGGTGGTTGGTGGATGGCCAAACGTGAAATAGCACATAGTGGTATTTCTGAAAATGAATTATCAAGTTTGAAATTTATTGGTTTTCCTCAGGACCAGGTTGTTAAAGCGGTATTAAATGGAGAGGCAGATGCAGGTACGGTTCGAACAGGTATCATTGAGCAACTAATAGCCGAAAAGAAACTTGCCCCTGATAAAATAAAAATTATTAACGCACAAAAAAACACTTTACTTTCCTTTCAGGCATAGTACGCGTTTATATCCAGAGTGGCCATTTTCTGTAGCTAAACATGTTGACCTCAGTGTGGCTCAAAAAGTAGCACTGGCTTTATTTAATCTGCCATCAAACCACCCCTCATTGCTTTCGGCAAATATAGCTGGCTGGTCTGTCCCACTAAATTACCAACATGTGCATAAACTAATGCAGGATTTAAAAGTTGGGCATTATAAAGTTGTGAGTCAGGTGAGCTTTCATGATTTTATGAAGGAGTACTGGTTTGCAAGTGTGGTATTGATAAGTTCATTACTTGGGTTGACCTTAGTTACGTTTTATATATTAGGTTTAAATAAACGGCTTATAGATAGTAATAGAATGCTTAAACATGAAGTTGCCAACCGGATAGAGCTGGAAGAAAAATTAAAGCAACGAGCTCTATTTGATCAGTTAACGGATATACCAAACAGAACATTGCTGTATGATCGGATTCAGCAGGCTATCTATAATGGAAAACGTGAAGGAAATGATTTTACAGTTGCCTTAATAGATTTAAATGGGTTTAAAAGTTACAATGACAAACTTGGGCATCAGTTTGGTGATAAAATCTTAAAAGAAGTTGCTCTACGGTTTAAAAACTCAATACGCAAGACAGATACAATTGCCAGATTAGGTGGAGATGAATTTGTTATTCTCATTCCAGACACTATTGATACTGACATTTCAATCGAGTTAGCAAAAAAATGTCTGGCTAAATTATCTGAACCAATCCATGTAAATGGTCAAATTTGTTCTATTGGTGCCAGTATAGGTATTGCACGCTTCCCTGATGATGGCGAAGGCTTATCTGATTTGTTACATCATGCTGATATTGCAATGTATAAAGCTAAAAATCGTGGTACATTCATCGAGGTTTACAATGAAGAAAGTGTCGCAATCTCTGACTAAGAGATAAAAAAGAGCCACATAGAATGGCCCTTTCTTATAAAGATGGAAAATTTTTATGGATTCAAATAAACATATTTTCTGTTTTGGTAATCAACTATTGCAGTTACACCAGCAGGGACAACCTCCACTCCTGGTAGTAAATCAGCCAAAACAAGTCCTTTAGCCTTCATCGTATTTTGGCAGGCGTAAATTTTTATTCCTTGAGATAATAAACTATTTACCATATTAATATTTGCTGCTTCAGATGTGGTTCGTAGCCAGTCAACACCACTTGAATAGGCAACAACAGAAACTTTGTAGTCTTTACCATGAGTCATGCCATAATTATTTTTGTAGTCACGAGCGAGGTTTCTTACATTCACGGCTTGTTGACCAACCGTTGCGCCAGTGGTTTTAAAGATTTTGCCATTTCTTAAATTATTGTTCCAGGCAACAACAACTTTAAAATCCTCATGAACACGAATACAATTCAGTGAATCACTATTGCCCGGATCGTATGCTTCAGATGCTGTGATT
>Ga0316207_10002781_pt1 | contig 17315 bp, 19 predicted proteins | sample 6weekpyrite_MG_FD_204943 | JGI IMG/M metagenome (GOLD analysis project Ga0316207, IMG submission 204943) | Microbial mat bacterial communities from mineral coupon in-situ incubated in ocean water Damariscotta River, Maine, United States -... | ecosystem: Environmental > Aquatic > Marine >...
GCTGCGCCGGAAAATAGCATTAGGCCTACCAATAGTGATGCTGAAATACGTTTGAATACGTTCATACATTCCTCCAGTGACTTTATTATTAACGATTTATTATTAAAGATGGTCGGTAGTTATACTCCGCCGTACCATCGTTACTGAGTGTAACGACACATTAAAATAAAACTTTAGTATTTTAGTGGTTTTTTATTTGTATCGATGCCGATGGAGGGGCGCGCTGCGTATATCAGTTAGCATATTAACAAATGCTAACTAATGTGCGTTTCTACGATTCGGCTGTTTTACGCACTAGTTACTGAGCTTGAAAAATAAATGCATAAAATAAAAACCATTTGGTTGGTGCATTAGGGCGGTATAAAAAAAGGGATGCGATAAGCATCCCTTTTTGTATTCAAACATGAAGATTGATTAATTCTTTTTCATGCCTTCTTTAATCCAGTAATCAATACCGAGGTATTTACCTGAACCAATGAAAAACAGCACAAGCAACATAACAAAATAAGTAGCGGCAAATTCAATACCATTGTTTAAAATAGTAATACCGCCCTGTTCTGTAATCCAATCGTAATTACTGTGTTCTCTAAGTACATCCTTCGCAACAGAGAGTTTTTCGCCTGCCGCAATAGCATCAGCACAATTAAATAAACAGAACTTGGCATCAGCGATTGCTTGCCAGCCATTGACCCAGTGTACAGAGAAGGCAGCGACAAGCATTGTTACCATTAACGGTATGCACATCCAACGAACTGCAAAGCCAAGTAACAAACAGGCTGCGCCTACTATTTCGGTTGAGGTCGCTAGAAATGTCATCAATTCAGGGAAAGGTAAGCCAAGTCCCCATTCACTATTACCAAACCAGGCAGCCGTGTCATCAAAAGAGTTGTATTTACTCATGCCGGCCATAAAGAAAACGGGCGCTAAATAAAGCCGTAATGCAAGTGGTGCGACAAAATCAATAGCACGGGTGCTATCGAGCAGCCTCTGTAATTTTAATATTATATTCATTTTTAATTTCTCTCCGTTGAAGGTTTTTATTATTACGATGCTATCCCTAAAATAATGCCACGTTCATGAAGCTCACTGAGTGTCGCTAGCCCGCTATCAACAACGGCATTGGCATCAGGGTGTTGCAGTTCTTCTGCAATTTGCTCTAAAGCAGCTCGACCACTCACTGCTGTATCTTCATCTAGTAAGAATAGCAGGCGCGCGGTAACCGCATTAATTTCCATGAACCGCACTTGATCATCATGGTCACGGTATACGATCAGGTGAGTCGCCTGGGCAGGTGCTTCATCCGGAATATAGTCTTCACTAATTTTATGTACTTCATAGTTATATGAGAGTGGCCATGCCAATGGTGAAATGACAGGGTGCCCTGATAATAGATCGCCAGATACATTAACGTTCGACAAGTCGATGTCTGTTTCATCAATTTCGACGGCGAGCTCCATCCATTCATAATGGGCAAGTTCAAGCATAAAGGGAAAGTCGTCGTCATGATTTTCCCGCTCATTTTGTAAATAACTGAGAAATTCTTGAGACAGCTCTAAAAAGTAAGGCGTGTGATTCTGATGGTTCTTAAAATAATCACGAACCAGTTTGTGCCAATCATCTTCACTGTAAAGTGTACGCAGTACAGGGAAGGCATCGCTGATAAACCCTTCGACATTGTTATAGAACAAATCTGAATAGATTTTTATTCGCCGCGCTTCCAGACCCTCAGGGATCGCTATGTTTTCAGGATCACGAATGTGTGAAGTAAAGGCGTACTGCCAATCTTTAAACGATTTCTTCTTAGCCAATGTGGGCAACGGAGCGTTCATCGTTTAACTGGGTCCATTTTTGTTGTAGTTCGGCTATTTTGTCGACTTCAACAAGTAATTCATCCAATGGCGGTATATTGAAGTCTCGTTCAAGTAAGGTCGGGATAACACCAAACCGTTCATAGGTCTTTTCTAACAGGTTCCAAACGGGGTCGATGACATCGGCACCATGAGTGTCAACGATTAAATCTTCAGCTTCATTATAGTGACCAGCGATATGGATATAGGCCATACGCTCGCCGGGCATCGCATTAAGAAATTCTTCCGCGTCATAACGGTGGTTCACACTGTTAACATAAATATTGTTTACATCAAGGTGGAACAGACAGTCTGCTTGTTCCAGTACCGCATTGAGAAAATCGACCTCGGTCATTTCCTGCCCAGGGGCTGCATAATAGGAAACATTTTCCATTGCAATGCGCTCACCAATGATATCCTGAACACGCTGAATACGTTCTACAACGTGCTTAACGGCATCTTCTGTAAAGGGAATGGGGAGTAAGTCATATAAATGACCTTCGTCACCACAGTAACTTAAGTGTTCACTGTAGAGTTTAATGTCATGTTGTTTTAAAAATTTGCCAACACGCTTGACGAAATCCACATCAAGTGGGGCAGGGCTGCCAATGGAGAGCGAAAGGCCATGACAGACAAAATCGTGTTGCTCAGTAAAGGCGCGGAATTGTTTGCCCATCGCACCACCGAGTCCAATCCAGTTTTCCGGAGCAACTTCATAGAAGTTGACCTGAGCTGGAGAATGCTCGGCCAGCGATCCCATCAGGGATCGCCGGTAGCCGAGACCGGCTCCATGAACGGGAAATTGCTTATCCATGTTCATAGTTCCCAGGTAAAGTCAGCAGTATTATTACTTACCGCCACACTTACCTTCACCACATTTGGCTTCTTTCTTCTTGGCTCCGCCACATTTGCCTTCACCACATTTGGCTTCTTTCTTTTTGGCTCCGCCACATTTGCCTTCACCACATTTTGCTTCTTTCTTCTTGGCTCCGCCACATTTGCCTTCACCACATTTGGCTTCTTTTTTCTTAGCGCCGCCACATTTGCCTTCACCGCATTTGCCTTCAGCAACTTGTTGGTAGCCGCTTGTCAGGTCAGACATGCCGAAAGGATTAGCTGTGTCAGCAGAAACAGGTGCCGTTGCAAGACTCAGTGCGAATGCTGTACCAATGGCAGCAGCGATAGGTGTCATTTTCTTAGACATGGGGTATTGCCTCCTAGATATATTAATTTCAGTTAAAATTTATTATTGTGGTTAATAAGTACTCATTATTTACCACTGCCGAGTATCACGGCGTACCACGTGGTAAATGTGACAGTCATCATGTAAAGGAGTTCCTTTTGAATGTGATGACTGACCAGCCCATTATGTTTGCAAAACACCTATTAACGCAAGCGACTGCTTTCACAATTTCATTTAATGGGTAATAAATAATGCCCTGAATCCAGTAGCCGTTCCTTACGTAGCAACGCTGCTATTATCAGGGCATTGTCTTATCACAAAAGTGATAAGTGACTGAACAAACAGGGCTTATTTCTTAGCACCACATTTGCCTTCACCACATTTGGCTTCTTTCTTTTTGTCGCCGCCACATTTGCCTTCACCGCACTTGGCTTCTTTCTTCTTGGCGCCACACTTGGCTTCGCCAGCGGCTTTCTTATCGGCACCACACTTACCTTCACCACACTTGCCTTCAGCTGGTTTGTCACCCATGGCAACAGAGTAACCAGAAACCAGATCAGACATGCCAAAAGGGTTAGCTGAATCAGCAGCAACAGGGCTAGTAGCGATTGATAATGCGAAAGCTGTACCGAGGGCAGCAGCAATTGGAGTAGATTTCTTAGACATTGTTAGTCTCCCAAAGATTTTTATCATTAAAATGCCATCATTGGCATTCTCAAATATGACCGATCATTATCTTGTGTGGTGAGGTCACCATCACATCTTATGTATGTCGGTTGTAAATAAGACAGGTAGGAGGCGAAAAAGTTCTTAGAACAAGACTAAATCTGTTTGTTTATTGAACAAATGGACATATTTATTTTGATTTTTCGAGTAATTGTTGTAAACAAGCCAGATAAGCTTGTTCATCAGGCATCCGTTGGTCTCGTTGCGCCTGCCAAAGCATTTCACCGAGGCAATCCATCACCTGGTGTTCCGCGTGGTGGGCATCGCCGGTGAGTATTACCAGCTGTTGAAAAATACTGGCAATACCACTTGGGCGGTCAGTGCTGAGTTGCTCATGGATGGCAATATGCATACCCATGTGTAAAAAAGGATTGGTTTCACCGTTTTCAGGCAAATATTCCGCACCCAGGGCTTTATCGGCGTTTGTTAGCATAGCCTGATATTCAGGGTGCTGACTGACAATCGTGACGATGATTGCCTCTAATGGCTCAAGAGGGGCATTATCCTGCTGTTTTTGCCATGCCTTGATAAAGACTTGACGGGTTTGGTCGCGATCTTGTCCGAACATAGGAGAATAATTTTCTAGTTTTCTGAATGATGAGTTTAGCGTAATCCGAAAAAACTTTCTTTACGACTTCTTTTTATATTCACATAGATCCCGAATGATGCAGTCAGCGCATTCGGGGCTGCGTGCTTTGCAGGTATAACGGCCATGCAAGATTAACCAATGGTGTGCATCGAGCTTAAATTCGTCAGGTATAAATTTCAGCAGTCTTTTCTCAACGTCAACCACGTTCTTGCCTGGCGCGATACCGGTACGATTACTAACACGGAAAATATGCGTATCAACTGCAATAGTGGGCTGGCCGAAGGCGGTGTTCATGACCACATTAGCTGTTTTACGACCAACGCCTGGCAGTGCCTCTAACGCTGCCCTGTCTTCGGGCACCTTGCCATGATGCTGTTCAACCAGCATCTGACAGGTTTTCATTATATTGGCTGCTTTGGTGTTATACAGGCCAATGGTTTTAACGTATTTTTTAAGCCTGGTTAGCCCCAGATTGAGGATGGCTTGTGGGGTATTGGCAACTGGGTAGAGTTTATCGGTGGCTTTGTTGACCCCGACATCGGTCGCCTGAGCCGACAAGATCACCGCAATCAGCAGCTCAAAGGGTGATTGATAATGTAATTCAGTTGTGGGTTTCGGATTTTGTTCACGCCAGCGGGTGAAAATCTCAGTGCGTTTATGCTTGTTCATTGCCCTGAATCATCGCTCGTTATTGTTCTTAATGCTGTTTAACGGCATCGCCGATCATTACGGTAACCGGTTTAGCCAATTTTTCATCAATTATGTTTTTAACTACGATCAGCAGACCAAGCCCGATAAAGGCGCCAGGCGGCAAGATGGCGAGCAAGAAACCGCGATATTCTTCAATCAAGACGATTGTCCAGTCTTGAGCAATCGAACCAAACATTAAATGGGAGTTGGCGAGTAATGTACCCTGACCAAGCGCCTCACGCATGCCACCGAGTAAAACTAATACCACGGTAAAACCAATACCCATCATGAGTCCATCGAGTGCTGCGCGATCAATGCTGGTACGCGAAGCAAAGGCTTCTGCCCGGCCAAGGATAGCGCAGTTGGTCACAATCAGTGGGATGAATATACCCAGGATTTTATGCAGATCATACAACCAGGCATTCATGGCGAGATCAATGGCGGTAACAAATGAGGCAATGATTAACATAAATGCCGGAATACGGATTTCCTGGCGAACCAGATTGCGAATAGCCGATACGGATAAGTTTGATGCAAATAAAATGAGCATGGTGGCCAAACCGAGTCCAAGTCCATTGATAACGGTTGATGACACGGCAAGTAAAGGACATAAGCCAAGTAGTTGTACAAAGCCTATGTTGTTATGCCAGAGGCCATCACTGGTAATGCCTGAATAGCGTTTGAACATAATTAGTTTCCTTGCCCTGTCGTCTCTGCAAATAGGCTATCGCGGTGTTGTTGATAGTACTGCAAACTTCGATGCACTGCTTTGACAATCGCACGGGGTGTAATGGTTGCCCCTGTGAATTGGTCAAATTCGCCGCCGTCTTTTTCTACCCGCCAGCCAGGTTTGTTAGGATTGCTCAGGCTTTTGTTGTTGAAATCAAGAATCCAGTCGGAACGCTCAATCTCAATACCATCACCTAACCCTGGGGTTTCCTTGTGTTTATTAACACGCACACCGAGTAGGCTACCATCGTATCGAATCGCAATGAGTAAAAAGATATTACCGCCATAACCGTCCGGTGCAACACTTTCAATCGTTAGCGCGACCGGTTGGCTATTATGACGGGCACGGAATACACGCTGTGGTTTGTTGCTGCCAAGATAAAATCTATCCTGTACCGAGATGACATCACTAAAGAGATCGTTGTTATGGAGCGTGCTCGGAATAAGTTCGTGCAAATTGCGTAACAAAGCCTTTTTCTCACTTGTGGCGATAGGTGTCTCGGTGACATCAAATGTAACGGCGACAAGCCAGGCACTGATAAGGGCAAAAAAACCAAGCAAGGCCGCAGTACGTACCATGTGAGTCAATAACATCAGTTAGCCTTTACGCTGACCAAATACGGCTGGACGGGTGTAGTGGTCAATGGTAGGCGCGGCCATGTTCATTAACAACACGGCAAAGGCCAGTCCTTCAGGGTAGCCCCCCCATGTGCGAATAACAAAGGTGAATACACCAATACCAATGCCATAATAAATACGTCCCCTCGGTGTTGTTGCCGCACTGACCGGATCGGTGGCAATAAAAAAAGCACCCAGCATACTGGCACCACCAAACAGGTGGAGCAAAGGGCTAATGTATCGGCTTGAGTCAATCAGGTAAAAAACACTCGCTAAAATGCCAAGTGTGGCCAGCATGGCGGCCGGTATCTGCCAGGCAATACGACCTGTGACTAATAAATAGAGGCCACCTAGCAAAAAGCCAATACTGACGACCTCCCAACCTACACCGGCAAGACTACCAAACAAATCCCCATAGCGCGGGCTAATGAGTGTTGTTGGAATATCCAGGCCTTGTCCAAGTTGCGTCTTGATGGCATCCAGTGGTGTTGCGCCGCTCACGGTATCAATACCGAGCCCCGAGTTAAAAATCACATCAATGCTGGTTTGCAGCGTTGGTGTATGTTCAAGCAAACTAAAAGCAGCAGGCCAAAGGGTCATTTCGAGCGGGAATGATATCAGCAACATAACATAGCCGAGCATTGCCGGATTAAACGGGTTATAGCCAATACCGCCATAGAGTTGTTTGCCAAAAATAATGGCAAAGGCAGTGCCGAGCACAATAATCCACCAGGGTGCAATCGGTGAAATGGCGAGCGCCAGTAACACGGCAGTGAGCAAGGCACTACCGTCTGCCAGGGTTTGCAAGACCGGGCGCTTGCGTAACATCAGAATCACCCCTTCGCTGATCACTGCAGTCACACAAGCCAGTAAAATTTGTATTAATACGCCGCTGCCAAACAACCAAACATAAGCGGCTGTGCCTGGTATCAGGGCATAGCCAACATGCAGCATGAGGCGGCTGACGCTGGCGGAAGATGGAACCTGTGGTGTATTGGTGGTCATGATGATTGTCTAGGGACCATTTTTATTATTGTTTTTATTAAGATTAGCACGTCGTGCATTGGCCTCATCAATCTTGTGTTGTTGTTCAGCGCTTAGATTATCAGTATTGCCTGGTGTAATACCGGTTGTAGATTTCTTTTCCTGTACGCGTTTCATTGCGGCGAGTATCGCGGCTTTTTTTGGATCTTCTTTTTGATCCGGTTCTTTCTTTAATGCCGCTTTTTTGCGGTTATGCCGCTCACGTTTCTCGATCTTCTCGCGTTCCAGTCTTTCCAGACGTAATTCGTGGCGCTGGCGAGCCTTATTTGATTTTTCTGTATCACGTTCTTGTTGCCAAATGGCTGTTTTAGCGAACCTGAAGTATTGCGCCAGGGGAATACGGCTTGGGCAAACAACATCACAACAACCGCATTCAATACAGTCGAACAGGTTGTAATCCTGTATGTGATCAAATTCTTGCGAATGCGCATACCAATAAAGTTGTTGCGGTAACAAGTTCATCGGACAAACGTCGGCACATTCACCACAACGAATACACGGCAATGCCGTTGCCGGTTTTTGGATATCACGTTGGTGAGTGACTAAAATACAGTTAGTTGTTTTTGTGACAGGTGATGCAGTGGCATCAATTGCAAAACCCATCATTGGCCCGCCAATCATCGTGCGACCAATATCAGCTTTATTGGCATGGCAATGTGCAAGCAAATCATCGATCGGTGTGCCGATTAAAACACGCATATTGCGCGGTTGAGGGATACCCGAACCAGTTAAGGTGACGACACGGGAAATAAGGGGTTCAGCTTTAGTCACCGCATTATGTACGGCTGCGGCTGTACCGACATTATGGCAGACAATGCCAATTTCCAAAGGGCGACCCTGACTAGGGGCTTGCTTACCCGTTAGGCTATAAATCAACTGGCGTTCACCACCTGCAGGATAGCGCGTTGGTACACGTACAATTTCAATATCATCGCTTTGTCCAAGGGCTTCTTGCAAGGCAATAAAGGCTTCAACCTTATTATCTTCAATACCGATCATGCAGTTTTTTGCATGCAGGGCATGCTGCATGATGCGCAGCCCATTAATAATGGCGGGGGCTTGTTCACGCATGAGCATGTCATCGCAACTGATGTAGGGTTCACATTCTGCTGCATTGAGTATTAATGTTTCAACCTGGTGGCCATTGGGTTTCAGTTTAACGTGACTCGGAAAGCCTGCGCCACCAAGGCCAACAATGCCAGCATCATGTATGCGCTGGCGAAGTTCATTGGTACTGAGCGAATGATAATTTGCAAGACCGGTTTGTGCCTGCTCAATGGCTATATCGCGACCATCTGTCTCGATAATAATGCATTCGGCTTTAAGCTGAGAAGGGTGTGGAACCGCTCGTTGTTCTATCGCGACCACCTTGCCAGAACTACTGGCATGCACCTGCGAGCTAACGCGGCCATCGGCTTTTGCAATAAGCTGACCTTTTAACACCGTGTCACCAACGGCAACGCAGGGTTTTGCGGCAGCGCCAATATGTTGCGAGAGTGGCAATACCAACATGGCGGGGATCGGTGCTGTTTCTATTCGCCTGGAAGTAGAAACAGATTTGTGTTCATCAAGGTACAAGCCTCCATGAAAGTTGAAAATTTTAGGCGAGGCGGTTGTCATGATGAGTGGCCTGCAATTGTGGTACGTATTTCCTCATCAGGGTTCGGCCATTGCCAGTTATTTGCAGATGTTTTTTCCGGCACGATATAAATACAGTCAACAGGGCACGGTGGAATGCACAGGTCGCAACCGGTGCAGTTTTCAATGATCACAGTATGCATTTGTTTTGCTGCACCGAGAATTGCGTCAACAGGACATGCCTGAATGCACAATGTACAACCAATACATATTTCTTCATCGATAATGACGACGGTTTTTTCTTCTTTGACTTCGCCGTTTTCAGGATTCAGCGGCAGAATGTCACGACCGAGTAAATCAGCCAGGGCAACAATGGTGGGATCACCGCCAGGTGGACATTGGTTGATCTCTGCTTCACCGTTCGCAATCGCCTCGGCATAAGGGCGGCAACCGGGATAGGTACACTGGCCACATTGAGTTTGTGGTAATAGGGCATCGATCTTGTCCACTACCGGATCAGAGTCGACTTTAAAACGAATTGCGGCAAAGCCAAGTATCAGCCCGAAGATGACCGCAATCGTAAGTAAGGTGATGATGGCGATTAGCATGAATCGTCTAGACCTTAATTAACCCGGAGAAACCCATGAAGGCCATCGACATTAAACCTGCCGTAATCAGTGAGATGGCCGCACCTTTAAACGGCCTGGGTACATCCGCAACCGCAATACGTTCACGCAGGCTGGCGAACAGGATCATGACTAATGAAAAACCAATCGCCGCGCCAAAACCATAAAAGGCTGATTCAAGAAAGCCATGTTGTTTTTGGGTGTTTAATAAAGCGACACCGAGTACCGCGCAGTTGGTGGTGATGAGTGGTAAAAAGATCCCCAGCACCTGGTAAAGCAAAGGACTGGTTTTATGTACCACCATTTCAGTGAATTGCACGACCGCAGCAATCACCAGAATAAAGGCAATCAGTTGCAAATATTCAAGATTAAGCGGCAGGAGAATATAACTGTAAACCAGGTAACTGCTGACCGATGATAAGGTTAAGACAAAGGTTGTCGCCAATGCCATACCCGTTGCTGTTTCAACCTTGCGCGAGGCGCTCATGAACGGGCACAGGCCAAGGAACTGGACGAGAACAAAATTGTTCACGAGTACGGTACTGACTAATATTAATAAAAATTCAGTCATTTTACAGTTGCCTTGTTGCGTATTTGTAAATTAACTCAGAGGTCGCCAAGACGCAAAGGTCGCTAAAAAAACAATATCAACTTATGGATAGAAATTACTTTCATCAAAGTAAATATAAAACAAAGTTGAAACGGTTTTAATGCTTAGCGTTCTCTGCGCCTCCGTGTACTCTGCGTTAAATTACGGTATCAGATTTTAGTTCTTTATTTTATCTTCATGCCGGGTTTGGCACCTGCATGCGGTTCGAGGATAAACAAGTCCTTACCACCCGGTCCTGCTGCCAGCACCATGCCCTCGGAGACACCAAAGCGCATTTTCCGTGGTGCAAGGTTGGCAACCACCACGGTGTGTTTACCGATTAAGTCCTCTGGCGCGTAGGCCGATTTAATGCCAGCGAACACGTTACGTTGTTCGTTTCCGATATCGAGCGTTAATTGTAATAATTTGTCCGCCCCTTCCACATGTTCGGCATTAATGATTTTCGCAACACGCAAGTCTACCTTGGCAAAGTCATCGATAGAAATCGTGTCGGCAATCACTGGGTGTTCATGCTGCTGTTTTTCAGCATGACGAGCCTGTGAGTGTGTTTCACTTTTATCAACAAGGCTGTCTTTATTGGCGTTAACCATGGCGTCTACCTGTGTCATTTCGATACGTTGGGCGAGATGTTTGAACTTGTTAATAGCATGATCGGTCAGCAGTGTTTGGCTGTCGCGCCATTGTAGGGGGGCAATATTAAACAGGGCTTCAATCTTTTCTGCCATGACCGGCAAAATAGGTTTGAGGTAAATGGTTAACAAACGGAATGCATTGAGGCTGCTGGTGCAAACCAGGTGTGCATCAGCGAGCGTTGCTTCATCTTTAACCATCTTCCACGGTTCGAGTGCTGCAATGTACTCATTAACCTCGTCAGCAAGATCCATGATGGCACGCACGGCTTCACTAAAGCGACGCTCGTTATATAATGAGGCAATCTCATCACTGGCCGCCTGAATTCTATTATTGAGTGCAAGCCCGGCATCATCCATGCTGGCAACCAGTTTGCCATCAAAACGCTTGGCAATAAAGCCGGCAGTGCGGCTGGCGATATTAACGAACTTGCCAACGACATTACTGTTGACGCGGGCGACATAATCTTCAAGATTGAGATCGATATCTTCAATCTTGTCATTGAGCTTAGCCGCAAAGTAATAACGCAGGTATTCCGGGTTCAAATGTTCCAGGTAGCTGCTCGCGGTAATAAAGGTGCCACGCGACTTGGACATTTTCTCGCCATTTACGGTTAAGAAACCATGCACACAAATTTGATCCGGCGTGCGGTAGCCAGCGTAGTGCAATGTGGCAGGCCAGAACAAGGCATGGAAATTAAGAATATCTTTGCCAATAAAATGGTATAGCTCGGCTTTACTGTCAGGTGCCCAGAAATCATCAAAGTTAAGACCTTCAGTTTTTTCACAAAGGTTTTTGAAGCTCGACATGTAACCGATGGGGGCATCTAGCCAAACATAAAAATATTTACCCGGTGCATCAGGAATCTCAAAACCAAAGTAAGGCGCATCACGTGAGATATCCCAATCCATCAGACCGGATTCAAACCATTCTTGTAATTTATTGCGCGATTCGATCGGTAGTGATTCATGACCGTGTTGATTTAAATCACCCGCCATCCATTGATTCAGAAAATCTTCACATTCACTTAGTTTAAAAAAGTAATGTTCGGACTCTTTCATGACCGGTGTCGCACCCGAGATCGCTGAAAAGGGATTCAATAATTCGGTTGGCGCATAGGTTGTACCACAGGCCTCACAGGCATCGCCATATTGATCTTTGGCATGGCATTTTGGACACTCACCTTTAATAAACCTGTCGGCGAGAAAGATGCCCTTCTCGGGATCAAAGAACTGCTCAATGGTGCGGGTAGTGATCTTGTCCGCATCCTTCAGCGCCGCGTACATGCCGGTGGCGAGTTCACGGTTTTCATCCGAGTGGGTTGAATGGTAATTATCAAATTCGACCTTAAAACCGCCAAAGTCCGCCAATCGCTCGCCATGAATGCGATCAATGAGTTGTTCCGGGGTAATTCCCTCGGCTTCGGCACGCAACATGATGGCGGTGCCGTGGGTATCATCGGCACAGACGTAGTAACAGTCGTGGCCCTGCATGCGCTGAAAACGCACCCAGATATCGGTCTGGATATATTCGACCATATGGCCAATATGCAGGCTGCCATTGGCATACGGCAGGGCGCTGGTAACGAGAATGGTACGGTGCTGGTTTTGGTTAGTCGACATAGTTCACTTGTTGTTATGGTTAATATCCCTACGAATTCCCGGTTAAAACAGTCAGGAATAGCTGACTATAATTGTCTGGAATATGCATATCATGTTATCCTAATATATTAACCGAATTAAGTCGCTAGTGTTAATGATATTAAAGGTATCAGACATTGGTGTTGTGAAGTGAATTTGCAGGAGAACAGAGACATGTCAGAGGTAACCCGCGAAAGCGTTGAGGCTAAGCTGAAAGAATACACCGACCCTTATCTTGAAAAGGATCTGGTCTCAGCAAAAGCAGTCAAAGATATTAATATCGATGGCGGTGCGGTCAGCATCAATATCCTGCTTGGTTTTCCTGCCAAGGGCTATGTCACTACATTGGCTGAAAAGCTAAATGAGCTGGTTAGTAGTATCGACGGCGTTAGCGACGTAACCATCGACGTTAGCATCAAGATCGCCGCACATAAGGCGCAAAAGGGGGTTGAGCAGATCCCAGGCATCAAGAATGTGATTGCCGTGGCATCCGGTAAAGGGGGTGTTGGTAAATCAACTACTTCCGTGAATCTAGCCTTAGCCCTAGCTGCTGAAGGCGCCAAGGTCGGTGTTCTCGATGCGGATATCTATGGCCCAAGCCAGCCGCGTATGTTGGGTGTGAATAAAGAACGTCCTGAATCACCGGATGGCAAAACATTAATGCCTATTAATAGTTACGGCCTCCAATCTATGTCGATTGGTTTCCTCGTCGATGAAGACACCCCGATGATTTGGCGCGGTCCAATGGTCACACAGGCATTGAACCAGCTGATCAATGACACGCAGTGGGAAGATCTGGATTACCTGATTATCGATCTACCACCAGGTACCGGTGATATCCAACTAACATTGGCTCAACGTGTACCAGTGAGTGGCTCCGTGATTGTTACCACACCACAAGATATTGCCCTGCTAGATGCCCGTAAAGCCTTGAGTATGTTTGAAAAGGTTGAAGTACCAGTGCTGGGTATTATTGAAAACATGAGTATCCATATTTGTAGCGAATGTGGCCATGAAGAACACATCTTCGGCCAAGGCGGCGGCGAGAACATGTCTGAACAGTACGGTGTTGACCTGCTTGGCGCATTACCGCTGGATATGGCCATTCGTAAAGACACTGATGACGGTAAACCAACCGTGGTTGCTGACCCGGAAGGCCGTGTGGCACAGATTTACCGTGAAATCGCTCGCCGTGTTTCGGGCAAGCTGTCTATGCAAGCGAAAGATTACGCGAGTAAATTCCCGAATATCGTTATTTCTTAATTACTTGCAGTTATTGCACGTCTTGAAAGAGACGCAAAAAAGGGGTCAGAGTTCTTTTCATACTCTGACCCCTTTTTTTGTGGTTAGCTTTAGGGTCTAATACTGCCAACAAAAACGTATTAAACGGGCAGATACACATCCAATGAGCATCAAATCAGATAAATGGATTCGCCGCATGGCAGAATCCACCGGCATGATCGAACCTTTCGAACCCGGTCAGGTTAAACACAATGGCGATGAGCGCATCGTTTCTTACGGCACATCAAGCTACGGCTACGATATTCGTTGCTCAAATGAATTTAAGATATTCACTAACATCAACTCAACCATTGTTGATCCGAAAAACTTTGATGAAAACAGCTTCGTTGATGTGAAGTCAGATGTTTGTGTTATTCCACCCAACTCATTTGCCCTAGCGCGTACTATTGAATACTTCCGTATCCCACGCAATGTATTGACTGTTTGCCTGGGTAAATCAACTTACGCGCGTTGTGGCATTATAGTCAACGTCACCCCGTTTGAACCGGAGTGGGAAGGCCACGTGACTTTAGAGTTTTCAAATACCACACCACTACCGGCAAAGATTTACGCTAACGAAGGCGTTGCACAAGTGTTGTTCTTTGAATCCGATGAAGAATGTGAAACATCGTATGCAGATCGTGCGGGTAAGTACCAGGGCCAGCAGGGTGTGACGTTGCCGAAGACGTAATTGTTATTGCATGTTGCGATAGCAACGCGCCAATCCGTGGCTTTGTTTCGATTTGTCGTAAATTTTAGTGTAAGAGAAGTTGTATGCGTGTTGTAAGAACGAGTTTGTTAGCCATTCTGTTGATGATGTTCTTGTCTGGTTGTTCCACTACGTTGCTGAAAGGGTCTAAATTTAAACAGGTTGGCGCGCCCGATACTGAACATGCTCTTGTTTATATTTATCGGCCAAACTCAACACCTTACTTACTAAGTCCAGATGTGTTTCTTAACGGTAAAAAAACGACTGAGTTAGGTAATCAGGGGTACACGTATCGCTATTTAAAACCGGGCGAGTATGACATTAAGGTTGCTTGGTCATTTATGTCTGGTCGACAAGATCTAGAAGGAAAAATAAAAGTCGAGGCAGGTAAAACATATTACATTCGATCACATGGCCATGTGTTTTATACAGGGACCTACTATTCTTCGAGTGGTCACCTAGCCACGGTTCCCGCTAAAGATGCATTGAAAGAGATTAATCACTGTATTTATATAAAACCCGGAATTAAATAAAAGGGTACAGCTTGAATTCCAGAATCAAGGGCAGCAATAAAAGGGGTCAGTACCCTATTCTTTTTCACCACAACATCTTAGGCGTTGCAGATCATTATCGCGACCATTAATTTCTTTAACGGCCTTTTTGAAAACGCCACGCAGGTGACCCTTCATGTGTTTGGTGATGGCGGAGTTTGGAATTTCTTTTAATACGGCGAAGATAGCCAGTGCATAGGTCGCTTCACGTTCCGAAAGGTAGGCGTCGCGATTGGCTGCCGGGTTATAACAACTCCCGCAACCACCACGGAAGGTGAAGGCACTATTAGCAAACATCACACCAAAACCGCTATAAATCGCGAGCAACTCCGTGACATGCGGCCAGTACTCAACGCCGCCAGGTGGCGGTTCGTTTGCCATCTGTCCCAGGTGGTGGGCGATGATATGGGCGAAGCTTGAAATCATCCCTTCAGGATTACTGATTTGTTGTCGGTTAAACAGTATGGGCAGCCGATGTGCATCACTAACGGAATCATCCGCAATACCACCCGCGCCGCGTAGCGCACCCTTGATTTCAACTTTGGGGGCTTCCAGAGAAGGTGAATTGTCATCTTCCACAAGCCGTGTTGGCCAATGCCCAACTCCGACATAACCTTTTACCCGGTCGAAAATCAGATTTGCCATTTCCTCCGGGCTATCGACACTACCGGGGAAAAACGTATTGTTCGGCAACACCAATACCGTTTCATTGTAGAAATAGTCAGCGTCAAAATTATCTAAGGCCCAGGCAAAGGCATCAAATAACCATTGCGATGAACTCGTCTCTAATACAGGGGAGGTGTTAAATAAACCAAACATCAGGAAGGCAACTCTTTTGCGAAAATGGCAGAAAACATCATGTGCTTATCATAAATGCTAGCGATTAATAATAAAATAACCTTCTCCTGAAATTGGCGAAAATAATAAGGGCAGAGCATAGTTATTTCTAATATTTAAGAAATCTGTGCTCTGCCCCCATTTATTTCTACGCACTAATTTTTTCAAACATCTTCATAAAATTACCGCCCAGGATCTTGTCGGTATCTTCTTTGGTAAAACCATTCTCACGTAATGCCTCGCCTATCGTATCCCAGTCTCGATAGCTGTCGAAGGGACCGCGGTGAAGGCCAGTACCGAGCTCGGTCTGTACACCGACGTGGTTAATGCCAACGCTATCGACGAGGTAGGAAAAATCACTAATCCAGTCATCAAAGGTCTTACCCTTGCGTGTCTCGCGTATGGACCACCAATTGCCAATAATACCGCCAGTCTCTGTAACACGTTGCCACGTGTCCTTCACGGATTTGTTCATGTGCGACAACATGACAGGTTTGTTGGTCACGTCGACAACTTGTCTAATGGTTGTTGCACGTGAATGCGCAAGGTCTATGATCATGCCGAGTTCATTTTGAAGGCGTATAACCTCTTTTCCAAATGGCGTTACATTATTCCTGCTATCGATGGTGCCGCCGCCTCCCGCTGCTTGCAGTTGCAAGGAGATAAGGCCCATGGCATGAAACTTTTTCAGGTTAGCGAGTTGACCTTGAAGAATATAGGCACCTTCATTAGCAATCATGGCAACTCGTTTTCTCTGCGCCTTGGCCTTCAGGATATCGTTCATTGTTCGCGCAATGGGGATTTTATTTTTCTTGATGCTTTCAAATACCCGGGGGAGTTCGCCAAGATCCGGGTGCCCGCTTATAAAAGAGACATCTGGTCCTGTTTTGGAGAAAAAATCGTCCATTTCATTTTCTTCGAGAAAGCTATGGGAATGGAGATCCACAGAAATGGAAGAGGCTGCGGCTGGAGAGACGTCTCCGGGGCGTACGCCTACAGCAAGTGCTGCTGCCGCTATAATGAAATGCCGCCTGGAGTATGAACAAGTCGTCTTGTTTTTCATAATGTCATCCCTGCAAATATCAATTACTCTCTGGTACCTAAATACGATGGCAACCCGAATCGGTCTAATCAGTATATTAGGGCCTGACCTGTTTTATTTTAACCAACATATTCCAACCATTTAGATTTCACGCAGATGGGCACCATCTCTTCCTTGTCCAGTTTATCAATAGAATACTGGCAACAGCCGCATTGATACTGTTTACCGTGCTGCACTATTTTACGCTTTGCACACACTTTCAGGCACAGGTTCCAGGTGCAAGATGGTGAGCGACAGTAAAAACAGCGAACATCGGTCGCAGACACGTCGCCGGTATTAAACAGGGATTCTAGCTGTTCAACACCGACGTCGACTTCTACAAAGC
>Ga0316207_10002782_pt1 | contig 17315 bp, 14 predicted proteins | sample 6weekpyrite_MG_FD_204943 | JGI IMG/M metagenome (GOLD analysis project Ga0316207, IMG submission 204943) | Microbial mat bacterial communities from mineral coupon in-situ incubated in ocean water Damariscotta River, Maine, United States -... | ecosystem: Environmental > Aquatic > Marine >...
GATTGTCGAGCACCATCCGCACCGCTCTCGCGCGTGTCTCAGGTGAATAGCGGTTTGCTCTGTTGTCCTTTTCCATGGCTCCAATCCTTCCTCGATTTGGAGCCTCCGGAAAACCCGGAGCGGTTCAAAGGGCCTGTCAGCCCTAGAAGCTGCGGAGGCAGCCACAGCACACGGCCTGCCGACTTTATCCGTCAGCACGATCAACAAGGCGCTGGGCAGGATGCAGGCCACTTGGAAATGGGCGGACAAGCATCTTGACGATGAGGTTTCGGACATCTTTGGTCCGATGAAGCTGGCAAGCAAAGGCAACGCAAGGGGTGAGGCAGACCCCTTTAGCTCGGCCCAGCTACAGATAATCTTCAACAGCCCGCTATTTACAGGCTGCAGGTCACAGCGCCTCCGTACGGAACCCGGTGAAACGGACATGAGTGGAACGAGCTGGTTCTGGTTGCCCCTTCTTGGCCTGTGGACAGGAGCGCGATTGAACGAGCTATGTCAGCTCAGGGTGGAGGACGTTGACAGGGAGGGTGACATACTTTTCCTACGCCTCCAAGAAGGTAGCGATACCCAACGCATCAAAGGCGGGAAGAAGCGCAATGTGCCACTGCACCCGGAGCTGGTCAGGCTGGGATTTCCCACCTATGTGGACGCCAAGCGCCGGTGTGATAGTGACCGCGTATTTCCCGACCTGAAGATCGATGCGAAGGGCTACTACTCGGACAGGTCGTCCAAGGATTTCAGTGCGTACATCAAAAAGCTGGGCGCGAAGACGGACAAGACTTCCTTTCATTCCTTTCGCCACAACTTCAAGGACGCCTGCCGCCACGCGGGGGTCAACCCCGACATAAACGACATCCTGCTGGGCCACGCATTGCCGGGCATGGCTGGGCGGTACGGCGACGGCAACATCCCTCTACTGCGCCTGCACGAGGCGATCTGCAAAATAGAGTATGCTGGTCTATCACTTCACCAAACCAAGGGTTTCACGCACTGAGTGGCTCCCTTCCTGCGCCGGTTGATGCCCTGTCGTGCAGCTGAAGTGCGCAAGGTACAGTTGTATCTCGGCAAGAGCTGGCATGCGCTGCCTGAGAGGCCAGAGGAAGCCACATAGGGCCACTACGCCCTGTCGAGCATGGGGAGGCGGCATGCGCGGGCAACAGCAGCCGTCAAGGCCTCCTGCGGAACGCCACAGGGCCACTGAGGACCAACGCCAGCACAACCGCTGGGCTACCCCCCCCCCCACCGTATGGCTTAAGCGGGCCGTGGCGGGCCGCCGGGGATGCCCTGTGCCCTGCGCCGGGGATAATTGAGTATCACCATTGCACTAAACCCATCGCTACCACTTTGGCTGCCTGCTTGTACTGGTCATTCCCCGGCGGGGCAGGATCAGCATGGGACTGCATGGGCAGGCCTTAGTTGCCTTCCCCTCTCGAGGAGGGGTGAGGTGGTTGTGCCAGTTCATGCCAGCAAGGGAAGACGCCCTAGTAGTGACTTTGGAGGTCACTATGGCGGTTCCCTAGGGTGCCACCTTTGCGGCCTAACCCACAGCGCCTGCGGAATTGGGTGCCACCAATAGAGGGATCGTCGCCGTCATCGTCGGCAGCAGCAGGATACTTGAGCTAGCTGGATGCCCGGTGGGCGGGTCTGCCACCCCTTAGCCACTTTGACAGCCACTGAGGAACCGCCCCAGAAGACCTATGGATGGGCGCAGGGGTGTGCAGCCTCAGGGTGTGCATTCTGCATAGGTGGTTCAGCAGCCAACCAACCCTGAAAACACCAACCTGAAATCGGAAAAAGCATGACTGAACAGAACCTTAGGCGCCCCACGAAACGCCTCATAAGCCTTCGGAACATCAAGACGAAAACGGATGTATTTCAGTTCCGGCATTTGGGCACGGATGAGCACCATGTGAACGACCTTGCGCGTGTCCCCGACAACGGAGACCCGCTTGACCCTCTGACGCTATGGGAGAACCCCAAGACCGGCGAGTTCTTTGTAGTGGATGGGCACCACAGACTTGCGGCCTACAAGCAGGCAGGCTGGCGCAGAAAGGTCCCGGCGGTTGTCCACAACTGCGACCTGCAAGAGGCGCGATTGCTGGCACTGCGAGAGAACGGCAAAACGCGCCTTCCTCTGTCGCCCGAAGAACGGTTGGACGCAGCGTGGCGTCTCGTTTGCCTCAATTGCTACAGCAAACGGGTCGAGGTGAAAGAGACGGGAGTGGGCGAAGGTACCGTGGCCAAGATGCGGAGAACGCGGATCGCGCTGATCGCACTCACACCTGATGGCGATCTTCCGGAACGCTGGTGGGAAGCATTAGATGCTTTGCGGGGCGGTGAACGGCGCGATTACACAGATGTTGAAAGGTCCTCCATGATTGAAGCCAAGACCGCAGAACTCGATGCGAAGATCGGCAAGGAATTGGGCCACATGGCTTCGCGCCAAATTGAAGCCGCTTGTGCCGTCGTAGCCAAAAGGCTGGGGCGACAGGGGATGCAATTCTTCATTGAGGAGTATGGGGACTTGGACGACCCCTTTGGCCTGCCTGAAGAAGATGTCTGACCGCGCCGAAAGCTATGGACATGACACCAAGGCAGGCGGGTTTTTGGCGGCAAATATCTGAGTGACTTTCTTTTAGGGCGGCGCGGGCGAGTTCCCCCCTATGCCATTTCTGGGGGGGTGGCTGGCAGGATAACAATGGGACCGTTAAAGCTGGCCACGGCTGTCTTCAACTCTCGGGGAAAGGTGGGATGGGTAGGCATGCATGTGTTGGGGGGCGTGGCTTTGGAAGACGACATCAAGCGGGATTGATACGGCTTGCTGTTTCCTCGCCTATCGATAATGATCTATGCACAGCCTCCTGAGAAAGCATTGACTGTCTAGCAAGGCCCGGCGGGAACTGAAGCGTGATGAACTGATATGTTTGCAATCGCCAATACCGATCACCGTTGGTTTAATCAGCTGAGGTCCTGCCCAGTAAACCATGGCATTAACTTCTGGTCACCTACGCCTTGGAATGTACGATCCATAGCCGAAGGATCACGCCTGTACTTCATGCTTAAGCACCCCACGCGCCTCATTGGAGGCTACGGCATCTATCGCGGTTATGAGACATCGACCGTCTCAGGAGCGTGGAAACGCTACGGGCCGGGTAACGGAGTTTCCTCGGCTGCTGAGCTTAGGGAACGAGTTGAAGAGTACGCCAGCAAACGATCCGCCGATCACCTGCCTCAGCTAGACCCGAGGATTGGATGCCTATCTTTGGCTGATCCGGTCTTCCTCGACGCGCAATCTTACCTTGACCCAACCGCGTACGGAGTTGATTTCCCCAGACAGGTGGTGAAGTTCAAGACCTTCGCACTGCCAGACCCGTTTGCCGCTGCTCTGGACTTCCTCAACCGCGACCCTGAGTTCAACCTTGTTTCCGGCAGTGGAGTAACTGAGAACTCGCAACGAAAGAAGCGTGAGGGGCAAGCGCAGTTTCGCGCGGAAGTTCTTGATGCGTATCGGGGTCGTTGTTGCATTACCGACACCAAGGTGTCTGCAGTCATTCAGGCAGCGCATATACAGCCGTTTGTATCGCGACAGAGCAATCATGCGCAGAACGGCTTGCCTTTGCGCAGCGACCTCCACACCCTATTTGACGACGGTCTGATCAGCGTCGACCAAGGCAACGCCCTTCTGGTCAGTTCCCAACTCGACGGCACCGATTACGAGAGTTTGCGAGGGAAGCCGCTCATTGCTCCCATAGACCCACGCGCCACTCCCTCTGCCAAAGCGCTAGAGCTACATCGCAAGTCGATCTACCGCCCGGACTAGGCATACAGCGATAAATAGGCGTCCTGCTAAGGTATACCCCAGAGGAACGTCGCCACAGGACGACATGAGTGTCCTTTTAGGGTTGTATTTCGGATTGTGGGACAGTATGGAGTAAGGGTCTAGAAGCAAAAAGGACAATTACACATGGCGATCTACGGGTACGCACGGGTCTCCACCACCGATCAAGACCTGACTATTCAGCGTGAGGCGTTGGCGGCGGCGGGGTGTGAGAATATCCGCGCAGAGAAGATCAGCGGCACCAGCAGGCAGGGGCGCAAGGAGCTTGAAACCCTACTTGAGTTTCTGCGGGACGGAGACACTCTGGTGGTGACGCGGCTCGACCGGCTGGCACGTTCCATGGACGACCTGTCCACCATTGCGAGAGAGTTGCACAGCAAGGGCGTGTCACTCAAGGCGACAGAGCAGCCTGTGGATACCAGCAACGCTGCTGGCAAGGCCTTCTTCCAGATGCTCGGGGTGTTCGCTGAATTCGAGACCAACCTAAGGAAGGAGCGTCAGCGGGAGGGGATCGACAAGGCAAAGGCGCGGGGTGTTTACAAGGGGCGGAAACCGTCAATCGACGTGGACGAGGTTAGGCGTCTACGGGACGTGGAAGGAAAGGGAGCGACCGAGATTGCGCGAGAGCTTGGGATCGCAAGGACATCTGTATATCGTGTGGTTCAATAGAATTCCTCGAAGTTTTTGTGTCGACTACCAAGTTATGCTGTGTAATTAATGCACCGAGGAGACGAGCAGGCATGGAATTTCCCGAGCAGGAAAGGGTGGTCTACGACACCAACCCGTTGGTCGAGGTCGTCTGTCAGCTCCGTTATCATCAAGTTTTCGCAATTGACGAGACAGTGCCAGCTGGGTTTCAGCGTGATCTTGGATCGTACTACCCAAAAGCGTCCACGAGGGTATCAAACACGTTTCAAATCGGTGCGGGCTCACCCGATGCTAGATCATCCGCACAACGAACTCTATATGACTTTGTGACAGAGCAAGACGATATCCGCGTGACGCTTGCCAGCGACTTCCTCGCCATAAGCTCTCCGGACTACCGACAGTGGGAAAGTTTCAAAGGACACATTCAAGCGGCGATGAATGCGTTGCAGAGGAACTATCCGATTGGTGGCTACACCCGCGTCGGATTGCGATATGTGAACTTGATTGACCGCGAGCGGCTGGATTTGGACGTGAAATGGGACCAGCTTATCCGAAGTTCCGCACTTGGATTGCTGGCTGACGAAGACGTCCCAATTGGAGATTTGACGGAACACAGCAACACTTCCATTTTCCAACTGCCAAACGGCAAGTTAGCGCTACGACAAGGCTTGAGACTTAAGGACGGCCAACCTGATGGCTCGTATGTAATCGATAGCGACATATTTACTGATGAAGGAATGGTAGCCAATGACGATGTCACTGACCTCTTACGGCAATTCAATGCGACTGCACGGAACGCCTTTCGATGGCTCATCTCAGAACGACTTCACGAGCGGCTTGGGCCAAGTTCGCCCGCTGCTGGATGATTTGCTCGAGCTCCTTAGACCGGATTTGTATCTGGACCTTTATGGCGGGAGGAAAAGCGAACCGTCGGACCAGACCTCAGCGGATGATGGCGATTATGAGACCACACGAACGACAGAGCCTGTCGACCTAAGTTGGTATTTCGCGGTCATTCAGGAAGGCGTCGATGCTCAACCGGATGCGATGAGACTGGCCCTTACGATACAAGGCGTCGCTCAACTCGTGAAGAGTGGCTTACGAGACGAGTTTGATCGGTTGGACAGCCTCTTATCTCAAACGGACTGTAGCTTGATGTCAGACGCGTCCGCTGTCGCGTTGGTCCGCGCATCTTACCCTTTCCGCTCAAAGCTCTCCCACTGGAAGCCATTCGTCGATAGAACCGCTGAAGCGCTCAGTGAGCGAGGTGGCGACGCTGATCGGCTGCTAAAGGGCGTAATCTAACCAATGCCAGTATCTGCGTCGGCTGGAACTGTCCCAAGCTCCGATGAACACCTTTGGGTGGCCATTCGCAGCATCAACGATGGACAAAACCATTGTGGCCTCGCCTACCGGCGTCAAGGAGACGAAATCCGTCTACTACACCTCGCGTTTCACTTCGACCTGCGAGACGAGGCACTAGACGCACCCTATCGCCGTGTTCCTTGCAGGCTCGATGAAACCAACCAATTGGTAGTCGCTGCTGCCGCAATCAACATGGCTGGGATTGAGCCAAGAATTCCCTACGGCTTCAACGACGAGGGTATTGTGTTTGATCCCGATACCGGAGCGCTTCTCGAGGCCCCTGCTGGAAGAGGCCTGACTTGTGCTACATTTGTTACCGCATTTTTGAACCACCTTGGCTTTCAGCTCATTGACCGGGACACCTGGCCGAAACGGGCAATTGATGCGATCTGGCGAGAGCAAATGATTGAAGCTGTCGAGCACCATAGCGGCGATGCCGATCATGCCGGTGCCCTTCGCTCTAATCCTTTCGCCGAGCGCATTCGCCCAGAGGAGGTGGCCGGTGCATCGGTGGTCGATTTCAGCGAATGGCCGGTAGAATTCGGCCGTGCACACGAAATTGCCGAAGAAATCATAGCGGAACTTGCCGCTTAGCCCTCGTGGCAATGAATGCCGATCAGAAGCCCTCACCATGCACGCCGACACCTACATTGGAACGAGAACGGCTTCCTTCTTCGCACTAGGGTGCCTTGCTACATTCTCACGACCAGTGTTACAGTGGTGTGTACCAGAAACCAAACTGGCCACATGATTAGTCCCTGAAAACAAAGGAGAAAGCTGCCGCTTTCGTGCACCCCCTAGGCTCCACCAAAATCTCCGTTAAAGCGTGTCGCGAAAAACCTGAGACATCAGATTTTCGAGAGACGCCGCAACGCTACCTATTGCCACCGCGCGGCTGTCCCCAAAGGCATCGCCGCCACGTATCCCAAGAGCAAAGAGACATTCTCGCTCAGTCTCCACCCGACGGCATCGACCGTATCGGGTCAAGCTACTGATCTTATGTCGCCCCGTAGGTGTAACCAGTGAAATAGGTTCTGTTCCGACATGGGGCGTGCCAAATGGTACCCCTGAACGCAGGTGCAACCTATTTTCTGTAGAGCTTCGAGTTCCTTTGCGGTTTCGACGCCCTCGGCTAAAACTTTTATGCCTAGCTTTCTTGCGAGGCCGACAATAGCACCGGTGATGACAAAAAGCTCTGGATCGGAATCGATATTTTGCACGAGGCTGCGGTCAATCTTTATCCGTCGGACAGGGAATTGCCTCAAGCTGGCGATTGCCGTGTGGCCGGTGCCGAAATCGTCCAATTCAATCGCAAGACCGTTTTCTGCAAATGCGTGAATATTCTCGATGACGTTGACCGATCTGTCGTCAAGCAATGTTGATTCCAGAATTTCGATTCGCACCTGATCCGGCGCGAGTCCGTGACCCTGGATTTGCCACATGTATTGTTCCACTATTCCCGGATCGCTCAGTTGAGCGCTGGACATGTTCAGGCTTATCCTGGGGCGATCCATTCCAGACTCATTCAGGTGTTGAACGACAGGAAGGCTTTTCTGTAATACAATTCGGTCGATCGCGGAAACAAGCCCAGTTTCCTCGGAGGCAAACAAAAACTCTCCAGCGCTCAGCAGTCCGCGAGTCGGGTGATTCCAACGAACGAGCACCTCGAAGCCATCGATATTCTTGCCCGAGATATCAAACTGGGGTTGGAAGAACGGAACGAATTCCCCGTCTTTGATTCCATTGTTGATTTCCTGCGCCAAGACGGCGGTCTTGACAGAATGCTCGCGCATCGATTGCTCGAAAAGAGAGGATCGGCTTCGTCCAAGACTCTTGCATTGATTGAGGGCAATGTCGGCGTTTTGCAGCGCCGTTTCGATCGAAATCTTACTGGTTGGGTGCCAACTGGAAATCCCGATGCTGGCTCCTATATGACAGATCCTTCCTCGAAATCTGATTGGTTCAGTCAGCTCACATCGCAGTGTTTCGGAAAAATCCAAGACCTCGCTATCGGTCATGTCGCTTTGAAGCAATACGAGGAATTCATCGCCTCCGACACGCGCAACAAGCCCCCCCTTGGTCGCGTTGGCACGCAGTTTCTTTGCGGCTTCGACCAGCACATAGTCGCCCGCATCGTGCCCGATGGCATCATTGATCGATTTAAACTTGTCGAGGTCGACATGCAGAACGATCAGACGTTCATTGGGCTTAAGAGACCTTGCCGCGCGGTCTGAAAACAGCGTCACACCTCTGCGATTCGCCAGTCCGGTCAGTGAATCTGTCGCGGCGGTCTGCTCGAGCTCGATCTGTTTTCTCTTGAGCTCTGTTATGTCAATGCGAAACCCGACCTGGCCGCCCTCGCTTGTGCGCTGGGTCAAAGCCCTGACCCAGCTGCCCTGATCTAGTTCATACTCATGCTCCGAGCCATCAATTCTGTGAAGGTCAAGCATGCCCGCAAGCCAGGTGTCTTCGTCACCGATTGCCGTCGGGTAATGACCGCGCTCCAGGCCGAAACGAAGTATCTCTTCGTAGGTGGCTCCGGGGGCCAGGATTTCGGTAGACGCCGGGTGTATCTCGTTGAAATGGTCGTTGAGCAGGATTAATTTGTCGTCTGCATCAAAGAGCCAAAAAGCTGCCGGAAGCGCATTGATTGCGTCGGTAAGACGCTGTTCGGCCTGTTCCGCCCTATCGCGGCTTTCCACCTGTTTTGTGATATCGATCCGCAGCCCGACACGTCCTCCATCGGGTGTAACCCGTTCCAGAATCCGAATCCAACGGCCGCCGGATAAACACTGCTCAACGGTGTCATTTGCCTGGCGATGCGCTTTGAGGCGTTCCTTCAGCCATTCTTTTTCCCGCCCCACCGCATCGAGGTATTCACCCTTGGCCAACCCCAGGCGAAGGATGTTCTTGAACTTGGCGCCTGGGACCATTGCAGATGCGCTTTTTGGATAAAACTCTTTGTACTTTTCATTGCATATGACCAATCTATCTCGACGATCATAAAGCACAAACCCATCAGGCAGAGCCTCTATCGCCGTTCTCAATTGGTCCTTTGCACGAAGAATCTCGACTTGGGCTTGGTTTTCCGCCGTAACATCCAGGATCAACGCTAAGAATTGAGGCTGGCCATTCGCTATATACTGCAGAGAGATTTCTGCTTCATACCCGGTTCCATCTCTGCGAATATGTTGCGTACGAAACGTAAGGTTATCCTCTTGGCCAGTGGTAAGTCGTTCAAGGACATTGCGAAAAGAGGGTTCATCGAATTCCGGCTTGATGTCCACTGGGGTAAGTTGGCGCAATTCCTCCAAGGAGTACTGGAGGTTTGAGCGCGCCTTTTCATTCACGATTGTGAATTTTAGCGTCGACGCATCGAAGGCGAAAACCTCACTGGGTGCATCTTCCACCGCCCGGAGCAGGATATCACTGTGGTCTGCGGCGTTGTACACGTCTGACACCGGTCCTTTTTTGGCCATCGGATTTGGGGTTGCCGATGCCTGCTGGCGATGAATCTAGAAAGAAAGTCTAAAGAGTTGGTTACGGTAGTTTTCCATTTCTTTCCGTGAGACCGAGTCCAACGGCATTTGATCGGAAATGTTTGCATTTGTTTGGCCAAAATGGTTGTTTCCGGACTATCCCGTTGGACGCTTGCTCGTGCCACGAAAGTCCGTTTTCCTGAACTTCCGCGCGTTGGGTCGCGGGTGCAGCAAGAGCGGCATGAATATTGTGGGTTCTGGCTCTTTTGTGTGATTGACTCACGCGGTGGCGGCGCGAATGGCCCGGATGTTTTCACCATAGGGCGCGGGATCGTCGACCGAGCCGCCCCGGAACACCGCCGACCCGGCAACAAGAACGTCCGCGCCAGCCGCGACAACCAGAGGTGCCGTTGTCGGGTCCACGCCACCGTCGATCTCGATGTGGATCGGACGATCGCCGATCATCGCCCGCAGATGTTTGACCTGGTCGATTTGGGTGTGAATGAATTTCTGGCCTCCAAATCCGGGGTTCACTGTCATCACGCAGACAAGATCGCACAGATCGAGCAGCGGTGCCGCCGCCTCGACCGGAGTGCCGGGGTTCAACGCCAGCCCGGCCTTGGCCCCGGCGACGCGAATGGCCTGCAGGGTGCGGTGGGTATGCGCGCCAGCCTCGATATGGGCGGTGATCACGTCGGCGCCCGCGTCGGCGAATGCTTGGATGTAGGGATCGACCGGGGCGATCATCAGATGCACGTCCATGACGGTCTTGATGTGCTTGCGGATGGCCGCCACCAGTGGCGGGCCGAATGTCAGGTTGGGCACGAAATGACCGTCCATGACGTCCACATGCACCCAGTCACAGCCTTGTGCCTCGATCGCCTCGATCTCTTTGCCGAAGTTCGCGAAATCCGCGCTCAGGATCGAGGGCGCGATCTTGAGGGTGCGATCAAAGGTCATGAATGCTGCCCGCTATCGGCCAGGGCGGGGCGTTTCGGCTGCGGGTCCTTGTGCGCGGTCTTGGACGAGGCGGCGCGATCCACATCCAGCCCGCCGGCGAACACGCGGCTGCCGCGAATGTCCTGGGCGGTGATCGTGCTAAGTGCGGTTGCATCCAGCGGCCCGCTGGCGGTTTCAAACAGTCGGTTCGCCTGGCGCAGCCGCGCCCGGTCCAGCGCGTTGCGGATAGAGCGTGCATTGGCGAAATGCGGCTGCGCGCGGCGCAGTTCGATATAATCGTCGAACGCGGCTTTGCCAGGGTCGTCAAAGACATAGCTTTGGTCGGACAGCATCGAATTCGCGATGCGGCCAAGTTCGTCGTTGGTGTAATCAGGAAATTCGATGTGATGGGCGATCCGCGAGCGGAATCCCGGGTTGGCATTGAAAAACCTGTCCATCCGGTCGGCGTAACCGGCCATGATGACGACCAGATCGTCGCGGTTGTTTTCCATGACCTGCAGCAGGATCTCGATCGCTTCCTGGCCATAGTCGCGTTCATTGTCGGGCTTATAAAGGTAATAGGCCTCGTCGATGAACAGCACGCCGCCCATCGCCTTTTTCAGCACTTCCTTGGTCTTGGGGGCGGTGTGACCGATGTATTGACCGACCAGATCGTCGCGCGTGACCGTGACCAGATGGCCCTTGCGCACATAGCCCAGCCGGTGCAGCAACCCGGCCATCTTGAGCGCGACCGTGGTTTTGCCCGTGCCGGGATTGCCGGTAAAGGACATGTGCAAGGTCGGCGTGGCCTGGCTTAGCCCCATGTCGCGGCGCGCCTTGTCGACCAGCAGCAGCGCCGCGGTCTCGCGGATGCGTTGCTTGACCGGGGCCAGCCCGATCAGTTCTTCGTCCAGTTCGCGCAGCACCTCGGCCACGCCCGAGCTTTCATATTCGGCGGCAAGATCAACCGTCGTCGGTTTCGGGGCTTCGGATTGGTCTGACATGATGTGCACTTTCAAACGTGGGTCAGGCTGCGCGGCGTTCCGGTCGCGCAGCCGCATTTGTTTGGCCGTGGTGGTTCGAATCTGACGTTTCGAACCACCAGGGTTCTTGATGATGGATCAACTTATCAAAACATTTGAATGGCTTGCGCGCGCCTGCCTGTTCTGCGGCACGGATTCAAATGTTTCGGTCGGTCCACTAGCGGCGCGCGTCCCAGGCGTATTTCTGCGAGCGCCCTTCGTGGTCGGTGCGCTGCATGTGCAGGGATGGCTCGTCCTTGGGGCGGTTCACGATAAAGGACATCATCACGCTTTCAAATCCGCGCGTGTCGTCGAACGCCTGGATACGGATATAGCTGTCGCCATGAGCCTTGCGGCACTCGTCCAGCTCCATCATCGCGCCTTTGGCGTCGCGCAGATCGAACATCGGGTGCCCCCACATTTCCCAGTACGTATTCCGGGGGTGCGGATCATCGGTATACTCGATGCTGACCGCCCATTCGCGGCTGAGGATATATTCGATCTGCGCGGTGATCTGGGTGTCGTCCAGATCGGGCAGGTAGGAAAAGCAGCCTTGTGTGATACGCATGTTCTGTCTCCTTACATCGCCGGGGTTTCAAGCGGAACAAAGTCCGACGTGTCGGTTGAAGTGTAGTTGAAGGTGATGTTGCCCCAGGTATCGAGCGCCGCTTCGAGCGGTTTGCACCACTTGGCGGCGGCGCGCAGGATGTCCGGGCCTTCGTTCTTGATGTCGCGGCCTTCGTTGCGCGCCAGCACCATGGCCTCCAGCGCGACGCGGTTCGCGGTGGCGCCGGCCTGAATGCCCATCGGGTGGCCGATGGTGCCGCCGCCGAACTGCAACACGACGTCATCCCCGAACAGGTCGAGAAGCTGGTGCATCTGGCCGGCGTGTATGCCGCCCGATGCCACCGGCATGACCTTTTTGATGTCGGCCCAGTCCTGTTCAAAGAACAGGCCGCGCGGCAGATCGATCGCATTGTGGGTCTCGCGGCAGACATTGTAAAAGCCCTGGACTGTCAGCGGATCGCCTTCCAGCTTGCCCACGGCAGTGCCGCAATGCAGGTGGTCGACGCCGGCCAGGCGCAGCCACTTGGCGATCACCCGAAAGCTGATGCCGTGGTTCTTTTGGCGCGTATAGGTGCCGTGACCGGCGCGGTGCATGTGCAGGATCATGTCGTTGTCGCGGCACCATTTGCTGATCGACTGGATCGCGGTGTAGCCGATGATCAGGTCGACCATGACGATCACGGATCCCAACTGCTTGGCGAACTCGGCGCGGGCGTACATCTCTTCCATCGTGCCGGCGGTGATGTTCAGATAGTGGCCCTTGACCTCGCCGCTTTCGGCGCTGGCCTTGTTCACCGCCTCCATGCAGTAAAGGAACCGGTCGCGCCAATGCATGAAGGGTTGGCTGTTGATGTTCTCGTCATCCTTCATGAAATCCAGCCCGCCCTTCAGGCCCTCATAGACCACACGGCCATAGTTCTTGCCCGACAGGCCCAGTTTGGGCTTGGTCGTGGCGCCCAGCAGGGGCTTGCCGAACTTGTCCAGACGCTCGCGTTCGACCACCAGCCCGGTGGGAGGGCCGGCGAAGGTTTTGCAATAGGCGGCGGGGAACCGCATGTCTTCCAGCCGCGCCGCCTTGAGCGGTTTGAACGAAAAGACGTTGCCGATGATCGAGGCCGTCAGGTTGGCGATCGAGCCTTCTTCGAACAGGATCAGATCATAGGCGACGTAGGCGAAATACTGGCCGGGGGTGTTTGGCACCTGATCGACCTTATAGGCCTTGGCGCGGTATTGATCGCAGGCGGTCAGGCGGTCGGTCCAGACCACTGTCCATGTCGCGGTGGAGCTTTCGCCAGCGACGGCCGCCGCGGCTTCGATCGGGTCCACGCCTTCCTGGGGCGTGATGCGGAACAGGGCCAGAACGTCAGTGTCCTTGGGCTCGTAGTCGCCGTCCCAATAGCCCATCTGGGCGTATTTCAGCACGCCCGCGGCATAGCGTTTCTTTTTGTCGGTGATCTCGGTCGGATTGCTCAGATCGTTCATTTCAACTCTCCTGATAAGGGGTTAGGCAGCTTTGGCCGTCGCGGCATTGGGGTCCAGCGCACCGCTGAGATAACGCGCGGCCATTTCATCCATCGATACGACCTTGATCCCAGAGGCCTGTCCGGCGGTGCCAAACCGCTGGAACCGGTCGAGGCACAGCGCCTCCATTTCCTTCATCGCCGGAACAAGGAACTTGCGCGGGTCGAACTGGGTGGGATCGTCCTGCGCGACCTTGCGGAACTGGCCGGTCATCGCCATCCGGCAATCGGTATCGATATTGACCTTGCGCACGCCCATCCTGATGCCCTTTTCGATTTCCTCGACCGGGACACCGTAGGTTTGCGGCATCTCGCCACCCGAGGCGTTGATCAGATCCTGCAATTCCTGCGGCACCGACGACGACCCGTGCATCACAAGGTGGGTATTGGGCAGCTTTTCGTGGATCGCGGCAATCGTGGACATGGCCAGGATTTCGCCGTCGGGTTTTCGGGTGAACTTGTAGGCGCCATGTGACGTGCCGCAGGCAATCGCCAGTGCATCGCATTTGGTCTGGGTCACGAAATCCACGGCCTGATCCGGGTCGGTCAGCAATTGATCCTGGGTCAGCTTTCCGACCGCGCCCGAGCCGTCTTCTTCACCGGCCTCGCCGGTTTCCAGCGACCCCAGAACGCCCAGTTCGCCCTCGACCGATGCGCCGACCGCATGGGCGGCCTCTGTCACGCGGCGGGTGATATCGACGTTGTAGTCATACGAAGCCGGCGTCTTCATGTCGGCCTCCAGCGAGCCGTCCATCATCACCGAGGTGAACCCGTGCCGGATCGCCGACAGGCACGTCGCCTCGTTGTTGCCGTGGTCCTGATGCATGCAGATCGGGATGCCCGGATACATCTCGGCCAGGGCCTGCACCATGTGGCGCAGCATGATGTCGCCGGCATAGGACCGGGCTCCGCGGCTGGCCTGCATGATCAACGGCGCGTCGCATTTCTGCGCCGCGCTCATGATCGCCAGACCCTGCTCCATATTGTTGATGTTGAACGCCGGGACGCCATAGTCGTTCTGGGCGGCGTGATCCAAGAGTTGGCGAAGCGTGATGAGTGCCATGTCTGTTCTCCCTCAGGCAGCTTTGGCGGTGCCCGGAAGCGCCGCGATACCGGCGAGCGTTCCGCCCTCCGGCAATTTCGGTATCGCCCCGCCAGCGGCGGAGGCATAAGTGAAGCCGGTGCTCACGCCGGGCCGGCCGAAACGATTGATTGCGATTTTCTCAGTCATGCCAGTCCCTTAGTTCAGCAGCACCTTGGCGGCATCGGCGACCGCAGCGGCGGTGATCCCGAAATGCCGGTAAAGATCATCAATCGGGGCCGAGGCACCAAAGCCGGTCATGCCGACAAAGGCGTCGGACCGGTCCAGCATCCGGTCCCAGCCTTGCCGGATTGCCGCCTCGACCCCGACGCGTGGGGCCGATCCAAGAACCTCGGCCTGATAGGCGGCGGGCTGGCTGGCAAAAAGCTCCAGGCAGGGGGCCGAGACCACCGCCGCGCGGATGCCTTCCGCCTCAAGTCCGCGTGCCGCCTGCATCGCGATCTCTACCTCGGATCCGGTGGCGATCAGCGTCACTTGACGGTTCGGAACATCGCGCAGCACATAGGCGCCTTTGGCGGTCAGGTTTGTATCGGTGTGGCTTGTCCGCTGTGTCGGCAGACCCTGACGCGACAGCGCCAGCAGTGTCGGGGTGCCGCCGGACAGGGCGGCAATTTCCCAGGCCTCCGCCGTCTCGACGGCATCCGCCGGACGAATGACGTTGAGGTTCGGCAAGGCCCGCAGGCTGGCCAGATGCTCGACGGGCTGGTGCGTCGGCCCGTCCTCGCCCAGGCCAATGCTGTCATGGGTCATGACATAGGTGACCGGCACATTCATCAGTGCCGACAGCCGGATCGCGGGGCGGGCATAGTCGGCAAAGGCCAGGAAAGTGCCGCCATAGGTGACAAAGCCGCCATGCAGCGCGATCCCATTCATGATCGCGGCCATGCCATGTTCGCGGATGCCGTAGTGGATGTAATCGCCGGCATAATTGCCGCGCGTGACCGGCTGCATGTTCTTGGTGCGGGTCAGGTTGGATCCAGTCAGGTCCGCCGAGCCACCGATGGAAATGGGCAGGGCCGCGTTGACCACCTCCAGCGCCATTTCGGATGCCTTGCGCGTGGCGACTTTTGGCGCATCGCCGGACAGGCGGTGTTTATAGTTGTTCATCGCAGCACGCAGCGGCGCGGCATCCTGTGGCGCCAGGGATGAGCGGAATGCGGTAGCAATTGACGATGCGTTCAGTGCCGAGCGCCACGCCGCATGGGCATCCGCGCCGCGCGCCGCGACCGCGTGCCAATCGGCATAGATCGAGTCGGGTATCACAAACGGGGGATGGGTCCAGCCAAGGTTTTCACGCGTTGCCGCGATCTCGTCCTCGCCAAGCGGCGCGCCATGTGTGGCCGAACTGCCCTGCTTGTTGGGCGCGCCGAACCCGATGATCGTCTTGCAGGCAATCAGCGTCGGGCGTGGATCGGCCTGGGCCGCCGCAATCGCATCGGCGATGGCGTCCTTGTCGTGGCCATCCACGGACAGCACATGCCAGCCGGAGGCGGCAAAACGCGCGCGCTGATCCGTCGAGGTCGACAGATCGGTCGCGCCGTCAATGGTGATCTGGTTGTCGTCCCAGAACACGATCATCTTGCCAAGGCCAAGATGCCCGGCAAAATCAATCGCTTCCTGGCTGATCCCCTCCATAAGGCAACCATCGCCCGCGATTACGTAGGTGTAGTGGTCAACCAGATCATCGCCAAAGCGTGCATTGTGCATCCGCTCGGCCAGCGCCATGCCGACGGCCGTCGAAAGGCCCTGACCCAGCGGGCCCGTCGTGGTCTCGACCCCCTTGGCATGGCCATATTCCGGGTGCCCTGCAGTGCGCGATCCCATCTGGCGGAAGGCGCGCAACTGGCCGATGTCCATATCGTCATAGCCCAACAGGTGATTGATCGCATAGACCAGCATCGAGCCGTGGCCCGCCGACATCACGAAGCGGTCGCGATCCGGCCAGCCGGCGTTGCGCGGATCGATCTTGATGAAACGGTTGAACAGCACCGTCGCCACGTCAGCCATGCCCATCGGCGCGCCGGGGTGGCCGGAATTTGCGGCCTGTACCGCATCCATGCTGAGCACACGAATGGCATTGGCCATCATGTCTTCGGCAGATTTTGATATTGCGGCGATCCGGTTCATCGAAATCTCCTCAGGCGCGCTTGGATTCGTGGACCAGGCGGTTGACCATGGGTGTAAAGATCAGCTGCATCGCCAGATCCATCTTGCCACCCGGGATGACAATCGAATTGGCACGGCTCATCCAGCTGCCGTCGATCATCGAGGTCAGATACGGAAAATCGATGCCGCGCGGATTTCTGAACCGGATCACCACAAGGCTTTCGTCCGCCGTCGGAATCCAGCGCGCGATGAACGGATCAGACGTATCCACCACCGGCACCCGCTGAAAGTTGACGTCCGTTTCAACGAATTGAGGACAGATGCAGTGCACGTAGGCATGCATGCGCCGCAGGATCGTGTCGGTGACGGCCTCGGTGGTGTATCCGCGCTGTGCCTTGTCGCGGTGGATCTTCTGGATCCATTCCAGGTTGACCACAGGCACCACGCCGATTTTCAGATCGGCATATTTGGCGATGTTCACGTCGTCATTGACGACAGCCCCGTGCAGCCCTTCGTAAAACAGCAGATCGGCGCCGTCCTCAAAATCGGCCCAGTCCGTGAAGGTTCCCGGCGCCGCGCCCCATTGCTTGGACTCTTCCGCGTCATGCACGTAGTGCCGGGTCTTGCCCTTGCCGGTCTCGCCGAATTCGCGGAACACCCGCTCCAGCTCTGCCAATTCGTTGGCGTCATAGGAAAAATGGCTGAACGTCGCGTCGCCCGCCGCCATCC
>Ga0316207_10002783_pt1 | contig 17312 bp, 16 predicted proteins | sample 6weekpyrite_MG_FD_204943 | JGI IMG/M metagenome (GOLD analysis project Ga0316207, IMG submission 204943) | Microbial mat bacterial communities from mineral coupon in-situ incubated in ocean water Damariscotta River, Maine, United States -... | ecosystem: Environmental > Aquatic > Marine >...
GGTGAATTAAACGTTTTGTCTTCATTTGTTTGTCCGATTTTTTATCCATTTTTTCTCCAATTTTCCATTCTTTCTCCATTTTTTTGTATTTCAATTTTCATTTTTTTCCTTTTTCCTTTTTCCTTTTCCTTTTTTAATCTATTTTTTAAATTTACTTAGTGGTTAACACCGTACGGCGTGTTTCCTGTTGTACTTGCTTTAAACGCAATTCTTCATTTTTCGCAATCTCAGCGGTGACTGCCATTTCCTGCAGTTTTGCTTTTACTTGTTCACCGGCATGTTTTCGCATTTGCCATAGACGGCTGCGTAAGGTGCGCATGTATTCAATGGCAGGTTCGACAATCTCTCGTTTACAATTGGCGGGATCACCGCCATTCTTTACACCGGTTTTTTTGGCTGCCAGTAAGCCATAGCGTACGAGGGTATCCGTGCGTTCAAATAAATCGAATATGGCTTCACCGGCAAACACATAAGCAAGGGGTTCGGCTAATATATTTACCGCAACGGCTTCACTGCCTTTCATCACGGCGGTTTGCAAGCTGTAACTCACGGGTAATGGAATGGTATTGAGGAAGTTTTTGGCGTTACTACTGGGTTCACCAGAATTGGATTTAAACGCATCTACCACATTTTGTAAGTTAGTTTTGGTGCTTTGCAATAAGGTATTGTTGCTATCGACAGTACATTGGTAATCACTGCTGGGTCGTTTTTGTACCATGCCATAGACAAACGCATCCAGGTCAACCGAGCGATTGGCGGGACAGGGATCATAGGTTTGAAATGTAGGTAAATTAGATCCCGCATCAAAAGTGACAACCACATCACCCACAAAACCCCGTAACACATCTTCATAGGTACCCAGACCGGTTTTATTACTGATGTTTTTGATCAATGAACCCGATGAATAGATTTCAGTAAATTCTTTTGGGCAATCGGAAATAGCTTGGCTCATGTCCACTGGGGAAATACCTCCTGCCGAATCCCGGCTTGATTTGTATGAGGTGGGATTTTTTGCAGTACCGGTTGTCGGATTGAGAGAGCGACCTTGGGTGATTTCATTTGCCATACTGGACCAAACACTGGGATCATCCGGTCCGCGTTGTACAACAACTTGTTTGGCTAGCGCACACTCATTAATGTTAATGCCGTTAAGGTAATTGGCCAATTGTTCTGCCATGGCCATGGCATCACTGCAGGGATTGCACATGTTCTTTATGGCTAAATCAAAGGCAATAAAGGCTGAGTTTTTTAACATGCCTTCGGCTTTTTTGACTAACCATTCGGGATCTTTGATGTAACTAAAGCCGCCCCAGTAAGCATCAATACCACCGCAACCGGATTTTAATCTCGGTGGTGTGACAGTTATGGGGTATTCGGTTTGTACCGGCCAACGGGCATTAAAATTACCGAAGGAAACATAACCGCGTTCGGAGCCTTCATAAAACCCCGGTCCGCTAGAGGTATGTGAGGATACCCAATCATCGACCCAGGCACCGGCTTGAGCGGTATTAAAAAGGCATAGAAAAACAACAAGAACGAAAAAAATTACATAAACGCCCTGTTTTAATAAAAACGAAATCGGTTTCATTTTTGACTCCCTGTTAATTTCAAGGGTTGTTGATTTTGTTCTTCAAATTCCATTTGAAAAAACTGATCGGGTTTGATTTGGTTTTTCATTAACCGAATTGCGCGATAGACGTTTTCTTCTAAACCCGTAATCACTTCTACGCCAACGGCAACTGGTAACCATCGATCCCCCCCACGTTCAACGATAATAATTTGCGGGGTATATTCCACACTAAAGCGTTGTGCAACGGTGTTATTTTTTGAAATATCTACAATGGAAACCGCCCAGCCATGACGATCCATAAAGGCTTGTAATACGGTGTGTTGAGTAAGACAAAACTGACAAGATTGTTTTACAAAAAAGACTAAACCAAACGCTTTTTGATATTTTCGCAATGTGTTACGTATTTCGTCTCCCCGGGTTTGTAGATAATTATCCATACCCACTTTGTTTAAGGGATAAGTTTTGTTACTGTTCAACGCTGGTGTTGTCATCATGACATAAGACTGTGCAGCGGCCATGGCATAGGCTTTTTTCTGCATGACATCTTGCACAATCAGATAATTTCGCACATGCTCGGGCGTGGGTTGCCAAATCGCCTGTTCATGATGTTTTTTTAACAATTCCCGAATATCAGCGGGATGCATCGCCATTAAGACTTCAGTTGGTGGTAAATTGGCTAAGGGTTTACGCGAATCGTTATTTTCTTGTTGTTCTTCGTCATTTTGGGTTTCAATGACCTCATACCAATACCAGCCTTTTTTCTGCTTAATGATGTCTTCGGCCAAAACCGTATTGGAAAACAAAACAAGAAAAATTAGTGAAATATTCAAAATAAGTCGAATGAGTAAAATGAATGTTATGTGTGATTTAAAAAACAAACGTGACATGACTAAATAATCTTGATGGCTTTTTTGACTAAACTGGCATCGGCAAATCCCCAATACCGGGAATCAAAACTGTCTTTGTGTTCACCCAGTAAAAACAATTTTCCATCGGGAATGATGCCGTTATATTGAAAGGGATTTAAAACCTCACCTTTTCGCGTTGTGGTTTTCGCAAATCCCAACTGGATTCCATCACAATAATATGCCAGACCATCTGACCATAATGTTTGTCCTGACACACAAGCCACTTTTTTTGTCACAATAATATAATCCGCGTTTTTTGTTTTATTGGCAGTGATGTTTTTTAATTTTGATTTTGCAGGAATGTGAATCGTATCCAAGGGATAGTTACCGTAGTCTCCGAACTGTGGCTGGCTATCCACTTCCCACAATAGGGTGGCGTTGATGGACTCCGTGAAAACAATGGTCAAATGGGTTGTGATTTGAAAAACCACAAACGAAATCATTAACACTAACAAACTTGCCTTGAGTTTGCTGATAGGTTTGTCTGTTACTTGATATACTTTACTTTTTTGATTTACTGTATTGACAGTATTTCCTTGATTTCTTCGGTTTGTTTGTTTCATAAGGCATAGTACTCCATTACTATGTTGTTTATTTCTGGCTTTTTTGTGTGTTGGTACAAAGACTCCAGCACATAAATCAAATCTGCATCCCCTTCAAACACGGTTACCTTTGATTCCGGTAGTGGTTTCATGTCATCGTCACAAAACGAATCCTGTGGTTTATCCACCCAAACAAACGCGGGAACGCGAGAGATACCGTATTGGGTAAACAAAATGGGATTGATGTCGATTTCCACATTGTGGAGTTGGCATTCGGGTGGCTCGCAATCGGAATCCTTTTTGAGGACATCGTGAATAAAATTAAACGTGGGTTTGATTTTTACCGGATCACCCACGTAACCGTTCATGACCATAACACCGGTGTTTAAGCGAGCTAACATTTTTGCATAGGTTTGCAGTGTTTTAAGAGGAACAGATTTGGAAATGAAGACATAGAGTTGTCCCGATTGATTTCGTCTTAGTATCTCCGATGGATTGCCTGATGATTTATCTGATTTGTTACGATTATTGACATGTTTTCCAGATTGAATATTATCTTGAAACAATCCATTTTCAATTTTGACGTTTTTGGCATTGTCTTTTGCCTGTTTTTGAACATCACTCGCACTTTCCAGCATTTTGTTATCTGCACGAATCACATTCAATGTTGAGATTCGGTTTTTCAATGCTTCTGGTAAAACAAATGTCGGTTCTTCGTATGAGTTCGATTGAATGTCTATGTCGATTTTTTTATTCACTTCTTTGGCAAATGAGTTTGTCGCATAAATTCCAGTCAATGAAATGAATGTCATAAACAAAATTGGAATAGGAAGTTGAAAAATGTTTTGAAAACCGTTTTGAAAAAAATATTGAAATAGATTTCGCATGATTAAAATCCCACGCAACAGCGATTTTTTCGAAATAACATCCAGGAAAAGTTATCTCCCATAAACGCAGGATTTTTATTGTGTGTCCAAAGTAATCCACTGGTACCAATGGGTCGACAGGTACCATCCTTTACCGGCTTCATGGCATGCATCTTATAATGACTTTTGTTCCAGATGGGGGTGTACACGGAACCACATTGACTCACTGCCCGATCTTTTAATAAATTAGTTCGGCCCAACAAATAAATGGCTTTTGCAGCAATGCTCGCATTGGCTTCCACATAATCGGTATTGGTGGCACTGCCTGCAAGGGGATAGGCACTGCCCCAGGAGCCCATGCACCAATACAAATAATCGATATTTTTTCCAGCGGCTAACAAGGTTGTGACTTCTGCAACACAGGCCATTAACGTAGCCGGATTACCAAACAAAACCGCCTCAGGGTTTAGCATCAAGGCCATGATTTCATCATTCCAGGTGGGAATGACTTCTGTCATTAATGCCAAATCAAATTCTTTTTCACCGGAATTGCAGGGTAAATCTTGATATAGCTCCAATAAGTTTAAGGCCGGGAATTTATAATAATGGGCTTGGGCAAACACACTGCTTTTAACCGTTTTACGGTTTTGATTACCGCGGAGTTTTCCGGGAATGCCAGCGGGAGATTTAGTGCCCAGCGGCATAAAACACCAGGGATCACTTACGGTGTCCATAATGGCAAAGGGTTCCCAGTAGGATGCACTAATACCAAGGTAGGGAATACCTGCCTTCATACACAAACAAGTTGGGTTTTCCGTTTGTGTTGACGGATCTGATTGACCATTATTGAATTCAACCATACCACCGGTTCGAATGGGAAACATGCATTGCCAGTTCACATCCATTATTGGGTTGATGGGTGGGCCACATCGACCGGCCATTACTTGTTTAGTGCTGAGCAAGGTGAAAAACAGTATCAACACGAAAGCAAAATTGAGAAATCGAAAACTAGTCATTGGATGCGTTTTCCGTTACAAGGATTTTTTCTTCAACCACAAACTCTTGAATCACGAGTTCATTGCCTTCTTGCCAAATAATACTGGGAATTTTTTTGATCCCGAGTCGCGTTTTCATCTTTTCTTCAAATAAGAACGCTGTGATATTGTGATCCGATTGTAGGGTTCGCACATCGCCACCGGCCGTGATAATGCGATCGGTGGATTTGCGTTTTGTTTTTAACCAAGTAATATCTGCTGGTGTATCCCCAATCACAATAATGCGACCCGGCATAAAAAAATAATCCAACGGGTTATAACGAAATCCTTTGGGGTATAAGGTATTGCCGTTTTTATCGGGAATCTCTTTTGTTAATTCATAAAATGGAATATAACGGCGTTGTCGTGGTGATTGCGTTCTTGGTAATGTGCGTTTAAAACGCTGCAGGGTTTTTTGGACGTTCACTTTGTCTAATTGTTTTTCCCAATTAACTTGTGTGACTTTTTGTTTAATAACGGTTATCGCATTTTCCTCTTCCACTGAGTAGGTGCTGCCAATCTGTATTCGTTCGGCATAACAGGGCGATATCAAGATTGTCATTGCAAAAAACCGTAATCCATTAAGGCAAGACATTGGTTTTCGCCTCGATTTCAGTTTGGATTGTGTCAGCAATGTTCAGGGTAGTGGCCGCGCGCGAAACATCCGCATAATATTCTGATAAATCGATACGGGAAAAATCCAGAGCCTGGAATTCTTCCTGTAAAAACCCACGGCAATAGGGATTTTCTGGAAAACCAAATACCCCACCGGCGTAATTCACAAAATGTTTCAGTTGCGAACGACCTTGTTCATGGACAATGCGACCGATTTTGGAATTAAAGCAACAATATACTTTTTCTTCCTGTACGCATTTACTCAACCATTTTTCCGTGCAATTGTGTCCAACAAAATGACACATTTTGGAACCTGCTAACATGGCGGTTTCTAAATCCCCCGGTCCACAAGCATTGGAGTAATAGTTTACTGCCACAGCGATTGCAACCGCAGCAACCACTGCTGGGCCTGATGCTACTAACACTTGTGAAAAATACGCCGCAGACGATGCCCCTGCATTAGCCGCACCTGCAGCGGTGTATGACAAATATGCCTGATAAGACGCCGCTGCGGCTGTATACACCAAGGCACCCACATCCACCGCCAAACCCACATTGGTATACATGGACATGTTATCTTGAATCACTTCATCGGATTCACTACAGCAATTACGAAACGCGGATTTTACGCCTTTGGTTTTACACCCGGATCGTTTACCACCAAAGATATTGATCTCGGCAGCGCAGGATCCATCAGCATTTCGCAATCCGTCGTTTTGGCGCTTGGTTGATACATCAGTTGCGGTGTTGACTGGTGGTACTTGGCTCAAGTCCTGACAACTGAGGTTTGAACATTGAAAATTGCCTGCATTATTCAAACAGGCATAAGATCCACCCAATGGGCAGCTGTGGTAAGGATTCGAACAGATTCCGGTTTCTTCACAAGCTGAGTCACAATCTTGTTGTCGTAAAAACGTCTCACCACTGACGGGACACTGAAAACCTGCAGCTCGTCCCACTACATCAAACAATCCATCACAGCCACCATCAACCCAAAGTTGATTGCCACTGAATCCATAGCTCACATTAATTTCACAATCCACTGTTGAAGACGGGTGCTGTGATATGAGCGAAACCGATTCGATTTGTTTCATTTCCGTGGTGAACGTGGTTAGAGCATCCTCTGCACTGATTAAGGAAATGATTTGTACCCGTGAGACATTAGGTTCACTGACACATTGTTTCGGACGTTTACATTGGCCACCATCACAGACGAGTGCTTCATCCAGTGAACAAACCGGTGGATGGTAGTTACAATCAACGGCGTTAAAGGGACACAAATTGCCTCCAGCTGTCACATCACAACCAGCGGTTTCATTGGGATCTAAAGATTTGCCATCACCATTAACATCTTGTACGCAAACCACATCGGCCTGGACCAGGTTAGTGTTTCCCACTGCAATGATTAATAGAATGCACATCACAAAAATCACATACCTAAGATTCAGGATATGAACAACGCACACTAAAAAATAACAATTGATGTGATTACGGTGGTGGAATGGGAACATCTATCTTCGCCTTCGTGCCGCTGGTACAAATAAGATCACGTGATCCTTCACGTAATACATTGATCATGGCCGCTGCTTCACCAAATTCATCTAAGCAAGCGCAATCTGATACCATTTCCTCCCCTGCTCCAACCGGACACACACCAGTGGCATCACATTCTTTGTAAGAGAATTCAAAACTGGTTTCTTCTACGCGTAAATCCGAGGATAATCCAAAGGTACCCACATCATTATTGTCAATGGGTTTTCGGGTTTTGCAGACTTGTGTACAACTCGGTAAATCAATGACCGGCATTTTCAAGTCTGCAATGGTTGGCACTTCCTGTAATATGCCATTTATCAACTGTTGGTCTTTGTATTCTCTTTTTTCAAGATTTATGTTCTCTTCAATGTACCCTACCCGTTCCACGATTTCGGAAAAATCAAAACTGCGATTACTTAAACAGCGATAATCCCGTTCTATTTGCCACCAGGATCGGGTGAAGTTCATGGCGCACACACCATCATCAAAGGATCGGGTACTGGGCATGGCAAACAACCCCGTGGGGGTAAATTGTTTAATGGTATTCACTCCATCAATGGACTCAGCCAATAAACTGCATTGGTTTTTTATTTCCAGGGATTCACAACTGTTATCGATCCATTCGTTTTCAATACGACAACTGTCTAAATCGATGAAGGGTTTTATGTGAGGTCGGGTAAAGGTAAGAGTTAAAGAACGTTTTCTGCCATAAACCACACTGCCACCCTCTGGGGTATCAACACAGTTGACGCCATCATTGGGCAGAACGCGGTTTTCACAGGACATTGCTTGATAGTTATTGTCATACTCGGCATCGGATATACCGTAGGTGGTTAGCTGATCACCATTGTAAAAGGTAAAATCAAAATCACAGCGTCCGGTTTTTGAGGTACAACCGCCGGAATAAAACACGGGCACATCAAAACAGCGTTTGCGATGTAAATTGGGCCGTGTCATGGTGTAACCATCTACAATAGAATCACTGGCATCGGTGGTGACAGTGACATAACCTTCATCATCAGCGCCCATCATGGCATTACAATCAGACCGGCCACTCCCATCCCAGGCACGAAAGCGAAACTGCAATGGACCACTGGTATCACAATAGGCATGCACTTCCACTAAGGCATCATCACCTAACTTGTCAAAATCTCGGGGTGAACGCAGTACCGCATACCAGGTATTTTGTTCACAGGAGGGAATATCCAATACATCAACGGTAGTGGTTATGCGTCGGTCTATTGTGCAGTTTTTGATGGCGCTTTCGGATTCGTTTGCGGCTTTTGAGGTCGTAATGAGTTCATACGTTTTATCCGCATTGGCCGCATCCCAGGCATCTGTGTTTAATTTCTGTGGATTGACTTTATAATGGGCATTCACTTGAGGTGGATCCTGGCAATCCCCCATGGAGTTCACATAGTACCGACCAATCACGCCTTCTGCTAGAAACCGTGAAGGAGAATAACGTTGAGTGGCTTCACTCATTTTTGCAATGGCACCACCGGTGATGTTTGCCAACACATTGGATAAATTCCCCATGACTAAATTATTGCCACAGTACTGATTGATACAATAACATCCCCCCAATTCCGTGAGTTTGACTTTTTCCAGGGAAAGCACACCGCCTAAGTTGGCGATCCAGCGATAATACCCGCAGGAATTCCAAGTGCCTTTATCACAACTGATTAGGCCATTAGTGCAAATGCCCGAGACATGAATGGGTGATTGACTGGTATTGTCCATTGTCCCGTCGGCATCCAGATCCTGAGCGATGATCATTGTATCGATATCCCCGGTTTCCCCTGGCACAATGGTCACTTCCAGTGCCACGTTTTCTTTTTCACATCCCACCTGTGTATTAAATTTTGTTCCGTCAAATGTTGTCATGGGTTTGGATGACGTTAATGGATCCGTTAAATTGTGTTTGATGCCACTGGCACTGCCGGCATGTTTTCGGATTTCGGTATTTGCGCCTGTTGCCGACTGAATTGCTGTTATTTGCTCTGCATTGAATTCAACTTGTTTTTCTTGTTCTGCTTGTTCCATTTTTTCCGCTTTTTTCACTTTTTCCACTTGTTCTGCCAAGCTAACTGAAATATTCATCAAAATGAAAACCGCCAATAAATATCGTATTCTGGTTAATCGAAAAAAACACAAACATAAAATAATCATTGATAAAATAATTATGTTTTAGATAATCGTTTAATGGCATCAAACGGTGTTAATCCTTGTTTTATTAATGTGTCATACTGTGCGACTTCGTTACTGCTGGACGTTGCTATCCAATAATTCCACGGGTCCACAATGAGTCGACCGACCCCCATGCCCAGGGGCGTATCAAAAAAGATTTCAGAATATTTGGGTTTGTTGTTTTTCACGCGACTTAAAATATCCAGGGCCAATCCGTCATAATTGACGATTTTTTTGCTAGCAGCATCTTCGTAATCATCCGCTTCCAATAGGAATTTAAAGGCACTGTTGTTTTTTATTACCGGGCCAGAGCTACCAAATGAGCTTAGGTCGTTTAGAGATTGGGTAACTATGCCAAAACTGCCGCCGTATTTTCGAGCACGGCGATAACCTTCTTCGATAATACGACCGATGCGTTCATTGCCTTTGTCACCGTTTAATTTTAAAAACTGGTAGGCCTCTTCAAACAAAATAAAGCGACTGCGGGATCGATCGGATAAATACAAATCCTGGGTACAGGCATTGGCCACTTGTAGGGTGACAACTTTAAACAACTCCCGTTGGCCTTTGAGTTTTTCCAGTTCCAGTACCACAAATTCATCACTGGAAATATCAAAGGTACTTTTGCCATTAAAAAACCGACCGTAACGGCCTTTGCTGGTATAATCTTCCAGATTAAACGCCATGATTTTTGCGCGAGTGATGATCTCGGGAACGATGTCTTTTGTTAATTCGGCTTCGTTGACGTATTTGGGATACGCATGCAAATAATCATACACATGATCAATACCCCGCTCGCCGCCATCGTCTCGGTTAATGGCAAATCGCACGGCATTTTTCACCAAGGTCCATTCGGTTTCGGTTAAATTGCTGCCACTGGCGGAGTACACCATTTCGGCAACGACATTGGCGGTGGCTTGTAGATCACTTTCCAAATCTTCTTTATCCAGGCCGAGGGAGTGAAACGGATTAATGCAAATGTGTTCTTTGCCAAAGTCGAGATAGCGACCATCAAAAATACTGCAGAGTTTTTTATAGCTGTAACCAATATCAATTAAGCGTACTAAAGAACCGGCGGCATAATAGTTGGCGCACAAATAGTTTAAGGTAAAGGATTTTCCCGCACCGGAGCCGGCAGTGATCAAAAAATTATGGTTGTTGACCGTATCATCAAACACATCAATGCCAACGATTTGGCCTTTGCGACCAGAAAATGCCAATACGGCTGAGTTTGTACCACGAAAATCCGCTTGAATCGGTGCCATGCGCGCTGCTACAGAAATGGGTACGGGGAAGTCCCGCTCTAACAATCGAATGTTATTACCCAGTTTATATAAACCAAATGGCAGTGAGGCAATGAACAAGGGTCTGGCTATTTTACTTTCTTCTTGCATGGCATAACCTTGAGATTCCCAAATGCGTTTTGCACGGGATACTCCTTCCCTGGCCTTTTCTTCCGTATCACCAAATATCCATAGTGTGGGAATAATACTGACAAACTTTTCCCGTTCCAGGTTATCCAGGGCCCAGGCTAATTCTTCAACGCGTTTTTTGAGTTTGGCGGAAAATGATCCCACACTGCGCTGGGCCATCATGATGGAGGCTTTGGTATGGATTTCGGTTTTCACTTCTTCGGTGATGATATTCAAACACCACAAAAACGGCACATTGATTTGGTCACCGTCTTCTTCCACCCCCATGATGGCACCCACCAGTTTATTGGTTTGGGTTAAGTCTGCGGTATTGGGTAACAGCTTTGGCGTAATGCATCGGGCATAACGATCACCGACTTTGGTGACATTGTCATTTTGCGATTGCCAGGATACGGATTGTTCGGCGTTAATCACTTGTTTGCGAATGGGCAGTAAATCATCATACAGTTGTTCGTTACGCCAGGCTTGTTTCGAAAAAATACCGCGCACGAAGGACAACAAATGAGGTGCATTCATGACTTTAGGTGATAATCTCGCCCCCACTAAAGCATCATGAATATTGGAATGAAAATCTTTGCTGAGTCGTTTTTCGGTTTTTACCGTAAAAAAGCAGCGATAGTTACGCACGGGGATACCATTACTTTGGGGTGAACCGGATGTGCAGTTTCGGTAAAACTGGGTAATTTCCTCGACACTTTTTTTCACCAGGGGATTATCACGTTGTTTGGATTCCCGAAAAGTGTTTAAAAAACCATTGATGTTGTCATCGGCGTATAACATAAATTGCAGTACAGCGCCGCTGGGAAAGGGTTGGCTAATTAATCCCTCCAGGACTTTAGTTTCCCGCACACTGGTAAAAGCATGGGGTACACATTCCCACAGATAACCCCAGGTGTTATCGGTGTTGAGAAAACCATGGTCTTGGGCATCATAAGCAATCCACGGTAACCAATCTGAAAATGGATTGCGTTTTAGTGCATCCTGATGTTGTGTTTTGGTTATTCCGCCACGGTTTTGTATCCAGTCAGCTAGCATAGGCTTTCCGTATCAACATAATTCTTCGGTATAACATCCTTCAACATTATTCTCCCGTATCATAAAGCGAATCAAAATTGCCGCTTTTGGTTTCCGATAAATAATCTCCCAGCACCCACATGTAATCATCTAGCATGTAATACACGTATCGGGGCATATATAGGGGTTTGTGTTCTTTGTGTGTGGTGTAGGATAAAATCAGGGTGCGAATTTGTGTCGGTTGTTTTACCATGGGCGCCCGCAGTGGCTGATCGATTAGTTTTGTGAGTTTTTCATAGACTTGGGTTTTGTATTGAAGGTGAGATCGGGCTTCCACGGTTTTTTTAATTTTACGAAATTCCTTTTCACTGAGTGCGATTGATTGGCTTGTGTTGAAATTTGAATGTGGTGATGAATTGGATTGTGAATTAACATTTTGATCTGCTATTTCATTTAGTTCATTTATTTCATTTGATTGCCCCGTTTCAACATCGGCCAAACCATCATCCCCGGTTTCCCAAATACCACCATCACCCACTTCGCTTGATGTGTTCGTTTGACTATCATCATCACGATTATCACCTTGTTTGATAGATCGGCCCGCTGATTCGCCAGTTACCGCTTCATGATACGCACCGCTAACACTGGTACATTTGCCGTATTCGGCTTCCCCTTCACAGGCAAATTTGTCGTTATAGGGCATGATGCTGCAGCTAGACATTGACACTAATAGCGTCAACGCAAACCCAAATGAAATTTGACGTGTTCTAGCTTCAGAATATTTACACATCATCACTGTCCCGTATGGTTAACCATGCCCCTTCGGTAATTACCACGGTGACTTTTTTCGCAGGGCCCACTTCAATCACCGGTGAGGCTTGTTTCGCTAAATCCAGAAAAAACTTGCGCATGTCTTTTGACGCGTCGGCAATGCCACTGCCAAGACCTCCTTGAAAGGCTTTTTGTGGATCCAACACCGCGGTGGTTGCACCGGTTAATGGTGATACCGTCACCGTATTCGCACTTTGTTCCGCCACTTTTCCAATGCCACCAAATACACCCGCGGCAAACACTCGCGCGAGATGGGCACCTTGTTTACTCACTACCAAACCTTTTAAGCCGCTTTTGCCATCTTTGTCCGCCACATACCCTTTTACCGGGCTATCAATCAAGGCTTGGCCATCTTTGGATAAACAATTCAATGAAACCAGCCTTGATTCGATACGCTCGCTATTAAGTGCTCCGAATCCATGTGCGACAACAAAACATCCTTGTAAGTTGGCCTTAATTGCGTTTGGCAACACGGCGGGCTCTTGCACTCGGAGCATAAACGGTTGGGGATGGGCATTAGCGCCTTCGATAGTCGAGGCATCCAGACCAGTGAGTAAAAGCGCATCCATGAAACTGGGGGGAAGATAGATTTTTTTGGCTTTTTTTTTGGTTTGTTTTGCCACTAATAACGGTTCACCGGCCACATGGGCAATGCCGCCAATGATGGTGGGAGCAGCTTCCTCTAAACTATCCGGTGAAATGGATTGGTCGTTTGATACAGTCGAATTAGGGGGTACGGGAAACCTAACCGATGGATTTACGTTAGTTTGCAAGCCCATATCATCCAACGATGGTGATTGTGCGGACAATGGTGAAGATGAATGTGAAGAAAGTGAAGCGGGCTGGGTTTCAAAATCTTGTAACTGATGCTCCAGTGACGTCACCAACCTTTCCAGGGTATTGATTTTGGTTTCCTGTTGGACTAACTGCTCATCTTGTGTTGAGTTTCGCAAATCCGAATCACTGCGATGTCGTTGAATGGATTGACTGATATCATCATTGAACATTTCACTGGTGGCGGATAATGGCGCAAATTTATCCCCTGGTTTTGCTACCACTTGGTTTTTGCCCGATGAGTACCAGTAAATGGTTGCGATCAGGCAAAACAAACCAACAATTCCGCCTTTGAATAACGATTGGCGCTTTTCTGGATCGAGGGATTCCCATTTGTCAGATAATTTACTCGCCATGCTTAACACTCCCATCGATGATGACCAATCGAGCGGATTGGTTTTGTTTCAATGGTTGGGGTAATAATGTGATACCGAGAATTTGTTTGCCAAAGCGGGGATGAATAAAATAGTTTTCATTGATATAGGGCAAATCCACATTGGCGGTTACGATGTATTCATCCGCTATCATGCCTACCCCATCAATGTAATAGCGTTTGATTGGTCTGATTTGCACTTCATTGTAAATATTGAAAGTGTTGTCGTGCGGTGTGTTTTTTACAATATTGTTGTCTATATGCTTTTCAACGTTATTTTCAATGCGCTTTACAATACGATAAGATTTTGCCGCATCGTCTTTCAAAATATCCAGAGTGATTTTCACAATGGCTTCTTCACGCTCCATGCCTGAAAACAGCTGGATATTGTCTTTAATATTGGATTTTGTATCATTGGATAAGCGCACAATCACTGGCTCACCGGGTCTTGGTTTTGCGATAATGGTATAGATCAATCCATCACACACCACGTGAAATTCCGTGGGCTCGGTGACATAGGATTTTACTCCTTGTTTGATTTTGATTAAAAACTTCACAAAGGCATTTTGATTCACCTTTTTTACGGTGACGCCTTTTTCTTCGGAAAACACCACGTCGTTGATTTCCCCATTGGTGCAATGGATTCGGTTCACATCTGTTGCGCTCATATCAACCGCGCGAATCACTTCTGGCTTTATCACATACGCCTCGGCCATAACGCCCAGACTTAGGGGCAAGAGAAAAATCACCAGAAGAAATCTGGGAAAATTGAATGGATTAGCCATCAGCTCGTTTTCCCCTCATTTTTTCTCTCCTTTGTCCGGCACCTTTTCTCTCGTCTTTTCCTCCAAAACCCGCCGAATCCAGAACCGACCATGATTGATGGTGTATTCAATTAAATAGGTTTTGCGCTCACTGCCGGCTTTCACACCGTTTAAGAAGCGATGTTTCATGGCGTGGATTTTTATTTTTTGGTTAATTGCATCGTGTTTGATGTCTTTTTGGGAAAAAAACACTTCCGCCGCGGCGGTACTAAAACGTTCGATTTCTTTGGCAATGGTCTCCAATTGTTTTTTTGCTGTGACAAATTGATCCGGCGTAAAAAAACGAATCAGCTCGTTATATTGGGATCTCACATTGGCAGCGGTGTAATCCCCCAGTTGATGCATAATGTAACGCGTCATGAATAAAATATAATCTTCTGATGCTGCATTATTGCTGATCCACAAATTCCCCGTGGCACCCATTGGCATTAACACCACTTTTTCCTTGTCTGTCATGTTTTGCACTTGTTGCCAGTTTACGACCGTCATGATGAGCAAAATAACGAATCCCACTTTGAGCAGTTTATTTTCTGCAAACAGATTAGATGATTGCTGTAGGTAGTTTTTGTAGTTCATTTGTGGTCTTTATTCGCAATATTTATTCGTGAAATGCGTTAATGAAAAAACTCGGATACCCTTCGAGCTTAACGAATCCACTGCTTAACATGACATGGGAAAGATAACCTCGGGCGTGTTTTCGTTTAATGCGAATGTATATTGCTGGGCCGAACAAGAGGATAAACCACGCCCAGCCACCCACGACCATGGCCAAGGCATAACAAAGCATAATGATAATGATTTCGTCTTGATAAAACCAAAGCACTTGCAAGGGCAAATGCAATTCCTGGGGAACACGTTGTTTCATCTGATTTGTAATCCTTTACAAAAAAGAAAACTGTCGAAAAATAACAAAAAAAGTAATAACGTAAAAAAGTAAAAATAAAACCAAGCAAACTGAACGGATGATAAAAGGTTGCCCGGCCCTGTTCGGGCAACCGGCTATCCAGCGATACTACTTTTTACTTTACCCGTTAAACCAGTGCACCCATTGTGGTCACAATGGTATCGGCATTGAGAATGGCACTACCCCCCAATACTGACAACAATGCAATCTGCCATGATTTAAACAATTGAGCACCGCCTACTACAATGGCAGCAACACCGGAAACAAAACCCACTGGTCCATTTAAGATATCGTTTACGGCAACATCATAAATGTCATAGCCCAGGGGGTTCACACCATTTTCTACCGCCGTCGGCGTAGCAACCGCTGAAGCGATTTCGGGTAAAACCATTAATGTGGTCATCATCCCAGTGACCAACATTAACTTTTTTTGTTTAATAATTTGTTTGAAACTTTGTTTAAAAAAACACGTAACGTTGACATCCATGTCAAACTCCTTGTAAACGTAACTCCTCTTAATTTTCCAAAAACTGCGCGATTTGCGCCTCCCGATACCCCGTAATCACCGAGGTATCCAACACCAGCGTTGGTGTGCCAGACACACCAAACGCCGTTGAAGTTTGCTGATGTGATTCGACAATCCGTTTGCCTTTGTCACAATCAATTAATTCCATCATGGCGATTTTGCCATTGAATACTGCATCAAAGGCTTTTGTTTTGTCAGTTGAGCAAAAAATATGAACTGCTTTTTGTTTTGCGTTGGGGTGGCTCGCCTCAAAAATGGAAAAGAAGATAACCCGGCGCACATTTTTTTCTTGAGATAATTTTTTGTGTAATTTGCGACAATAAGGGCAATCGGGATCAGTGAATTCAATAATGGTTTTCTCTCCCGCTCCAATTATCAAAGCGTCACTTAGGTCGAGATCTTCCACTTTCTTGGATTGCAGCCTAGCCAGTTTTTCGGCGGTTAAACTGCGGCCTTGTTTACTGAAGATTTCCCCAAAGATTAGCATTTCGTTTTCCGGGGAAAAATAAATTAAGCGATTACCAGCGAGAATTTCATAAATGCCAGGGATAGGACTTTCATCAAAATAGGAGGCATTTAGGTTACTGAATGTGGTTTTTAGTTTTTCTTCAACGGATTTGATTTTTAAGGCTGTTTCATTTTCTTCACTTATTTCAATATTTTCACTTTTTTCATCATATTGAATTTTTCCTTTTTTTTGTTTAGATTGTTTATTTTCCACGGAAACTGACAACAGATTCTGTTCTAACGACACTAACTGTAACGCGCCTTTTTTATGTTGCTCATCAGCGATGGTCGTTACGCAGTACCCACTGAAAATGTAAATCAATAAAACTAATCCTAAAATTTTCAATTTACCCTCCTTTATTTAAACGGGGTACTGCGTAATACAACGTAATCATCACATCGCACACAAGACTGCTCTTGTGCATCAAGATAAACCTCATCCAGCCCAGCATCTCGCAAAAATGCCATGATTTCAGATCGTCTAGTTTCTGCGTTATCAGCAACCACTGTTCCTTTAACGATTTCAGCCACATCGCTAAATTCTGTCAGGATTTGATTGCCCGACTCGGTTAATGAAGGGTCGTTTCGTTTAAGGCACACAAAGGCCCATGGTGCGGATTGATCGTCGTGTAATATGCCATTGCAGATGGGTGAATTGTTTTTTGCAGAATTGCTGTTTTGCTCAACGGGTTCGGTCTCAATGATAGGTTTAGGTATTTTTGTTTTTAGCAGAGCATCAGGAAAAGAGGAACGACTATCGGTTGCTGAATCGGTAACAAGTTTTTCATCGATTTGAATATTGGAAAAT
>Ga0316207_10002784_pt1 | contig 17310 bp, 12 predicted proteins | sample 6weekpyrite_MG_FD_204943 | JGI IMG/M metagenome (GOLD analysis project Ga0316207, IMG submission 204943) | Microbial mat bacterial communities from mineral coupon in-situ incubated in ocean water Damariscotta River, Maine, United States -... | ecosystem: Environmental > Aquatic > Marine >...
ATATAAATCTATCAGCTTGGTGCCTGATGAGTATTTCAGGATTTTCAACTGCACATGCAGCAATAGAGTCTCCCAGGATAAGTGTACAAGATTATAGCTATGATGCCGGAACGGTAAGTTCAGGTGGGTTATTGACAATTGATGCTACTGCCCTAAGCGTTACACCTGTTTCTGAACCAGACTATACAATTAATGAAGATTTTCAATTATCGGCTGATTTTTCGGGGAATATAGGAACTGCCTATACCTTTATAAACGGTGAGTTATCTATTGGTACACTTCTGTCGGCAACTTTTGAAAATTTAACCGTGACATCTATCAGTTCAACCGTTGCCGCTTTTTCTTCGGATCTAAATTTTACAGCTGGAAGCCTGGTGGCAGGTTTAACATCGGGAAGACTTGAGGGTGTATTTAATGGGATATCGGGCTCACTCAATGGTGATTTTACTGTTACGGATACATTTTTAGATGTGGGTGCAATCTCAACTGTACCACTCCCTGCCGCTATATGGATGTTTTTCCCAATGCTTGCCGGTATTATTGGACTAGCTAAATACCGCAAGGATTAAGAATGGTGTATAGTTTTTAAAATTCTGTAATAAGCAGGGCAGCAATGCTGTCATAATCTATTCACATTTTTTCGCTAATATTTGCATAGCCATTACGCTGTTCTAAATAATGAAATAGCAAAAAAGATGGTTATCTTTTTTATTGAATCAAATACATTGGCGATTGTATGTACAAACAGTATTATAATCTGGAATCTAAGCCTTTTTCATTGCTACCAGACCCTAAGTACTTATATCTGAGCTCTAAACATTCCCTGGCGTATGCAATGCTGGAATATGGTTTAACCGAGGAAACCGGTGGTTACGCTGTAATAACGGGCGATATTGGTGCTGGTAAAACAACCTTGCTTCGAAAACTGATTAACGAAATAGATTCGGATGTTACTATTGGGTTTGTCAGTACAACTTCTGAGGATTTTGATGAATTACTGGCGTTGATTTTATCTGCATTTAAGCTTGAGTTCAGAAGTAAATCAAAAATTGAAAAATATCAGGATCTGGTTCAATTTATAGAATCTCAGTATAAGGGCAATAAACGTTGTGTTCTTGTTATAGATGAAGCTCAAAATATAAGTCTTGAGACATTAGAAGAGCTGAGGATGCTTACTAATGTCAATACTGAAGACGGTCAAAAATTACAGCTAGTATTATCCGGGCAGCCTGGGCTTCTTGATAAGTTGAAGTCGCCAAAACTGTCACAATTAGCTCAGCGAGTCAGTGTTCAATACAATATTGACTCACTCTCTAAAGAAGACTGTATCGAGTATGTTGCGCATCGTTTAAGTGTATCAGGGAATGATACTAAAATATTTGATGATGCGGCCAGTATAATGATTTGGTACTACAGTCGTGGTATTCCAAGAGTGATTAACAGCATATGTGACCTGGCAATGGTATATGGGTATGCTGAGCAGAAGCAGAAAATTTCAGCGAATATAATTAAATCAGTTATTCAGGATCGCAAAAATGGTGGGTTGTTTAGTGATATGAGTGATGTGAATAAAGTAGAGGAATTACTTGTTTCTGAAATATAATTATCACTGCTATGTTAACTAATACCAATACAACAGATAATTCTATCGTCCTAAATGTGGGTTTCACACGATTAAAATGTGAAAGTGCTGAGGATAAAATACTTGAATGCGTAGAAAAGGGTGTTGGTGGCTATGCCTGTTTTTCTAATGTTCATACTACTGTTATGGCCAGTAGCGATCCTTATTATATGTCTGCCCTGAATGGTTCGACCTTAACTTTTGCTGATGGTAAGCCAATTCATTGGTATTCAAAGTTGATTGATACAAGTCCAGCTTCGCATATACCTGGACCTGATTTTATGCTGAATATGCTAAAAAAACACTACCGTACGCCTATCAGGCATTATTTCCTGGGCAGTACTGAAGATGTTTTAGAAAAATTAATTTCGAACACCACAACAAAATATCCAAATGCTGTTGTAGCAGGAAGTTATTCTCCACCTTTTAGAGAAATGTCTGATATTGAAACAGAAGCTATTTTGGAAAATATCCGGCATGCCCGACCACATCTTATTTGGGTTGGCTTAGGTGCACCAAAGCAGGAGCAATGGATGCTACGCTATGCTGATCGACTAAGACCTGCTTTTTTGCTGGGGGTAGGGGCTGCTTTTGATTTTAATGCCGGACTTAAAAATCGAGCGCCTGAATTTGTACGTAAAATTGGTTTGGAGTGGTTATTTAGATTGCTTCAGGAACCCAGGCGATTGTTTGGGCGTTACCTGACAACCAATTCAAAATTTATCTTTCTTGTTGTTAAATCATATCTGTTTAAACTTGTTGTTAAATAGCAGATTTAAAAAATACGATTCCAAGTGATGCCAGCAATGATACGGTGAAGATATTCACACGGTTCTTCATTTGCTTAATAACAATTTCTGATGCATAAAATAGAATAACTAATTGTATGGCTAATGATATCATCAATACATCTTCAAATCCCTGTTTTGATACAAAGATAAGAATGCCTACAGTCAATAAAAAAAGATAATCTAAAGGGTTAAATTCAAATTGATTATTTTTTGAGTAACGAATTGCTATCATAACAAAAACTGTAAGTATGGAATAAAATGTATAGATTGAAAAAGAACTTAATACATAACCTGGTGATGTAAAGTTTAGTAGATAGGCGCATAATGCGACTGACACATAGATTGTCAATCTTAAATAAATGAACCAGACTTTATAGGCGAAAATAAGCCGGGTGATAAGTAATAAGAATAAAATTCCCGCTGTTAACTGTAAATCATCTGATATATCTCTGGCATTCAGGCTTGTACTAAGTGTAAAGAATGACAAAAGAACAAAAACTGATGATGATATGTATTTTAATATTGACTCAGAATACTCGATATTCCTATTTTTTTTAGATGTCTTACTGATATTGTCAAAGTCTTTATGAATTCTCCATCCTTTTGATTTAGCGATAACGAGAAAACTGAACAAAACAACAGACGTACCGATATATATTAATAATAAAACAAGATCTGATTCATATGGAAATGTAACTGCGCATAAAACTAAAACAGCCTGAATCGAGTAAATTATAATAACGGATTCGTAATGATGAAATCCAAGGTCGAGTAGACGATGATGTACATGATTCTTAGTCGCTCTAAACCAGTTCATTTTCCCTTTAATACGCTGGTAAAATACGGCTAAAATATCAATAATTGGTAATCCTATTAAGAGGATGGTAATAGAAGGAGATAGTGCAGGATTTGAAATTTGGGTAAGATGAATGACAAGAAATGCCAGTGTAAAGCCCAGGAACTGACTGCCACCATCCCCCATAAATACATGGGCTGGATGAGAGTTAAATCGTAAAAATCCAAATATTCCCCCCATTGTTGCTAATGAGATTAGAAATATAGTGGTGTCATTCGATAGATAGCTTATGTATGCAATTGCACTAAGACTCATTAATGACTCACCACCAGCTAATCCATCCAGGCCATCTGAGTGATTGAGTGCATTAATAACACCGACCATCGAGATTACGGTAAAGATTTTACCAGCAGTTTCATTTAACTCGCCAATAAACGGAATATATGAAACATAGAGTCCACCTAAATAAACGACAAGTATGACAGCAGAAAATTGACCGATAAATTTAGCGTAATGACCGAGTTGTTTTATATCATCCCATATACCGAATGTTAGTAGAATTAATGAGCCGGCCAGATAGGTGATAAACAAGCTATCAAAATTAAGCCATATTGAGACTGGAATTAAGCTACCAATTACAATTCCTGGGCCGCCAACCCGGGGAACTGGTTTGGTATGAACTTTGCGAGGGTCAGGTTTATCTATCATCCCTATAATGGATGCATATTTTGCCAGCAAAGGAATAATTGCCATGCTAATAGGTATAGCAATTATCATCATTAACAAACCAATTTCTATGTTTGTGTCCATTGTAGGTCTTTAACTATTTAGTAATATTTGATGATGTTAGTTTACCCTTTTTTGTTTGCAATTTTTTTAAGCATTAGCTTTGCTTCGTCTTTTCCTCTGAAAAATTGTTTGCTTTCAACTGCAAGTGTTAATGCTTTTTTGGCGCTTAGATTTTCACCCGCTTTGAAGAGCGCCGTACCAAGGTGGTACTGAACAATAGCTGAGTCGGGTAGTTTTTTTGCTGCCTCGCTAAGATATGGCACGGCTGAAGCAGACTCTCCATCTTTAACCATAACCCAACCCAGAGTATCTAAATAATTTGGATTACTTGAGCTTTTAAATTGTTCAACAAGACCAACAGCTTTTTTAATGCTGTCTTTATCCTCTCTGTAAGCGACCAGCATTAAAGCCAGATTGTTTTTAGCAGGAGCTGAGTCCGGAGATAGTGATAAAATATCTTCAAATTCTTTAATAGCTGAATCTGTCTGGCCGCTTTGTTCGTAGAGGCTGGCTAAACTATATGTAATAATTTGATTGTAGTTAGTCGCTTCTTTAGCTCTTATAAATACGTCGATAGCAGATTGTGTGTCTTTTTGTTTTAAATATACTGATGCAAGATTGCGATATGGAACATGCCAGTCAGGTTTAAGCTTTTCTGCCTTCTTAAATGCTGCTTTAGCTAAATTAATTTTGTCTTGCGATAAGTATACTTCACCAAGCAAGTTTTTAACGATAACATTATCAGGATTTATATTGGATTGTTTTAGCAGGAATTTCTCAGCATCAATATATTTTTTTTGAGCAATATAATTATTTGTAATTGCTGTGAGTAATTTAACCGATCCTTTTGCAAGCTCTAATCCTTGAGAAAACTCACTATGTGCTGATTTATAGTTTTTATCAGCAACATGTGCAATACCTGCTGCATAATATCCCCCTGGCCTGGTTTTGTCTATTTGTTTAATTTTTGTAGCAATGTTTAATGCAGACTTATTATCTTTCTGAGATAAATTTAATTTAAATAGTGCTTCAAGTGCCAGTATGTTTTTTGGTTGTAATTTAACAGTGTTTTTTATTTCTTTTTCAGCATTTTCTAAATCACCAGTAGAAATAAGTAGCTGAGCATATTCAAGTCTCAACTGAACATTTCGTGGCGACACAGTTACCGCTTTTAAGTATTGTTCTTTGGCGAGCTCATTTTCGTTATTTTTGATATGAGCCCGTGCCAGAAGTTTGGATACTACAGGATGGTTCGGCTGATTCCTTAGTATTGTTCTGAAGTCGGAGATGGCTTCTGTCAGTTCATTATTAGATAATGAAAGTGTACCGCGGAGGGTCAAAGCTGCTGAATCCTGAGAATTTTCCTCAAGCACTTCAGCGATTAGCTCTTTTGCCTTAGAGGTATTTTTTTCTAAAATATAAATTTGGGCAAGTTGTGTTTTTGAGGTGAGTCCATACTTCGAATTTTTCTCATTCTTAATAATATCGAGATAGATTTTTTTTGCTTCTTCATTTTTATTCTGTCCCTTATATAATCTTGCCAGTCCTAACTGAAGTTCATATAATTTTTTATATTTTACTATATATGCTTTTAATTCTTTTTCAGCATCATCTTTTGATATATTTCTGGCAATATAATCAGTTAATGAAAGTATTGCATTTTCCTTTTCATCAAGCTCATTTACAGCAGTCTTTAAAATTCGTAGAGCTTCATTAGTAGCCTTATTTGCAGTATAGAACCTTGATAGTTGTAAGCGGAATTCCAGCTTTTGAGGGTTTAATGTGATTACCTTCTGTAATAATTCAATGGCTCGGCCATTTTGTCCTTGTTGAGCATAAATTCCCGCTAATAGCATTCTAAGTTCAGAATTATCCGGGTTTAGTTTAATTCCATTGGTAAGTGTTTCGATTGCTTTGTTATTGTCTTTTTTCCCTACATAGATTCCGGTAAGAAGAGAGATAGCATCAAGGTTTGATGGTTCGTATTCCAGTGCTTTTTTTGCGTCAGCTAATGCTGCGTCTTTTTCACCGTTTAGCGCACGAATTGTTCCGCGTAACGCAATAGCTGAGGCATGTTTAGGAGACAGAGATAATACCTTATCTAATGATTTTGTAGCTCTTTTAATTGCCCTGGCATTCAAATAAAACCGTGAAATATTTACGTTAGCTTCAATGTGATTAGGATCAAGTTGAATAACTTTCAGATAATTTCCTGCAGCCTGTTGAAGAAGGTTCATTCTTTCGAGAGTTTGGGCAAGCCCAAATCTTGATTCTATATCGTCAGGTGATATTTGGAGAGAGTTTTTATATTCGAGCCTGGCTTTATCATAATTCCCATCTAAATAATATTGATTTGCGCGTTCACGATACTTTTCTTTCTTACTCTCTGCTCCACCACAGCCTGCTAATAAACTTGTTGCAATGGTGATAATGAGTAAAAATCTTATGTTTTTCATGATGTTATCCTTTGAAGGTTCGACATGATATGTCTCTAGCCAAAATTAATTAGGAATATATTCGGGTAACAATGGTATTATTTTCTGCATAAATTCCTGCAAAATTTTATCGCCATCTTTTGCCGATTGTTTGGATGATAGGGGGATGGTTAATCTGACTAAAGCGCCATCCGTTCTGTTTTGTGTAAGACTATCCCAGAACAAATACCATTTAACCAGGTATTCGTTTGTAATTACGCGTCCACGTTGCTGAAACCAGTAGTACACGAGTTGTTTATAATCACCATGCTGTACCAGTGTACGGTTTACAGTGAGTGGTTTATTGTTATAGCGGATTGAATCTATTTCTAAATCATTAATCTGTTTTATTCGCCAGCCACCGCCCGGTATACAAGTTCTTGGAGAATGTGCTGATTGTCCCGCTCGCTGTGAATTATAATAAGCTGAATAGAAATTTATTTTTACACCTGAGGAATTTTTGTAATTAATCATCAGGTAATCAGATAACTTAAGTTCATCAAGAAATATTGATTTTAGACTGCTTGGGTTGCCAATCCAGTTTTCAAATTTAGTCGGAAAGTTTACAAACATGTCCCGTTCAGGAATTATTTCAGAACGACTTGTCAGGTTGAAGGATGCTAGAAGTGTTATTGCTAATAAAACCAGAGATGCAAATATTGGTCTGGTTAATTCACGGTTTTTTTCAGTTGTGCTTAGGCTATCCTGTTTATTTTTCTCAATGTCGTCAATTGAAAATACAACGCTAAGCGGTCTTTTATCGGCCCCAATTTTTGTAAATAGCCACATTTCTAAAACAAGTAAACTTGTACACACTAAAAATATTGCCCAGCCTTCAAAATCATGAAGAAATCCCTCTGCGGCTTGCTTGCCAAAATACTCAACTGTTACTCCTATTATCCCGATTCGAATACTATTCATTATGACCGTAATAGGTATAGTTGAAAAAAATAATACAATGCGTTTCCATAATGTTGTACGATAAAATAATGCGGCAATAAATCCTAAAGCCATAAGTGGGAATAGGTACCTCAAACCACTGCAGGCATCAACAACTTGCAATTTCATCTTTCCAAGATCGATGATATTCCCTTCAAGGTGTACGCTTATGTCAAATATTCTTATAAAGATAACGCCAATCTTTGATGATATTAATTGCAATTCTGCACTAAGATTGTTGAGGAAAAAATTCGGCAATGGGATCATAAACAGCATTAGTATAAAAACGGGCCATATTATTGTTATTCCTTTGTAACCAAATAATATATATAAAATACCGCTTACAGTAATTACAAATCCGTATTGAATTAATATAAACAGAGAGCTCAGTTCACCAGTAAAATATAATAATAATCCTGATGCTAATAGTATTGGTCCTGCCCATGACCGGCTAAAGGCTATATTTTTTAAATTATCTTTTTGTTGCCAAAAATAGTAAATTATTATTAAAGGAAGAATATAAGCATAACTGTATTCCTCGGCACTCCATTTATCGACCATATTTATTAAGCCAGTTCTAAATATGATGAGAATAATAACTGAAACAATGCTGATGTATATCCATGTTCCAGGAACCATTTTCCATGTGATATTTTTGTTTTGAGGCATTATTTTCACCGCGCAGAATACAATTGTGATCTGTCTGTATGTTATTTTTTGGAAAGTTTACAGAAATAATTTGACAGAGTTATTACGAATCAACTGCCTGAATATGACAAATAGATTACAAAATAATAATCTTTGTTTTGGTGAAAGGTTTAAATTTAACCTATTAAAATAAGTTTAATATAACTGCAAATAAGTTTCGATACACTTATATATTTAAACTGAAACTTAATTGGGGTTATCTATTTTGAAAAAAGCATTGATTACCGGTATTACCGGTCAGGACGGAGCGTATCTTGCTGAATTTCTTTTGAATAAAGGTTATGAAGTACATGGAATAAAACGCCGTAGCTCACTTATAAACACAGATCGTATTGATCATTTGTATCAGGACCCTCATGAGTCAGAACTGAAATTTATACTTCATTACGGTGATATGACAGATTCGAGTAGCCTGGTTCGAATTATACAAGATGTTAAACCAGATGAGATATACAATTTAGCTGCTCAAAGCCATGTTCAGGTATCATTTGAAGAGCCAGAGTATTCTGCCAATGCTGATGCATTGGGAGCGTTAAGAATCCTGGAAGCAATACGTATATTAGATTTAGGTGATAAAACACGTTTTTATCAGGCGTCTACTTCCGAGCTTTATGGGCTTGTACAAGAAACTCCGCAGCGCGAAACGACTCCCTTTTACCCACGTTCTCCTTACGCAGCTGCTAAATTATACGCATACTGGATTACAATAAACTATCGGGAAGCATATGGGATGTATGCCTGTAATGGCATATTGTTTAACCATGAGTCACCCTTACGTGGTGAAACGTTCGTTACACGGAAAATTACTCGTGCGTTAGCGAGGATAAAGCTTGGTTTACAGGAGACCTTATATCTGGGTAATATTAATGCTCTAAGGGACTGGGGACATGCTCGTGATTATGTAGAAATGCAGTGGCTTATGTTACAACAGAGTGAACCGGATGACTTTGTAATAGCAAGTGGTGAGCAGCATAGTGTAAGAGAATTTGTCGAAATTGCAGCCCGGGAAATGGGAATGTTGATTCACTGGCAAGGAGAAGGTGTGGACGAAATTGGTATGGATCATAATGGTAAAACAATAGTGAAAATTGATCCAAGATATTATCGCCCAACGGAAGTAGAAACCTTGTTAGGTGATCCTGCTAAAGCTAAAAAAGTATTAGGCTGGACACCTGCATGCAGTTTTCATGAGTTAGTTCAGGAAATGGTAAATGAAGATCTGATATTAGCTAAGCGTGACTTGTTTTGTGATCAGGAAGGTTTTCAAACATTTAAAAATCACGAGTAATTTTTATGAAGCAGCAATCAAAAATATACGTAGCAGGTCATCGAGGCCTGGTAGGTTCCGCAATTATTCGAAATCTCATTTCAAAGGGATATCAAAACATAATAACGCGAACACACTCTGAACTTGATTTGACTGATCAGATAGCAACCGGAGATTTCTTTGCAAAAGAGAAACCTGATTATGTATTTCTTGCGGCAGCTAAAGTCGGTGGTATTTATGCAAATAATACGTATCCCGCTGAATTTATATTCCAGAACCTGATGATTCAAACTAATGTAATTAACAGCGCATATTTATCAAATGTAAAAAAACTGGCATTTTTAGGTTCAAGTTGTATTTATCCAAAATTTGCAAGCCAGCCCATGTCTGAAAGTGAACTGTTAACGGGTAAACTGGAACCAACAAATGATGCCTATGCAATTGCGAAAATTGCAGGTATTAAAATGTGTAAGGCATACAACAAACAATATGGAACAAATTATATATCATTAATGCCAACTAATTTATACGGGTTGGGCGACAACTATCATTTGGAAAACTCACATGTTATACCTGCAATGATTCGAAAAATACACGAAGCAAAAGCGCAACAAAAGGAATTTGTGAATTTATGGGGTACTGGTAAACCATTCAGAGAATTTTTATATAGCGAAGACATGGCGGATGCTTGTGTTTATTTGATGGAAAATATCAATGCTGACGAAACAGGTGAAATAATCAATATTGGAACTGGTCAGGATATTTCAATTCATGAACTTGCTCGCCTTGTTTCAGAAGTTATTGGATATGAAGGAAAAGTAATTTTTGATGTCAGCAAACCCGATGGCACACCTAAAAAATTGCTAAATATTGAAAAACTTACTCAGCTTGGATGGAAGCATAAGACAGCTCTTAAAGAGGGGATAGAGCATTCCTATAAAGACTTTTTAGTACAATATTCCAGTCAGGTTGTTGAGCACACGGTCAATAAAACGGCTAATAAATCTTGAAAATCAGTTCAATCAAAATATGTGTTTTAATATATTATTTAAAGTGCAGTAAAAAATATACTGTCTTATAAACGTAACACATACGTATTACATGTAACATAATCTACATATAGTTCTGGGATAATCTGTTGCTATCGAAAATACATCTTTATAGTTAATCGACATAAAATAATGGGTTTTATTGGGGCTTTGGCGTGGAACAACAAGCATTAAACTTTAATGATTACTTCAATATTTTAAAGAGACGTCGTAAGCAGTTCATTTATCCATTTTCATTGTTATTTATAATTACAATATTAATTTCAGTATTGCTACCTTCTATATATCGCTCTTCAGCTACGATTCTTATCGAATCACAGGATGTGCCCACTGATATGATAGCATCGACAGTAACAAGCTATGCAAATGAACGATTACAGATAATAAGCCAACGGGCTATGACAACCAGTAATTTATCAAAAATCATTAAAAAATATGATTTGTATAAAGAGGATACAGGTAAACTTACTAAGCAAGAAATAATTGGTAACATGCGGGATGATATTAATCTGGAAACTGTCAGTACAGATGTTATTGATCCACGTAGTGGAAGACCTGTTAATATCACAATAGCTTTTACAATAAGTTATGATAGTAAGAGCTCATTTGATGCGCAAAGAGTAGCTAATGAATTAACATCACTGTATTTAACTGAGAATATCCGTGAGCGTACAACTAAGGCAACTCAAACATCAAGCTTTCTGGAAGATGAGGGCAAGAAATTAAAAAACAAAATATCCGATCTTGAGAAAAACATAGCTAATTTTAAGAAAAATAATATCAACAAATTACCCGAATCTACACAGCTCAATATACAAATGATAGAGAGTGCTGAGCGGGATATACTGGAAGTGCAGAGACAAATTCGCTCTATTGAGGAGAGGCGGCTTTTGTTGCGGGCTGATCTGGCACAAATTAACCCTTACATTAAAATGTTCAGCTCATCCGGTGAACATGTTATGAAACCAGGCGATCGTTTGAAAGTTTTAGAGGCGGAATATGTAAGTAAGGCTGCATTATATTCAAGTAAACATCCTGATTTGATCAAATTAAAGCGTGAAATAAAATCATTGCGTAAACAGTCAACTGATGAAAGTTCATATGATTTAATACATTCACGAATTCTTTCGACTAAAGGGAAATTGTCGCAAGCACGAGAAATCTATTCTAACGAGCACCCTGATATACGTCGTTTAGAGTTAACGCTTAAAAATCTTGATAATGAGCTGAAGAATATTGCTGAATATAAAAATAAACCTGTCATAAAAGCAGATAATCCGGCATATATTCAGGTTAAAGCTCAAATAAATAACGCGACAAGTGAGTTAAGTTCTTTAAAACAGGTTTTAAATAGTCTATACGAAAAAATAGATAAGTATGAAGCTCGTATTATTGCAACGCCTCAAATTGAAAGAGAATACAAATATTTGTCCCGAGATTATAAAAATGCAGTGCATAAATACAAAGAGATTAGAGAAAAACTTTTACAGGCTAATCTTGCTAAAGAGCTGGAAAAAGATCGCAAAGGTGAGCGATTTACGATTATTGAACCTCCGTTATTTCCTGAGTCTTCAGAAAGCCCAAATCGTTTGGCTATTATCCTGCTTGGATTTATTTTTTCCATAATAAGCGGGCTGGCTAGCGTTTCATTATTTGAAATAAGTGACCCGGTTGTTCATGGTATTAAAAAACTCTCCTCCATTCTGGGTTCAGCGCCTCTTGTGACAATTCCTTATATCGAGGTATCTGGCGATGCCATTGGTAGTGCAGATAATAATAGCCATTAACTGAAGTAAGCTATCTTTTACTTTTATATTAAACAAATAATAAATTTTTATAATATAAAAGTATCACAAATATGATACACGTAATATAAACTACATATTTATCTGGCATAGTATTGATCTACTATAGCAGGGTTGTCTGCAAAAATATAAACTGCAATATAGGTTTAATATAAATGAAATATATCATTTTTGTGATTTTGTTATGTTTTAACCAAACATTATTCGCAAAAGACTCCGGGTACAGGTTAACTTCTGAAGATATATTGAATATTTCTGTCTGGAAAGAAGAAGGTCTTCAACATGAGGTGTTAATTCGACCCGATGGAAAAATAACATTTCCACTGGTTGGGACAGTTCAGGCGGCAGGTTATACAGCAGAAGAAGTAAAACAGGAAATTACTGATAAGTTAAAAAAATATATACCAGAACCAGTTGTTACTGTTTCGGTTGTTAAAATCGCAGGAAATAAAATATATGTGGTCGGTAAAGTAAACAGACCTGGCGAATATGTTGTTGGTCGTTATATCGACGTAATGCAGGTATTAGCATTAGCTGGTGGTGTTACGCCTTATGCATCAACAGGTAATATAAAAATAATTCGCAGGGAAGAAGGTACGCAAAAGGTATTTACATTTGAATATGACGATGTCAAAAGTGGCGAGAAATTGGAACAGAATATCTTACTGCAAGCTGGTGATAGTGTTATTGTTCCATAAGTGCTGGCTTTGGTCTTGGTAATAGAAACAACTGTTATTTATGGATGCTGTTTTAGTGTATACAAAGTACTTAAAATCCATAAGTTATTATTTCGTTATTATAATATTTATCACGCCAATGAAACTTCATGCAGGTCCGTGGTACATAGAGCCATCGATATCATCTGAAATTGGATACAACAATAATCTTAGATTAGATGAAAATACAAATGATGATGATACATGGATTATGCGTTTACGTACGGCTGCAATACTTGGGATAAAAAATGAACCCTGGGACGTTAATACCTCCCTTAGTCTTGATATAAATCGTTATCCTTCTATCAATGAGTATGATACGAATAACATCCAGTCTGGTTTTCATGCGGTATATAATACGGAAACAAGCAAGGCAGGGCTGGATTATATTTTTTCCAGAGGTTCTACATTAGAAAACTTTATTGATAATACGGGAACTATTGATACGCGCAGCCATCGTAAAAAAGAAAAAGTCTATAAGCCTTTCTGGAAATACAGCTTTGATGAAGTAACAACCTTTGGGATTAATGGTGAATCAACAAAACTGGATTATTCAGAACAAGATCCCGTTAATGATGATTTTAAAGTGGAAACAATTTCAGCTTATCTGAATCGACAGTTAAGTCAAACCAGTTCTTTTACTTTATCTTCTTATCTAAGTAAATACAGTCAGGATAGTCGTACTGTCGATACAGTCATTGATTACGAGGGGATTAATATAGGTTTAAATCATGCATTTAACCGGAAAATAAGTATTACAGCTTCAATTGGGCGTCAAAATACTGATAGTAAAAGAGAGTCAAAAGATCTGGAAGTAGCTTCTATCACACAAAATAAGTCTCAGACCGACTTATATTCACTTGAGATTTATACAAAATCGTATTTAACAGACTATAGGGCGGAATATAGTTTGCAGGCGATATATGACTCACAAGGCAATATTAATGAACGTGAGGAGTTTAAAGTAAATGTGACTCATCGTGTCAATGAAAAATCATCATTAATATTTGATGGCCGGTATTTTTCACAGATAAATATATCAAATGACTCATCAGACAATGACAGGACATTCTGGTCTGCAAATGTTTCATATATATTCAGGTATCAGCCACAAGCTGTTTTTAAGATTGGATATACCCGCAATGATTCAAAATACAGGTTAAATACACGATCAGCAACATCGGATAGTCTTGTTTTATCATTTGAATATTACTGGGACAAAGTATATTTATAATTTATATGGTTATAGACAGCGCAATTATAAAGTGATTTTTATTTTGTCAGGATTGTGAGGTTGTATATTTAATTATGCTGAATTATCGGCAGGGCGGTAGCGTGATTAAAAATGACTATTCAGTACTCATACGTATTTATATGAGGCGTGGCGGTATAAAAAATACGTACTTAGATATTAATAACGGATAAATCAATGCAAGACCAAGCTGTATCAATTAATGACCTGTTTAATGTTTTCTGGAGAAGACGGTTACAATATTTATATGTGACTGGCAGCCTGATACTTGTTGCTATTATTGTGGCAGTACTTGTTCCATCGGTTTATAAATCATCAGCGACTATATTGATAGAGTCACAGGATATACCGTCTGAATTGATTGCATCTACAGTAACCAGTTATGCAACAGAGCGTCTTCAAATTATTAGTCAGCGCGCAATGACCACTTCAAATTTGTCTGAGATAATCAAAAAATACAATCTGTATCCTGATAAAAGGAAAAAGCTGGCAGTGGAAGAGGTTATATCTCAAATGAGAGATGATATAGATTTTAGCACTATAAATGCTGAAGTTGTCGATCCTAGAAGTGGGAGAACTTCAACTGCTACTATCGCATTTAAATTAAGCTATACAAATGAGAACCCATATAGTGCTCAAAAAGTTGCTAAGGAACTTTCAAGTTTATATCTGAATGAGAATATTCGTGAGCGAACAAGAAAGGCAACTCAGACTTCTGAGTTTTTAACTCAAGAAGGTATAAAGCTCAACAAAAGAATTGTAGTTCTTGAAAATAAACTTGCTAAATTTAAAGAAAAAAATGTAAATAATTTACCTGAATTGATAAATCTTAATATGCAAATGAAAGAAAGGACTCAGCGTGATTTAGTTGAGATACAACGGCAGTCCAGATCATTACAACAGCAGAAAATACTCCTTAAAGATCAGCTTAAACTAATCGACCCGTATAGTAATTTAGTTAGTACGACGGGTGAACGGATACTTGGTACAGATGACAGGCTTAAATCATTACAGTCTAATTATGCGAGTAAAGAAGGTGTTTATTTATATGAGCACCCGGATCTGGTTAGAATGAGAAGTGAAATTATAGCCTTAAAAAAAGAAGCCACCAGGAAAAGAGAAGATACAAAAACTATAAAACCTGATAATCCCGCTTATATTCATATTAAAGCACAGTACGTTGCAGCTGATACTGATTTGTTAGCATTAAAAGCACAGGAAAACACACTTCAAGAAAAGTTAAGTTCATATGAGGCCAGAATATATTCTGCACCACAAGTCGAACGAGAGTATAAATCATTGTCACGTGATTATGATAATGCGCTCATTAAATACAAGGAAATTAAAGATAAAGAACTGCAGGCTATACTGGCCGAGGAATTAGAAAAAGGGAGCAATGGTGAACGTTTCACAATGATTGATCCACCACTTGTACCAGAGAAGCCTGTTCAACCAGGTAAAAAATTAATAATATTTATTGGTGTTTTCCTTTCACTTATTAGTGGCATTATATTTATTTCAATACGAGAATCTTTGGATACTGCTTTGCGTGGCCTGAAAAGTATTATTCAAATAAAGGGATCGTATCCATTAGTATCAATTCCTTATATAGATTTACCTGATGATATTGAAAAGCGGAAAAAAAATTCAAAACTATTATGCAAGCGTAATATATTTGTCGCTGTTATTTTAATGGCAGGATTAATTGTGACAGCTTTTCTTATTCATTTTAACTATAAACCGCTTGATGTTTTATGGTTTATTATTTTACGCAAGCTAAATATATAACAAGGTATGTTTAATGAATAATATTAAAACAGCGCTAGAACGCGCAAAAATAGAAAATAAATTGAACTGTGATTCTTCTGATAAACATAAGAATCCTGCATCTTCAGCAAACATGAATTCTAAGATAGATGCTATTCAATATACACAGACTCGCGTTATCAAAACATCTGAAAGCAGATTAAAAGAAAAAAGAATAATTTCTGGTTTTGGCGCCAGCTATATCACTGATGCATATAGGATGTTGCGAACAAAAGTATTGCAGAAAATGAACAATAATAACTGGAATGCTATGGCCGTTACAAGCGCAACATCGGGTAGCGGTAAAACTTTAACAGCCATAAATCTTGCTATTAGTATTGCAATGGAGGTTAATCAAACAGTACTGTTAGTTGACTTTGATTTCCGTAAACCAACAATCCATAAATATTTTGGTTTTACACCGGATTATGGTCTGAGTGATTATGTTGAAAATGAAACCCCATTAAATGAATTAATGATTAATCCAGGAATTGAGAGGTTGGTACTTTTGCCAGGCAAAGAACCAGTTATCAATTCTTCAGAAGTGTTATCTTCTCCTAAGATGACAGAATTAGTAGAAGAGTTGAAAGCGAGATATCCATCAAGGCTAATTATATTTGATTTACCTTCGTTACTAACAACTGATGATGCTCTGGCATTTTCACCATATGTTGATGCACTTCTAATGGTGGTAGAAGATGGAAAAACTAAAGCACATGATTTGGAGCTGGCAATCGAGATGCTGAAAGGTTTTCCTTTGCTTGGTACAGTTATGAATAAATCTGAAGAGAATACTCGAAATATCTAATATATCACTGTTCTATTTAGATTTGAATATTTATGGGATTACCACATACGAGAGTAATTGATATATATAAGATTATCCTTATTCTTGTATTGTTATCATTGACAATTACATTATCAATGACTCTTGAACGTTATGAGATTAAGAATGTTGAGCTTGTCAGAAATAACAACTTTTCTGACCATTTGAAATATTGGAAAAAATCAGGGAGTGGGGTCGTTTCTACAAATCCTGATGAATCTGAAATCGTATTAACATCAAAAAATAACACTATGATTTCTTCCATATTTCAGGAATTTAATGGTCTTGCTAATCTGGGCCAGTCTGTATTGCTTACAGCAAAAATAAAAACAAATGACGTAGATTATGGAGAGAAAGCATGGGAATCCGCAAGAATTATTTTTGTAGGAATTAATTCAGACAATAAACCTATGTATTATGTACCACATTCGCTCGCGATGTTAAACGGGAGCACAGATTGGGTTAAGTATT
>Ga0316207_10002785_pt1 | contig 17309 bp, 17 predicted proteins | sample 6weekpyrite_MG_FD_204943 | JGI IMG/M metagenome (GOLD analysis project Ga0316207, IMG submission 204943) | Microbial mat bacterial communities from mineral coupon in-situ incubated in ocean water Damariscotta River, Maine, United States -... | ecosystem: Environmental > Aquatic > Marine >...
TCCTTCCCTCGTTGTTGTCCCTACAATGAAATCATAGAAAGGAGTAAGCCAGTTGAACCTTAACGCAGGTATGTATTTAGAATGAGTTGAATCCTTCATATTTTCTCGGTTCTTAAGCAGCTAGCAATTGATTTAATGGGTTGGTAGAGGCATGATAAACCTTCCAGTTACCAGAAGGTCAAGCACAATGAAAATCAGCCAACTCGCCAAGCTATCTGGTGTTCCGAGTAAAACCATCCGCTATTATGAGGAAATTAGCCTAGTGCCTAATGCTGCACGCAACAGCAGTGGTTACCGTGAATACGGTCAAGTCGATGTTGATCGTTTAGCATTCATTCGACGATGCCGCGAGTTACAGATTCCTATCGAGCAGATAAAAAAACTGGTGCAAGTGAGAATGGATGAAAAAGCGCCCTGTAAGGAAGTCGATATACTTATCACGCAGCAGTTAGAAAGGGTGCAGCATACGATATCTGAGTTGGCAATACTGGAAGAAACACTTATTACATTGGCACATTCATGTAAGAACGATATTGTTGGTGAGTGTGAAATTTTAAACCGCTTGCAACATGATATTGAACAGTAAGTTATATATTTAAGAGGCCGTTGCTCTTTCAGATATTAGCAGTGTTGTTTGGTGATTTTCGTCATAGCCTGAGTTGTTGTGATAACTCAGCAAGCAGATTAAACGTTGCCAAAACATGATAGTTGATTAGGATAAATTATGAATGGGCTTTTCAGTGAAGCCCAAACCCGCCTGACCTATGCTATGTCTTTGAGTATCTTACCTTAGCGAATGAGATTTGAGAGCGCCTCACCCATCCATAATTATTATAGGTCAGCATTCCGGTGCACATGGACGATGGTAATCTGCGCGTTTTTACCGTTTATTCGAAGATAGTTAGTTAATGACTGCTTTGTGTGGTCATGTAACCACTCATTATACGCAAGCTAAAGACCGCTTTGTATATAAAGCAGGCATATAAAATAAAGGCCCCACCTATTTTTTTGCAACCTTTTTCTGATTCTGAGGTTTGACTTAAGCTTTTTGTTGATGCTCTTATTTGCAACTGAATAGTGCATTTGTTGAGGTTTTTAGTGGTTGCAGTAAAATGGGCTTCTACGCTGATATATCTACGGCTCGGCCTGCAACCGAAATTTAAAACATATATAAATGACCATCCGGGTAATCTTTCTGCCGTAGCAATTTCATACCGAGTGTCTCGGTATAAAAACTGATCGATTTCTGTAAATCGCCAACGCGAATCATGGTGTGCAACAGGCGCATCGCTTATCTCCCTGGTCATAATGAGCTTTCCCAAGATATGTTACCCGGGAAATTCGTTAGTTATTTTTTCTATAATAATGGATTCCGTGGCTCATAGATGGCCTGACCCGACTAACAGTCGGGTAGGTTACTCAAAATGAAGCCTGGAAGGCTTCTTTGAGCCAGCTTCGGGCTTCATCATGAGTACCCTACCGCTTCCAGCGCTCAGGGCATTCGCCGGAATGACGGCATATTTACTATTATTGGCCTGACTTGTTTTGATCGTTGAGTTACTCAATACAGGTACCAGTGTGAATAACACCCTGCCATTAATTACCAGGCAAAGTATTGGCTTATCGTCATTCCGGCGAATGCCGGAATCCAGAGACTGATGAGACGATGACCGATACGTAACTCATGACCGTATGCCCTTGCCGGTATTGAGCAGGTGCATACTGAATAAGTACAGGCCAATAATAAACACGGCAATGATCGTATAGGAAACCGCGAGGTTAATATCCGTAATGCCGAGAAAGCCGTAGCGGAAGGCATTGACCATATACAGGATAGGGTTCGCCAGTGAGGCCTTTTGCCAGAGCTCCGGGAGCAGGCTGATGGAGTAGAAAATTCCGCCCAGGTAGGTGAGTGGCGTCAGTACAAACGTCGGCACAATCGATATATCGTCAAAACTGTTTGCATACACGGCATTGATAAAACCTGCCAGTGAGAACAGCACAGCCGTTAACAAAAATACGCTCATCAGTACCCAGATGTTGTGCACATTCAGATCACTGAAAAACAACGACACGACCGTGACGACAAGGCCGACGATGATGCCACGCGCAACACCGCCCAATACAAAACCGGTGAGAATAATATGATTCGGTATCGGGGATACCAGCATCTCTTCGACATTCCCCTGGAACTTGGCACCGTAAAACGATGAAACGACGTTCGAGTATGAATTCGTAATCACGGCCATCATAATGAGCCCCGGTACGATGTAGTCCATGTATCGGAAGCCTTCCATATCACCGATTTGTGAACCAATCAGGTTACCGAAAATAATAAAATACAGCGCTGTCGTAATTGCCGGTGGCAAAACCGTTTGTACCCAGATACGGATAAAACGCAGAAACTCGCGAATAACGATCGTGCGCAGAGCCGTGTATTTCTCGGCACCGGTCATGATGCCTCCTTGCGCGCCTGGCTATTTTCCAGCATGTCCATGAATAATTGTTCAAGACGGTTGGTCTTGTTGCGCATACTCAATACACTGATGCCCTGCTCCGACAAGCAATTGAATAACTCGTTCACGGCCCGATCTCGTGGCAACACTGCTTCAAGGGTGTGGTCATCCAATAACTTCAGGTTACAGCCTGCCACATCCGGCAGTTCTGCAATGGGATCGCCCAGATCGAGTACAAATATTTCCTGCTGCAGACGGGCGAGTAACTCCCGCATGCTGGTGTCTTCAATCAAGGTGCCATGGTCGATAATGCCTATATTGCGACACAGGCTTTCCGCCTCTTCAAGGTAATGCGTCGTCAGGATAATCGTAGTTCCCTCGGCATTGAGTTCGCGCAGAAACTGCCACATGCTGTGACGGATCTCGATGTCCACACCGGCAGTCGGCTCATCCAGGATAAGCAGGCGTGGTTCATGCATGAGCGCGCGTGCAATCATCATGCGCCGTTTCATCCCGCCGGACAGGTTACGCGCCATACTGCGACGTTTCTCCCACAAACCCAGTTCATGAAGGTACTTACCCGCCCGTTCAAAGGCCTCTTTGCGAGGAATGCCGTAGTAACCGGCCTGGTTGACGAGAATCTCCTCGACCGGTTCAAACACGTTGAAATTAAATTCCTGGGGAACCAGTCCAATGTGTGTACGCGCCTGTGGAAAATCGACATCGATGTCATCACCAAAGATCTCGATCCGCCCGGAAGTCTTGTTGACCAGGGAACTGATGATGCCAATCGTGGTGGATTTACCTGCACCGTTTGGCCCAAGCAAGGCGTAGAAGTCACCCTCAGCAACGTCGAGGCTAATCCCCTTTAACGCCTCTACGCCGGTGGCATACGTCTTGGTAAGGTTTTCAATATGCAGTGCAGTTGTCATGGCGGGATTCTAGCACTGATAACGCCTGTCCGTTACCCGTAACCGTGATTGACTAGTAGGAGAAAAGGTAGGCCTTTATCCGTTCAGGTTGCTTGTCGTCCAGATACTGTCGCGCAGCATCCAGCCAGGGCTTCAACCTGGTGTTCACCCTGACCTCGAAATCATCCTTTACCGTTTCATAAAATTCACAAGCATGGTGAATGGTTTCTCCTGCCTCTGCAATGCAGCCACGCCCGGCCTGGATTTCAGCCAGCAACATGTGACTGTTGAGACATTCGACCGGAAATTGCCGGGAACATGACTGTGCCGCAGTACCGAGGAAATGCCCCGCCTCTTCCTGTTTACCACACATGTAACAGGTGTAACCGAGAAACCAGTGATAACGGTACCAGTCCGGCTCTTGCTCAATAGCATCATGCAATGTCTGCGTGTAACGGATCAATTTGTCGTCAGTCTTTCGTGCATCCGGGAAGTGCGTTAGCTCGACTGCCCCCAGCCACTCAGCATGACCTGAATTCATCCTCAGCGAGACCTGATAATTTTCATGCAGCCTGCCCATCGAACGGGTTCCCCGCCTGAAAAGCGACAACTTATAGTCCTCAATCAGACTACCCTCCCGGTGTGTATTCCAGGGAATAAAAAAACCGTCAACGTGTTGGGGGTCAGGCATCGCCATTAACGAAAGCAGGTGTTCGCGTGACAGCCGTTCGTCCGCATCAATAGAAAAAACCCACGGGGTATCCAGCTGCGACAACCCAAAATTCCGGGCATGGTACTTGGACTCATCTTTTGCCTGATAATTGTAGTCCCTGACGACAATACCCAGGCCATTCTCAATGATCGAGACGGTGTTATCGGTCGAGCCAGTATCGACGATACTGATGTCGCTAAAAAGCGCGGCGATATCCTGCAGACAGCCCAGCATCTGGTCTTCTTCATTCTTGACGATCATACACAGACCAATATCCACACTTTCTCCTGCTTTCAGGCGTTCAGGTTTGTACTACAGCAGTTCAGATTTGAAGTCTTCAAATTTCCCGCCAACATCCCGCGCGATCTCATCGTGCAGCCGAAACGTCAGCTTGAATGGGTAACCGAAATTTTTTCGGATAATACCGGTCAGTTCCCTTTCATGATTGCTCGTGAATTCACCATCCATTTCAAGATTGACTGTAATGTCTTCTCTATCCGTCTGGACAAACTGGACCCGCCTGAGGGGGACAACTTTGGCAAGCGCTTCGTGATCATACAATGGCCACTTTCTACTGCCATCCGGCAGAATCATCATATTTCTGACACGGCCCAATATACGCTTGATCGTGCCCAGCCCACGTCCACAGGGGCATGGCTCACCGACTTCTGCATAGTCATTCAGATCGTATCGGATCAGTGGCATAGCGAAGTTATGCAGTACCGTCACTATGACTCTGCCGATCTGTCCGGGCTGACACGCATTACCCTGTTCATCGAGTATCTCGACGAACAGGGTCTCATCCTGCGTGTGGTAGTGCTCATGTTCGGGACATTGCAATGCCACATACCCAGCCTCCTTTATTGAATATGTATCGATGATTTTTGCGCCCCAGGCATCCATACACAGATCACGCAATTTTTGATCAACGATCTCGCTAACCGTCCGCACGTGCTGAATATTTTTCATGCTGACATCGCGTTGCTTACAGAGCCTTGCCAGTTCGGCAATATTGGAGGGGTAGCTCAACAGGTACCCCACATCCCTTGTCTTCAACCATTCCAGTTGTTCATGCACAGACGCATGAATGCTGAGTATATGACTGGGCCCGGTCTTATATATATCGCTAACCGGAGCGCCCCACTTATCCTGTTCACCGCCATCAGGGTAATCCGCTCTGCCCGGATTAAAATAACGAATGCTTGTCAGCGGCAGACTGAAATCACGCTGATGCCACTGGTGTTCCCGCAATGTCATGACATACCAGAAAAAGTTGTGTAGTGCGCTGCACGCAACCTTGACAGGCGTACCGGTAGAACCTGATGTTGTAGTAACCTGGATTTCACCATGTTGCGGAGGTAGCTGCTGACTCTGTAACTGTTCAAAGTTCTTCTGCAGAATGTTCCTGGTCAGGATGGGAATTGCCCGCCAGGCATCCATATCCAGCTGACCGTTCGGGAAGAGTTTTTTTGACTCAAGCTTGCCCCTGAACCAGGGAACCGTTGTATTGGCATGCTGAATAAGCAGTTGCAGTTGCTGTGCCTGTTGCACCTGGAGTTGTTCTGGTGTCATCCACTGGCTTGCCTCAAGTTGCTGCAATACAGCCAACTTGGTCGCCCCGGCATTATCAAGCAGTGATGGCCAGGCAGTACCCGGCAAGGCTGAGCGCGGAATGTTTGGGGCTAACATTTCAGTATCTCGTTGACGACGCTCGGCGTTATGATCATGCCAACTACCATAACAAAGAAAGTGGGCGCGCTACAGCTGCAGGACTTTCAACCCCTGCTTAATTGTCACGGCGCCTGATCTGCCAGCAGCGGTGGATGTTCTTGCGCCGTGCAAAATCCTCGGGGATGGTTTTCATACTGATATCCGTGATCTCTAAACCGGACAGTTTTGCCTCGTCGACCTTGAACTTGCGGAAGTTGTTCGAAAACAAAATCGTTCCGCCCCTGGCGAGAAGTTTTTCTGCACCACGAATCAAACGGACATGATCGCGCTGCACATCAAATTCCTTTTGCATGCGCTTTGAATTGGAGAATGTCGGTGGATCGATAAAGATCACATCAAATCTGGCCCGTGTTTTCGTCGCCTCGTGTAGCCAGTCCATGCAATCGGCCCTGACAAGTTCATGCTTCTGCCTGTCGATACCGTTCAGGTCAAAATTTCTCTCCGCCCAGTCGAGGTATGTTTTTGACATATCCACGCTCACTGACTTGATGGCACCGTGGGCAACCGCCTGCAAGGTTGCCGTGGCCGTGTAACAGAACAGGTTCAGGACACGTTTGTTTTCCGACAGCTCACCGAACATACGGCGCGTAATACGGTGATCAAGAAACAAACCCGTATCAAGGTAATCAGAAAAGTTCACCAGCATGCGGCAGGGGCCTTCACGCACCTCGTGAAAATCATCGGTACTGGCAAGACGGTTATACTGGTCGCGGCCGCTCTGTCGCCGACGCTGACGGAAGCTGAGCTGGTCTGCTTCAACATCAAGCACCTTCGGGATCATGGCAAACGCAGCCTGCAGGCGTTGCAGCGCCTTGAGCGGTTCCACTGTTTTTGGTGCAGCGTATTCCTGCACATGCACATAGAGCCGATCGCTGTAATACAGGTCAATGGCGACGGAAAACTCGGGCAAGTCTGCGTCATAGACCCGGTAACATTCGACATCATCGCGTTTTGCCCAACGCGAGAATTTTTTCAGGTTTTTGCGCAGGCGATTTGCAAACATCTCGCCGCCAACCTGTTCGAGCGTATCCGCCTGCCGATACAGGAATAACTCACACTCAAGCGGGCCGTTATTCAGTTCAATGACCTTGTCTGCGACCTGTCCCTGGTAAAGGGGAAGTTCATGACTGCCCGTAAACACAGCTTGCTGCCAGTTCGGCAGCTGTTCACGTTGTAACGCACCAAGAGATGCATACAGCGCACGCAGTCCGCCTTTCGCGCTGATGCGCTCACCGTAGGGCGGGTTGCAAATGAGCAGCCCCTGTTCAACATCGGTCAGCGCTGCAGGCAACGTACCGGTCTGCGCAATTTCGCGCGTTTCGGCATGGATATGGTTTTGCAGGCCTGCCCGGGTAATGTTTGCTATCGCCTTGCGTATCGCATGCTTGTCAGCGTCATGGCCACGAACAGGCGGCATTGTCTCAAGGCCCTTTTGCCTGCGCATCTGTGCATCATCAAGTACCTGCTGCCAGGCCTCCGCATCATGGCCTGTCCAGTGTTCGAAACCAAACCCTTCCCGCAGCAGACCAGGCGCATAGTCAGCCGCCATCATCGCGGCCTCGATCAACAGCGTGCCACTGCCACACATGGGATCAAACAGCGCCTGTTGCCGTGGCCAGCCCGCAAACATGAGTAATGCCGCGGCAAGGTTTTCTTTCAGTGGGGCTTCGCCGCCCGCTTCACGGTAGCCACGCCGATGCAGGCTGCCACCAGACAGGTCTAGGGACAACTGTGCCTCGCGGCGGCGGATATGGACATTGATACGAATATCGGGATTATCAGTATCGATAGACGGGCGTTCACCGGTATTGTCCCGAAACTGGTCGACGATCGCATCCTTGACGCGTAGTGCGGCAAAATGGCTGTGATCAATCACTGCCTGGGCCAGCGTGCAATGCACAGAAAAACGCGCATCAACGGAAAACAGACGGCCCCAGTCGATTTGCATTGCCCCCTCGTAGAGGGCATCGGTATCCCCCGCCTTGTAGCTACCAATCGGCATCAACACGCGGTTGGCAATGCGGGACCACAGGCAAATCCTGTACAGGGTCGATTGATCTGCCTCACAATGAACCCCGGCCGCAACGGCCTTGGTCTGACTCGCGCCACAATCACGTAATTCTTTCTCGAGTAACCGGGTGGTGCCACGCGGCGCGCTGACGAATAATTTCATGGTGTCCTGGACGGTGATATCGGTTGCCTGCTAGAGGTAGGGCATTATACCCGCAATCCCCCCAAACTGCTGACTGTTTAACACTCTAAACGTGACCGGGTTCAAGGTATCAGCCTTGCCTGTTCAGTACACTCCTCCATGGAGGTGCCGCTCATGTCATACAACGCTTTACAGTTTGAAACCGATAGTCTGAAAAACCTGCAACTGCTCAGTTCATTGAACGATCGTCAACTTCACCAGCTTGCCAGCCAGTCTGAAATTCACATCCTGCTTGCAGGTGAAGAACTCCGGGTTCCAGCCAAACGCAATGCTCGTAAACTCGGCACTGACTTTATAGACTTTCTCGTCTCCGGTGAAGTGGATTGTGTCCGTGAGCATCACCGCCTTCGCGTCCAGGTTGGAACTCGCCAGGCACGCCACCCCCTGCATGAGCACATGCCACACTACCAGTCACTGCGTGCCGCAGGGCGGTGCACTATCTTGCGGATCAACATCAAGGATCTCGACTCGATGCTCGCAGTGCACTGGGAACAGGGCTTCGAATATGAAGAGTTACACGTTGAAAGTGATATTCACTCGATGACCAACCTGTTGCAAAATCGCTGCCTGCTCGCATTGCCTCCCGACAATATCGAAACTGTACTGGCGCTCATGGAAACTGTGGAGGTGCTTGAGGGCGAACTAATAATTTCCCAGGGTGAACAGGATGACGGCTACTACACGGTCCTGCATGGTCAATGCCAGGTCACCCGCACACCGCATGAAGGCGGTGAAGATATTGTACTGGCCGAACTTGGCCCTGGCGCCAGTTTTGGCGAAGAGGCACTCATTACCGGTGCACCGCGAAACGCTAATATCCGCATGCTCACTGATGGCAGCCTGATGCGCCTCAACAAAGACTATTTTCTGACCTATGTCGTCGATTCACTGATAGATTTTATCAACTACGATGGCGTCGTTGAAAAACTGCGCAGTGCCGCGCGTCTTATTGATGTACGTAGCGGCGACGAATATGCACATAATGGTCATGGCACCAATATCCCGTTACCGATGCTGCGCCTGCAACTGCAACGCCTGAGCAAGGACAGGGAATATATCTTCTGTTGCGACGACGGCAGGCTGGCGACATCAGCTTCGTTTATTGCTACCCAGCACGGCTTCAAGACCAGTGTACTCCGTAATGGCCTGAACAGTGTTCCTCCCGAACACCTGGGGAATATCGTTTCCGGCTGAAAAAATATTCCAGGGCCAAAAATGAAATCTTCACATCAAACGGACAATGCGGCCACACGTTCACGTTGTTTGCGGAACAACAGCAAACCTGCTGTATAGCCAAGAGCTGCTCCACTGATATGTGCAACAAAATTTATCTGTGACTGACCGTCATCAGTCACCAGGCTATAGACATCCCAACCGACAAACCACATGGCCACAAACCAGGCGGGAATACTGAAACGTCTGAAGAACACGATAAACCAGAAAAAAATACGTATCCTGCCGTGAGGTAAAAAATACGCAAACAGGGCCAGCATACCCATCACAACACCTGACAACCCGACAGTAGGGGGTGGTGTATCTACTCCCATCATCGCCAGCGAATAAAATATGTGGGTACCTATCGCCAGACCAAGCAACACGCCGATAAAACGAACGCTGCCTATAATCATCTCTACCGCGACAGCAAATGCAAAAAAGAACACCAGGTTGCCCACAACATGTAACCAACTGCCATGTGCAAACGCGGCTGTAATCATACTCGGCACATCCCAGCTCTCTGGCATATACCAGAGCTGGCGTGTCTCGTATGCTGGCGTGACATCCGTGTAATCCTGGTAGCGTCCCCATAGCACCTGCTCAGATATCGCGTTGCCCTTGGCAACGGTATAACCTGATAATGGTTTGCCTTTTTGCACAAGGTCTTTAATGTACTGACGTTGATCATCAGAAAGATGAGCATTCACCATTGTTTCCAGGCAGGCATTTTGCCCGCTACTGCCCGTGGCGTTCTTCAATACGAGGCGGAACAACACTGAAGACTTTTCTGCACAGAAATCTTCCGAAGCTTGCACAAACTTCTCTTCATTCATGGACTGATTGGTATAAATGGCAAGACACAGCACCATCACCAGCAAGGTGATGAACGGGATCCGATCATGATTCAGATCGGCCTTGTACGGGACTATCAACATTTCGGAGTACTCCTTGTTCCTGTATTACAGCTCCATTTCGCTGACATCATCGCACATGTGTCAGCTAACTTGACAACCCGGTAATGTTTTCCTAATTTCTGTACCAACAGAAATAAAGGAAGATGGAAATGGAGCTGACACCGGTAATGCAAAAATACATCCTGCACTGGGGGGAAATGGGTACGCGTTGGGGCGTCAATCGTACCGTGGCACAAATCCACGCCCTGCTCTACCTTGCACCCGAGCCGATGCATGCTGAAGAAATTACTGAAACGCTTGGCGTTGCGCGTTCAAATGTCAGCACGAGTCTGAAGGAGTTGCAGTCATGGGGACTGGTCAAGGTGAGCCATGTTATGGGGGACCGGCGTGATCGCTTCCAGTCACTGCATGACTTGTGGGAAACCTTTTATGTCATCATCGAGGAACGCAAACGACGCGAGATAGACCCGACCATTACAACATTACGTGAATGTATGCTCGATGCCGAACGTGACAAGGCAACACCGCATGATGTCATTAAAAGAATCGAAAACATGCTGCGGTTTATCGAAGTGCTAACCAAGTGGTATGGGCAGATCAGGACGATTCCGCATTCCGCGTTGGTCAAACTGCTGAAAATGGGCAGCCGCATCACCCACTTTATCGGCTCAAAATGATAGCCGTGAAACTAGGCGCCGTTCAGGTAGCGTTTGATGGTCGTGAAAAATGCCTGCAGGTTAATTGGTTTGGTGAGGTAATCTGAAAAACCCGCATCAAGTCCTGCCTGAATATCAGCAGACAGTGCATTAGCACTGATTGCAACGACAGGAACATCCCGGGTGCTGTCGATACGCTTTAATTCGGCAAGTGCCTCGTAGCCATTCATTCCCGGCAGATTGATATCCATAAGGACCATATCAGGCGTATTTTGTTGCGCAAGCTCAAGGCCGATCTCCGCCGTCACGGCACCCGTCAATTCCACATCAGGAAAAGTTTTCAGGAGCTGCTCGACCAGGCGCATATTTGCCGGGTTATCCTCAACATAGAGGATTTGGTGTTTATTCGACATAACCCATTACTTCACTGAAAAAGACATCATTATCAGACTATTTTATTATTATACAGCCTGAACCTTCACTCGCTTGGTTCGGCCTGCATCTTAAGGATAAATATCCCTGACCCTAATACAAAAGTATATAACCCAAATCGGCTATATTGCTCTACAGCAGTGCAATCATCCCACATTCATGCATCTGTAATAAACCTTCATTAATTCAGGGTAATACTGACGACGGTACTATCCACACCGTGTCGTATATCGTATATTAGGCAGAACTTATGGATACACTGCATACCACCTCACTTCAACAGGCGATCACCTCGAAAAAGGCCCACCTGGCAAACATTGTCGAGCAGCCCCTGGAAAAACTGGCTGAGCGTTGTGCCGAGGTCTGGCCGGATGCCGATGCGCTTGATGCAATCCTGATTGAAGGGCACAAAGATATCCCTTTTGCTCACCTGCTGTTTGCCCTGAATATTGATGGTATCCAGATCAGTTCCAACGTTGACCCAGAGACGGCGGACCAGTCGTGGCGGGGGCTGGATCAATCTAATCGCCCCTACCTGATGAAAAACCTGCCATACCGCGGTGTCATGTTGTCTTCCGTATACATCAGCCTACGTACGCACAAGCAGTGCATCACGGTATTACATGCTGTTAATCGCGATGAAAAACTTCTCGGATTTATCTGTGCGGATTTCTCGGTAGCTGATATCCCTGAGCCCGAACAGGCCACCAAGCAGGATTTCCACTGGACCCAGTTCAGGGGAGACCCGGCCGTACGTGGCACCGTGTTCATGCAGCAACGCGCCACCAGCCTGCTGGATGAACACATTGATGAAGTGCTTGAACTCATCAATATCCTCATGGTTGAACACGGTGTTTTTCATACCAAGATCCATTTTTCCAGTGGGCGCATCTCGATGTGGCTGCTCGAAGATCCCTACAGTTATCGCATCTACACGGTCGATGAACTCATTAACCCGGATCTGTGTCTCGCCTTTCCGCAGGTCAAGTACTCTCCCGATGCAAAGATACCGGCCGACCAGATCATGGAAATTCTTGAACAATTCCGCGGCCTGCGTTTTGCGGACGAAACCATTTACCTGCGTTCCAGTTCCGTCAACCTGATGAACGGCATCCTGGGCCTGACCTTCTCCTGTGACGGTTCGCATTACATGCCCTACGAAGAGTTCCTCGAGCGTGACCTGGCCTTCTGGCTCGGTGCAGGTGTCACGACTGAGACACCGAAAATCTGAACTATCTAATCAGGGGAAGGATCCTCATGCCAAACACATTTCGCTATCTTGGTTGTTTGCTTCTCGTATTCGTCAGTAACCTTGGTTATGCATTAACCACGTTACCCGATATTGAATTTGTCCCCATCCCTGCAGGTGAGTTTGTCATGGGTACCGCTGACCTGCTCGACGCGCAATTTGAAACACCACCAGGCAACACGCTACGCATTAGCGATGAGCAACCTGCGCATACCGTACAGCTTGATGCCTTCGAGATAGGTAAATATGAAATCACACAGGCACAGTGGCTCACAGTTATGGGTACACGGCCTGGTCCTGATGAATACTGGCGTCACCCGTTATGGCGACAGCTTCCGGTCGTCTCGGTCAGCTGGAGCGACACGCAACGTTTCATCGCGAAACTGAACCAGCAAGATTCACAGCATTCCTACCGCCTTCCAACCGAGGCCGAATGGGAATACGCCAGTCGCAGTGGTTCGACTGCATTGCGCCCGTTTGAAGCTGAGCAACTTGGTGAACATGCCTGGGTACTGGCCAACTCCGGGGATGTTCCGCACCCGGTTGGGCAACGCAAGGCAAATGACTATGGCGTGCATGACATGTTTGGCAATGCCTGGGAATGGGTCAATGACTGGTATCAACATGATGCCTACCAGCACCATGTGGCAAACAATCCCGCGGGGCCTTTACAGGGAAAACTCAAGGTTAGGCGGGGAGGCTCCTATCACTGCGCATCACACCTGGTTCGTTCAGCCTATCGCGCTGCAGACAAACCTTCTCAACGCTATTCAGTGCTTGGCTTTCGTTTGATAAGAGTAGAAAAATAAGAAGTGGAAATGGTGGCTATGGGTGGACTTGAACCACCGACCCCAGCATTATGAATGCTGTGCTCTAACCAGCTGAGCTACATAGCCGAATATTTTCCGGTCCGGAAGGATTCCGAGAGCCGCGCATTTTGGAGGTTCCACACCCACTTGTCAAGCATGACATGACCGACATCAAACAGGTTTAAAAGGATGCTTTCCTGATAATTATCATGAAGATATTAAAAGAGAAACCTGTATTTTCTGACCTTGCTATCAAACATTAAAGCGGAAATGCATCACGTCACCGTCGGCGACAATATAGTCTTTGCCTTCGAGGCGCCACTTGCCCGCTTCTTTCGCACCTGACTCACCATTGAATTCAATAAAGTCGTCATAACTGACAACCTCGGCGCGAATAAAGCCTTTTTCAAAGTCAGTATGAATGACCGCCGCAGCCTTTGGCGCAGTTGCACCAATCTGTACGGTCCAGGCACGGACTTCCTTAACGCCTGCAGTAAAGTAAGTCTGTAAACCAAGCAGCTTGTAACCGGCACGAATCACCCGGTTCAAACCCGGCTCTTCCAGGCCGAGCTCATCTAGAAATTCTTTTGCTTCATCGTCATCAAGTTCAGCAATCTCTGCCTCGATCGCTGCACATACAGGAACAACCGGCGCATTCTCGGCATTCGCGAATTCCATCACGGCATCGAGGTGAGGATTGTTTTCAAAACCGTCTTCACTCACGTTGGCAATATACATGGTCGGCTTGATCGTAATCAGGTGCAGTTCGTAAAGTGCGGCCTGCTGGTCATCATCAAGACCCATTGCACGTACCGGGGCACCACTGTCGAGGTGATCACGGACAGATTCCAACAAGGCCAGTTTCGCAAGTGCATCTTTGTCACCTGAACGCGTTAACTTTGTTGTACGTGTAATGGCCTTTTCCACCGTATCCATATCGGCAAGCGCGAGCTCGGTATTGATGACCTCGATATCGGAAAGGGGATGAATCTTGCCCTCTACGTGGACAACATCATCATCTTCAAAACAGCGTACAACATGAGCAATCGCATCGGTCTCACGGATATTGGCGAGGAACTGGTTGCCCAACCCTTCACCTTTTGAGGCCCCGGCCACGAGGCCGGCAATATCAACAAACTCCATGGTGGTTGGGATCGTTTTTTCCGGGCTGACAATCGCGGTAAGTTTGTCGAGACGTGGATCCGGCATCTCGACGATGCCGACATTCGGCTCAATCGTACAAAACGGGTAGTTCTCGGCCTGGATACCGGCCTTGGTCAGCGCGTTGAACAGCGTTGATTTACCAACGTTTGGTAACCCGACAATGCCACATTTAAAACCCATAACAATAAACCTTTTGATTCACTTAGCTATGCAATGCCTGCATAGCCTTTTCGATATTGCCATCCACCAGGTCAGGCATGACACGCAGCGCATCATCAATGGCATAGCCAATTTGTGTTCGATCCGTTGCCGATGGTCGTGTCAGTACAAAATCTGATACTTGCTTGCTGTTACCCGGGTGTCCGATACCCACACGCAGGCGCAGAAATTCCTTGCTGCCCATCGCACTGATGATGTCGCGCAGGCCATTATGCCCGGCATGACCACCGCCTTTTTTCAGGCGCACATCACCCGGCTCAAAATCGAGCTCGTCGTGTACAACCAGTATATTCTCGACAGGGATCTTGTAGTACTTGGCCAGGGAGGAAACCGACTGACCACTACGGTTCATAAAGGTGTCCGGCTTGAGTAACCAGACCGGTTCGCCATGCAGGTTGATCTTGCCGGCATGACCGTGAAACTTGCTGTCCTTGCGTAACTCGCAGCCCATCTGCCGGGCAAGCTCGTCAATAAACCAGAAACCGGCATTGTGCCGCGTAGCCTCGTACTCGGAACCGGGGTTACCCAGTCCAACGATGAGTGCAATACGCGACGCCAATGCCGGTTCTGACCGCGCCAGGCGCGGCTAGTCCTTCGCTTCTTCGCTTTCGCCTTCGCCTTCGCCTTCAGCTGCGGCTTCTTCACCTTCTTCAGCCTCAACTTCTTCGCCACGTGTCTTGTGGATGCTGACAATAGGCTGGTCATGGTCGTCGCCATGACTGAGTGCGACAATCTCAACACCTTCAGGCAACTGTATGTCTGACAGGTGCAGGGAATGACCCAGTTCCAGCTCAGCCACATCAACTTCGATGTATTCTGGCAGGTCTTTCGGCAGACAGCTGATTTCAACTTCAACAGAGTTATGCTGAATGAGACCACCCTGTTCCTTGACACCCGTTGCAACGTCTTCGTTAATGAAGTGCAGCGGCACGTGCATGTGCAGCTTTTCATTTTCATTAATGCGCTGGAAGTCAGCGTGCAGGATCGTTGGCTTGGCCGGGTGGCGCTGCAGGTCACGCAGCACGGCCTTAACGCCCTTGCCATCGACGTTGATCGTCAGGATGTGTGAATAAAAGGCTTCATTTTCCAGGGCGTTTGCGATCTTGTTATGTTCCAGCGTTAATGAAACAGGATCGTCACCACCACCGTACATGATAGCCGGGACTTTGTTCGCATGACGCAGGCGGCGGCTCGCACCTTTCCCCGCGTCTGTGCGAACTTCTGCATCTAGTTCAAAAGTTACACTCATTGGTAATACTCCTACTTAAAGTTAAAACGCCACACCACCATGGTGAAACGCACGCTTCCCCGCGACCAGAGAAAGCTTTTTTCTTAATTGCTGATTGATGAATGATGATTGATGAATTTGAAAATCATCAATCCGCAATCCTCGATCATCAATTAAGATTGTCAGTCCATATATAAGGAACTGACAGATTCTTCATTACTGACCCGACGCATCGTCTCAGCCAACATCGCTGCGACGCTGATTTGGCGAATACGCGAACAGTTTTGCGCCTCATCACTCAGTGGTAACGAGTCTGTCACCACGAGTTCATCCAGCGCTGATGCTTCAATATTGCCGACTGCAGGTCCCGATAACACCGGGTGTGTACAGTACGCAGCAACACGTGACGCACCGTGTTCTTTCAACGCATTGGCGGCCTTGCACAAGGTGCCTGCGGTATCGACCATGTCATCCACAAGCACACAGCTGCGTCCTTCAACATCACCGATAATGTTCATCACCTTTGACACATTCGCCTTCGGGCGACGCTTGTCGATAATCGCCAGGTCTGCATCATCAAGACGCTTGGCAATTGCACGTGCACGCACTACGCCACCGACATCCGGTGACACCACCATCAGATCACTGCCGTTTCGCTTCCAGACATCACCGAGTAAAATCGGTGAGCCGTAAACATTATCAACAGGGATATCAAAGAATCCCTGTATCTGATCTGCGTGCAGGTCCAGTGTTAACACACGATCCGTGCCCGCCGCGACAACCATGTTGGCCACCAGCTTGGCGGTAATCGCAACACGTGCTGAACGCGGTCGGCGATCCTGGCGTGCATACCCAAAATACGGTATCACTGCGGTGATGCGCCTTGCCGAAGAACGACGCAACGCATCGACCATGACCAGCAACTCCATCAGGTTGTCATTGGTCGGCTTGCACGTTGGCTGGACGATAAATACATCCTTGCCGCGCACGTCTTCCATAATCTCGACAGCCACCTCACCATCACTGAAACGGCCAATGGCCGCCTTGCCCAAAGGCAGGTGCAGGTGACTCGCAATGGCATTCGCCAATTGCGGGTGGGCATTTCCAGCAAAGACCATCATCGAGCTATCAGGCACGGGTCACCTCGTTGTATTTAATTGCTTGGCTCATAGAATCCCTTCGGGCTTCATTATGAGTACCCTAACCTTCGTCCCGAAGGTTCAGGGCAATTGATGAATGAAAAATCATCGATCATCAATCCGCGATCATCAATTCAAATCTGGCTGGGGCGGCAGGATTACTCGGACTATGTCCTCGCCCTCCGGGCCGTGCTTCGCACGTTCAACCTCGCTTCGCTCCGTTGTCGAACCTTGAGGTTCTCATCCGGCCTTCCAGCCATTG
>Ga0316207_10002786_pt1 | contig 17300 bp, 14 predicted proteins | sample 6weekpyrite_MG_FD_204943 | JGI IMG/M metagenome (GOLD analysis project Ga0316207, IMG submission 204943) | Microbial mat bacterial communities from mineral coupon in-situ incubated in ocean water Damariscotta River, Maine, United States -... | ecosystem: Environmental > Aquatic > Marine >...
CCGGTTCAGAATTTGTCCTGATGGGTGGCTCTTTTGTACCAAAAGGAGGACACAATATTCTCGAAGTTGCCCAGTTAGGTAAGGCGGTTGTATTTGGACCCGATATGCGTAATTTTGAAGATGAAGCTAAATTAATTTTAACTATAAAAGCAGGCATACAATCCGAGAAGGAACAAATATCAAATATACTTAATAAACTTCTTCAAAATGCAGATTATAAACATTCTATAGAAAAAGCTTCTCAATTTTTCCATAATGAAAATAATGATTGTATTTCACGTTACTACGAAAAAATAACCACTTTTATAATATAGTCAACAAACAATATCTTTTTTAACTAATTTATAGTAATTTCTATATGCAATAAACACATAAACGTAAAATGGCTTATAATATATTAATAGTCAGGAGTGTAAATAAGAAACTGCTAACAGCCAACTTACATTTTCTTGTTGTTAGATGCAAACCTCGTCAACTCTGAAAAACACACACCAAGTACAACCATAGAAATTGCAATAAAATTTGCACGATCTATTGGAGCAACAATAGTAAACCCAGCTATTATTTCTCCCGCCACATAATAAAACCCTATAGCTGCAGGAAAAAAATATTCTTTTTTCCTCTTTAAAAAATACCATAACGGAATAAAAAACATGAAAATTGTTAAAATCAAACCAGGAACTCCCTTTTTAGCTGCATTATCAGCATATATATTATGAAGGTGTGAAAACTCCTGAAGTGTTGGATGATATAAACCTTTTTCAATATATTTTTCAGATGTTTTTCTTAACTTTCCTGCTCCAATTCCAAATATTGGATTGTCGATAGCAATTAAATATGCTGCTTTTATCATTTCTAATCTGGTTTCAGTACTTCCCAAGCGTTTATTTATATTTTGTTTAGTAGTAATGCTATAATCACTAACAACATGAAGAGCTTCATTTACACCACGCTGCACAGTGCCAGAATCAAAATAAAGAGTTCGGGCAACGATAAAAACGCATATTACTAATAACACTTGTTTCCGCCAATTATAATTCATTGCTATCCAAACCAAAGTCAGCACCAACAACATGATATAGGCTGTTCTTGCACCTGAAAGTACAACAGAGGTACACCCAACGACAACAGTAGCTACACTGAAAACAATTAATTTTTTATTGACCAACCAGTCTTTTCTTGAAAGAAAGATAAAAATGTAAAGTACAGACATGGGGCCTAAAAACAACTTCCCATAACCTCCAGCAGCAAGCATATCTAATATATAAACTTGATAAATAACAATGAAAAAACTTAACCATAGTGAAAAAGTAACGCCATACCATAAGGGTAGCAGTATCCCCCGGACTTGCCGAAGCAACATATAAATTGGAACCGCAAGAAGAAAACGTATTTCTGAACCCAGGCGTTTTGTATCACTATATTCCCAGCCAGAGTTCAGGGACGTAATTATAAACCACAAGAAATAAATCGTAATAAAAACAAAAGTATATTTTTCTGCTTTAATTAATTCTATTTTAGAAATTGGCTTTGCAATAGTGTATATTGATATAAAAAACAAAACCATAAATATAAAACTAGCGACATGCCTAATATTGTACGCACTAAGCATCAATATAAAAACGAGAGCCTGGACAGTCCCCTCGCGCGTTTTTAGTTTATTAAGCATTAAATTCATTTTTTCAATCATAACAATACTTCTTATACATCTTTGATTGTTTAAACTACAGAAATTCTTTAAAGTACAGTTTAAAAATCATTCCAACCATACCCACGCAACAACGAGCGCCAATTCATATCTGAGAAATAAAAAACATCTTCATTTGTTAAAGCTTTGTTTAACGAACGTTTAAGCCTTAATAAATTTTCTTTTTGCCACTTCAGTTTTATTTTTCGGAACCCACAACGATCAAAATCAATTAAAAAACAACGTCCACCTTCGTCCAATAAAATATTATTCGCATTCAAATCGGAATGATATACCCCATCTTCATGGAAACGTCTTATCATGCTACCGATTGCAATCCAATAACCTTCAGCTAAAGCTTCCTGCGTTAAAAGGCTCATTAACGGTCGAGCATGAGGAATGCGGTGCATCATAATATCGGCTGAATAACTTAAACCAACTCGCTTGACCTTTATTGCTGCTGGTGTTGGCACCGGTAAACCCTTCGACAACATCATTTCAAGCATTTGCCACTCACGCCAGGGACGTGAAAATCTAAGCCCTAACCATAAATATTTATCATTGGAAATACGTGAAATTAAACCGCCACGCTGATAATGCCGCAAAACAAAATCCATCCCCTGATGCTGTACAAAAAAGGTGGTACCGCGCCCTTCTGCAAAACCAACGATCGAGGAACGTTGAGCCCATACCTTAGAGTTGAAACTAACATCTTCAAAATCCCTGAAAACATTAGAGTCATACCTAATATGTACCCCACTTTTATGGTTCTCTACGATGTTTTTCGTCATATTAATCAATGGCATTCTTTAACTTATTAAAAGCTTGCATTACCGTATCTATACTGGACTCTGATTTATTTTCTCTTAAGTCACATGCTATAAACCAATCTTCATCCGGTGATACATACTTCGGTTCTGTGCTTAAAAAAATTGCTATGGTTGGTTTATGCAAAGCTATAGACAAATGCATTAAGGATGTATCACCTGAAATAACAACTTTACACTTATCCATTATAGCGGCGTCTTTTCTAAATGACGACAATGGCATTTTAATGACGGGGATAGCATCATTTATACTACTAAGATAATCTTCAGTTAAATATTCCGTCCCTGGGTTGGTAAATACAAGAGGTATAATTTTATACTTAGAGTATATCTTTTTACTTAATTCAACAAAAAAGGGGATCGGCCAACATTTATTCACCGCACCCGCACCCGCACCAAGATTGATGGCGATAATATTATCTTTAGAATACTGCTCAAGTTTTTTATCTGCATAATATTTTTCTGTATCACTAAGATAAAAGCTTGATCCTTTCCGAACACCGTATGGATCAATCCCAAGAGGCCTTAACAAATGCGATAAATATACAATCGAATGTCCATCAGGAATTTCAGGGGAAGGTATTAAAATATTATTAGCATACTTTGCTCTTTTCTGATTAGTAAAGGCAATCCGATATTTAGCATTTGCGAGAAGAACAATAAGGCTTGTTGAACCACCACCATAAAAATTGATCATCACATCAAATTTGTTTCTTCTTAACTCAAGCATATGAGTTAACATATTATTAATATGCCTAAGTCTTTTCTTTTTACTTCTGTTAACCGTCAATACACTATGAATATCGGGATTGTTTTCTATGATATCCTGATTACCCTCATCAACCACCACGGTAATTTTTATCTTAGGAAACTTTATTTTGATTGCCTCAATAATCGGGGTACGTAAAAGAAGGTCGCCTTTGAGCCCTAAAAATATCAAACAAATACTATTTATATTGCCCGTAATTACCATAAAATAGAGCCCAACTAACTTAATTTAAACACTAAACTACCAATAATAAAATCAAAGCTGATATTATAACATCATTTACTTAACATCTATCTCTGGCTATTTTAAATAACGAGAATTAAAAGCTTAATGTTAAATACTTTAGTTACTATTAGAATTTTACTTCTTACCCTGGGTGTATTCACATTTTTTCGTGCAATTTTGCTTATAGCCTATTTCGATGAATTTTCAGCTCTTTCTTTTTTTGAAATTCTACAATCCTTTATACACGGTTTACGCTTTGATTTTGCATTAGCCAGTATCCTGTTATGTATCCCTTTATTAATGATACATTTTCCCTTCAAGTGGTCAGAAAATAGGCAGTGGCTGAAATTTTGGTACTGGGTATGTTTCCCTATTATTCTTGCAGCCTGTTTTTTGCTTGCTGCCGATATTGCTTATTACGCTTTTGTAAAACGCCACATCACACAAGAATTACGCCTAATATTGCACGATACCCCCTTTGTCCTCCAAATGGGGCTAAGTAGCTATAAGCTCGCTATTTTATCTTTTCTCGTATTTTCAGCTGGGCTCGCCCTCCTTTGGAAAAAAGCACTACCCACCAATTTTGCTGCCGACAACCCAGGTAATCTGGGTAAACGATTAGCGATATTTACTCTGGTCTTTTTTGTTCTTGTTATAGGTATACGTGGTGGAACTCAACGTAAAACCATTCATGTTGTGAATGCCTTTTCATCCGGTAATGCAATTCAGGGAAATTTAACTCTGAATGGTGCGTATAGTTCGCTACGCTCTTTTAATGCTAAACCGTCAGTTTCTCACCATTTTTACGAAAAGGAGCAGTTGAAAAAACAAGCTCACGACATAGGGTTGTACCAACATAGTGATAGTTACCCTTTCCAGAAGAAATTTACTCATAGCGAAGAAAAAAAGTTAAATATTATTATCGTTTTATTGGAAAGCTGGAGCTATAGATATATCGATGCTCTGGCTGGAAATAACTACGGGGTCACACCAAACTTTGACAAAATCATAAAACAAGGACTCAGTTTTAATCGCTTCTATGCAAATGGTCAACGAAGCATCGAGGGACTTCAAGCTGTTTTAACTGGTGTTCCCAACTTAATTGATATGCCACGCCTAGGCTGGGGGCTGGAAAATAGTAAGTTTACCCGGCTCGGTTCTTTACTAAAAAAACATGACTATCACACCGTCTTCACACAAAGTTCTCGGCGTACCTCTTTTCATATTGATGGCATATCAGCAGCAACAGGCTTTGAACATTATTTTGGCATGGAAGATATGGAGTTAAAACTCAATTATTCTGATCCTCACTCATTTTGGTTTGGCTGGGATCATGAAACCTTTAATAAAGTAATAAACCACTTATCAACCGTAAATAAACCCTTTATTAATTTCACATTTACCGGCACAACACATGCCCCTTACGGCACCTTACCAATTGAGTTTAAGAAATTTCCTCATGGTAAAAATAGTGAAAATGGATTTCTTAACACGCTGTACTATTCTGACTGGGCACTGGGCCAGTTTATGCAACAGGCAAAACAGCAACCCTGGTTTGATGACACCATCTTCTTCTTTACCGCAGACCACACCTTAGGTCATTTCCATAAAAAAACAACACTGGAGCGGTTTCACATACCGTTAGTTATTTATTCGCCAAAATATATAAAAGCTGGCGTTAATAATGTTATTGGCTGCCATCTGGATATTATGCCAACCATTATTGATTTATTACAATTATCAGATACCTACTCCGCACTAGGCGCATCGCTACTGCGTAAAAAAAATAATAATAATGCTTTTGCCTATCTTCATGCCGGAAATATAACGGGAATTGTTAATAATGAAGGGTATCTGATGCATACATTGAAAAAAATAACTGAAGCTAAAACGCTTAACCATCGGGAATTAAACAAAAATATTAAAGACAAACTCGAACGCATTCTTTTAACCATCGATCAAACTGCCTTTCAGGCTGTGCAATCCAATAACTGGCAAGAATAAGAATATGCCAGCCACTACCATTAATTCTATATGTATTTTACGTCTCTCCGCACTTGGAGACATAAGCCATACTCTGCCTGTTTTTCATACCATCAGAAAAGAATGGCCGAATACAAAAATTACCTGGATCATAGGAAAGGTTGAATATGAACTTGTTAAAGGGCTGGAGGATGTTGAGTTTATAGTTTTTGATAAAAATTTAGGTTTCAATGCCTATCGGGATATTAAAAAGAAATTAAAAAATAGAGAATTTGATATTTTACTACACATGCAAATGTCATTAAGAGCCAGCCTGGTTAGTCTATTAATAAAAGCAAAAATTAAAATTGGCTTTGATAAAAAAAGGGCAAAAGATGCACAGTGGTTATTCACCAACAAAAAAATAAAACATGAATCTAATCAACATGTAATAGATAGTTTTTTTGGCTTTACTAAGGCAATAGGCATAAAAAAAAGGCATTACAAATGGGATATACCCATCTCAGACAAAGAAATTAAAAATTCAAATAATATTTTTAAAGCAAGAAAAAAATATATTATTATTAGCCCTTGCTCGAGCAAGGCCTACCGAAACTGGACGGTAGAAGGCTATTCTGCTATCGCAGATTACATTTCTGAAAGTTATAATATGGATATCATATTAAGCGGAGGAAACTCTGCAATAGAGCAGCATTATGCAACAGAGATAATGGCATCAGCGCATTGCACGCCAATTAACCTGGTTGGGAAAACAACAGTAAAAGAATTATTACATATAATTAAAAATGCAGAGTTTATTATTAGCCCCGATTCAGGACCCGCTCACTTTGCAACTGCTGTACAAACACCGGTTATTGGCTTGTACGCGACAACCAATCCAGATAGAGCCAGGCCTTATTTAAGTGCAGAGACAACGGTTAACAAATACCCTGACGCAATTTTAAAAAAACACAATAAACCTGTTTCAGATCTAGCATGGGGTACTCGGGTACGAGATGAATGGGCAATGAAGATGATTACAATAAGCGATGTTAAGTGTGTTGTTGATAAATTAATCAATAAAATTAGTTAGGTATTTCTACAATGAAAATTTGGGCAGCAAAACAAACGTGGCTATCAAAGGATGCCATTGCGAAAGCGGAGACTCTTGATAAAAATAGCGTCACTCGCATTGCAGTGATAAAACATGCTGCCTTAGGTGATCTCCTTCAAACCAGACCCTTTTTAATTGAAATCAGAAAAGCATTTCCAAACGCTAAAATAACACTCAGCGTTGTATCAAATTATATGACCGGCATACCTGATGACCTGATCGACGAAGTTCATCTTGCTAAAGGTAATGAAAAAAAATATAGTTTGCGTGAAAGTTTAAGAAGCTATAAAAATTTAGGTGAGCAAGATATTCTATTTGACCTTACGGCAACATCGCGTTCTTTTTGGATAACCTTCTTTACTAAAGCAACATTAAAAGTTGGCTTCAAACATAAAGGGCTTCATCGTTTATTGTATGATATCGCCATTCCACGCGCTCATTACCGATTCGAAGCAGAAACATTTTTAGAACAAGCAAATGTACTTGGAGTCAGGCATCAGTGGCCATTAGAATACAATTATCCTTTACCCGAAAAACTGGTTGAAACTGACTATATTTCATATTTCCCAACAGCATCTACTGCCGAAAAATGTTGGCCTCCAGAGTTTATGGCCGAGCTCATTATAAAGTCTTGTGAACAATCCCCGGATACTCAACACATTCTTATACCCGGTCTCGCTGATTGGGAATTAGAAACCGCAAAATTGATAAAAGAAATAGTTGGAAATAAAGAAAATTTTTCAATGTCAGAATCTGGCCCAAAAGCGATATCTTTAATTTGTCATGCTCAAGCCGTTGTTCTTAATGATACCGGTATGCGAAACCTGGCAATCGCTGCAAATACACCAACGGTTTGTATTTTCCCCATTACGTCACATGTTTTTGGGTATACTCCATTATTTGGAAAGCATAAAGTTGTTGTCAATGGGGAGACTGAACCAGCCAGAGTCGATGATGTACTTAATGAGTTAAAGAAGATTGTCGGTTAATAATTAACTACTATTCTGAAGCCATTAACCTAATTAAATTTTTGAAGTGGTTTTCTTCAGAAAAACGATTATCTGCGTCACTTTTTCCAGCCAAAGACAACTTACTACAAAAGTTTTTATCATCAACTATTTTTAATAGTTGTTTAGACAAATCATCCGGGGTTTCTGTTTCAAATAATAAACCCGTTTTTTCATGTTCAATAATTTCGGGAACACCACCACAGTTAGAACCAATAACCGTAACGCCCGCTCTCATCGCTTCGGGTAATACCAAGCCAAAAGTTTCACACTTTGTTGCCAATACAACAGCATCAAAACAAGACATAATGCTGGGAGGATGATTATGGAAACCTAAATAGAAAACATTCTTTTCAAGATTGTATTCCTTAACTTTAGCATTGAGCATTTTAAAATACTCTTCATCCATAATGTGACCAATCATTGCCAGCTGGATATGGTGCCCCTGTTTTTTTAAATTATTAACCGCTTCAATGACAAAATGTTGACCTTTACCCTCTTCAATTCGTCCAAAAATAGCCAAACAAAATATATTTTCATTGACTCCTTTTTCATCAAAGAGAGACCGGCACCTATCTAAATCATTCTCAACAGCCGGAACCCCGAGATAAAGAAGATGTACTCTACTTTCATCAAGAGGGAGGTTTTTAATGGCATTATTGTAAAGCTCTTTTGTAATAACAATATAGACATCAATATGTCGATATAAAAAACGATGATAAATATCATCTTTTTTTCGACTAATCGCCATATGTCGGGTAAAAACTAAACGGATTTTTCGTCGGCTAAATATTTTGGCTAAAACGACAAATAAAAGATCCTTACTCCAGTGTGCATGCACAATATCAATTTTATTTTTATCAATATATCGAGCAAGTTTAAGCGCTGAAATTATAGGAAGATGATAAAAAGGAGAAGAAAAGGTATTGGCAATAATATTTATATTCATTAATTTATCGAATATAAATGATTTTTTGGCGGTAATAATATGATAGTCATTATTATTTTTTTCAAAATAATTAATAATATTTAAAATGTATAGTTCTAAACCACCAAAACCACGAGACATACAAACCTGAAGTACTTTCATCTTTTGATGCCTTAATTTTTTCTAAACATATTTTAAAATAATGCGTGTATGAAGATTAAAATATATTATTTTTCTCATTGATTGCGTAATATTAGCCAAAGCCGATAATTTCAATGAGAGCAACATTATATTCAGATGAAAATTCTTATTATCCGAAACGACAAGCTGGGTGACTTTATACTAAGTTTGCCATCTTACAAACTATTGAAAACAGCTATCCCAGACTCTGAAGTTCACGCTTTAGTACCTAACTATACAAGTGAATTAGCGAAGACTTACCCTTACATAGATAAAGCTATCATTGATCCAACTTCAGACTCGACTTTAGCACAACAATACCAGTTATTAAAAACTTTACGAAGTGAAAAATACGATGCAATTATAACCCTCTATTCAACAACGCGAATTGGCTTATTAAGCTTTGCATCAGGAGCAAAATACCGTTTAGCACCAGCAACTAAAATCGCACAAATATTCTACAATCATCGATTAAGACAGAGACGCTCAAAATCATTAAAGCCAGAGTATGAATATAATATTGATTTAATAAAGCAATATCTTTCAGATATTAATTTAACCAGCTCGCTACCACCGCAAGCTCCATTCTTACACTTTAATGATTTAGATGTTGAAAAGCTCAGAGAAAATTTTTATAAAAAATACAATATTAAACAAAATAATAAACTTATTTTTGTTCACCCGGGTACGGGCGGCTCAGCAACCAACCTTTCTCTAAAACAATATGCAGATTTAATTGAGAGCCTTAATATTTCGAATACTCTCTCCTTTGTGATTACAGCTGGTCCTGGAGAGCTAGAAAATTCGACCGAATTATCACAACTTATAAAAAATACCCCTCATGTTGTTTACCACTCCATAGAAGGTATTGTTCATTTTTCAAAATTAATACAATGCTGCGATCTTTTTGTTAGTGCCTCAACAGGACCGTTACACATTGCTGGCGCATTAAACCGGCCAACAGCCGCCTTCTATCAACGCCGTCGCTCAGCTACGCCGCTAAGGTGGCAGACCCTAAACTCTGAAGAAAAAAGACTGGCGTTCACGCCACCAGAAAGTGAACACGAATCGGATTTAAGCAGTATCGATGTAGACATAGCCGCAAAGGCCATCATCAATAAATTTTTGACATAAAAAAGGCCCAGATAAAATCTGAGCCTTTAAATTATTTTCACTACTAATTCAAAAAAGCATTCCCATCACCCCCTACGATTCGCAGCTCTTTTTTCCAGGGCTTCGATTCTTGCCTCAATCGGTGGGTGCGAAGAAAACAAGGCCATAATGCCACCTTTGTCATTGATGCCAAATGCCGCCATCTGTTCGGGCAGTGCTTCAGGTTCAACTTGTCCAAGACGTTTAAGTGCTGCAATCATATTTTGATGCCCGGCTAAATCTGCACCGCCCGTATCAGCAATGAACTCTCGCTTTCTCGAAAAATACATCACGATTGTTGAAGCGAGTATGGACAACACAACCTGTGCAACCATCACACTGACAAAGTACCCAATACCGTGACCCTGATTATTTTTTAAAATTACCCGGTCAACAATGTGCCCGATAACGCGAGATAAGAAAACAACAAAGGTGTTCACTACACCTTGAATTAAGGCCATTGTTACCATATCACCGTTCGCGATATGACTCATTTCATGACCAACAACAGCCTCAATCTCACCTTGAGCCATGTTATCTAATAAACCTTGAGACACTGCCATTAAAGCATTATTTTTACTTGCTCCAGTCGCAAAGGCATTCATCGCAGAAGTCGGGAAAATGGCCACTTCAGGCATTTTTATCCCAACAATCTTAGCTTGTTTTTCGACCGTGCTGATTAACCACCTTTCCATATTAGTGCGTGGATTAGTGATCACAACCGCACCCGTCATGCGCTTTGCCATCCACTTAGAAATAAACAAAGAAATGAAAGAGCCACCAAAACCAATGACGCCAGAGAGAATAACTAACGCTTGAATATTCAGATCCGAGCCATTTTCAGCCAATATACTGTCAACGCCTAATAGACGCAAAGTAATACTCAATACCACCATGATGGCAATATTGGTCATAATGAATAACATAATTCGTTTCATAGCTTCACCTATTTAATATCTCAATGCGGGTGAATAAACACCCATAATTGACGCAAGACTACAGAATATCTTACATAAGAAAAAGTCGAATATAACTGCTATAATCATCGCATTTTACGAATAATAAGATCCCCATGAACTACAAACATTTACATTACTTTTGGGTCGTAGCCAAAGCAGGTAGTATCGCCCGAGCAAGTGAAAAACTTCATATTACTCCTCAAACCATCAGTGGTCAGCTTAGTCTGCTGGAAGAAAGTTTAAATGAAGCCCTGTTCACTCGCGTCGGAAGAAATTTAGAACTAACTGAAACGGGTCGACTTGTGCTGAGCTATGCTGATGAAATTTTCTCATTGGGTGGTGAGCTCGAAGAAGTTTTACATAACCTGCCAGAAAATAGAGCTATTTCATTCAAAGTAGGAATAGCCGATGTCGTACCAAAATCCATCACTTATCGATTACTCGCACCTGCACTTCAGTTACCCGATCCCATACGTATCATTTGTCGTGAGGGTTCGGTTGACTCATTATTAGCCCAACTCGCTATCCACAAACTCGATCTTGTTATTGCTGATAGCCCCATTCCGCCATCAGTTAATGTACGAGGCTTCAATCACCCTCTTGGTAATTGTGGAGTAACCTTTTTTGCCTCAGCATCACTCGCCAATAAACTTGGGCCCGATTTTCCACAAAATCTCAATGCAATGCCATTGCTATTACCGGGAGAAATGACCGTCGCTCGTAACCAGCTAATCCAGTGGCTTGATAAGCAACATATCTATCCTCACGTCGTCGGCGAATTTGATGACAGCGCTTTGATGAAAGCATTCGGCAGAACGGGAACGGGGATATTCACTGCACCAACTCCAATTGCAGAAGAAGTCGAGAAACAATATGACGTCACTGCCATTGGACAAACAAATGAAATACGTGAGCAATTTTACGCAATCTCCGTCGAACGTAAAATTTCACACCCAGCTATTACTGCCATCACTGAAACCGCGAGGGAGTGGTTGTTTCAAAACACAACCTGAAGAAACATATCAAATTTAAGTGATTTAATAATATTAAAAACTACTTATAACGTGCTTTTAATTTAAGTTAGCCTCCTTCAGTTAGGATATACTTTACATCAACATAATTATCTCAAAATATGTTTAAACCAAAATTTTACAGGTAGTAAGTCTATGGATTTTGAATGGGTTGCAATTGCACTTGGTGACGTTACCTGGATTTCTCTCGCATTTATTTTGGGCTTCTTGGTCAGCCTTATAAACCTTCCACCTTTAATTGGCTTTTTAATAACTGGCTTTGTACTCAATTATTTTGGCATTACAAGTGGTGAATCATTACAAAAATTAGCCGACATCGGTATCACACTCTTGTTGTTTACGGTCGGTTTAAAATTAAATCTAAAAGTATTAATACGGCCTCAAGTATGGGCAGTGACGGTGTTACACATCGCAATTATCATCGCAGTCTTTGGCGCAATGATTTTTGGACTAACCTTAACAGGCATCTCGCTATTTTCAGAGATGGATATTAAAACTTCATTATTACTTGCTTTTGCACTCAGCTTTTCGAGTACCGTCTTCGTGGTAAAAACATTAGAAGACAAAGGAGAGATGAGATCGCTTCATGGTCGAATCGCTATTGGTATTTTGGTTATGCAAGACATTGCAGCCGTCATTTTTCTTGCCGTATCCGTTGGTAAGATTCCATCGCTTTGGGCCTTACTCTTATTTTTACTTATTCCTTTTCGTCCCCTATTACACCACATATTACAAAAAACAGGTCATGGTGAATTATTAATATTATATGGCCTTGTTCTCGCCTTAGGTGGAGCAGAACTATTTGAAATCGCCGGTGTGAAAGGTGATCTTGGTGCGCTAATTATGGGCGTGTTAATTTCAACTCACCCAAAATCCACCGAAATGTTCAAATCAATGCTCGGCTTTAAAGATTTGTTTCTTGTTGGTTTCTTTCTCACGATTGGTATGGCCGGCCAGCTTTCGATCGAAGCATTAGTTATTGGAATATTATTGGTTCCCTTTATTGTAATAAAATCGGCACTCTTTTTTACCTTAATGACACGCTTTAAGTTAAGAGCAAGAACATCATTACTGGCAACTTTAAACTTAAGCAACTACAGTGAGTTTGGTTTAATTGTTGTTGCAATCGCCGTATCAAGTGGTTGGATGAATTCAGATTGGTTAGTCATTATTGCAGTCGCACTCTCTCTTTCTTTTGTCATCGTATCTCCTCTCAATAATATTGACGATAGACTCTATGGAAAATTTAAATCATATTGGATGAAGTTCCAAAGTCCTCAAAGACTTCCTGATGACACTCTATTAGATACACAAGGTTCAACTATCGCCGTCTTTGGTATGGGACGAATTGGTAGTGGTGCTTATGACACAATGCGGGAAAACTATGGCGAAACAGTTGTTGGTGTAGACTTTGACTCCGATATTGTTAAAAGACATCAGTCCAAAGGTCGAAAAGTATTACACGGTGATCCAAGTGATGCTGACTTCTGGGAAAAAATTGAAAAAGATCACAGTATTAAACTTGTTATGTTAGCGTTACCTAATCTTCAAGCAGGTTTAGATGTACTGGAACAACTACAAGAGATCTCTTATACCGGCCGAATTGCCGCAACAGCAAGATTTAGAGACGAAGTACCACTATTAAAAAATGCAGGCGCAGATGTCGTATTTGATATTTATACCGAAGCAGGCGTTGGCTTTGCTAATAATGCCGTTACATAAAAAAAGGCCCAGATAAAAATCTGAGCCTTTCGGATATGGTGGCTACACCTAGATTCGAACTAGGGACCCCAACATTATGAGTGTTGTGCTCTAACCAGCTGAGCTATGTAGCCATGTCTTTTTACTAAGCAAAATCTGCTTTGGCAAAAGAGCGCGCATTGTCTATGTTCGGCTTCTTTTTGTCAAGCCGATAATACTACTAAAACTTTTTTAAATTTAGTTAATTTATATATAAATCAACAAGTTATACATTAAAGCGGAAATGCATTACATCACCGTCCTGAACAATATAGTCTTTTCCTTCCAGTCGTAATTTACCTGCTTCTTTACAACCACTCTCACCATTATTGTCTACAAAGTCCTGGTAGGACATGACTTCTGCACGGATAAAACCTTTTTGGAAATCAGTATGAATTACGCCAGCGGCTTCCGGGGCGGTTGCACCCACTTTTACGGTCCAGGCACGAACTTCTTTTACGCCAGCTGTAAAATACGTCTGTAAATCAAGCAAAGCATAACCCGCACGAATTACACGGTTTAAGCCCGGCTCTTCTAAACCCATCTCAGACAAAAATTCTTTAAGATCTTCATCATCAAGCTCAACCATTTCCGCTTCCATCGCGGCACACACAGCAACGACAGCAGAGCCCTCTGCTTCTGCATGAGCGATAACTTTATCTAGCATGGGATTATTTTCAAAGCCATCTTCTGCAACATTGGCAATATACATCGTTGGTTTATTCGTAAGAAGAAAAAACTCATGCAACATCGCTTGTGCATCATCATCAAGATCTAAGGCTCGAACGGCTTTACCTTCATCAAGCTGTGCTTTTACTTTATCTAAAACAACTAACTTTGCTTTTGCATCTTTGTCACCAGATTTTGCAACTTTAGTGTAACGAAGGATCGCTTTTTCAATTGAATCCATATCTGCAAGTGCTAATTCTGTATCAATTACAGCAATATCATCTAAAGGATTTATTTTACCCGCCACGTGCACAACGTCGTCATCCTCAAAACAACGAACAACATGGCAAATAGCATCTGTTTCACGAATATTTGCTAAAAACTTATTACCTAAGCCCTCACCTTTTGATGCACCTTCAACTAAACCTGCAATATCAACAAACTCCATTGTTGTTGGAATTTCTTTTTCAGGTTTTACAATTTCAGATAATTTTGTTTGACGTGGATCAGGAACAGGTACGATACCGACATTCGGCTCGATGGTACAAAAAGGATAGTTCTCGGCTTGAATACCTGCTTTAGTCAGCGCATTAAATAAAGTTGATTTGCCTACATTAGGTAAGCCGACGATGCCACATTTAACGCCCATAGTTATTTGTCCGTATGTAATTCATTCATGGCTTTTTGTATATCGCCCTCTATAACGAGTGGCAATACATTTAAAGCACGTTCAATATTTCTTTCAATACTGATTTGATCATCAGTAGAAGCTTTTTTTAATACATGGTTGGTGACTTTACTTTTGTCGCCCGGATGGCCGATACCTAAACGTAGACGCAAATAGTTATTGCCACCCATTTTATTCGCAATGTCACGCAGACCATTATGCCCGCCGTGGCCACCGCCTTTTTTTAATCTTGCGGTGTCGACAGATAAATCAAGTTCATCGTGCACAACGAGAATTTCATCAAGATTAATTTTGTAAAAATGTGCCAAGGCTTGAACAGCTTGGCCACTAAGATTCATAAAGGTTGTTGGTTTGAGTAACCAAACATCTTCGCCGTTATGTTTAAAACGTGCGGTTTCTCCATGAAACTTTTTTTCAGGTTTAAGACTAATGTTTTTTTGACGAGCCAACTCGTCTAAAAACCAAAAGCCGGCGTTGTGCCGTGTTTTCTCATATTCCGATCCGGGATTACCCAGACCGACAATTAAAGATACACGAGACAACGCCGGCTTCCAGTGAGGTTCAGACTGCGCGCTTATTCAGCAGCAGGTTCTTCACCACCTTCCGCAGCTGCTTCAGGAGCTGCTACAGCTTCTTCGTCTTCTTCCTGAGCACCACGTGTCATGTGACATGCAGCGATAGGCTGATCATGGCCTTCACCATGGGATAATTCAACAATCTCAACACCAGCAGGTAATGTAATATCTGACATGTGTAAGCTGTGATCGAGTTCTAATGAAGAAAGATCAACTTCCAGGAATTCAGGCAGATCTTTAGGTAAACATGCAATTTCAACATCCGTCATGCTGTGAGTAACCAGGCCACCTTCTTTAGCACCAGGACATGCATCTGCATTAACAAAATGCAAAGGAACATGCATATGTAGTTTTTCATTGGCACTAACGCGTAAGAAATCTGCATGCATTACTGCAATTTTTGCTGGATGACGTTGTAAGTCTTTTAATACAACCTGCTCTTCTTTACCATCAACAATGAGAGTTAAGATATGAGAATAAAATGCTTCATTCTCTAAGCTATGTAAGAATTTTTTATGATCTATTGTTAATGAAACAGGATCTTTACCCGCACCGTATACTACAGCAGGAAATTTTTCCGTATGACGTAGGCGGCGGCTCGCACCTTTCCCTAAGTCTGTACGTGTTTCTGCTTCAACACTAAAGCTAATACTCATGATATTTCTCCAAATCACAGATACTGAAAAGTTTACTTCTCGTTATCCGTTTAAAATAAAACAAACTAAAAATATTTTAGCCTGCTGTTCTGGTTCCTTTTTGCGACCAAAAGAAACCGCGTGATGAACCCTAAGGTTCATCGCGTTTAGCCCGTTATTAATCTACGTATAACGAACTAACCGATTCTTCATTACTGATGCGGCGCATTGTTTCTGCCAGCAATTCAGCGATACTTAACTGACGAATTTTTCCTGTTGCAGCAGCTGAAGGCTGCAAAGGTATCGTATCCGTCACCACTAACTCATCTAACTCTGACTTACTTATATTGTCGATAGCAGGGCCTGATAAAACAGGGTGCGTAATATAGGCAACCACTTTTGCTGCGCCATTTTCTTTTAAAGCTGAGGCTGCAGCGCATAGTGTTCCTGCAGTATCAACTAAATCGTCAACCAATATACATGTACGATCTTTTACATCACCAATGATATTCATGACCTTTGCTTCATTAGCACGTGGGCGACGCTTATCGATAATAGCCAAGTCGGCATCATCTAACCTTTTGGCCAAAGCTCGCGCACGTACCACACCACCAACATCAGGTGAAACGACCATCAGGTCATCATACTTCTGGCGCCAAATATCACCCAATAAAATAGGTGAGGCATAAACATTATCAACCGGAATACTGAAAAAACCTTGAATCTGATCAGCATGTAAATCAACGGTTAACACACGATCAGTACCTACCGTGCTGACCATTTGTGCAACAACTTTTGCAGTAATGGGTACACGCGCTGAACGAGGTCTTCTGTCCTGACGAGCATAGCCAAAATAAGGAATCACTGCTGTTACTCGAGCGGCAGATGAGCGACGCATGGCATCAACCATGACCAATAATTCCATTAAATTCTTATTCGTCGGTGCACAAGTTGGCTGGACAATAAAAACATCCTTACCACGGACATTTTCCATCACTTCAACCATGACTTCGCCATCACTGAACTGACCGACAATCGCATTACCTAAAGGCATATTAAGTCGCTTAGCGATTTCATTTGCCAACTGCGGGTTTGAGTTACCCGCAAATACCATCATGTTGCCGTATGACACATTATCCCCCTGGGGATTGA